>Ga0315548_1001057_pt1 | contig 23964 bp, 17 predicted proteins | sample SalMarSW160110MG_2_FD_202540 | JGI IMG/M metagenome (GOLD analysis project Ga0315548, IMG submission 202540) | Salt marsh sediment microbial communities from the Plum Island Ecosystem LTER, Massachusetts, United States - Salt Marsh Sediment SW1601-110 ...
GTATCCCATAGCCGGGATATTCTCTATATCTCCAATAATTGCCAACAGCAAGAGGGAGATAACTGTTGTCTTTAATGATTTTTTTCTCTTCAGATTTCCTCGTACACGACAAGGGGATCAATACTACTAAAAAAAAGATTATCAAGCTATATTTGTTGCTCATTGTAAATTTCTTCCTTTAAGTTTTTATTCTTTTTCTAGGGCTGCATCCCAAATTTTATTCCACCAGAGTCTATCTGCGTCTTGATCGGCTTGATCTAATATTCTGTCATATTCATATAGGTTTTCAGCTCCTTCGATGTCTTCGACTTCCTCCAGAAACCCCTCTGCCTCCTTTCTAGAAATGCCAGGACCTATTCTTCCTTGGTTTTTACCAAATTTTTCTCCATAAATTTTCTCAGCTTTAGGATCGGTTTTCGCTTCTGCCTTCTCTAAACGAAATTCCTTCACAGGATCCTTAAGAGATTTTATTCTCCCCGCACCTGCTCTCTTAGCACCAACTGCCTCAGCTGCTTTTACCGCATATTCGCCGATTGTAAAAACTTTACCTATAGGTGTACGTCTAATGATCCATTTCGCAATTGGACTCCCTATTTCCTGTTTTGGGCTTGTAAATTCGAACTGATATGTATACTCTAATTTCGCAGAAGTATTCCAATTGGCAAACGCATAGACTCTGAACTTCCCATTTGGATCAACATACTTATTCGGATTATTCGTACAATATACGTAAGGATTTAACGTTTGTGGATCATTCAATTCCAAACTCCTTGGATTTAACGTATGCGGATCAGGACTTAAAAATCTTCCCACATCCGCGTTATAATACCTTGCCTTAAAATAATGCAAATCAGAATTTTTCTGCTCTTTTTTTTCAAATTCCTTATTCTCTTTGTGAAAGGCAGAAAATAATATGTTATTATAGGGCATAGCAAACAAAGAATTTGAAAATAGGACAATTAAACTTAAATAAACTAATCTTTTCATTTTAATATCCTCCTTTTTCTTTAAACATTTCTATACTTCCAGCTTGTTTCTCTAAAAATTCCGGAGAAAATTCTAATACAACTCCTAGTTGTTCGGCTTTTTCTTTATTCTCCTTATAAATCTCCATTTTTGAAAGTATCAAAGGTTTATACTTTTCTCTTATTTTGATTAACGAGTTATTTAATTCTTCGATAGCTTCTTTTCCTTTTGTTTGGGTAATTTTCGTTAATAAATCTCCAAGCATATTTTTGTCAGATAATTCTATTCCCGAATATTTCACTGATTTTTTATTTTCCGCTTCCTGAATTTTGGGTAGTTTTATATTTAAAGATTCACAGAAAGAAATAGTTTCTTTTAGTTGCTCAGAATATGATTCATCTTCTGCTTTTCGAGCTTCGGCAAGATGAATTTTCGCGTAATTCCAATATGCGAGGGAAAGGGTAGAATCATATTTCATACAAAGTTTTAAATATTCTTTACCCTTTTCAACATTATCGTTCTCTAAATGTTGAACCGCACTAATTAATAACAGAGAAGCAAGATATTCTTTCTTTGATAGATTTCTTAAATAAGTACCATTTTCAATTGCTTTTTTCGGAATTTGTAAATCAGCTTGATATTGTTCATCAGAAAAGTAACCACCTCCGTTAGTCGTTTCGATGTTACCTTGAAAACCAGGAATTGGTTTTTCAGGAACGTATCTTAAGAAAAAATGTTTTGGTGTTAAAACAGGATAAATATGCCAACCAAGTCTTTCACCTAAGATAACATAAAGTAAAGGCATAGTGATGCATGGACCTTTTTTTGTGGCTATATATCCGTTAATGAAACGATTATTTAATTCTCTTGCTTCAAGATCATCGTTATCGTAACTGAAAGTTATTCCCTTGTTCCATATCCCGGGTTTATATAAAAAAGTGTTAAGAGCTCTTATTCTCTGGTCGGGATCGGTATACTGTCCGAAGGATTTATTAAACCTATCCGCGAGAGAATCAAAAGAACACAGGAAGAAATCAATGTCCATCTCAGGATAAAATTCTTTAGCTAAAACTAAAGAGGCAATTCCAACATCAATATCTTCCTCCGGCAACTGTAAAATTTCCTCAATGGTTTGACCATTACGTGAATCTTGAGTACGAGAATTACAACCAATTAATATAAGAATAACAAAAAGAATAGTCTTTTTCATAATAACAATCCATGCCTTTGATAGGATATGCAATATACACTATCCTGTCAACTGTTTTTTTTGAAAAAAACCAAAAATCGGATCAAAAAAATAGCAATTGGAAATAAATCCTTTCAAAAAACAATCCAAAAAAATAAAAAGCTCTTTTTGTAACTTTTTTCTTTTAGGAGCACTCCTGTTAAAAAGTAAACTAGGCACATAAAGGGCGTTGCGGAAGACAGACGTTAGTCTGGCTGAAGCCGACCGACTGTGACTGTTGGGGTGGGGTCAATACGGCTTGCGCTTGCGAGAGCAAGCCAGTCTTTGGCTTTCGTCCGAGCGATAGCGAGGGCGAAGCCAAAGGCAGCCCGCGTTGCGGGCGGCAAGCCGTGTGGGCGGGGTGTATTGCGGGGCTGGGTTGTTGGGAGGTGGAGTCGTTTTTTCTTTAGGAGGTCTTGAAAATTGAATTTTTGAAGGTCAGGCGGAGAGTTCGAAGATTGTACATCAAGGGCAGCCATTCTTTACGATTTTTCGAACACCAATTACCACCGGCGCTCCACCGCCCACTTCCCAACCCAAGCTCGTCCGCCTCGCACGATGGCGCTCGGCGACCTCGCTTTGAGGTCGACCGCCATTCCGCGGATGCTTCGCCAACTCCGTCGGCTCGCCCCGCGGAATAGGCTCGGTGATTTCCGAACCCTCGAATGTATCCCTCCGGCAGATAGAAAATGTCCAAAGAGATTTCGTCAAGTCCATAAGATATGGACTTGATAAGGCTTTGAAAAAGCTGGGGTCGCTCGGTGGGGGAAAATTCGCCAATCTTTTTGAAAAATCTTTTAAGTTTCCTAAAACAATTTTTGTTTCAGTTTTTATTTTTTATGGAAGGGTGGAGAAGTAGACTAAAGACGGTCGACTGGTGACTAAGGACTAGATTCTCTTTTTGAATTGAAAGTTTTATCCCCTTGTATTTTTTTTTAGTGTGGTGTTGGATTGAGATCAAGTAAGACTTTGGACTGCCGACTCTGGACATTGGACTAAGTTCTCCTTTTTCTTCTTTTTGAATTGAAAGTTTTATCCCCTTGTTTTTAAATGTTTGGGGTGGGGTTGGGATTCTGACTCCTAACTCCTTACTGCTAACTTCTCTCTAATATTCCCTTTTTCTTGTTTTCGAGATTTTCGATCTACCTTCACATTTTAAAGAAAATTTGACCCTGGATTCCGTTATTAACGTTGACTAACTATATTGTTCCGCCATTATATAAATGGCAAGTAACGAACCGAAAAGCAGCAGAACCCATCCTGACAGTATAAACCACCAATATCGGTTCCATCCCAAAAACATCCCTCTTATAAAAACAATAATGAATATCAATAAGATGAACCAAATTAATACAAATATCCCCACTGCCCTCTCCCTATACTCCTTCTCCCCCATAGTTATTGCATAATCAGGCACATACGGGTTAATCGGTGACGATCCATAATTTAGTAACACAAAACCAATCCATGGCCACATAATGACAAGAAGGATTGCCTCTAATCGGCTCATCGGCAACCGAAATTCCGGCAAAACAACACCTAAAGTGGCTATAGTAGTAATAATAAGACATAGAATCGAGATTTTATAAGGTCTCAGTTTCCTTTGCCTGGCTAGTCGTCCAGCTTCCTGCAATAAAGATTGCAAAGCCTTTTGGTATACGATTCCGACCTGCTCCTCTGATATTTTTCCCATCGAAACTTGCCCACTTAATTCTTTTTGAATAAGTTCGGCTTTCTCAATCAGGGCATTTTTTGCTGAGTAATCTAACTTGTCTCCATGATAAAGATCACTTATTTGCTCCTTAAATTGTTCAAAAGTCATTTTCTTCGTTTCCTGCAACAAAGATTGCAAAGCCTTTTGGTATACGATTCCGACCTGCTCCTCTGATATTTTTCCCATCGAAACTTGCCCACTTAATTCTTTTTGAATAAGTTCGGCTTTCTCAATCAGGGCTATTTTCTCTGAGTAATCTAACTTGTCTTCACGATAAAGATCATTTATTTGCTCTTTAAATTGTTCAAGTAAAGTCATTTTCCTCGCTTTTTAATAATACCTCCCATTAATTGTAATGAAGAAAGAGGTAAGTGTCAAGGGTGGGTTAGCCATGGAGACACAAAAAACACAAGGTTTTTTGATTTATTCAAAATTTTACAGTTGTCGAGTTTTGAGCCCCAGTTTTCGGCTATTCCCCAGTCTGTTTATTAAGATAATTTTCTGCAACGTCATTACTCCATGATCTGGTTCTTGTATCGGCAGCAAGATTATTAACAATATTTAATGCCTCTGGATCAGGTTCAATATTAAAGAGGGCTAACATTTGGATAGCCGTCAACCTATCTAACTCATCTTCGTTTTGTTTTATATCCTGCAGGATGTATGGTGTTGCGGTTTCTTTGTCTACGTCTGCAAGCCATTTGAGTGCAAGGGTTCTCATAGCTTTGTTTTTCTTTGAGTTAGTAATTATTGATTCAAGATTTGACTTATCAAAAGCCACTATGGTTTTTTCCTTTATTACCCAGCGAGTTTTTTCACCCGGAGATCTATTAAGTGTAAGGATCACGCGGGATCGTAGTGAGTCTTTAGAGTTTTTTATTTCAGGTAATACGAGAAGCACTGTGGTGCGAAAGTCGGGCTTCATCCAAGTACCCTGATCAAAAACGCTTTGATAATCCACACTACTCCCGGGCTGGAGGGATGAGTTACAAAAACTTTCCACTGGTTTGTATTCAGGCGGGTCAGCGAATGAGTAGGTGCCGCCATTTAAAAAACCTCTTCTTGTTCCGTCAGGCCAATACCGTTTAAAATTAGCGATTCCATAAGCGATTGCCTTACCGTAAAAGCTCCAATCACCTGGGCGTTTATCAGGGGCGTTTGGATGGTATATTGTATAGACACCATCATACATCTCCTCGGGTTGGCCTTCCATGAGAATTATGTCATCACCAAAAAAGATTTCTTTTTTCGAGTTGTTCTTTAAGGTCAGATTCACTTTCCATTGGAGCTTGCCAGAAACTCTCTCCTCTATCCATCCTGATACATCAAGAAAGTCTTCTTGCTTTTCTTGATTTTCTTTCTTACCCGACTTTTCCTGATTTTCTTGCGAACATGCTGTAGTAAAAATTATCAAACCAATGACATAAACTATGATAAATGCCATTTTTTTCTTCATAAAATAACCTCCTTTTGTTTCACATTAATCATAATTATGCTTACGATAGAAGTCAACCCTTGGGTGGGAAAAACTGAGAAAAATCATACAATCCGGACATTTGACTTCTTATAAAGAAAGATTCAAAGTTAAAACCTTAAACCCTACATCGGGGGAAAATTTGTGTATATGGTGTTTTAAGAGGCTAATTAAGAAAAAACTACCTTACCTTTTTTATTAAAATTTAAAATACGGGGCTTAATTTACATCTGTTTGGCTGTTGTGTTGTATATGGAATATTCTTTTGTGTTTTATTGTAAACCGAAGAAAATTTAAAATACCCCACCATATTCATCCAAAAAATTTTATGCATAATGGCTTTTTCTTACTTTTTTTTCTTCTGTTTTTTTCTTGGGTAGATATTAAGTATTTTTTACCTTATCTAGCGCCTTTGCTGCTGCTTCGCGGACATATGGATTCTCATCTTTCAGTGCGGAGATAAGTGTTTCTACTGCCCGGGAGTCTTTCATCGCGCCAAGCGCCCATGCTGCTGCCGAGCGGACATATGGATTCTCATCTTTCAGTGCGGAGATAAACTCCGGAACCTTTTCTTTCGCCTCTTTGCTTTTTCGCCAATCAGGATTTATTTTAACAAGTGCCCATGTTGTTGCCCCGCGGACATACCAATTCTCATCTTCCAATGCGGAGATGAGAGGTTCTACTGCCCGGGGGTCTTTTATCTCACCGAGCGCCTCTGCTGCTGCTTTGCGAACTTCCCAAGCCTTATCCTCCAATGCGGAGATGAGAGGTTCTACTGCCCGGGGGTCTTTTATCTCACCGAGCGCCTCTGCTGCTGCTTCGCGGACATCCCAATTCTCATCCTTCAGTGCAGAGATAAACTCCGGAACCTTTTCTTTCGCCTTTTTGCTCTCTCGCCAATCAGGATTTATTTTCCCGAGCGCCCTTACTGCTACCTCGCGGACATGCCGATTCTCATCCTTCACCGCGAAGAAGATGAGAGGTTTTACTGCCCGGGGGTCTTTTATCTCACCGAGCACCTCTGCTGCTGCACTGCGGACATGCCAATTCTCATCTTTCAGTGCGGAGATGAAAGGTTTTACTGCCCGGGGGTCTTTTATCTCACCGAGCACCTTTGCTGTTACACTGCGAACATCCTCATTTCCATCCTTCAGTGCGGAGATGAGAGATTCTACTGCCCGGGGGTTTTTTATCTCACCGAGCGCCCTTACTGCTACCTCGCGGACATGCCGATTCTCATCCTTCACTGCGAAGAAGATGAGAGGTTTTACTGCCCGGGGGTCTTTTATCTCACCGAGCACCTCTGCTGCTGCACTGCGGACATCCCAATTCTCATCCTTCAGTACGGAGATGAGAGGTTTTACTGCCCGGGGGTTTTTTATCTCACCGAGCGCCTCTGCTGCTGCTTTGCGAACTTCCCAAGCCTTATCCTCCAATGCGGAGATGAGAGGTTCTACTGCCCGGGGGTCTTTTATCTCACCGAGTGCCTCTGCTGCTGCTTCGCGGACCCATGGATCCTCATCCTCCAATGCGGAGATGAGAGGTTTTACTGCCCGGGAGTCTTTTATCTCACCGAGCACCTTTGCTGCAGCTTTGCGGACATCCCAAGCCTTATCCTCCAATGCGGAGATGAGAGGTTCTACTGCCCGGGGGTCTTTTATCTCACCGAGTGCCTCTGCTGCTGCTTCGCGGACATCCCAATTCTCATCCTTCAGTGCAGAGATAAACTCCGGAACCTTTTCTTTCGCCTTTTTGCTCTCTCGCCAATCAGGATTTATTTTATCGAGCGCCTTTGATGCTGCCCTTCGGACATCCCAATTCTCATCCTTCACCGCGAAGAAGATGAGAGCTTTTACTGCCTTGGGGTCTTTTATCTCACCGAGCACCTCTGCTGCTGCACTGCGGATATCTGGATTCTCATTTTTCAGTGCGGAGATAAACTCCGGAACCTTTTCTTTCGCCTCTTTGCTTTCTCGCCAATCAGGATTTATTTTATCGAGCGCCTCTGCTGCTGCCTTGCGGACATCTGGATTCTCATTTTTCAGTGCGGAGATAAACTCCGGAACCTTTTCTTTCGCCTCTTTGCTTTCTCGCCAATCAGGATTTATTTTATCGAGTGCCTCTACTACTGCCTCTCGGACATTTGAAATCTCATCCTTCACTGCGAAGAAGATGAGAGCTTTTACTGCCTTGGGGTCTTTTATCTCACCGAGCGCCTCTGCTGCTGCTGCGCGGACATCCCCATTTTCATCCTTCAGTACGGAGATGAGAGCTTCTACTGCCCGGGGGGCTTTTATCGCGCCGAGCGCCTTTGATGCTGCCCTTCGGACATCCCAATTCTCATCCTTCAGTGCAGAGATAAACTCCGGAACTTTTTCTTTCGCCTCTTTGCTTTCTCGCCAATCAGGATTTATTTTATCGAGCGCCTTTGATGCTGCCCTTCGGACATCCCAATTCTCATCCTTCACCGCGAAGAAGATGAGAGCTTTTACTGCCCGGGGGTCTTTTATCTCACCGAGCACCTCTACTGCTGCCCTTCGAACATCCCAATTCTCATCCTTCAGTGCAGAGATAAACTCCGGAACTTTTTCTTTCGCCTTTTTGCTCTCTCGCCAATCAGGATTTATTTTCCCGAGTGCCCATGCTGCTGCACTGCGAACATCCTCATTTCCATCCTTCAGTGTGGAGATGAGAGGTTTTACTGCCCGGGGGTCTTTTATCATCGCGCCGAGCACCTTTGCTGCTGCCTCGCGGACGTCTGGATTCGCATCCTTCAGTGTGGAGATGAGAGCTTCTACTACCCGGGGGTCTTTTATCTCACCGAGCGACTCTGCTGCTGCACTGCGGACACTCCAATCTTCATCCTTATCCTTCAGTGCGGAGATGAGAGGTTTTACTGCCCGGGGGTCTTTTATCGCGCCGAGCGCCTTTGCTGCTGCTTTACGGATATCTAAGTCTTCCTTATATTCTAGGGCACGTATTAACTTTTCTACATTCTTTCGTTCTTCCCATTTTTTAATATGTTTTTTATTAATCGTTCCAAACATAATCCCCCTTTATTTATTGTTACATTATAAGTGTCTTTTTATATTTTGTCAAATACTATTTTGTCCGAAAATTAAAATCTTATACATCTTTTTTTGCTCCGAACTTTGACTTTTGCTTCTTATAATCTCTATATTCAATTTTGGAAATATTATATTACTAAAAAAAACAGCTAAATATAGTTTCTTAAATAATTTATATATCTAAACTTTTTTCTTGAAAAAAAGGGTTGATATTTTTAGAGATAAATTTAAATTACTTTAGTAAGCCTATGAAATGCGCGATATACACTAGAGTCTCAACTGACATGCAAGCCGAAAAGGAATACAATTCCTGTGAAGCTCAGGAAGAAAGAATAAAATCTTACATCAAAAGTCAGGAAGAGCTTAAACTTTATCAAGTTTATAGCGACCCCGGATATTCCGGCGCGAATATTGAAAGACCCGCTCTCGGCAGAATGCTTAAGGATATTGTCGATGGAAAAATAGATTGTGTTCTCTGTTATAAAATCGACAGATTGACAAGGTCGCCGAAAGACTTTTACGCTTTGATTGAACTTTTCGAAAATCACGGAGTTTCTTTTATTTCCATAACCGAACACTTCGATACAGCGACCCCTTCGGGAAGACTCTTAAGAAATATTATGCTTACTTTCGCTCAATTTGAACGGGAGCTCTCAACAGAAAGAACGAAGGACAAAATGTATCAGAGAGCAGAAAAGGGAATGTGGAACGGAGGAACAGTTCCTTACGGATATAAGAACAAAGATAAAAAACTTGTTATAAATCCGGAAGAATCGGAATTTGTAAAAGAAATGTTCAAAATGTTTATTGAAACTAAATCGCTCGCCGAAACAAGAAGAAGGATAAATAAAAAATATAAAACAAGAAAAGGTAAAAAATTCAGTAAAACGACAGTAGATAATATTTTAAGAAATCCGGTTTATTATGGTAAGCTTCCGTATAAAGAAAATCTTTATGATGGAGTTCATAAACCGATAATAACAGAATCGATGTTTTTAAAAGCTCAAAGTTTCCACAAGAAAAGATATAAAAGAAAAACAAAAATAGACCACGTTTATTTTTTGCAAGGTCTTCTTAAGTGCAGCGAATGCGGGTCGACTATGACGCCGACCTATACAAAAAATAAACATAAAGACGGAATTACTCCGAGATATACAAAATATTACCGCTGCACAAAAACTTATAAACACGAATGGAATAGCTGTAATATTAAATCGGTAAATGCGGACAAAATCGAAGATTTTGTTATAGACAAATTAAAGGAAATTAGCAAAGACAAAAAGACAATAAATAGGATAGTTGAGAGAGCTAACAAAAACGACGAACTAAAAATAAATCCCCTTAAAAAACAGGAAAAAGAGAAAATTGATGAATTAAGGGTGGTGGGGAACAAACTCCAAAATCTTATCGATATTTTGGCGGAAGTGGGGATTGAGAAATTTCCTTCCATTCGGAAGGAAATTGAAAATCTCGAAAACAAGAAAAAGGTTTTGGAATTTGATTTAGAGGGTATAAAACTTTCAATTCAAAAAGAAGAAAAAGAAAAGTTTGAAACAAAAATTGTTTTAGAAAACTTAAAAGATTTTTCAAAAAAGATTGGCGAAATTTCCCCCACCGAGCGACCCCAGCTTTTTCAAAGTCTTATCAAGTCCATATCCTATGGACTTGACGAAGTTTCGTTGGACATTTTCTATCTACCGGAGAGATACATTCAAGGTCTAGGAAATCACCGAGCCTATTCCGCGGGGCGAGCCGACGTAGTTGGCGAAGCATCCGCGGAAGGGCGGTCGCCTTCAAAGCGAGGTCGCCGAGCGCCCTCGTGCGAGGCGGACGAGCATGGGTTGGGTGGGCGGTGGAGCGCAGGTGGTAATTGGTGTTCGAAAAATCGTAAAGAATGGCTGTCTATCGCGAACCATGTTCGAAGGTGGGCGGAAAAACAAGTCGCATGATTCTCAATCTTTACTCCATCCCCCCACCCATACGGCTTGCCCGCCGCCTTGCGTCGGGCTGCCCCTTTGGCTTCGCCCTCGCTATCGCTCGGACGAAAGCCAAAGACTGGCTTGCATACGCAAGCGCAAGCCGTCTTGACCCCACCCCAGCAGTCACAGTCGGTCATATTTGCGCCCCTTCGGGTCTTCCGCAACGCCCTTTGCCTGCCCCGTTAGAAAGTTTACTTTTCAATGGGGTGTGCCTGAAAAAAAATATCAAAAAAGGAATAAAAAAGAAAAAAGTTATAAAAAGAGATTTTAGAATTTTTTTGAATTGTTTTTGGAAGGAAATTATTTTAAACAGTTATTTTTTTAATTTGATTATATTTTTTTATTATCTGACAGGATAAATACAACTAAAACTTCTTGATAAAAGGAAAACTAAAACCAAATTTTTATATAATATTGTCACTAACTCGCTGACTTTGTTTTGGGAGATAGAATGGACTTTCTTACATATTTGGAAGAAAGATGGAAGCACTTATCATTCCTTTGGATAATATTTCCATAGCTGGAATTTCTCTTTCTGCCAGCTTCCATCAAGTACATAGACGTGTCCTGCATCAGATACTCTTGTTGTCCGACAAACATCTGCATGTCCAGAACTATACCTAATTAAGAAATCTGCCAGTATTTTGCCTTTCAGACTTACTTTTAAGATGCGTTCCTTGGGTTCTTCCTTAACTTTCATACTGAAATAAATATTTTTTGAAGAATCAATGCCAATGATTTTCCCAAATGCCGGAAATACTAATTTGTTGTCTGCATTGTAAACACTGTCGCTAGATCTTGAAGTAAGGCCAGAATGCCATACTCGAATATAATATTCACCTCTGCTTTCAATGTAGTATGAAATATCATATTTGCCACTCAAAAGATAGCCATTCGTGTCTAGTTCGATAATATGATCACCATTTTCAATGTTAGGATCCATAAGTAAAATAGTATTACGTTTAGTGACTTCCATAGGTGTTATTGGATGTCCGTTTCCTCTAAGATCAAGTGTTTTTTTAAGTTTCATTGTATTGTCATAAATCGCAATATCTCCTGACCAATATTCTATATATATGTTATTGTTCTTGTCAAAAGCAATATCCATAAGATATTTAGTTGTATCCTGCGGAAAACTTGCAATATATTTGCCATTACTGTCAAATTCCACTACTCTATCATTTAGAAGATCTAAAATGTATATCGCTCCTTTTCCATTAACTGCAAAACTGATAGGGCCTGTCGGCAACGCACCTATTTTTTCCCAACTTAATTCCCCGGGATCAGAGCCTATTTTCCCTACAATTAATAATCTCTCGCGATACTCTTCTTTTTTTGAAGAGCAACCAAATATCAGTGTAACGGTAAAGAGAATTAGAACCAAACCCAATTTTTTGTATATACTCATTACCAACCTTCCGGTTTTGGAGGACCATAAAAAATTCTTTCCTCTGTTATTCTTACAACTGTAGGGTCTTGCCCAAAAGCTTCCTGCCACCAATGACCTTCCTTCCACGGATCAGATGGATTTCTTTCTATCACTTCTTTTTTACCTGAACTTGCAGCTAGTGTTTTAATCTCCCCTGTTTTTTCGTTTACATGTGAAACAATTTCTGCGTGCCCTTTAGCAACTATAAGATCTCCTGCTTTCATTTCGTCTTTAGAAACAATAGTCAAGTCATATTTTCCCCCCTTTGCAGCATTAAGAATTCGATTTGACATTCCTCCACCTTCCTTCGGATTTGATATCTTATTCCATGAGGAAAACAAATCTGTCTTCGCGCTCTGCCCAGCAACAACACCAAGTGAATATCTAATTAATCCTGTACAATCCAATTTATCTGGATAGTTTGGACTCCCTATCTTTAACTCATACGGCGTCCCAATTTTACTAGTCGCAGCAGAGATAAAAGCATTCGCATTCGCCTGATCTAACCATAATCCATTCGGGTCCACATATGTAAGTGGGTCATTTATACAGTATACATAGGGATTCAATGTTTGAGGATTTGTTAATGTCAAATTCCTAGGATTCAATGTATGCGGGTCAGGACTTAAAAACCTTCCCACATTCGCATTATAATACCTTGCCTTAAAATAATGCAAATCAGAATTTTTCTGTTCATTTTTCTCAAATTCTTTATTCTCTTTGTGAAAGGCAGAAAATAATATATTATTATAGGGCATAGCAAACAAAGAATTTGAAAACAGGACAATTAAACTTAAAGAGACTAATCTTTTCATTTTAATACCCTCCTTTTTCTTTAAACATTTCTATACTTTCAGCTTGTTTCTCTAAAAATTGCGGAGAAAAAGCTAATACTACTCCAAGTTGTTCGGCTTTTTCTTTATTCTCCTTGTAAATTTCCATTTTTGAAAGTATCAAAGGTTTATACTTTTCTCTTATTTTAATTAACGAGTTATTTAATTCTTCGACAACTTCTTTTTCGTTTGTTTGACTTATTTTTGATAACAAATCTCCAAGCATATTTTTGTCAGATAATTCTATTCCCGAACATTTCATCGATTTTTTGTTTTCTGTTTTCTGGATTTTAGGTGTTTTTATATTTAAAGTTTTACAGTAAGAAATAGTTTCTTTTAATTTCTCTAAATACAACTCGTCTTCCAATTTTTGAGCTTCGTCAAGATGCAACTGCGCGTAATCCCAATAGGCAAGGGAAAGAGTAGAATCATATTTCATACAAAGTTCTAAATATTTTTTCCCCTTTTCAACATTATTGTTTTCTAAATGCTGAACCGCGTTGATTAATAACAGAGAAGCAAGGTATTCTTTCTTTGTTAGAGTTCTTAAATAAACGCCATTTTTAATAGCCTTTTCCGGAATTTGCAAATCTGCTTGATATTGCTCATCAGAAAAATAACCACCTCCGTTAGTCGCTTCAATGTTATCCTGAAATCCAGCAATTGGTTTCTCAGGAACGTATCTTAAGAAAAAATGCTTTGGTGTTAAAACAGGATAAATAGGCCAATTTAGTCTTTCACCTAAGATAACATAGAGCAAAGGCATAGTGATACATGAACCTTTCTTTGTTGCTATATATCCCTTAATGAAACGATTATTTAATGCTTTTGCTTCAAGATCGGCATTGTCATAACTGAAAATTCTTCCCTTGTTCCATACCCCGGGTTTATATAAAAAAGTATTAAGCGCCCTTATTCTCTGGTCGGGGTCGGTATGCTGTCCGAAGAACTTATTAAATCTATTCGTAAGCGAATCAAAAGAATGAAGAAAGAAATCAATGTCCATATCAGGATAAAATTCTTTTGCCAGAACTAAAGAAGCAATTCCCACGTCTATCTCTTTTTCCGGTAATTTTAAAATTTCCTCTATGGTTAGATTATCGTATGAATTTTGAGTACGAGGATTACAACCAATTAATATAAAAGCAACAAAAAGAAATGTCTTTTTCATAATAACAACCCGTATGTTTAACAGGATATGCAATATTCTCTATTTTGTCAAGCGGTTTTTTTACGGATTATTATTAAAAAAATCGGACAAAAAAATAACTGTTTAAAATAATTTCCTTCCAAAAACAATTCAAAAAAATTCTAAAATCTCTTTTTATAACTTTTTTCTTTTTTATTCCTTTTTTGATATTTTTTTTCAGGCACACCCCATTGAAAAGTAAACTTTCTAACGGGGCAGGCAAAGGGCGTTGCGGAAGACCCGAAGGGGCGCAAATATGACCGACTGTGACTGCTGGGGTGGGGTCAAGACGGCTTGCGCTTGTTGTTGCAAGCCAGTCTAAGGCTTTCGTCCGAGCGATAGCGAGGGCGAAGCCAAAGGCAGCCCGCATTGCGGGCGGCAAGCCGGATGGGTGGGGGGATGGAGTAAAGATTGAGAATCATGCGGCTTGTTTTTCCGCCCACCTTCGAACATGGTTCGCGATAGACAGCCATTCTAAAGAAATTTTGGAATTTTCAGAAAAAAGGTTGTCAAAAGACCCCACACAACGACCCCAAAAGGGGCTCTCTTTTTTAAAATAATCATTTGAAATACAATTATTTAAAGAAATAAAATCAAAAGGACTTCGATGCGAAAAAGTTAATTGCCTATTTTTTAAAACAAAGTCGCCGCCTACGTCGGCGTTTTTCTACAAGAAAAATCGAACCGGTTTTTTTGATTTTTCTTTAAAAAATAATCTTGATTTTAGAAGGAGTTTTTTTATGTTAGTCGGAATGCTTTATATTGTTTGTGAGAATTCTTTAACGATAAAACTATATTTACAAGTTATATAAATTCTCCTTGTAGTTTTTCAATTTGGTGTTATTATTAAAAAATAGGAACAACTATGCCAGAGAAGAAAAAACATCATTATGTCCCCATATTTTATTTGAAACTTTTTTCAAATAAAAAAGATAATAAAACAATAGGAATTTTCAATATTGAAAGCAAAAAGTTTATTAGAAATGGTGCTTTAAAAAGTCAAGCTCACAAGGATTATTTTTATGGTAAAGATAAAAAAATCGAGGATGCACTTCAGGTTATAGAATCAGAAGCTTCAAGAGTTTTCACTTCATTAATAAAAGATCATAAATTACCATCTGCCGGCACCAAAGATCATTATACTCTATTTGTATATGTTGTTTTTCAAGCTACAAGAACAGTATATTCTTTTGATGCAATAGACGAACATTTTGATAGGCTTATTAAAGCAGCTTATAAAGAAGATAAACGTGTTAAAGATTATTTGTCTTTTGTCGAATTCCGGCTTACAAATTCAGCTGCTTTCGCCTTAGGTACTATATATTATCTCCTTCCAATTGTATTTGATTTAGAGTACAAACTCTTAATAAACAAGACGAGTTGGAAATTTATAACTTCAGATAATCCTATTATTAAATACAATCAATTTATGGAAAGTCGCAAATGGCCTGGTGGGCATTGTGGTTGGGGGACAACTGGACTTCAAGTATTTATTCCTTTATGTCCTGATATTTGCCTAATCTTATATGATAAGGAAATTTATGAAATTGGGAGTAAAAACAGAAACACCTTAAGTATTTGGAGTATTAATGACGTTAAAGAGATAAATAAACTCCAATTCATTAATGCGGATGAAAATATTTACTTTAACGATGAAGTGCAAAGCTCTTATATAAAGCAAATTTATCAAATGAAAAAAGAATTTAGAAGAAAACAAAAGATTATAGTGGATGAATTTCGGCAAGCAAAATCGGAGACCTCTAACGAAGCTTTAATTTTACACTCTTATGACGCAGATATAAAAATAAACCTATATTTGACATTTATTAAAGAAAGGAAACATGCAAAAAGAAAACAACTCGGTCCGACAATGATGAATGTCAGGAATCCAAAATTATGTAGAGAATTAAGCGAATTTTTGAGACAACTAAGAAGCGATTATGAGAACTCTAAAAAATAGAAAGATTTTTTCTATCTGTTCTCCTATCTAATTATATCTATTGACTTCCGGTGTAAAATTCCATAAAATATAAGAAATGGAAATTAAAGAGATGTTTATAAGAAATTCGCGTGTTTATTATACTGGGTTTTTCTTTTTGTTGTTTTTTATTTATCCTCTAACTTTATTAGGATGGGGTGAGTTAAGATACGCACAAACCACAACTAATATTCGAGCAGAAAGAAATGCGAAGTCAAAAATAATTGGAAAGCTTAAACCTGGAGAAAAGGTTAAAGTTGATTTTTTGATTGACAATTGGTTTGCAGTTTTTGAAGAAAATGAAACTTTAAGGAAAGAAAGTAAAGCTATTGGCTATGTATATTTCTCTCTCTTAAGAAGGAATCCGCCTTATAGTTTAACACAGACTAATTGGGAAAACATGTGGGGTCTGGGTGTCTCAAAGATTAAGAAAATGGAAGATAATGAATTGATAAAAAGTGAGTACCTAAATGGATCTGAATTTCTTATATATAAAGGTTTTTTTGATAGTCATGAATGTTTGACTTCTTATCGTTTTGTTGACAATAAGCTTATTCAATGTTCGTACTTGATCACTTTAGATTCTAAATATTCTGATAAATGTTTTCAAGAGTACGAGAAACATAAAAAAACTTTGACTAATAAATATGGTGATCCCATGACATCACGTGAAGATTGGGTTAACTATCAATATAGAAATCGACCGCAAGATTGGGATTTAGCAATTAAAGTTGGGCACCTAAGGTGTAAGTCTATGTGGTCTTCTAAAAGTACCGTAGTAAGAATAGATATTTTTTCTAAGGATTATAAACCTATAATCTCGGTCATGCATTTTGATAAAAAACGACTTTCTACCATTAAGAAATTAACTCCTGGATGGGGATTTTAAATAATGACCAAATATTTCATATACGCACGGAAATCAACAGACGAGGAAGATAGACAGATTCTTTCAATCGATTCTCAACTTCGAGAACTTAGAAATCTTGCGGAAAGAGAAAATCTAAACGTAATGAAAGAATTCATAGAGTCCAAAACTGCTAAAGAACCCGGGAGGGAAATTTTTAACGAAATGCTTTCCTTAATCGAAAAAGGAGAAGCAGGCGGAATTATTTCATGGCATCCGGATAGACTCGCAAGAAATTCGATTGATGGGGGAAGAATAATTTATCTCGTTGATACAGGAATGATTAAAGATTTAAAATTTTCTACGTTTACTTTTCAAAATAATGCTTATGGTAAATTTATGCTCTCTATCGCTTTCGGTCAATCGAAATATTACATCGATAACCTTTCCGAAAACGTTAAAAGGGGAATGAAGGAAAAAGTCCTTCGTGGAGAATATCCGGGATGGGCTCCTCTTGGTTATCTTAATGACCTTAAAACTCATACGATAGTTTTAGATGAAGAAAAAGCACCATTTGTCAAAAAACTGTTTGAATTGTATTCAACCGGAAACTACTCATACAGTGACCTAGGTGAAGTTGCGAAAAAGATGGGTCTTAAAGGCAAAAAGGAAAAGGATTTGGTAAAAAGTGTAATCCCTGACATTCTCAAAAATCCTTTTTATTATGGTGTGTTTAAATTTAAAGGAGAATTATACGAGGGTGCTCATGTACCGTTGATGAGCAAACAGCTTTTTGATAAATGTCAGGAAGTTATGAAGAAACGCTCAAACCCAACGAGGAAAAAGAAATATACCTTTCCTTTCAGAGGTTATATGAAGTGTGGCGAGTGCGGGGCATTTATAACCGCTGAAAAGAAAAAAGATAGATACGTTTATTATCACTGCACTAAAAGAAAAGGAAAATGTTCGCAAGGATATATCGAACAAAAAGAGCTTGCCAATCAGATTTTATTTTCTCTTTCAAAAATCTGGATTAATGACGCGACTAAAAGTAAGGTTTTTGATTATTATAATGATTTATTGGGGGGAGTGGAGAATAAATTAGAAAAGCAAAGAACTCAAAAGAAAGAAGAATTAGAGAAAATAAAAATCATGATTAGTAAACTTCTTGACAGTTATTTATACGGTGTTATCACAGAAGAAGAATATAAAGAGAAAAAACAGGAATTTATCGAGAGAAAAATGGAATTGAAACAAAAATTGGAGAGCTCCAAGCGAGGAAAATGTGAGTGGTTCGAACTTTCAAAAGATGTCATAAACACATGTAATTCAATAAGTGAGGCGTATCAGGAGAAAGACAACAAAGAATTATCGAAAATTTTACAAAAAACCGGTTCGAACTTTGTTTTAAAAAATAGGCAATTAACTTTTTCGCATCGAAGTCCTTTTGATTTTATTTCTTCTTTTTCGGGGGGCTCTTTAAATTCTTCTCTTTACAAAAATTATTTTAAAAAGGATTCTTCTTTGTTGGGTGGGGCGGTCGGGTCTTTTGAAAACCTTTTTTCTGAAAATTCCAAAATTTGTTTGGAATGGCTGGGGAGCAGGGATTCGAACCCCGATAACAGGATCCAGAGTCCTGGGCCTTGCCATTAGACGACTCCCCAACAAAATATTATGGTAGCCCCAAGGGGATTTGAACCCCTGTCTTATGGCTGAGAACCATATATCCTGGGCCGGGCTAGACGATGGGGCCATTCCTTAAGAAGATATAAAAAATGATGGTTTTGTCAAGATTTTGATTATTCCAAGTAATCTAAGACCTAAAGGTTGGCTGCCAAATGAAAGTAGGCCATCGTAATATTATATTTATTCAATATGTCAATATATCTTTGCATTTTTCTTTGGATCGTGAGTTAATCTTGAAACTTATATCTTTTATTATCTCGGATTCCTTTTCTTTTTCAAATCGTATATAAATTCGTTCTTCTTTTAAATTTCATTCTGCTAATACATAATATTTAATGTATGATTTTAGCAAATGGATTATCTCATTCAAGACATTTATAAAACCTTCTTTCTTTTCTTTATCTTCTTCCACCTGGCGTATTAAATAAACCTTAGGAATAAAATCTTCTTTTTTGGTCTTTTTCTCTTTTGGTCGGCGGCAACCTAAATACTCGATAGAAGCTTTATCGAACCATTCTGTCTTCGCATCAACTTCTTCTATAGATTTGAATTCAATTCTATTCCAGAACTTCCTGGAAAAAACTGCAAGACCCGGGTGGCCTACTTTCATTTGGTAGCCAACCTTTAGGTGTTAGTAAAAAGACAAACAAAATTCGTGTTATTTGTGAGATTTGTTTTTTCTTCTTTGTCTTGGTGTGGTGGGTCCGATTCAACTATTCAACAATTCAACCATTTAACTTGTTTTCTGACTTCTTACTATTCTTCTTCGATTAAGTCTTTTACTGCTTTAGCGAGTTCTTTGTACTCATAAGGTTTTTTAATTATTGCGTTGAAACCAAAGTTCTCGTGATTGGACATTACCGGATCATCGGAATAACCGCTGGATACTATTGCTTTAACTTTTGGGTCAATCTTACGCAGTTCTTCGAGGGCTCTCAAACCTCCCATAGCTCCCGGGATTGTCAGATCAAGAATGACTACATCATAGGGTTCTCCCTTTCCCATTGCTTCTTTATATAAACTTAATGCTTCTTCTCCGTCTTCGGCTCCGAGGACCTCATAACCAAACAAATTAAGAGCTCTCTGGGCAGCTTTTCTTATAAAGGATTTATCGTCCATAATTAATACCTTGCCTTCGTATTTAACAAATTTTTCTTTTTCTTCTTCCTCTTCTATTTTTTTCTTGAGTTCCACTACTGCGGGAAGGTATATATGAAATGAGGTTCCAACTCCAACCTTAGAATCCGAATAGATAAAACCTTTGTGTTTTTTGATTATTGAAAAAACGGTAGAAAGTCCAAGCCCGCTTCCTTTGTGCTTGGTTGTGAAGAAAGGGTCGAATATTTTTGATATATGGTTTTCAGATATACCATATCCTGTATCCTGGATGGTAACTTTTACGTATTTTCCTTTCTCAAGAGGTATTTTCCCCGTTTCTTCTATTTCGGCATTTTCTGCTTTTATGGTTATTTCTCCCGCCTGGGTCATAGCCTCGTTTGCGTTTATAATTATATTGTTTATGACCTGATTCATCTGACCTTTATCTATATTGACTTCCCATAGATCTTTCTGGAAATCAAATTTGCATTTGACATTAGAGCCAACGAGAAGAAAATTAGCTGATTCTTCGATTAACTCTTTGATAGAAGCTTTTTCCTTTATCGGTATTCCTCCTTTTGAGAAAGTTAAGAGTTGGTGAGTTAAGCTCTTGGCGCTTTGGGCTGCTTTTTCGGATTCGGTTAATATTTCATAAACTTCATCTTTTGCATCTAAATGTAATTTTGCAAGTGAAATGTTGCCTATAATCCCGGTGAGGAAATTGTTGAAATCATGAGCAATGCCTCCGGCAAGAATACCTATTGATTCAAGTTTTTGAGTTTTTGCTATTTCTTGTTCCATTATTTTTCTGTCGGATATATCTATTGTTTGCAAAACTATTCCCTGGAAATAACCCTTATCGTCCATAATTGGTTCCCATGAGCTTGAAGCATACCATATCTTACCATCCTTTTTAACGGCTTTATATTCGAAATTTATACCACCTGTATATTTTTTATAGGATTTTTCGAAAATTTTCTTTGCTTTATCTGTATCGTCTTCATGTACCCACCAGATGAATTTTTTCTCCAGTTCTTTCCTATTGTAACCCGTTATTTCTTTGCAGTTTGGGCTTACGTAAATATTTTTACCTTCTTTGTTTGTTATTACAAGTAAACTTGGTATTGTTTCCACGATTAAGCGGAATCGCTGTTCATTCTGTTTTAAAGCTTTTACAGCCCTAATACGTTCGGTTACATCCTGGGAAATTATTATTGCTCCCTCAGAAAAAGGCGCGATACTGATTGAGAGGTATTTTTCCCCGTATTTCATTTCCGGGAATTCTTTGTTTTTACCTGTTTTTATACATTTCATCAATTCTGTATACATGTTTCTTTCGTGTTTTGAACCATAATCCTTGTACATGATGTCACCGATTTTGGGTATTCTATCTCCCGATCGTCTTTTTGCCAGATTACTTTTAATTACTTTTCCGTTATGGTCTACTACTATAGTTTCGACTGGGCTATAATTGAATAATGCAAAATTAAAAGCTTCTCTTTCCTTAAGCTCTTTTTCGTTTTCTTTCATTGCAGTTATATCTCTTGTGGTTGCCACGAATGCCTGGGGTTGTCCCTTATTGTTTTTTATTAAAGAAGCATTTAGTTCACCGGCGAAAGTAGAACCGTCTTTTTTTAATAAAGTATATTCTAAATTTTTAATACTGTTTTCCTCTAATGTTTTCTCTAAATTTCCCTTTGCTCTTTCGCGGTCAAAAGGAGCAATTAATTTAAAGGCACTCTTACCGAGTAGTTCTTTTGGGTTTTTATATCCGTGTATCTTAAGGGTTTTTTGGGATACGTAGGTGATTTCTCCTCTTAAGTCGGTTACAGTAACCGCATAGGGGGAGGTATCTACAAGAGTTTTATATAGCTCTTCGGAGTCCCTTAATGCCTGCTCTAAATTTCTTTTTTCCGTTATGTCTCTGACGACTTCAAGCAAATTAACAACATTCCCTTTGTCGTCCTTTATAGGGTATCCTTTGATCAACCATTTTCTGCCATCCAATTTTGCGATTTCTTGTTTTTCTATCTTTCCGGTTTCACGGGCTTTTGCTAAAGGGCAATTTTCGCAGGGTTTGTTATCATCAGTCCATATTTCGTAGCAATAGTTACCTTCAATTCCGACGGTTTTTGTTGTTACACATTCGTAAGTAGAATGAGCAGTTTTGTTTGCCCACAGTATCTTATGATCGAGATCCTGTAAAGTCACCAATTCTGATAGGGTGTTAAGGATCATCTCTTTCTGTTTATCTGATTTTTTTAGATACTCTATCATTTTTGATAGTTCTTCTTTCTTTTTCTTATCCAAAGATAATTTCCTCGTATTTGCTCTTTTTAATACTCTTTTTAAAATGTTTAATGATTAGTGAATTATAGGTATAAAAAAACCTTTTGTCAAGTAGAATTATAAGGAGCATTCAAAAGCCAGGAGTAAGAAGTAAGAATCCCAACTCAGCCCCAAAAAACTAATATTACCGCGAAGGCGCAGAGTACGCAGAGAAAAAAAGAAAACACAAATTTTTTATTTGTTTTTTAAGCTAACAGCAAAAAGCCAAAAGCTAAGAGCCGGTTTATGAATCATTGACAAAAGTTTTTTTTGGGGTATTCTTGAAAACAACAGAAGCGAAATATTTTAAAGGCGGTTTTTTACAATGAAAAATGTAATTGTTATTCCGACATATTGGTCACGCGTACAATCCTATAAAGAGGATTTGGTATACGATCACCCGACACCGCTTAATGAGAGCGGTACACTTGGTCGTTTGCTGGAAAGTTTGCGAGTTCTAAAGGATAGAGACTTTAGAGTAATTATAATAAGTTGTCCGACAACTCCATTAATAGGAAAAGAAGTAAAAGATAAGGTCGATAAGATAGTCGATCCGTTCAGGAAAGATTATGAAATTTTTCATTTTTCTTATCCTGATTTATTGCACTTTCACGTCTTGGTAAAAGATAAAGGTGGCATTGAATATATTAAGTATCTAAGTATCGAAGGGTATTCTAACATCAGGAATATGTGTTTAATACTTTCTCATGTTCTAAAAGCCGATGTTTCTATCTTGATAGATGACGATGAGGTTTTTGAGGACCCGGATTTTATAAGAAAAGCTAATGAATTTATAGGTAAAGATGAGGTCTTTGGAATCGCGGGTTTTTATCTTCAAGTTAATGATGGATATAAATTTACCGGTAGAAAAGAATGGTGGAAAATATTCTGGGATAATACCGGTGCAATGAACAAAGCATTTAAACTTATAGATAAACCACAAAGGTTAAAAGATACTCCATTTGTTTTTGGCGGAAATATGATAATTCATAAAAATATGTTTACCCAGGTTTCTTTTGATCCATATATTTCCCGCGGTGAAGATATTGACTTTCTATGCAATGCTAAATCGAAAGGATTTAAATTTTTGCTTGATAACCAGCTTGGGGTTAAACATCTTCCGCCTGAAGGTAAAAATCCATTATGGCTTAAAATGAGAGAGGATATTAAGCGATTTATATATATGAAGGTGAAATTGAAGAAAAATGATTATCCGATAGAGAATACAATGCCTTATCCCGGGTATTTTTTGACCGGCAGTCTATATTTTAAAATAGTGGTTACAAATGTTATTTTGTCGGTTCGTTCTCTTTTCAGGGGAAAAATCGGCGAATCCTTTCAATTTTTAAAGAATATTATCCTGATATTTAAATCCAGGAAGACTGCATATTCGAATTGCCTAAAATTTAAAGAAATGGAAAGTAACTGGCAGGATTTTATGGGCTGGATTGCCGAAAACAGAGATACCTTTAAACAAATTATAGGTTAAATCCCTTGTCCATAATTAGCTTTCTTCTTCAAACTGTTTTCATATCCTTTTCCGGCGTTATGGCACCGGGTCCGATAACGGTTGTAACAATTGGGAAGGGCAGTAAAAATCCGCATGCCGGTGCGTTGGTCTCTTTAGGACATGGTATAGTGGAATTTCCCTTGATATTTCTAATTTTTCTTGGATTTGATTCTCTTATCGATATACCTTATGTTCGTGAAATTATAGGAATTACGGGCGGAGTTTTTTTACTATGGATGAGCGTGGATATGTTACGCGGTTTAAAGATTGCTGAAGTCAAAGATAAAATGGAAAAACATACTCCCATAGTCGCCGGAGTTCTTCTTAGTATCGGAAATCCTTATTTTATTATCTGGTGGGCAACAATAGGAGCAGCTTTAATTATGCGTTCGGCGGATTTTGGTTATTTTTGGTTTGGAGTTTTTGCCGTAATACATTGGCTTTGTGACTTTTTATGGTTATATTTTCTTTCAATAATATCTTATAGAGGCGGTGTCTTTTTCGGCAAAGTGTTCCATAGGGGTATTTTCCTAATTTGCGGTATTTTTCTCTTTTTCCTGGGCGGAAAGTTCATATTCGATGCCCTGAGTTTTCTTTTGCTTTAGATTTGAGATGTTCCATATGAAAAACTTAAATT
>Ga0315548_1001061_pt1 | contig 23941 bp, 17 predicted proteins | sample SalMarSW160110MG_2_FD_202540 | JGI IMG/M metagenome (GOLD analysis project Ga0315548, IMG submission 202540) | Salt marsh sediment microbial communities from the Plum Island Ecosystem LTER, Massachusetts, United States - Salt Marsh Sediment SW1601-110 ...
CCGGCTCTGGCTACATTAATTAGCAAGTTTATATCGCGAATGAGTAATGACGATTCATCGCTGATAGTATTTCCAGAACCTTTATGATCTTGGGCTGCTGAATGGAGATTATCGCCGTTGCTACAGACAAATATCTTTTCATGACTCGATCTTGTATGCTTTTCTGTCGCATAGAACAGTTCTTCATGCATCTTCTCACCTTTCTGCAGACCGGTAAATACGATGTCGATATCCGTTCCTTCACGTAATCCGCTAAGTCGAATAAGATCACGCGCGAGGTCAACAATTTTTATCGGTTGTCCCATATCAAGGACAAATGTTTCTCCGCACTTTCCTAATGCTCCGGCTTGCAGCACGAGCTGAACGGCTTCAGGAATCGTCATAAAGAACCTTGTCACATCAGGATGCGTTATTGTAACCGGACCGCCTGCACGAATCTGCTTCTCCAAGATAGGTACAATGCTTCCCCTGCTACCGAGAACATTGCCAAACCGTACCACTACAAAGGCTTTGTGATGATTAACAGCAGCATTATGTACAACCAACTCGGCAATACGTTTTGTTGCTCCCATAACGCTTGTCGGATTGACTGCCTTATCTGATGAAATCATGACAAACTTTTCAACTTCATAACGAGCTGCGAGTTCAACAAGGATCTGCGTACCTGAAACGTTATTAGTTACGGCATCGAGGCAATTTTTTCCCATCAACCCAACATGTTTATGGGCAGCTGCATGGAAGATAATTTGCGGCTGTGATTCTTCCATGATATGAGTCATTCGATCACGGTCTCTTATATCTGCAATAACAGTTTTAAACGTTATCGCCTCGCCGACAACACCGTATCGAGTCTTGATCTCATTGGCAATTTGAAAAATTGAATTTTCTCCATGACCCAGCATGATGAGCTCTTTAGGATGAAAATTTATAATCTGACGGCAGAGTTCGCTTCCGATAGATCCGCCCGCCCCTGTGACCATTACCCGCATCCCCTGAATGAGCTTCCATAAATTCTTCTCATTGATTTCTATGGTTCCGCGTCTCAGCAAGTCGTTAATTTGTACATCGCGTAACTGTGCAACTGCGGATCCGGAAATAATTTCAAAAACTCCGGGTATTGTCTTGCTTTTGATCTTCAGCGTCTGGCACATCTGAACAACGCTATTGATTGTTTTTCCAGATGCTGTCGGCATAGCGATGATAATTTCACTGACTTTATTTTCTTTTACAATGTTAGGGATATCTTCAAGCGTTCCCATAACTTTAACGCCATGTATGCTAACATTCTGTTTGTTCGGATCATCATCAACAAATGCAACAGTCCTCATGCCTAATTGCGGATTCGTCCGAAGTTCTTTGACAATCATAGAGCCGGCAATACCCGCACCGACAATGAGAACATTTTTATTCTTAACTTCTGTGCTGATCCGTTCATTGAAGACGTACACAAGCCTGAACATGACCCGTACACCCCCAATCATTAGTATCGTTAGTAAACCATCGATAAAAGGTATGGACTGCGGAAAACCAGTTTCAATGAAACCAAACGGCCTTAATATACTAAAAAACACGACCACACATGAAAGCAAAGATGCTATAGTCGCAATAAATAGTATTACAGCCTCATCTACACTGGCATATACCCAGTAACGATTATAAAACTTACAAAGTTGAAATATGCTTAACTTGAGAATTAGCGAAACAAGAGTGTAAATCAGCAGTGACTTGGCAAGGATATTCACAGCATAAATCGTCTCTAATCTCAAAATTAAAGCTAACATAGGGACGACGGAAAGAATAACAATATCCATAACGAAAAGATGCCGATTTTGTGCCTTTAGGATAATACTAAAGAAACGCTTACTCATTGGATTACCAACCCCTTTTGTTTATTAGAAAATTTTAAATTTTCAAATAGTAGATTTAGTAAAATATAACCAGAATGTGCTTTTTTACTTTGAATAATTGTACTCATCATGAAAGAAAATTGCTAATTAGAATTTTCTAATATTTATTAGAAATCACTAATAAAGAATTTATAACCAATCAGAATGCCTTTTAATGGAAATATCAACAATCCATAAGCAAGGCTATTCCCGACCTATCTGTTATTCGGTCAAGGTTTGTACTCTTCCTGTATAAAAAGTGGATACTGTTGCCCCGGCCCAATTTATCGTGAAACAGAAGGAACGTACATTGGAAAAAAATGAGAAATTAAATCAGTTATCTTTTTTTCTTTCTGATTATCAATGCCTGAAAAAGCATCGATGCATATAAATATACGAAAAAAAATATCAATAAGAAATGTTCTCATCAGCCTTATCAATTAAAACTTCAGAAGGTAAATCTCTATTTGGTACGCCGTTAAATTGTAAGAAATGAATAATTAACATACTGTGATCCACGTCATAATGTAAGAACATCGATAATATGCTATGAATAACGAATTTTATCGAATTGTCTATTAAAAACGAAGCTTACAATAAATAGAATCATTCATCGATATCTTCAAACTAAGATAACGCAAGTTCACAGAATATAATTCCTAGATTCTTCCGTAATAATTGTTCACGGTTAATATGTTACAAACTTTTTTAAGGCAGACTTTTATTACGATGTCGACAATACGGTTAAAATCAGTTGTTGTCATTGCCGATCCACTCGGAAGACAGAGTCCTTCCGCAAAGATCTTTGCTGAGACAGCACCTCCCCGAATTCGGCAGGACTGGAATATAGATTGAAGGTGCATCGATTTCCAGAGCGGGTGTGATTCAATAATTCCTTTAATAATGATATGCTGTGACAGAATAATTAGTATTTATAAATCGTGTTATTCATGACTTAGAATTCAAATCGGATTATTGGACTGCAGGAATTCTTGCTGGTTTCCAATTCAAACATGCCCATAATAGCCTTAGGCCGCATCCCGGACTTTTTCAAATCCAGCTATACTTCTAAGAAAGCCCAGCCAGTTTTTCACTAAGCAGCCACAACTTTTCGCGGCACACTTCATCGTAAGACTCCTCTGAAGAATTAATTATTTTACAATTATAAAAGTACTTGCCTGTAACACCCTCTACATCCGGAGATGTAGCAAGATAGACGACAGTTTTTGCACCTTCATCCGGACTGATCATCCCTGGTTTTATTAAATTACGTAACCTTGTCTTCAACCAATTATTATTAGCGCCAATATTCGTTGCAACAGATCCGGGGTGAAGAGCATTTGCAGTAACACGTGTACCTTCCAAACGCCTGGCAAGAGCATATGTAAAAAGAAGATTTGCAAGTTTCGACTGTGCATACACTTGATTGCGATTATAATTATGTTCCGATTGCAGATCTTCGAAATTTATTCTCCCCCCCTCATGCGCCCCTGAAGAAACCACTATAATTCTTCCAGAGACGCTCGCCTTCAACTGATCAAGCAGTAAATTAGTAAGTAAAAAGTAACTCATATGATTAAGGGCAAACGTCATTTCGAGTCCGTCTACGCTTATTTCACGCTTTGCATAATATGCACCTGCATTGTTTATCAGCAAATCAAGGCGAGAATAACGATCTGCGAATTCTTTGGCGATCTTTCTTATCTGATTTTGAGATGATAGATCTGCATGAAGAAAATCTACTTGCACGTCTGGATCAGAGTATTTGATTTTTTTAATATGATTAAGACCTTTTTTTCGATTACGCCCCACTATAATTACGCTGAATCCAAGGTGTGCCAATTGTCGTGCGGCAGCTGCACCAATTCCTGATGTGCCACCCGTAATCACACAAATCTTGTCAGAATTATTTTTCATTCATTCCTTGATTTGACGTCAGTATTTTTCATCTAAATCAACTTTACTGCTGAAATAGTAGTAGCTATAATGTTCATTAAGCACAATGTTTAAATTATAAGATTTCCGTAGCAGTAAAACGTGATAATCTCTCTTCAAGGATTAATACTACCCTTTGAAAACAAAGATCTCCTCGTTCATGCAAACTAAAATATCGTATAAATAAACGGTGCCAAAGCGCTGCCTTTCGTCAGGACAATAAGCAGTCCGAATAACACTAAAACAATAACAAATGGAAGCAGCCACCATTTTTTATTTTCCTTCAGGAAAGAAAAATATTCTTTAAGAATTTTTAGTTTTGCCATATATTAACTCATCCGTTCATAATTGATTGTTTTTTTATTTTCCCGATCAATCCAATAACTCGATCGTTTTTTATCTCTATACAATAGAAAAAAATGTTTATCGAATACTTTTGCGGTTCTTGCAAGGGGAGTCAGGATTAAGTAAAATAGAATGAAAAGAATGACGCGTGAAACAATGCTCCCCATAATAAGAGCAAATCCCATCCAATAGTGATGGGTTTTTTTTAAGCTGAGAGGCCGTAGAATCCCCAAAGACACAAGCGTCAGCCCACATATTCCAATAGTAGAAATAAGGTAAGATGTCCACCATTGTTTCCAAATTGCGAGTCCGGCAATAAGAATAAATACACCTCCGACCAAAAGACCGAACTTTTTCAAATCTTTTGGTGAAGATTGAATAGAGGCAATATCTCTTCGTACATCTTCAATCCAATGCATACTCTTTTCTCCAATTTCCGTCATCAACAAACATCGGCTGATCTTGCTTTACGAGAAGAAATTTTCCCATGACAAGGAAATCCATATCGGTGCGCATAAAACAAGTATATGCATCCTTCGGCGATTCTACGATCGGTTCACCTCTAACGTTAAAAGAAGTGTTGACGACAACCGGACATCCGGTCTTTTCATAAAATTTTGTTAACAATTGATGGAACAACGGATTTGTCCCCCGATGGACTGTTTGGATCCGTGCTGAATAATCAATATGGGTAACGGCGGGTATATCAGACCGAACGATGTTTAATTTGTCAATTCCCCATAGTTTTCGTTCACCGTCTGTCATCATACGCTGCTTCTCTTTGACAATATCGGCAACTAATAGCATATATGGACTTTCACACGGCAAATCGAACCACTCCGAAGCATATTCGGATAAAACGGCAGGTGCAAATGGACGAAAACTTTCACGGTACTTTATTTTTAAATTCATCTTCTTTTGCATTTCCGACGATCGAGCATCTCCAAGGATTGACCGATTCCCCAGCGCGCGTGGACCGAATTCCATCCTGCCCTGAAACCAGCCAACAACCTTTTCTTGTGTTAAAAGTTCTGCAACTTTTTCACATAGTTCCGAGGCATCGTTAAAAGCAATAAAAGTAATATTTTTGTTTTTCAAAAACTTTTCAATCTCCGCATCTGAATATTGTGTTCCTAAATAAGAACCCATTTGCCTATCGGTGATAGTAACCGTTCGTGGTTGCTTGTAATAATGATAATAGGCTGTAAGTGCTGCTCCCACCGCACCTCCCGCATCACCTGCCGCCGGTTGAATCCACAACGAATCAAATACACCGCTTCGAAGAATTTTACCGTTCGCGACACAATTCAAAGCCACACCGCCGGCAAGACAGAGATTCCTTTCGCCAGTTAATTTTTTTGCATGTTGTACGATCCGCATCATAATTTCTTCCGTAACCACCTGGATTGATGCAGCTAAATCCATTTCTCGTTGTGTCAGCTTAGTTTCCGGTTTCCGAGGCGGACCACCGAATAACGATGACATTCGATCATTAGTCATTGTTAATCCGACTGAATAATTAAAGTAATCCATATTCATCGTAAACGAGCCATCTTCACGCAAATCGATAAGATGATCATAGATTGCTCGAACATACTTCGGTTCTCCATACGGCGCCAATCCCATAACCTTATATTCGCCTGAATTCACTTTAAATCCAGTGAAATATGTAAACGCGGAATATAAGAGCCCTAATGAATGCGGAAAATGTTGTTCTGAAAGGATTTTCACGATATTTCCGTTCCCGATCGCTATAGATGTAGTTGTATACTCCCCTACACCATCGATAGTAATAATAGCTGCTCGTTCGAATGGCGACGGGAAAAAAGCCGAAGCAGCATGTGACTCGTGATGTTCCGTAAAAAGAACTTTTCCGTCGTAATGAAGTTCTTCAGAAATAAGGTCGGAAAGCCACAATTTTTCTTTTAACCAGATCGGCATCGCTATCATAAAAGACCGGAATCCCTTCGGCGCGTATGTGAGATATGTCTCAAGCAATCGATTGAACTTGAGAAAAGGCTTGTCATAGAACACAACGGCATCAAGATCAGCTACACTGCATCGCGCTTCTTTGATACAATATTGAATTGCAAGTGAAGGAAAATTTTGATCATGTTTTTTCCGGGTAAAACGTTCCTCCTGTGCCGCAGCAATGATTTCTCCGTTTCGCACAATGCATGCTGCTGAATCATGATAATAAGCCGAAATGCCAAGAATTGTATGCGACATTGAATTATACCTTAAAATTACATAATTTAGATTGTTTTGTTATAGCCATTCCTAATGCATACTAATATAACATAGAAAGTGACCTCCGTAGTTCCACAAACAGCTAAATCACACAATTGGTGGGGATATAGCTGTCACCGATAATAGTCCCGACCTCATTGAAGGAAATAACGACCGGGATTAAGTGATTTAGCCGTGATCCGTAAATAGAGGATCAGAATCGCTCATAGCATCTCTTTTCTATAGATACATTTATACGAGTAATATCGAAATCCATATCAATCCATTGCTCAAGTAACATTTAATAATTATTACACCGCTTTAACTTTTAATAGGCTGATGTGTGTTTGATACTATACAAATTGCTTTTACTTTAGAACGATACAGCGGAAAATAAGATTCGCACAAGTAACTTGGTTATTCTTGATGCGGATGTAATTGTAAAAATAGACTGACAATATATGATTCGTGTAGAACTGACATAAGAGAAATACAAAACTGTTCAATAAACTCTGTTGATACATCTTTTTGTGATGAAATTAGACTCGCATATCAATACACAGATGTAGCATCAAATATATTCTGACAACCCAATGGGCACTATCTTCATTATGAATTGGACGAAGAAGAACAGGCGGAGCAATCCTGAATGATTTTCAAGAGTCCTACTCATCCAATTCCATTATCTTAGAGATCCTAAGTGAAGGCAACACAGATATCGTGTTTAGATGCATCTACGTGCAGTCCAAGTACTGTGATCCGGTTCGCTTTAAAGATCTAGAAAAGAATCTTACGTTCCTGTCTGTCAAGGCAAGGTGGAGCAAGGTATATTTTCATCTATGGCCCAAGTGTTTTAATAATAATGTCGCATTTCGCAAAAGATCCAAATGTAACAATTTTAAGCTTATCGGATTTTTCACCTTTAAGCCATTTTACATATGCATCTGGAATATCAACACCTGCTTCATATGAAAAAGGATAGCCTCCACCAAATCGAGGATTCAGTTCAAGTACGTAGAACTTGCCATCTTTTTCCAAAACATCGCAATCAAGGATTCCGATATGTCGTAAATTTGTCGCAATTTCTTTTCCTATATTAAACAACTCCGGATTCTCTATGACCATCGCTTTATCAGTCTCTCCAGCTCTCATCGCAAGTTTCTTTTTTATTATGCAGGTCACAAAGATTCCGTTAAAGTCATTTAGGATGTCAAGTCCATACTCTTTTCCGGAAATATTCTCCTGAAATAAAATAGCTTCTTTAATATCTGACTTTGAAGCAATATCTAGAATAGATTTAGAAAGTTGAATTGATAAGAGGTCTTTCTCAAGTAATACTTCTTCAATATTTTCAGCAAAATTTATCCCAATGGAGGCACTACCCCACCTTGGCTTTATCACTATTGGAAATTGAATTTCTTTTAATTCGATGGCTCTATTAAGACTATCGATCGAAGAGTACGTCATCGGTGTAAGGATAGAATTCGCTGTTAAAAATTGGTAAGTTTTTAATTTATCAAAGCATATATCAATTATATCTTTATGAGAGACCAAAAGTCTTATTCCCGCTGATTCAATACATTCCTTATTATTTGCTAAAACTGAGAGTTCCAAATCATTGAGCGATATAATTGTATCTATCTCCTTTAATTTGCACAATCGTAATAGTTCTTCAATATATTTAGAATCATAAACACTAGGAAGAATAATATAGTCATCCGCATATTTTAATGCTGGAGCTGTTATTTGCATATCAGCAGCAATGATCTTTCCGTTAGACCCTAAAGCTTTTTTGAAGTGGTTTATCAGATAAACTCTTCTTCCGGCACTTGTTATTAAGATCTTCATTACAGGACACTCTCTTTAACGTATGTTTCTATGCCAATTTTTTTTCTGACTATTATATATTGATCTGCTAGTTTGGCTATAATTTGGGGCGGACTTTGAATGAAAAAATTCCCAAAAGAAACAGAATAAGCTCCTACTTTCTTTATCACAATCAAATCACCGATTTCAATCGAATGATTTGTAATCATTCCGAAGAATCTATCATTTTCCATGCAGGTATAACCGCCTAATATCTGTTGCACAGCGCATGATTCTTTTTCACGAGATAAATGTTCAATAATCAGATTCCTATTTCGCATAAGCGGATTCACATCCAACACACTACCATCAAAAGTTATAATCCTCTTATTTTTAATGTTCTTCACAGATCTTGCTTTGCATATATAGCTTACAGGACTACCAACAAGAGATATTCCCGGTTCAATAATGAGTTTAGTAGTAAGAGGATCGAGTTTTTTCTTCAAAATACTTGTTATACAGGTTGCATAATCCGAAAATGATGGCTTATCGTGCAGCCCGCCATAAAATCCCCCACCCATATCGATATATTCGAGATTCAAATCATATTTTTCGATTATTTCAAGTGCTTTTTCAGCTGCTGATCGATAGATATTAAGACTTCGTGTTTTGGTACTGTTATGGAAATGCAATCCTGCTAAATGTACGTGTGATGAGAATTTGATTGATATAATTGATTTTTCAAGTTCTCCGGATTCATAGCAAATACCAAAACGACCTATCTCATCACCCATCGCTGTTTCTCCAGGGCAATCCTTTTCGAGATCGAAATTAATCCTTAATCCGATCTTCCAAACATTTCTTTGTTTCGGTTTTTGAGATATAATGTATGCTAATTCATCTGGTGAATCGACATTTACAGTATATCCATTCTCACATGCTTCTATTAATTCTTTTTCGCCCTTATATGGACCTCCAAATATCATCTTTTCATATCCAAGATGCTTTGCAAGATTATATTCATCAGAAGAAACTACTTCAGCTGAAACGCCCTGCTTGCTGAACCATTTCAATAACCACGGAATTGAATTTGTCTTAAATGAATACCCAATTTCCAAATTGGACCATGCTGCTGAAAATGCAATGCTCATAGTATTAAGCAGGTAATTCAATTCATCGGTATCAATGAGAAAGAATGGTGTTTTAAACCTGCTCAGATCACTAATGTTCGCCTTTATTTGTTCCATTGAAGTCATCAACAATAACAAATCACTTCCTGAAGTTAATACACTGGGAAGTATAACTCAATTAAATAATAATATTGAGAAACTTCAGTATTTGAAGGAATTGAAAGTTTAATGGAGATTATCTCTCCAACAATATTTTTACCTAAAATGATCATCAAATGATGACTAAAGATCTATGAGCAGATGCAATCGAGAAAACAGATTGATAACATGTAATTCATGTAAAGAAATCATCAGAGAGAGATAAAGTTATTTTATTATTTCTATTGGATTTTCTTTTTCTTAAAAAACTATACTTTTATATCTATTTTAGGGAATTTGTTCTCTTTCCCCTGTTTTTCGACGATATGGTGATATTCAATAATATGGCATAATTCAAATTGACACGATGTACTAACGATATTTTGCCATTTATTCACGTTATCTGATTTGATCGTCTCACAATAAGCTCTTGTTATTTATTTTCCTTGGATGTTTACTTGCCCATTTTGATTTATTTGTGATATGGCATCGCCGGAACACCCAAGACCATCTCAAATGCAGGGACATCGCGTATCACTGCTGCTCCTGCACCTACAACTGACCATTTACCAATCGTTATATTTTGAATGATTGCACTTCCTATGCCGACAAATGCCCCTTCTTCCGCTATCACTCCTCCTCCCAAATTAACGCCTGGACTAATCTGAGTGTGTGAGCAGAGTACTACATCATGACCAATCGTGCAGGCAGTGTTCAATATCACATTTGAACCAATACGCGCACCGCTGTTTACTACAACACCGGCAAAAACGACAGTCCCGTCTCCCACTACAACATCTGCAGCAAGTGTTGCATTAGGATGGACGATTGTTATTAAATTTTCACCCTGTTCTTTCAATTTCACATATAGTTTTTTTCTGGTTACATTGTCTCCTATCCCTATAACAACTGCATCATGTTCAAAGTTCTTAACCTCAGAAACTCTTCCCAAAATGCGTACACCAAGCTGTTCACGATCCTGAAGGTCCACATTATCATCCAGAAATCCTACAACCTCATAACCGTCACTTAACTGATTACGACACATCAATGCGTCAGCTATAACTTTTGCATGCCCTCCAGCGCCTATAATAAGTACTTTCATCGTCAAATGTTCCTTTTTTCAAGTAAAATTATCAGCAATACACAGATTTTCTGAATTTGATTAGGATACCATTAACTTACATAAAAAGATGACAAAAATATCTGGCTTCGGAAACAATCATAAATTTTCTATTATTTAATATAGAACCTAAAAATTCCAGAGCAGTAGTATATCACTTATTAACTCATAATTTCACCATGAAAGGCCATAAGAATATATATTTACTTGGAACAATTTGTTATCCACTTCAAGATTAAATTTCCTCAAACAATAAGATGCTGAAACTCACTTTTTTTACCATCCTGCATATCCTATATCTTTATAACGATGTATGGGTGCTCCATAATTATAGATGAGCCTTTACCGTTTAATCCATTGAACAATCTTTCTGATCCACGCTAATGACGGTTGCCCCAGTTTTAATACACTCATTGACCATAGAGGATATAAAAACGAATTGGTTATCAACGTAACAGGTGGGACCGTCTTATATTCAGTTGGATTAAATTTCTTTTTAAAGCGGTAGACCTGATTGGCTCTGTTGCCAACATGATAGTACTCTGCTCCAAGATTGAAGAAATCTCTCATAGCATGCATATGCAACAAATATGAAGGGCTATGATTGTTTGGCATTTTCCCGATATCAAGTGCCCCAAAGTTATAATATGCAATCTTTCCGCATCGCACAACAACAATCGCTTGGACTATCTTACCATCAAACTTTGCCATATATAACCGACAACATTTTGCCCGAGTTCCGTATATCATAAAATCTTGATGATATGAAAATGGCCGAAAATTTATTTGCTTGCGAGATACCATCGCCTCAGCCAAAGGCCAAACAGAAGCAAAACTTTCCGGAGACTCGCTATATTCAATCTGATAACCAACTTCTTGAGCCCTCCGTATCTGCCGACGAACTTCATGATCAAACTCAGCGATCATTTGGTTATCATCAACATGCATCCGCGTTATCAATTCTTCCGTTTCTTCTGGATAGAGGGGAAAGGCATCGATACGTTTGGTCTTTTTCATCGAGTTTACAATCTCGAGAGCTTGTTCGTTTGAGTTTGTAATCCTCAAAAAAATGTACCCATGACGCTTGGCCCAAAGTCTAAGTTTGCACCATGCTTCTTTTGAAACGGTTTCATTTTCATATAAACAGACAGGACCATATCTGATCAATCCAACCCGAATCCCCAGATATCCAATTGTTAAAATGCTTACAAAGCTGATTTCTTTATTGTTACATTTATATGTAAGATATCTAGGCTTAAAGGATAGCCTCCTGTAGGGTTCGTTCCAAAATGGATATTGGTAAAGTGCAGCGGACGTATCCTGTAAACGTATATCCCATTCAGTCAGCCTTTTTCGGGACACTTCAGACCATACACCACCCTTATTCGCGGTTTCACAACTTTGAAGAGATGAAGTATTAATATCAGACATAGGAATTTCTCCAATTATGGAACCATTTATCTACATTCATAGGGCGACATCTATATCAACACATCCATGGTATTTTACAGCGTACTTGAATACACAACATTTTGTAGTACGCAATACTATTCAGAACGCTGCGGTCCATCGTTCTGGTTTCCCATGAATTCAGAAGCAGAAATATACCCCTCTTCATCAATCCCCTCGCAACGAATTACTTTCCAGACCGTCACCAGCAAAATATATACATCGAGAAAGAAGGATTGATGATCAACATACCAAACATCAAGTAAGAATTTCTCTTTCCACGGTATACTATTTCGACCTTGTACTTGCGCCCACCCTGTAATTCCAGGCAGTACGTCGTGGCGCCGTGCCTGTTCCGGCGAATATCGTTCAAGATATTCCATTAAAAGCGGTCTGGGTCCAACAAAACTCATATCTCCCTTAATCACATTGAATATTTCAGGAAGTTCATCGAGACTTAATTTGCGTAAAAATAAACCTGTACAAGTGATCCGCTCTTTGTCTGGAAGCAATTGACCTGTACTATCTTTTAAATCATTCATTGTTCGGAACTTATAGATCGTAAACGGTTGTCCTTTCAATCCAGGTCGTTCTTGTCGGAAAAAAACCGGAACACCGATTGAGAACCATAAAAGAATGTATACAAACAGGAGGAACGGCCAAATGAGAGACAAAGCTACTATCGCTGCTGAAAGATCAAATATCCTTTTTAAATGCCGTTTATAGATTTTTCCACTCATAAATTACTTATCGACAGAGGAGATTCTATTCAACACATTATTTACGTTCTGCGGTGAAATACTGTCTTAGTTGGAATACATTGCCCAACAATACACATCACATATTTTTTTGCAAACTATTATTAGAAAAAAATCGGGCAACTAAAAAATTATAGAGCGTATCCGAAACAACGCGATGCCCATCCACATTAAAATGCTCATCGACTTTTAAATAATGCTCTGGTTTCAATTTTCCATAAAAATTTAAACACGGTATGTGATATGTCCCACATACTTGTTCAACAAAATTGGCTTTTGCAGGATCTTGTCTAATAACTTCATCTTTATGAGGAATGATGACGACCCCAAATGGAATTTTCATTGTCTGTAATTTCTCCGTCAAATTCAAGAGTAGAAGTTTTGTTATTTTGTAGCCATAATCATTAGATCCTTTTACTTTATCCATCGCAGCACGATTGGAAAATATTTCTAAGTAAAAATTATTTTGGATATAGTTTCTTAGGAAATATATTAAATGTGATTTATCGTACAACCAGCTTATTAACGACTTGTATTTGATTTCCAACCAAGAATCTCTTTGGTTGTTCCACTGCAATCTACCTTCTTGATCGATTGAAGCAAAACGCGGACGAGTGTTGTCTTCAAAATCATTTCCTGAATAAAAAACAAGAATCACAATATTAGGACGGATTATATTTTTATATTTATCGAGTGCTATGATTTGTTGTGAAGTTCCATAATTTTGTGAAGATACATTGATCACATCGATATTCCGGTTTATACCGGTTTTGATCATGTATTCAACTCTTCGATGGAAGGTACTATCGTAATCTACTTCTAGACTTTCAACAAACGAATCACCAAGAAGTAGCAATCTCGTGGAGGAATCGGGTAATGAAGATATCAATTCATCCCTGAATCCCAATTCGTTAAATTTATAGCGTGCATGTAGATTGTCTTCCTTGTAAAAATACACACCCTCGGCGAATGGAATACCTGCCCAACCGAGATCCTCATCATATTTCACCGAGCGCTTTCCCTCTTCCCTAACCGATATTCTTAAAATAAGCTCCATTATCACCATAGCAACAACAAGAGAGAAAATTAAAAGACCAATTTTCATAAAGAATTTCTTCATAATATTTCCCTAATACTATTAATAAATAAGGGACATTAGCAATAAATTATGTTTCAACCAAAAACTGATTATTAAGACTGATTTTGCTGGATTTCCAAAAACTTGCGATTTAAAATCAACGAAGCCGAGATGCGCAATTCCGTCACTATGAAGTTATTATCTCTTTCGAGTATCGATTCTTTCATAGAACTATCGTTAGAATGACACTCGTTTCCACAGAGAATAACATTATCATTTTAATGCACGCCGCAATAAGGACACCGACATAACCTTTTAACTTATACGCTTAACTTCTGCAGATATATAAAGCTAAAACCTTTATTATGATAATTAATATAATTTCTACAGATATTTATTGATTACCATCTTTCTTTTCATTGATAGATTTCAGAAATAATCTCTTCTTTGGTTGATGTTTACTTTCAATTTCCGTTTCTAAAAATGAGATTCGATAAGAGATTTCAAGCCCTTCTTTGCGGATCGTTGCCAAATCACTTTATCCCAGTCATGATTTCCTTCAATGATGTCGGGACCATTATTGGTAACAGCAATATCCCAGCCAATAGATCTATTTCTTTTATTGTATAATGCTGCATCTTTTACCATTTGTAATGTTTCCTTCCAATATGGTATTTGAAAACCTATAATTTTAACTCCTGTAATTGAGTGATAATATTCATCTGGTTTTGTAATATCCATGTAAAATGCAGGACTTTCAATAATGCCAGTTGAAATATTGATTAATGCAGCCATATTGTTTGCATGCCAATTATCGATTGCAGAATTAATTGAAATTCGCAGGATCGTCCCTAATATTTCTACCTCATCATTGTCGTTTATTTGAGTTATAATTCTCAGTGTATTAAGCCCTGATGGAGATAGTCTCATCAGGTCCTTATGCTGGACAACATTCTCTTCAGCGAAGTCATTTTCGGTTTCTTTAAGACGTTTTACAATTGCGTCTGAATCAAGACCTTTCACAGACATGATTTCTATTCCAATACCACGTTCACCAAAAATGCTTTTGAGAACAATTATACCGGATTTGTTATGTAACACTTTTTTTGCAGCTTCGTTATTGGCTTGAAAATCAGCTAGGGTCGCATAACTGTGCATGATGAAGGGAGCATAGATCTCAAGAAATTTGAGTTTATTGTGTATGTTATTTATTTCTGATTTAGGATTCATTTTTAATTGATATCTTCGCATAGCCGGAGTACCTATATATTTATTTCTCTCTTCTTTCCCGATCAGGAAAAAATTGAATTGAAAATACTCCATAATGGACATCTTGTAGCGCAATACGCAGTATACAATATCCAACATCATTCCGATCTTCGTTCTATTAGTCTTCTTTTGAGCATAGTTTAAAAAGGAAATAAATGCGGCCGCATCCAACGTGAGGATCCAATGCCCTAGATAAAGAATTTGCTTCAATACCATTACAGGTATTCCCCGTTTTAATGTACGCTTTGCTATAATTATTGCAGACAATTATTCATGATGATTTTCCTTTTACCAGAAGAAAGAAGAGGAATTTCATGAACGTACTGAATTGTAAATACTCCATCCCGGCCGAGATGAGCTTCTAATTCTTGAATCAATTCTATTTCCTTTCTAAAAATACCGTCAATATTAATTTTCATTGTATATTCTTTACGCCCTTCTTGAATAAACTGAAATTGAAGTATATCTGTATATCTCATCATCATGGCGGTGATTTTATACGGAGACACTAAATTCCCCCGCGTATCATACAACATGTCTAATTTCCTGCCTTCTATTTTTGAGAAATACATGTTTCCTGTATTTCTTGAACTGTGCGATATGGCGCCTATATCACCGGTATCATACCTGATCAAGGGCATTCCGTAATTAAACAAATCTGTAACAATAATTCTTCCTATTTGACCCGGTTCTACTTGTTCATCAGAGTCCATTTTCAGAATCTCGACAATGTAACTGGCCGTGTTAATCAAATACTTATCCGAACCGGAAGTCTCCTGCTGTGCAATTATGCCGTTTTCAATATTCGAGTATCGTGAAACAACCGACGCTTTAAAATATTTCTGCATTGTTTTTTTTGTATAGTCGTTCAATGTTTCCGACATGGCAATCACCGATTTTACATTTGCTCTCACTCTGCTATAATTTCTTTTTTCAAGATATTTACAGACCAATTCCAGCGCAGAGGTATATCCAAGAATATCGTACGTGGATTTTTGACTTTCCATCTGACGAAGAAGATCTTCAATATTTTTATCATTTAACCTGCTCACGTCCACCGGCACTATATTTTTTATCCAATAATTGATTGGAGTTTTCTTATTTTGCTCAATCCACACTTTCATGTAAATCAGCCTTTCTCCAAGATTGTATCCAGTCATTTGAGCAAAAAAGATCGTATCGGCAATATTTCTTAACCTCTTATTCTTATCATGGTACAATTTAAACGGCGTACCGGTCGATCCACTTGTGACAACAGATATCAGTTCCGTCTCTTTATATTTACTGGAGATAAAAGAATTAAATGAATTCCGAACAATAGATTTATTGATTACAGAAAAATCAAATAAAGACGTATAACTACTTTTTTGTTTATAGAATTGAGTTGTCGTAACAGCATGATGGAGAAGAGCTGACAGATCATTTTTTTGTCGTTGTGATGCTTCATTCGAGAAAGCACGATTCAGCACAAGCACGATATCATTATAGTGCTTGCGTATCTTTCTTCCTTTTAAGAAGTCCAAAAACCAAAATGCATACTTTCGAGATATCTCTAGTAATCTCATTTGAAAAATTATTTAGATACGATTCTTTTCCTGTCGGATAGGTTTCTGAACAGGTTTTCAAATTTATCCACACCAACACTCATTTTAAGCTCACTCATGTAGAATCGATACCCATTTAATCCGAGCTGTTCTCTTTGTGAAGGCGACATACTATAGAGAATCCTTGCTGCATCCACAAGTGCACCGGGATTACCCGGCTCAGCACAGATTCCAGCATTTGCACGCTTGATAAGTTCGGAAGCATCTCCCCGCACAACCATCAACACAGGCTTGCCTATAACCAATGATGTTTGAGTTTTCAGTGGAATCGTTATACTAAAAAGAGGATCGTTTTTAAGATGGACAAGGAGTACATCGGCGAGTTTATAGATAATCATCATTTGTTCTGCGGTACGCCATGGTAAGAACCTTACATTTGTCAGATGCATTTTTTCCGTCTCATCCTTCAGTCGATTTTCTTCAATACCTGAACCGACAAAAACGAACTGGATTTTAGGATGAGAATGCAGAAGTATCGACGCAGCTGCTAAAACGTTATCAAGTCCCTGGGCTCTTCCTAAATTGCCGGCAAAGACAATATTGAATCTATCGGAGAAAACCGATTCAACGAATGGATCGGCAGACTCCGGGGTATTCAAATAAAAATCTTCCGTATTCCAATTGTAAATAACGTCGATTTTATCCGAAGGGACACCTCTTTCAATAAGCTTGGATTTAAATCCGGGAGATAAAACAGTAATATGCGATGCCTGATTATATATAAGTTTGCATATACTATTCACAATCGAAATAATTATTCCTTCCTTAACCATTCCTGTTGCCACAAGTGTGTCCGGCCACAAATCCTGAATATCGTACACCATCGGAACTCGGTGTATTTTCTTCAATACAAGACCAGCCATACCTACGGTTGCCGGCGGGTGGTAAACATATAGAATATCAGGGCGTTTAGTGACGATTGAACCGAGAATCGCAGCGGAAATTGCAAAGGATAAGTAATTGGCAGTTCTTCCAATAACTGATTTGCTATGGCTCGGATAAAGCGGAACACGTATTACCTCCACACCATCCATCGTCTCGCGCTTAAGCAGGGAAATCTTGTATCCCGGGTAAATTTTTCCTTCTGGAACGTTTGGAAAACCCGTAACGACAGTAACAGAGTGGCCACGCTTAATCAGATCCTTGGCAAAGGGGAGTCCTTTGAATATAGGTTCTGGTTGAAACCATTGAGTCAGCATAAGGATTTTCATTTACTTCGTCTGTAAGTTTAATTGCATAATGGTTGAAGCATTGAAGCGTTTTTCTGATATCTATTTCATCCTTAACATGTATTCGTGATTGACAATCACTATAAAGCCGAAGGTTAGCATCTCCTATTAAATTAAGTGTGAATTAACCGAATATTTTTAAAATAGTTCGTAGAATAATCGAGACATCACCGACAATTGTCTGATGAGGGAAATACGACATTTCTATATTGATTTTTCGTGGGAGTATTTCATTTATATACGTTTCCAAAAAATTGTTCCCCGAAAGCAACCGTTCTTCATCACTATATTGAAGTGATGCCGGACTTGTCATCCCGGGTTTAAAATCAAGAATTTTTTGCTGCTCTTCTGAATAGAGAGCGACGTAGCGGGGATCTTCCGGTCTCGGGCCGACGAGATTCATATCTCCGAGTACGATATTCATGAGTTGGGGAAATTCATCAAGTTTATAGCGACGTAGAAATTTCCCGATAGGAGTAATCCGGTTGTCGTCCGCTGAAGTAATTCCTGCTCCTTTTTTAGAGGCATCCGGCACCATCGTTCTAAACTTAAAGAGTCTAAACATCCGGTTCCTCTGCCCCACACGTGCCGACTGGTATAACACCTTCCCTCCATCGTGTATTTTTATGAGAAAAGCGACACAGATAAACAACGGGAACAATAATACTGAACCAAGTATGGCACAAAGGAAATTAAAAATACGATGCACTTGAACTCTCCAATATTTAGTATCAATATAATAGTGCTATATCATTCTATCGAATATTCTTTTTTACAATATCAAGAACAGCAGCGATGACATAGGAGATATCCTGATCACTCATCTTAGAATAGATAGGCAGAGATATCTCTCTAAAGTATTCTCTATATGCCATTGGAAAATCTTCCGGTTTGTAACCATACGTATGACTATAATACGGATGGATATGGAGTGGAATAAAATGAACGCTAGCTCCAATATTCCTATTCTTTAATTCTTCGAAAAACTGTGAACGATCTATACGCAATTGTTCAAGGTTCAATCGAAGCATATACAGATGCCATGCTTGCTGCATACTCGGATTGTCATAAGGAATCTGAAGCTGAGGAATCGAAGAAAAGGCCTCATTATACAACCGTGCGATTTCCTGCCTCCGGGTAAGCATCTTATAGGCTTTTCGCAACTGGGCAATACCTAATGCAGCTGCAACATCAGTCATATTATATTTAAATCCCGGGGCAACGATCTCGTAATACCATGTGCCTTCGGCTGTATAACGCTTCCAGGCATCCTTGCTTATACCATGTAATGACATGATTCTGCAACGATCGGCAAGAGATGCATCATTTGTGCATATCATTCCACCTTCACCGGTTGTGATGGTTTTAGTGGCATAAAAGCTGAAGCAAGTCAGCTGACTCATAGATCCTATCATTTTTCCCTTATATTTTGCCGGGAATGCATGTGCTGCATCTTCGATCACAGGTATTCTATATTCCTTTGCAATAGTGTGGATCGCATCTAGATCTGCAGGCATACCGGCAATATGCACAGGTAAAATTGCTTTTGTCCGGCTGGTAATTGCCTTCTTTAATAATTCGGGATTCATATTCAAGCATTGAGGATCGACATCAACGAGGATAGGTTTTGCGTCGAAATACCGTATCACCTCGGCTGTTGCTGCAAATGTATATGGTGTTGTTATCACTTCATCATCGCGTTCGACACCGATTGCTTCCAGTGCAAGATGCATCGCCGCAGTACAGGAATTTACCGCAATTGCAAACTTTGCATCGACAGCTTGGGCAAATTCTTTTTCAAATTGTACAGTTTTCGGGCCCGATGTAATCCACCCGGACTCGAGAGCTTCCTTTACATTAAAGAACTCTGTGTCATCAAAATCCGGTAAGGCAAATTGTAAAAATGTAGGTCGAATGCTGTTAATTGTTGTATTTTCTGGATCATGTATCCGATAAGCCTTATTATGCTTATACGTTTTCCTAACAACATTTATAACACGCTCCAGAGTACTGTCGGTCATTCCCGATCCGCTTGGAAGACATAGTCCATCAGCAAAGAGTTTCTCTGTAAATGCTCCACCAATTTTCCGGCAAGACTGAAATACCGGTTGGAGATGCATTGGTTTCCAAAGCCTAGCCGAGTCAATATTCTCTTTTTCAAGCGCACTTCGTATATCAATATTTGTGACCTTTGACTCCGATGGTTCGACGGTGATACACGTTAACCAATAATTAGGCTTACAATATGCCGGGATACGTGCGAAATTTATTCCGGGAAGGTCCGAAAATGCTTCCTGATAGATATGATTAATTTCTTTCCGGCGTTCGATTTTTCTATCAAGATTCTGCAGCTGTCCCCGGCCCATTGCGGCAAGAATATTACTGAGACGATAATTATAACCAATATGAGAGTGCTGATAATACGGAGCAGAATCACGTGCCTGTGTTGATAAAAATCTTGCGCGCTCCGCATACTCTTTATTCGCGGATACAAGCATACCGCCGCCGCTTGTCGTTATGATTTTATTTCCATTAAATGAAAAGACACCCATTTCGCCAAATGAACCCACTGCTTTTCCTTTATAGGTCGCACCAAGTGCCTCTGCGGCATCTTCAATAACCGGTACCCCATGCTCTGCACAAATTTTAAGAATTTGATCATAGTCTGCAGGCCCACCATATAGATCAACTACAACTAACACCCGGGGCATCTTCCCCCTTTTGGCGCATGCACAGAGTTCTTTTTCAAGGAGTGATGGATCGAGATTCCAGGAGTTCGATTCGCTGTCAATAAAAACCGGCGTGGCCCCGCAATATGTTATAGCAAAAGCGGTGGCGGCAAACGTAAACGTCGAGCAAAGCACTTCATCTCCCGGCTTCACTCCGACGAGCAGAAGGGCAAGATGCAGTGCTGCAGAGCCGCTAGAGAGTGCTGTAGCATATGGAATACCTGTTTTTTCACAGATATCGTGCTCGAAAGAATCAACCTGCGGACCAAGCGTTGTTATCCAGTTAGAATCGAAGGCTTCAAGAAGTAACCGCTTCTCATCGCCATCCAGATCTGGGGGAGATAAATATACTCTGTCCATTTATTCCATTAATCCTTTTATTTGATAATGCAAATAATTATTAACTTAAACTTATATATTGAATTCTATATATAGCTGAATTGTATAATGAATAACTCTTTTCATTATTGTTCTATAAGATAGTTGATATTAGGTGCTGATTCTCTAAATAAATCAGTATTTGTTTTATCTGTCATGTGCTATTATTTATCCGTTTAACTTATATTTCAAGTTAAGCTTCAAGATTATCGAATCTGTGTTCCAGAATCATTCGTTCTCTTTTATCTGGAGTAGTAAAACGGGCAATCACCTTCGCCCCAAGTATCAGATGTGTTACCAATACACTGCGGTTCGGTGCATCGACTTCTGCCCTCACATAACGAATTCCCTTATCTCGAACCTTTTCTAAAAAAGCTAGTAAAAGTAAAACACTCCCATTACGAGTTCGTTGGCTGGGATCCCATGCCCAATACTCAATTCTACACCCTGATGTTACAACATACTTGTATTGATCGGATGCTTCATATGCTATGCTGCTTCTATGCCAAATCCCGAATAATAATTTCGGCGTAAGAAGAATTTTCGGACTTAATGAGAGAAGAAGTCGAAATCTTTTCTTTCCAAGATTCTTAAAATGTTTCTGCGCACTATAGGTACCAGAAATAAAACCGAATATCTGATCTGCTTCATCCACCGCGCACAGAATCAGTTCATCTCCCTCTTCAATGAGAAGTCTGTAGTATTCATTAAGAAAACGCATACCAAGTTTGTGAAGAAATGCCCCTGGTTGTATTTTTGCTGCTTCATAGTGCAGGTACGCTAATCTTTTTGTATCGCGTTCAATTGCAGGTCGTAAGTTATATCCATAGACTTCCTTAAGAAGCCGTTTATGTCGACTATGCTCAGACAAGTTTTGCGTTCCAAGTTTCTTTTCAGCAGATAGGTTGACAGTATATTCATACATCCACCGCCCTTCCGGTGTTTTAAATTCACGTGTCTTCAAGAAACCAAGCTTTTTATAAAATATGTTCGTACTCTCATTGTCATCGCGATCCGTCGTTAAGCAAATTTTTTCTACACCTTTCTGCGCCATTTCGTTCAAGAACATATTTACAAGAGATTTCCCTGTACCTTTTCCTTTCTCCTCGGGTGCTACCGCGATAGACATCAACGAGGCCGGACTTGATGCTTCCTTTGCTTTTCCATCATATCGAAGCGCCCTAAATAATCTTGGAATTATTGAAGGACGTCGAAGCGCAGCCTTACTCGATACGAGAGCAAATGACAACCATTTTTTTTTGGCAAGCCGCTTATAAAATCCAACCTGATTTGTTACACCGAATATAAAACCAATAATCCTATCATCAGGCGATATGGCAACAAAACAAACATTATCGGGTTCCTGTAAGATTTCACGGTACAGCAATTCAAGGAATCGTCCTCCTAAGAATGTCAGGAAGAAATTCTGGAAACTCGACAGATGTACATGAACTATATCTGGAATATCACTATCTAATGTTTGGCGGATGAGCTTCATAGATTTTTAATGTTTGATAAAAAACAAATGGGATCCTTTTTATTATTCATCAATATTTAATGCGGATGAATAAATCCTTACTACTGATTTTACACCTCTTCTAAGGAGAAGTGTCCCAGATATAATCACCAACCCGCTGCCATTTAATAATCCCTGCTTGAGATGTTTCATTTTATCAATTTCTCTTTCGAGATAGAGATTATTTTTATGATTTCCGAATTTGGGCTTCGATCCATGGATATGTCTTTTTAAGACCTTTTTCTAATCCACTTTGTGGTTCCCAACCGAGTTTGGTTCGAATAAGCTCATTATCCGAGTTCCGACCTCGTACACCAAGCGGTCCTTTGATATGCGTAATCGTGAGAGGCTTGCCGGCAATGGCCATGACCATCTCGGCAAGCTTGTTAATCGACACCATTTCCTCGGAACCGATGTTCACAGGCCCTGTGAATTTTGATTCCATGAGGCGCCGTATACCTTCCAAACACTCGTCGATGTACAGGAAGGAACGAGTCTGTTTCCCATCTCCCCAAATCTCAATGGCTTGCCCTGGTTTCGCTTCGGCTACTTTGCGACAGAGTGCTGCGGGGGCTTTTTCTTTCCCTCCCGTCCAGGTACCCTCCGGACCAAAGATGTTATGAAACCGTGCGATGTAAATCTCCATCCCGTAATTTCTGTGATACGAAAGATACATCCGTTCACTGAATAATTTTTCCCATCCATATTCACTATCAGGTGCAGCCGGGTATGCTGATTCTTCGGAGGTCTTAGGATTATCCGGATCAAGCTGGTTATGTTCGGGATAAATGCATGCTGACGATGAGTAGAATATTTTCTTGACTCCAACATGATGACAACGATCGACCATATTCAAATTTATTGTTGCTGAGTTGTGCATAACCTGAGCATCATGTTCTCCAGTAAAAATATACCCTGCGCCTCCCATATCGGCTGCCAGTTGGTATACCTCGTCAAATGGAATGTTAGTGATATCCTTGCACACCAATTGGTCTCGAAGATCTCCAATTACAAATTCGTCGGCTGCCGTCTTGGAAAATTCCGGGTTTTTGAGATCTACACCACGTACCCAGTACCCTTCATTTTTTAATCGTTTGACAAGATGGCTTCCGATAAAACCACCAGCGCCGCACACTAATGCTTTTTTCTGGTTTTTCATTTATATGTTCCCTTTATTGTGATTTCTCTATAATAAAATTATTTTTAATTCTTTACATTAACCTGAATTAATTAAGATGTATTATTGTTTTTTCCCCTGCAGAATATTTTCAAAGAGGTCATCAAAATCCTGCAATGCCCTTGGGAGCGAGTACGTTTGGATAGCCAGTTCGCGGGCTCT
>Ga0315548_1001066_pt1 | contig 23911 bp, 25 predicted proteins | sample SalMarSW160110MG_2_FD_202540 | JGI IMG/M metagenome (GOLD analysis project Ga0315548, IMG submission 202540) | Salt marsh sediment microbial communities from the Plum Island Ecosystem LTER, Massachusetts, United States - Salt Marsh Sediment SW1601-110 ...
CTTTATAGTCGAACGGATCGTAAGGTTCGACGATGTTAATCTCTTTGCGAGGTTCTTTAATGCCTGCCATTTCATATGCCATACGGGCAGCATACTCGACATAACGCGGGTAAGCAAGGTCTCGGTTAGTCCAGTAGGCAGTGTCCAGGTTCCAACCAACACCTTCAATCCAGACAGGCTTATCGGTAAGGCGCTTGGCTACATGCTCAGCGGCTAGGACGATTGCCACAGCGCCATCACTCACTGGACTGACATCTAACCTTTGCACAGGCCAGGCAAGGACTTCAGATTCAAGCACATCTTTCACAGTTATATCTGCATCACCCAACAAGGCACACGGGTGGTTGGCAGCATTGCGTTTATGTTGAACGGAAACCCGAGCGATGTCATCTTTGGATATGCCATAAGTATGCATATAGCGGTTCATCTCTAAAGCAAAGATCCATAATAGATTAGGTTTCAGCGGTCTTTCGGTGGTGTGATCGAAAATCGTTAAGAAGGCGGCTTGAGCGTGGGGATAATAACTGGACATTTTTTCTTCAGCAACCACCAGGCAAATATCAAACATGCCCGAGGCAACGTGGTACCAACCCTGAATAGGCACAAAAACGCCGGTGCCACCCCCGACGTAGGAGCGCATAAAAGGTTTACGCCAAGCGCCAGCGCCGTCGCTTAAATATTCGCCGTTCATGTGAATGCCATCGAAGGAATCCGGGGCCGTCCCCAGGCATATGGCTTCAATGTCATCCATAGTCATCTCGCAGGATTCCAAAGCCATATGGCTGGCCTGCCAGGTTAATTCTTTGGCAGTTTCTTGAGCGCGGCGGACAAACTTAGTCATGCCTGCTCCTATAACTGCTACTTTCCGCATGCTCATGATTATTTCTCCCTGAATTTGCTAATTACTCAAAATAGCGACAGCTGTACTGGTGGTGGGGACGCCTCGCCAGGATTGCGCCAACCCGATTTGGACATCTTCTATCTGCCGTAGCCCAGCCTGAAGGCGAAGCTGTAAGACAATTTCCAAGGCACGGGCGAGACCGGTCGCGTCAAGTAGGTGACCGATCCCCAGACTACCCCCGGAGATATTAACTGGCAGATCGCCTTCTGCAGAAGTAAAGCCATCTTCTGTCAGAGAGCCTGCCTCACCCGGCTTGCAAAAGCCTAAGGCTTCTAATGTCTGGAGCTCTTTATATGCATAAGTGTCATCGATCTCGGCGATATCCACGGCTGACAACGGATTGGGTATACCCGCATGGCGATATGCCATGCGAGCTGATCTTTCGATATAAGGCGCAGCAGCCCAATCACGACCTTCTAAGGATGCGGAATCATTACACCATCCTATTCCCAAAATCCAAATGGGACGATCGTTGAGGAAACGGGCTCGACCTTCGGAGGCGAGTACCATGACGACAGCACCATCTACGGTTTCTGAGGCTTCTCGTTGACCCAGAGGCCAGGATAGAACTGGCCCTTCTAAGACATCATCTAAGTCTAAATTTGCACTAAAAGAAGCCAAAGGGTTCTTAAGAGCATTGAAGCGATTCTTGACAACCACCGCAGCGCATTGTTCTTTTGTTGTGCCAGATTCGTACATGTAGCGGTTCATCTCCAAACCGGCGACAAAGTTCGTATTGAATCCTAGAGGGCGGTTCAGCACTGGATCCTGGGCGTATGCGGTGATATGCGGTAAGGTCAGAATATTTGAGGCCTTACTGTGGCTTTCCACAACCACAACTTCAAATTGCCCGGTGCGCACCAGCATGTAAGCAGTCGCCAGACCATGTAGACCGTCACCCGGAATGGTATGGACGGGCTTTAAGACGGCACCAAGTTGGTCAGGGACGTATTCATCGAAGATGCTGGTGCCTTCATAGAAGTCTTCTGCAACTGTGACGAAACTTTCGACATCACGGCGAGGGTCAACGCCAGCATCAGCATAGGCATGCACCGCAGCTTCATACATCAATTCTTTGTAAGACTGTTCTGGGGTGAGGGGTCGAAATCCTGACCACCCAACCCCAACGATAGCCACTCGTTCGTTCATGAATTGCCTCCTTTCGGATTTATAGATATGTAAGCCATGAATTTTGGTCCCATAGTGTAAAGTGAATCTTAGGAAGGTCTAGTTCCTCGACAGCCTCCCTGGAAATAAATGGGAAATATCTGACAGTGAAAAAGTCTATAATTTGCCGGCAGCTCGGGCTCTGGCTAATACCTTCTCGGCAAGTTTTACGATGGGTGCATCAATCATTTTCCCATTAACAGCAAAAGCGCCCAATCCAGCTTTCTGGTGGGCGTCGAACGCATCTCGTATGCGGAGAGCCTGGGCGATCTCTTCATCGCTAGGGGTATACGCGGTCTGGACCGGAATTACTTGTTTCGGATGTATGATTTGTTTGCCAACGAATCCCATCTGAGAACCTTGCTTTGATTCGTTGTTTAACCCCTCAAGATCTTCGAAGTCTATATGAACCATATCAATTGCCTGCAAACCGAAGGCAGATGCGTGTAGTACTAGCGCACAGCGAGCACAATAAATCTCCCAACCTTCAGGGGTACGCTTGGCGCCGAGATCACCTGCCAGGTCCTCGGCTCCGAATATCAAGACGCGTAAGCGTGGATCAGCATTGGCTAGATCCTTCAAATTGACTAAACCCAGGGCTGTTTCTACGATGACGAATAAACCGATCTCATATAAGGGCCAATTATGAGCTTCTTCAATTGCTGTAATTTGATCACCGACCCAACGAATCTCTTGAGGATGCGATACCTTGGGAATGACAATACCATCTGGCCGGGCTGGAAGCGCGGCAGCTAAATCATCGCTTTCTAAACCGGAGCCTACCGGGTTTATGCGGACTAGTTTTTCTGCCTCGCCAAAGTCTAATGTCCGGAGGGCTTTGACGATGGTTTTCCGGGCGGCTGATTTTCGATTAAAAGCTACACCGTCCTCCAAATCCATGCATAAACAGTCCACCCCCAAAGTAATGGCTTTACGAATCTTGTGCATATCGTCGCCGGGCATATACAGCAAGGCCCGGCGCGCCCGCGTCTTGTGTTCAAGCAGATTCATCATGATAGAGAATTTACATACCTAGATCTCGGAAAGCGTTTATGCCGGAGCGTGGCCACGTTGGGCCAGCAATGCTAGGGTAATACTCAAGAAATAAAGCGCAATCATTGGCCCCATCACTAAAGCCATGTTTACCGGGTCAACGGTAGGAGTGATGGCGGCAGCTGCAATCGCGATTATCACAATAGCCAAGCGCCATTGTGCTGCTAGCATTTGACCGCGGATCAAGCCGAGGCGTGCCAGCACGTAGATCACCAATGGAAATTCAAAGGCGACCCCTATCCAAAACATCAAGCCGGTAACGAACTTTATATAGGAGGAGGGGCGGACCTGTGTGGTTAAATCCATAAAATTCAGTAGAAATGGCAAGGCCACCGGCATCATGACAAAATAAGCGAATGCCATCCCGCCGATGAAGAATAAAGTGGCAATGGGGATAGCTGATAACCCAAAAATGCGCGAATCTCTCCGCAAACCAGGCGCGGCAAATAGCCATAGCTCTAAAGCGATGTAGGGAAAGGCAAGGGCAAAACCCGATAAAAGAGCGACGCGCATAAAAACACCCAGGGGTTCGGTTGGGTCGATGGCTACCAATTGGTGGATCCCCCCAATGGGTCTGGCAAGCAAGTCGATAATATTAGATGTAAAAGCGAATGAGATAATCGTCGTCACAGCCAGAAAGCCAATGGCTCGAAATAAATGCTTGCGCAGGGCATCCAGGTGTACAAGGATTTCCTGTGGTCGGTCAAAAGCTTTTTGGATTGAATCCCCCAAAGGAATGTCTTCGGGCTCTTCGGTAAAAAATTTTCTTACTTCGATTAGAGAATTCCTTATCCAGCGGAAAGGAGAAATGATAATGCGCCACAAAGCGCGCAATAATGTTCTCATTAATTAATCTTCTTCAGCATCTTTGTGATGTTCTATGTTAGATTCTTTTGGGTCGGATGCCGTCAAGGGATTTTCTGGGGTGTTAATCAAGGGAGGCGGGGTGGTCCAAGACGATATCTCGGTTTTCCATCCCTTTAAATCGCGATCTAGTTCTTGTAAACCGTTTGGGCGGGTCATTTCTTTCATTTGAGCAAGATCTTCTTCCAGCTCCTCAAGACCAGCGTCACGTATCAATTTATTTGGTAAATAGCGAATATCACGGGAGGCTTGCTGAACAGTACGCCAGCCTGGCGAGGTGATGATTCTTCGCAGGAATTTACCAACCGTCCGACCAGTCTTAACCATATCGTTGGGACCGAGCACGATTAAGGCGATCAAGATAATGAACAGTAATTCTAAGGGACCAATACCAAGAATTTCCATAGAAAGTTAGCTATCGGTTTGTTTAATATGTTTAAGGGCTTGGCAAATCTCATTCTGACGGGCAGCCAGACTACCCAAGACCCCGTTGACAAAACGTGGAGCGCTTTCAGATCCATAAACTTTCGCCATTTCGACCGCTTCGTTGATGGCTACCTTGATGGGAGTTTTTTCACTTACTGCGAATTCCCACAAAGCGATGCGTAGAATATTGCGATCAATGATAGCGACCTGTTCAAGAGGCCATTCGGGGGCATGTATGGCGATAAAATGATCTAACTCAGCCACAATTGGACAGACACCATCAACGATTTGACGAGCGAAATCAGACATATTCTTGTCTAATGATATCTCCCTGATGCGTTCCTGGACGACCGTCCCTGCCTCATGACCGGTGACATCGATTTCATATAGCGCCTGCAGGGCCGCACAGCGAGCCCTGGTTCGAGATTTCATAACTTACGATGCCTCGAACTCTGTGTGAAAATCGATATCATCAATGTGGATGTTGATGCGCCCAACCTGCATACCCACCATTTCTGATATGGCCCGGGCCACACTGCTCTGAATATTCCGGCTGACTTCGCGCACGTTAACCTCTTTTTGGAGGATCACATAAATATCTGCATTAACAGTGTCATCTTGTACTTGAATACAAACCCCTTCGCACAATTTGCTCCTTCTAAAAATGCCTCTTATTCCATCGACTGGCTCCTGACTCAAACGGCTTACACCGGTGACATTCTGAGCTGTGAGCTGTGCAATTGTCAATAAAACTTCAGGTGCAATAGTGATTTTTCCTGCAGGTGGGATGGTTTCAGTCATGATTTCTCCAAGAATCATTCATTTGCTTGGGGTAATCCAGCTGGATGCAAGCTTGGATAATGATTCAAGAATTTTATTCACATCATTGCCATGCCCCCATCAACCCCAAGAATTTGACCGGTAATATAACTGGCTTGCTCTGATGCCAGAAATGCGACCGTATAAGCGATCTCTTCTGGAACACCTTTGCGAGCCAGAGGGATCATAGATAAAGCTACCTCCCGGGCTTCTTCAGGGACTGTGGCCCAAATATCAGTATCGATATAGCCAGCGGCAATGGCGTTTACAGTGATATTGCGAGAAGCAACTTCTCTGGCGAGCGCTTTAGTAAAACCAATCTGACCGGCTTTGGAAGCAGAATAATTGGTTTGCCCGGCATTGCCAATTTGGCCGGCAACTGAGGTGATATTGATTATCCGCCCAAAACGCTTACGCATCATATGGCGAACTGCAGCTTTTGAACAATTGAAGGTGCTTTTTAAGTTAGTGTTAATGACAACATCCCAGTCTTGTTCACTCATCATCATAATCAATTTGTCTCTGGTAACGCCTGCGTTATTGACTAGGATATCCAGACCATCGAATATCTTGATGGTTTCCTTGATCAAAGTATTGGCTTGTTGAAAATCAGCGACATCTGCCTGAATGGGGTGGGCGCGCCCACCACTAGATTGTATCTGGTCAACCACTTCTTGCGCAGCCTGTGGGGATTTGAAGTAATTGATAACAACAGCAGCACCACGGCGAGCTAATTCCAAAGCAGTAGCACGACCAATTCCGCGTGAAGCGCCGGTAACAATCGCTGCCCGACCTTCCAGCGAGAGGCTGGGGGAAGAAAGCATACCTTACTCCTTATAATGAAGGTTATGTAAATTATACCGTAATAGAAGGAGGTCTTTAGCTCTCGAATTTCAGCTTGGCAAAGTCATCTGGATGTCCAATAGGGATACCTATAACGTCTCGATCGATGCGTTTTAGCAACCCGGTGAGCACGGAGTCGTTCCCTAACTCAATAAAAGCATTGACTCCCTTTTCGATCATGTACCTGACTGACTCGGTCCAGCGAACCCGAGAATTTAGTTGAGCCCGTAGATCTGCTCGGATCGCCTCCACTGAATTCAAAGGTTTGGCGTTGACATTACCAATAATGGGGATGCGAGGAGATACAATGGGAGCAGATTCGACAGCAAGGTTGAACCCATCCTGAGCGAGGTTCATCAGATCAGAGTGGGCCGCGATGCTAACAGCCAACCGTATTGCCCGGCGAGCCCCGGCGTTACGAGCCAGAATCAATGCACGCTCGAGCGCAACAGATGAACCCGATATAACCACCTGACCTGGACAGTTATCATTAGCGATTTGTACCTTTTCGCTTGGCTCACTGGCTTGAGCACAGATTTTCTCGATGGCGGGAAGATCCAGGCCTAAAATGGCTGCCATTCCCCCTGGAGAAGCGTCTCCCGCGGCTTTCATTAATGCCCCGCGGGAACGCACCAATCTCAATGCATCTGGGAAGGGCAACGCACCAGCCGCGACTAGTGCGCTGAGTTCCCCCATGGAGTGTCCCGCCACAAAAGAAGGTTGGATATGCGGGTGAACTTTCCCCAAGACCCTTAATGAGGCGACCGAGTGTACCAGCAGGGCAGGTTGGGTGTTGATGGTGTCATTCAACGTACCTTCTGGACCTTCCCAGGCTATGCGGGAGAGATCAATTCCTAAAATTTCATCTGCCTGGTTGAAGATTTCTTTGGCGACGGGAAATGTCTGGGCTAATTCAAAACCCATCCCTAACGCTTGCGAACCCTGACCGGGGAATAGGAATGCGATTGACCGTGGTGCCAAGTCCATTTGTATCAGAGAAACTGGATAAATACTTAAATTGGGGGAGTAATTCTTTATGGAAAGAACGTAATCGGGCCGTGATTAAAACGGCCCGATTGGTTATTTTTCTTCTACTTCGAAGATTTCGCGTCCCTGATAGTGACCACAATTGGGACAAACCCGGTGAGGCAGTCGCATTTCACCACAATTGGAGCACTGAACCAGATTGCGGGCTCTTAGAGCGTCATGGGCTCTCCGGCGGTCACGGCGACCGGGGGAGATCTTACGTTTTGGAAGAGGCGGCATAAGAAGAATCTCCTAAAATCTTAATGATTCCATACGAATGCCTGCCCTTAGGGCAGGCGAGCATGATTATACGGCCTTGTAAAATCAGTGTCAAGGTTTGTCCTTGTTTTGTTCGGTTAGGCCATTATTTATGATCTCTCAGGTAGGCTTCGATGAAGCCATCAATATCACCGTCCAACACAGCTTGAGTATTGCCAACCTCATGATCCGTGCGGTGGTCCTTGACCATCTGGTAAGGATGAAGTACATAGGAACGAATTTGGCTTCCCCATTCGGCTTTCTGGTACTCCCCACGTAACTCGGCCAGCTTTTCTTCCTGTTTCAGCTGTTTCAGTTCTAAAAGGCGAGCCCGTAAAACTCGCATGGCATTTTCGCGATTCTGGGTTTGAGAACGTTCATTTTGACAAGTAACTACCATACCGGTGGGCAGGTGGGTGATGCGGACGGCGGTATCATTTTTTTGCACGTTTTGCCCACCAGCGCCAGCAGATCGATAGGTGTCGATGCGCAGCTCATTGGGATTGATCTCAACGGTGGTATCGTCTTCCACCTGGGGTAGAACTTCGACCAAGGCAAAAGAGGTATGCCGGCGGTGGGCAGCATCGAAGGGGGAGAGTCTGACCAGCCGATGTACGCCTTTTTCAGGGTGCAGATATCCATAAGCGTAGCGTCCGTTAACTGCAATAGTTACGCTTTTAATGCCAGCTTCTTCGCCTTCACTGACATCAAGAATCTCGGTTTCGTAACTGTGCTTTTCCGCCCATCGCAAATACATGCGCTCAAGCATTTCTGCCCAGTCCTGGGAATCAGTACCGCCTGCGCCGGCATGAATGGCAAGCAGGGCATCCCCGCGGTCGTATTTACCTGAGAATACTGAATCAAATTCCCGTTGGTCGATCTCTTTTTCGATGAGGTCGGTTTCCTTTTCGAGGTCTGATCGCAAACTTTCATCTTCAAGTTTAACAAGTTCGAGCGCATCGTGTGTTCGATGGAAAAGCGACTGCCAATCCCGCACCTCCTCCCTTAGCGCAGCCAATTTCTTCATCACGCCTTGGGCGTGATCGGGATCTTGCCAAAGGTCAGGGTTTTCGGCTATTTTTTTAAGATCCTCGAGCTGTTTTTCTTTTTCTAGAATGTCAAAGACGCACCATTAAGTGCTGAATTTTTTCTTCACATTCTTGCAGGCGATCTATTAAATCTTGCATATCCTGTTCGACTCCTTTATCTAAAATAAACAGAAACCTCAATATTAACTTATGTCTCTCCCAGGATTCCTTTGACGAACGCGTCCGGATCGAATGACTGTAAATCATCTAATCCTTCACCCAAACCAGCAAAAAGAATGGGAAGGTTTAATTCATGTTGGAGGGCGAAGGCCATGCCTCCGCGGGCGGACGAGTCCAATTTGGCCAGGATGATCCCTGTGACATTGACTGCTTCTTTAAATGCTCGCGCTTGTTGCAGGGCGTTCTGTCCGGTGGTTGCGTCCATTACCAGCCAAACATGATGCGGCGCACCTGGTAAGGCCTTTGCGACCACCCGGCTCACTTTTTTCAGCTCCTCCATGAGATTAAAACGGGTGTGCAAACGACCAGCAGTGTCGATAATAGCAAGGTCTACTTTTCGGGCTTCACCGGATTTAACCGTATCATAGGCCACCGCGCCCGGGTCACCTCCTGGTTGACCAATGATGATGGGAAGGTTCACCCTTTCCGCCCAAATCTGTAATTGGTCAACAGCAGCAGCGCGGAAGGTATCGGCGGCACCAAGAATAACACTCTTACCTTGGTCCGAAAAGTACTTTCCAAGTTTAGCAATCGTGGTAGTCTTGCCTGACCCATTAACTCCTACAATTAAGATAATCGTAGGGTGGTGAGGGAATGATATTTGTGGTGGCGTAACTAGCCGGGCGCGTAATTCCTGGTGTAAAGCGCGCCTCATTTCACGCGATTTGATGATCCCTTCGGTGCGTTCACGCTCCCACAACGCTTCCAAAATGGCTTCGCTAGTATCGAGTCCCAGATCTGCCTGGATGAGCAGGGCTTCCAAATCTTCGAATGTGTCATCGCTGATTTCAGTTGCCCCCAATAAGGTCGCAATTTGCCCAAAGGTGGCTTTACTGGTCTTAGCCAAGCCATCTTTCCATTTGTAAAATATGTTATTCATTCGGCGGTATTATAACATGCAGTCTTCCAGTTCATACCCGTTGTAATGAACTCTGTTCTTTCTGGCTAAATTGGAAGCCAGGATAAGGTTTTCCATATGTTCTGGTTCCAATAATTTATGGGAAATTGGTGCGTAAATGCTATAATTCCTGTATGGCTGAGAGGTTATCACATGTCGATGAAGCTGGACGAGCTCACATGGTTGATGTGAGCCATAAACCGGAAACCGAGCGTATCGCCATAGCAAAAGGCGAGGTGTTCATGCGCGGTGAGACACTGAGACAAATTGAATCCAAAGCGATTAAAAAGGGAGATGTTTTATCGATCGCACAAGTAGCTGGAGTAATGGCTGCAAAGCGGACGGCAGAATTGATCCCTCTTTGCCATCCTTTACCCCTCACGCAGGTAAGCGTGGAGCTCGATCTGGACGAGAGTCTGCCGGGTATTCGCATCACTGCTACAGCTCGTACGATTGGAAGAACAGGTGTGGAAATGGAAGCACTAACCGCGGTTTCCGTTGCCGCTCTAACGATTTATGATATGGCTAAGGCAGTAGAAAAGACGATGCGTATTCAAAACATTCGCTTGGTTGAGAAGCACGGCGGCCTGAGCGGTGACGTCATAAACAAATAGGTATTTTCCAACAAATGCATACATACTAGGGTTAAAAGAAATAGTAATAACCGAATGAATACAGTGACTGTTTTGTTTTTCGCTGCTTTTAAGGAACAGGCGGGTTGTAAGAAAACGGCCCTCGAAATTCCTGATTACACACGGGTTGTGGAGTTAAAATCTCTATTGATGGAGCGTTTTCCAGGCCTCAGAGATGCCCTTGACTCTGCTCTAGTTTCAGTAAATCAGGAGTACGCTTTTAACGATGACCTTATCCCTCTTGAAGCGGAGGTCGCAATCTTTCCACCTGTCAGCGGAGGCAATCTTGATAAGCTACCGACATTGTTGCTAGTTACTGCAGACCCATTAGATTTGGACGATCTCGTCGCACAAATTATACTTCCCAGCACGGGTGCAGTCTGTGTATTTACCGGGATCGTTCGGGAGATTACTCGGCGTGGAGATCCTCATGAAACGCTCTACTTAGAATATGAAGCCTATAAGCCCATGGCTGAAGCGAAAATGTTCCAAGTAGCTGAGGAGATCCGTTCCCGCTGGCCTGAAGTAGAGGGGATAGCTATCCTCCAGCGCATCGGCAAATTGAATCCCGGAAGACCGACTGTGTTGATCGCATGTAGCGCAGCCCACCGTGATACAGGAATCTTCGAGGCTAGCCGGTACGGTATCGATCGTCTCAAAGAGATTGTACCGGTGTGGAAGAAAGAAGTAAGACCTGGTGGTAAGACGTGGGTGGAGGGTGAGTATATACCGACTCGTGGAGACTAATATCCGTCAATGATGCAGATACAGTGCACCAATTGTCAGCGCCCATACCCAGAGCAAGAAATTCCTTATCGTTGTCCTGATTGTGGTGGTTATTACGATTATGTTGATCTACCTATTTTTGATCTGGATCAGGTAGACCATGATGATGATGGCATCTGGCGCTACCGGCATACATTTGGGTTACCACCTGAAGCGCCCAGGATAACATTGGGTGAGGGAGATACACCTTTAATCTGGTCGGCAGTACAAAGCCATGAAGTTGCTTTTAAATTAGAATATTTAAACCCCACTGGCTCATTCAAAGATCGTGGGAGCTCCTTACTTATTAGTTTATTATCTTTCAAGGGGGTGACATCAGTCGTAGAAGATTCTTCGGGTAATGCCGGAGCATCCCTAGCGGCATACGCTGCCAGAGCGGGATTGAAGGCGAAGATATTTGTACCTGATTATTCCTCGGGGCCAAAACGGGATCAAATAGAAATTTATGGAGCTGAAGTGGTGAGGATTATGGGTTCCCGTTCAAATGCGGCAGAGGCGGTTCGTCAAGCCGCGGATCAAGGGTCGATTTACGCCAGCCACGCTCATTTGCCTCATGGGCTGTTGGGTTTCTCGACCATTGCTTACGAACTTTTCTGTCAGATGGGAAAAACCCCAGGGACCATCATTTGCCCGGTCGGTAATGGAAGTTTATTGTTAGGGATTGGTAGGGGATTTGTCTCGCTGAAAAGAGCTGGTTTAATTGATTCAGTGCCTAAGCTTGTGGGGGTGCAGTCTCGAGCGTGTGCACCTTTGTCGGCTTTGTATAATTTTGGACCAGCAGGTCTGGATTGGGTCATGGAAGGGGAAACCCTGGCAGAAGGCATACGGATCATAAATCCCATTCATGGGGATGCTCTTTTTCACTTGGTCGAAGAGATTGGCGGCAATTTCATCTCGGTGGATGAAGAGCAGATCTTACCTGGTCGCGATCAACTGGCGCGTTTGGGGTTCTACGTTGAACCCACTTCAGCCGTCGTGTGGCAAGCGCTCGAACAAATCTTGGGCAGTATGCCAGATCCGGTAGTGGTAATTTTAACCGGGTCTGGGTTTAAAAGCAGGCGTTGATATTTAAGGAAGGATTCTAACAACCAACCATTTGACTCGATATGTTATCTTGCAGAGAGGTTACGAATGAATGAAAGGGTTGTGATCACTGGGATGGGAACGGTCAATCCTTTAGGTTTATCCGTGAATGAAACCTGGGCGAAGGCAATAATTGGCATTTCGGGTGTTGGTCCCATCAGTTTGTTTGATCCACAGGATTTACTGGTGCAAATCGCATGTGAGGTCAAGAGTTTCGATCCAGAAGTATATCTAACCCCCAGGGAGGCACGGCGAAGGGATAGGTACCAGCAATTTGCGAGCGCTGCTGCCCAAGAAGCGGTCCGTCAAGCTGGGCTTGAAATGAATGGGGATAAAGCCACCAGAGTAGGAGTGATCGTTTCGTCTGCCATCGGAGGAATTAAAGCCTTACAAGACAATCTCCTGGTCATGCTCGAAAAAGGCGCTAGGAGGATTAGCCCATTCGTAATTCCAATGTTGATGTCCAATGGCGCGGCCAGCATGATCGCGATTGATTATGGATTTCAAGGGCCATGCTTTTCTATTGTATCGGCGTGCGCTTCAGGCACCGATGGTATCGGAACTGCCTGGCTGATGATCAGGTCGGGAATGATTGATGCAGCCCTGGCAGGCGGTAGCGAGGCGACCATAACCCATATTGGGGTAGCTGCTTTTGATCGCCTGGGAGCAATGTCCCGGCGAAATGACAAAGGAGCGGCGACTCCGCAACCGTTCGATCTTAACCGGGATGGTCTGGTGATGGGAGAAGGGGCTGCGATTTTGGTATTGGAGAGTGAGAGGCATGCCAGGGTTCGAGGAGCGGAGATTCTGGCTGAACTGGCTGGATATGGGTCAACTTCTGATGCCTTCCACATAACGGCTCCCTCAGAGGATGGAATCGGTGGTGCTCAGGCCATATGTGGGGCGATGGAAACAGCCGGGATCGCTCCTCATCAAGTGGATTATATTAACGCTCACGGCACTGCCACCCGATTGAACGACTTGTCCGAGACTAAGGCCATAAAAAGGGCTCTGGGCAGGCAGGCGTTTGATATACCGGTTTCTGCTACAAAATCCATGACAGGTCATATGATGGGTACGACCGGCGCATTAGAAGCAATTCTTTGCGTTCAGACTATTCGAGAGAATATCATCCCCCCAACTATAAACTATCAAACGCCAGACCCAGAATGCGACTTGGATTATGTACCAAACCTTGCCCGGGAAAGACCGGTTCGAGTAACCTTGAGCAATGCATTTGGTTTTGGAGGACACAACGCGGTATTGGCTATCAGAGAATACCAATAAAAGGGAATTTTAAAGTAAAATCAAGTTTATATATGTAAGATAGCATCATCTATTTCAAGATTCTTAGTGGAACTGATGGATCGCAAGCTACCCGGCCAATGGTGGGGTGGCTGGCGTTCCCTGAGTTCCGGGGAGAAAATTAGCATGAAAAACGCTCAGGGAGAGCCGGGAGTTGAATCTCCCAGGAAATTGGCGCAGCGTCTACAACTGCCATTTTCTGACATTTTATTATTAACCAGAGCACTCACACACCGTTCGTATGTCAACGAACACCCCGAAGCTCTGGAGGATAATGAACGCCTGGAATTTCTGGGAGATGCGGTCTTGGATTTCTTGGTAGGAGCCTGGCTCTACAACCGGTTCCCAGAAATGCCCGAAGGAAATCTTACCCGGCTGAGATCAGCTCTTGTGCGTACAGAGCAGCTGGCCGAATTTGCTAGCAAATTGAACCTGGGAGAAGCAATTTTCTTGGGGCGAGGTGAAGTAGAAGCTGGTGGGCGTCAACGTCTGGCTTTATTGTGTGCAACGTTTGAGGCTTTGATTGGCGCAATGTATCTGGATGCGGGGTTTGAGGCAGTGCGGAGTTTTATTGATCCTTTGTTGGAACCAGCCGCGCGCCAAATTCTTTCGGGGCATAAAGACAAAGATCCAAAAAGCTTGTTACAGGAGTGGGCTCAATCTCAGGGTCAGGGCACGCCAATCTACCGGACCATTGCTGCGAGCGGACCGGATCATGCCAAAGTGTTTGAGGTTGAGGTTCATATAAACGGAGAAATATTCGGTCTTGGTATGGGGTACAGTAAGCAGGCAGCTGCTAAAGTGGCCGCCCGCAATGCTCTCGAAGCACTTGGCGTACATTTGTGAAACAGCCGATAATTCAAAGCGCTGGGACTGTCGCATACAGCAGTTCATCAAAAATTGATTTTCAACTTGGGTTTATTCATTATGCCTTCGCTTCTTAAATCTTTAGAACTTAAAGGATACAAAACCTTTGCCAACAGCACAGTTTTTGAGTTCTCCAGAACTGTAACCGCGATCGTTGGCCCGAATGGTTCAGGCAAATCCAACATCGCAGATGCGCTACGTTGGGTTTTAGGTGAACAATCTTATAGTTTGTTGCGTGGTAAAAAGACTGAAGACATGATCTTCTCCGGATCCGAGCAACGATCTCGAGCGGGAATGGCTTCAGCTACTGTAACATTTGATAACAGTGATAGCTGGTTGCCGATAGATTTTTCAGAAGTAGCCATTACCCGCAGAGCTTACCGAGATGGTCAGAACGAGTATTTGTTGAACGGTCAGCGAGTCCGCTTGCGGGATGTATCCGAACTACTCGCCCAATCTGGACTCGCTGAGCGGACTTATACAATCATCGGTCAAGGTTTGGTTGATGCAGCGCTATCGCTCAAAGCTGAAGAACGCAGGCGGTTATTTGAAGAAGCTGCGGGAATTGGTTTACATCGATCTCGTCGTGAAGAATCTTTACGACGTTTGGAAACAACTCAACGTAATTTAGAAAGGGTGCAGGATATCCTTTCAGAGTTGCAACCGAGATTACGAAGCCTTGAACGTCAAGCCCGGCGGGCTCGGGAATATGAACAAGTAAAAGCTGATTTACGGGAAGTGCTACGGATATGGTACGGGTATCACTGGAATCGCGCCCAAAAAGAGCTGGCTGAGGCGCAAGCGAGTATTCGGAAACAAGAGGTTTCCTTGGAAGCCGCACGAAAGGAACAGGAAGTTTTGGAATCGCAATTGGAAACCGCCAGAAATGAGATCCAGATCCTTCGAACGAATCTGAGCGATTGGCAACGACAGCTGCAAGAAATTCAAAACAATCGACATGATATTGAGCGGGACCTGGCAATTGTGGGTGAGCGGCAGCATTATCTTGAATTACAGCACCAAGATATCCAAGATCAATTGTCTCGATCATTGGAGCTTGTAGAAATTCTCGAAAAACGCGGTAAAAGCGCCCGAGGAGATGTACAGGAAAAGGAAAGTGAATTAGCAAAAGCGCGCTTAAATCTCGAAGCTGCTGAAAGGGATCTTAATCTTTTTCGAAGTCAACGAGACCAAGTTGAAATGTCACTCCAGGAAATTCGCGATTCCAAATCTGAAATAGAAAATAGAAAATTAGTGATTGAGGCAAAGTTAAAAGAAAATCGAGCTCAGCTAGAACGCCAGCGGGCCTCGCGAGAACTTCTGGCTAAAGTTATTTCGGATATAGAGAGGGACCTTCAATCGTTCGAGCTAAAAACTTTAGATAGTGAACAGGTTTTAAAAGAAGCCCAAAAGTCCAGTTCAGAAATCCAGGCTCTTCTCTCTGTTCACCATGAAAAATATCGAGAGATAGAATCTATTCAGAACGAAACAAATGAACAGGAAAAGGCCTTGAAAACGGAAGAAAACCAGCTGCGTGCTCGCCTGGAGATTATTGAACAATCAGAGCAAACACTGACAGGTTATGCAAGTGGTAGGCGAGTTATCATGACAGCTGCTCAACAAATGCGTTTGAGCGGTGTATTGGGGATATTAAATCAACAAATTGAAGTACATCCCGACCTGGAAGTTGCCATCACAGCTGCATTGGGAGAATATCTGGAGGCAGTTCTCTTTGAGAACCGAGGCGAGGCTGTGTCAGCTGTGGCGTTGCTTTCCTCGGAGGGGGTCCGGGGAGCCATATTGCCCCTTGATTCACTAGAGCCTGGGCGTGCGTTGAGAATAATAAAAAGCGAAGATGGTGTCATTGGTTACGCTGCCGATCACGTAGCTACCTCCCAAGAATTACGCCCGGTTGTAGATCTATTACTGGGTCAGGTGTTAATCGTGCGAGATAGAGAAGTGGCGGGCAGAATTTTAGGCGAATTTAAGAAAATGAGATCATCGCGTGGCAATGAAAATGACTGGGGAGAGGAAACCTCACCACATATTTCGGGGAGTTTGCGTGTAGTCACAATTAATGGGGAGGTATTTTATGCAAGTGGTCCAATCATGGCAGGGAGAGAAGGAGATAGCGCACGTTTACAGTACCCGCAACAGCGGCAAGCGTTATCAAAGTTATTGGAAGATAAAGCAAACCGTGTCCAGGTGATCGAAGAACAACGGAAAGAACAAGAGAAAGAACTGGCCGATGCAAAGATTAAGGGAGAAATATTAGATCGGCGTTTAGAAGACAAAAGAGTGGATGTGAAAGGATTGGAGAATGCGCATAGCCATAATATAATAATCGTCGAGCGAACCCAGCAGCAACTGGAATGGCGAAAAGAGCAACTCGATAGCCTTGACAAAGAAATCGGTGTGGTCGAATCGTTGATTTCCGAGATACCTGATCAATTGAAGCAATTGGAAATTAATTATCAATATGTTCAAGAAAAATTTAATAGGGAGAAGGATTCAGTACAAGTTGTATCGATTGAAGAATACCAGAAGGAAGTCACCAATTGGAGCATGCAGGTTGCGATTATTGAGCGTGACGCAGCTGAAGCGATAAATCGTTATCGCGAGAGACAAGAAGCATATGAAGATGAAAAGAGAAATTATGAAGAGACCGAGTTGAGAGTAATAGAGATTGAAAAAACAAGAAAGGAATTAAAGTCGCAGAACGATGATTTGCGAATAAAAGAAAAGGATTATAAAGACAAGATTGAGAATTTACACTATTTAATCACACCAGCGGAATCAAATCTGAAATCCAAAGAAGCAGAGGAGAGGCGCATTTCAGAGCAGGAACGCAAGTCCCGGCAGGCATTAAATATTATTGATCATCAGCATGCACAAGTCAGGATAATCTTAGCCCGGAAGCAGGAATCTCTGGAATCACTCCGCCGGCGGATTCAAGACGATTTTGGATTGGTAGATTTCGAATATGTCGACGAAATTTCAGGCCCGACACCCTTACCGTTTGAGGGTATTGTTGAGCAATTGCCCTTAGTAAGGAAGCTTTCTCCTGAAGTCGAAAGTACAATCAAACAAAGAAGGGCACTTTTTAGAAGGATAGGGGAGGTTAACCCCGATGCCCAAGGTGAATATCAAGAGGTTAAAGAACGCCATGAATTCTTAACTGAGCAAATCAAGGACCTCGAAAAAGCCCAGATTGATATTAGAAGGGTGATCAGCGATCTGAATACATTGATGGAAGAAGCATTTCAAGAAACATTTAATCAGGTGGCGGATGAATTCCACAATATATTTGGCCGACTTTTTGGTGGGGGAACCGCGAGATTGGTACTAACTGACCCAGAGGATTTGACTACAACGGGGATAGATATCGAGGCACGTTTACCTGGTCGTCGAGAACAAGGTCTTTCGTTACTTTCCGGTGGTGAACGAAGCCTTACTGCAACTGCCTTGGTGTTCTCATTGCTGCGAGTTTCGCCGACGCCTTTCTGCGTTCTAGATGAAGTGGACGCGATGTTGGATGAAGCCAATGTGGGGCGCTTTCGCGAACTTTTACGTGAGCTAAGCGAATCTACACAATTTATCATCATCACCCATAACCGCAATACTGTTCAGGTGGCGGAAGTGATGTATGGGGTGACCATGAGTCGCGATTCAACCAGCCAAGTGATAAGTTTGAAGATGGACGAGGTAGGGGAGATTGTTGATTAGATTAAGAAGGTGAAAGCAACCTTCTAGACCAACCCCCCGAGGTTTTTCTGGAGTGTTAGTAATTAAACATATGGGGGATCAAGCAATTAGAGATCTTTTGGGTCGCTTGGCCGGGCTTTCCTACCAAAACGACCCAAAAGAATGTTTCAAATATAAACGAAATAAGTCCTAAGGCTGTTGAATATCCGGGGGAATGGTTGGTTCAACAGGAACTCTATCTTTCCAGTAATCGAATTCCTGTACCTGGGTGTCTGAGCGTTGTTGGGTTAACCATTCATTGAACTTTGTCTGGCGGAGTTGCTCGAATTCGGTAGCTGAAAGAGGTCTATTTTCATGACCTAATACCTGAATAATGTGCCAGCCGAATTGGGTCTGGACCGGTTGGCTGATTTCGCCGGTATTTAAATTGAAGGCCACTTTTTCGAACTCGGGGACCATTTGGCCAATCGGAAACCAGCCTAGATCACCACCATTGTTTTTGTTGCTTTCATCAGTGGAATATTCAGCGGCTAAAGCAGCAAAATCCTGGCCTTGTTCGAGTAGCCCACGGACTTTCGTTGCGGTTTCTTCATCTGCTACCAATATATGACGAGCCCAAACTTGTTCCTGGTCGTGAGACAAGTCTTTAGTGACATCATCCAACACTTTTTCCCGGTAAATTTGGCTTTCTACTACATCTCGGAACTGGCTTTCGCTAAATTGTATGTCTGTTTTCAACGCATCCAAGAAATTATTATAATTTTGTTGGAAACCTTCCAAGGTGTATGGCGTGGGGGTTGGTTGAGGTAGGGGTGTCGGAGTTGGTCCCGGCACTTCAGTTGGAGTCACCGGAGCTGTAGAAGTAATCAGTGGAGTCGGTGTGATTGTGGGAGTGGTAGTAACCGTCGTTGTGGGTGTAGAGGTAGGTCCAAGCAGTGCTAATTGGGTAGGTGATAAGGTAGCTGTAGGGGCTGTGGTAGGCAATGGAGTTGGGGTGGGTGCTTCTCCACCGGGATAGTATCCAAAGAGCTGTTGAATGCGTTGGTCTACTTCTTCTTTCGTGACGGTGATATTCATTTTCGCAGCTTGCTGTCTTATCAGGCGATCATCGATCAGGTTGCTGAGCACATCTTGTCCCATAGTAGTGGGGTCAAGCTGCAGCTGAATCTGCCTGAGGTTTTGCTGAAAGAAAGCCAGGGTGTTAGGATCAGCACCACTGGCGAAGATCTGCATACTCTGGTAAGTATTTAAATATTGCTGGATTAATTGGCGACGTTGAAAGCGGACGTTTGCCTGAAAATCTCGCGTAGTGATTTTTTCATTGCCGACAATAGCGACAGGTTGAAGCGGTTGGAGCACGGTCTGCTCCAGGATGCCATAACCAATGAGCCCGACAACAATGAGCAAAACCGCAATGCTTCCGATAAGGATATTGCGCCTTTGGATACGTTCCCGTTCAATACGAGCAAGATGCTTCTTAGTTAATGTTTTTCTTCCACGGCTTTTAGCCATTGAGTTCCTCGTTTTTCACCCTCTTAGGTATCTCCTTATGTCTTCTGGGGTGATTCATCGGTGAAAAGTTCAGGAAAGGATATTATTACCCAGCTCTGACAGCTGGTTGGGTTATCTTAAAACTTCTCCAGTGAACGGCAAAAGCGCTAAATGACGGGCTCGTTTAATGGCACGCGCTAAGGCACGTTGATGCTTGGCACACGTACCGGTTTGACGTCGTGGCCGTATCTTTCCGCTTTCCGTAATGAAACGACGGAGAGCTTCACCCTGCTTGTAATCGATAACAGAATTTCTATCAGTGCAAAATTGGCAGACACGGGGCCGAGTATAATAACGACGCCCTGTCGTATTAGTTGTCTGTTCAGTCACGGATTAATCTCCTAAAATCTAAATGTATTAGGACTTACGCAGTTGGTGGGAGGATGGGGGTGTTTGGGCGGGCATTGCCCGCCCAAACACCCCCGATTTTCCTGTGAACTGCGTAACTACTATGTATGTTAAAAAGGGAATTCGCCTGCTTCTTCTTCAATGCTCGAATCGGAAACGCTGGTGTCACGGCGATCACCAAGCATAATCATTTCATTGGCAACAATTTCCGTGGAGGTATGTTTCTTACCTTCTGAATCCTCCCATTGTCGGGATTGCAGGCGCCCTTCTATGTAAACTTGTTGCCCTTTTGAGAGGTATTGTTTACAGATTTCTGCCAGATTACCCCATGCAACGACATTAAACCATTCCGTCTCGGTATGTCGTTCGCCATCGGCTGTGTTCCAACTGCGGCTGGTAGCGACACTGAAAGTAGTCACCGGTCTGCCTGAAGGGGTGTAGCGCATCTCGGGTTCGCGCCCCAGATGTCCGATAATCATTACTTTATTCAAACCACGACTCATAAAAAACTCCTTGAAAAGATCCTGCCTGGAGCACCTGCCTATTTTTGCTATTCTTCTAATGCGATCAAATAGCGCATCACGGGTTCGGATAAACGCAAGTTGCGATCTAAGGCGGCGCAAAAAGAAGGATTCATCTCAGTTTTCATAAGCACATATTGACCTTCATTTTGCTTGCGAATGGGGTATGCTAGCTTACGCTTTCCCCAGTAGTCCACTTTGGTCACTTTGCCTTCAGCATCTGTGATCCAACTTTTAACCCGTTCGACGACTTCGTTAAACGCGGATTCATCGAGATCGGGATGGACTATGAACATAAGCTCATAATTACGCATGGGAGGCTCCTTTCCTCGGGATTTGCCCCTGATCAACACCGTGGGTGAGTCAGGAGCGGAAAGCAAGCCACGCGCACTGCGTGGCTTTACATATAGAGTTTAACATAAACGGTGGAATTTGGATAGAGGGAGGAGGAGGTACTGGCAGACGAATTGACGTAGGCTTGTCAATTTATTTTGGTGGTAAGAAAATATCTGAGGGTAGCGTGCGATTGGAGTAATTGGCGTTTATCAAGCTTACGAGATTAGAAAAACCCCCATTCTGATCCGGCGCCTTCTTCCATCATGGTTGGATCCCACATCTCGGGACCAAATTCAATAGTAGTAGGTCGTTTGAGAGCGTTTTCGGCTTTCATGCGGGCGACTTCAAGAAGAGCAGGACCATAAGGGCAGAATGGCGTAGTCAAGATCATGTTTAGTTGGGCGCGTTCGTTTTCGATAATTAAATCACGTACCAGTCCCAATTCAATGATGTTCAGGCCGATTTCAGGGTCCATAACTTCTCGTAATGCTTCTTTTGTTTTTTCAGCGAGATCTGGATCGGTACTTTCAGCTTGCCAGATCACTTTTTGGCTTTCTTGGGTCATGAGATCTTCTCCGCAGAGATGAAATTTGAAATAGTGCTCGGTACCACGTATGTGCAGTGGGTGTCACCATCCAGAACGCACTTTATCCTCTCTGCAGGTACTTCGAGCATGGTGGAGATCAATATGCGGTCAATCGTACACACTTCTGGGTGATTTTGTCCTATGTGAAAATACGGGCAGCTCACCTCACGAATGTGATATTGATCTCCCTTTCTTTCCCATTCAATTTCGAAACCCTCTTCGGTCAAGATTTGCTTGACCAGGTTAAGGCGATCTTCAAAACTCAAATGGTTTAGCTTGAAGGAATTGGCAAAACCTCCAGCCAGGTCTTCTGCCATATGAGAAAACAGTTCATTAACGATCTCAGGGGACATTTCCTGTTTGAGTTGCTGCAATAAGCGAATGGTCAAACGCATATACCGGGTAGGAAAATGCTCCCTTCCGGTTTCAGACAAGAAATACACGCGCCGCGGCCTACCCACACCATGGCGTTCCTCTTCAGAATCGACTAAACCCTGTGCTTCCAGCTTGGCGATGTGGTGTCGAACAGAAATGGGATTGATATCGACAGCTTCTGCAAGGTCGTTAATTGTGCAGCGGCGTTGTTTGAGAAGTGTACGCAGGACGCGTTCCCGCGTGCTCTTGGTGTTATTTGCTCCTGGCATACTCAGTTTATCCTGTAATTGTTGATCAACCAATAAATCTAATCGTGATATATTAATAAATTTATGCTCATATCAGTATGTTTACATCCATGAGATCATAAACTCCTGAATCTACCACTTAAAAAAGTATATCATGCGCATTTTTTTCTGTCAATATATAGATATTTATGGTAAATATTATTGACTCTCTGAACCCAAAATGATATAATGACGATGAATTAAATAGAATTTTATCTTAAATATTAACGCAATCGAGAAAGGTTTTTGCAAATATTTAGGAATAAATTAGATAATTATCCTAATTATTGACTCTAATTAAAGTGGCTGCTATAATTACAGTTTGCGTAAGAAGAATAGAAAGGTATCAAATAAAGTGTTCGTTAAAGTATCTGTGAATTGAGCTCGAAATCGGCTGAAACCATCCTTAAGGAGTTAAATTTAATATGTCCGAATTAGAAATAAAGAATCTCTTTGCCAGTGTAAACGAGCAGGAAATTCTCAAAGGTGTAAATCTGACTGTAAAGCAGGGGGAGGTTCACGCTTTAATGGGTCCGAATGGAACCGGGAAATCGACGCTGGCGTATGTATTAATGGGCCATCCAAACTATGTGGCTACGAATGGAGAAGTCCTTTTCAAAGGGAAAAATATACTCGAACTTTCGCCTGATGAGCGTTCAAGATTGGGACTTTTTCTGGCTTTTCAATACCCAGTTGCTATTCCAGGTGTGAGTGTCGCTAATTTTTTGCGAACTGCTTTGAACGCCCAAAGAAAAGTAGCGAATAAAGACGACAAAGGAATTCCTATCCCTGAATTTCGTAAAATGCTCAAAGAGAAAATGGATTTGTTGAAAATGGACCATTCCTTCGCTGGTCGTTACCTGAATGATGGATTCTCAGGTGGTGAAAAGAAAAGAGCCGAGATATTGCAATTAGCTGCTTTACAACCTGATATTGCGATTTTGGACGAAACCGATTCCGGCCTGGACATAGATGCTTTAAGAATCGTGGCAGACGGGGTAAATACCTTACATAATTCCAATTTGGGCATGCTGGTGATCACCCACTATCAAAGAATATTAAACTATATCAAACCCGATCATGTGCACATTATGTTGGAAGGGCGGATTGTCGAAACAGGTGGAGCAGATCTGGCTCTACATCTTGAAGAGCATGGCTATGACTGGTTGCGAGAAAAAGCCGAAAACGATACAGTTCGGGTGTAGGGGTTTTCAATGAGCTGGTGTTTTAAATCTTGGAGGTTGGTATGAGTTCTGATGCGAAAATTTTTGAAGAAATTGGGGAATACAAGTACGGATTCCGTGATCCTGAAACCTATGTATTTAAAACTCGCAAGGGTATCGACCGGGAAATCGTGGAGCAGATATCTGCTATTAAAGGTGAACCCAAGTGGATGTTGGAATTCCGGCTGAAAGCTCTGGAGCATTTCTTGAAGAGGCCGATGCCCACCTGGGGGGGAGATATTTCGCAATTAAATTTTGATGAGATATATTTCTATACCAGACCTACAGATAAAGAAGGACGTTCTTGGGATGAAGTTCCAGAAACTATTAAAAATACCTTCAACCGTTTGGGCATTCCAGAGGCTGAACAAAAATTCTTGGCAGGAGTGGGTGCCCAGTACGAATCGGAAATGGTGTACCATAGCATTCAGGAGCGGTTGCGAGAGAAAGGGGTAATATTTAAAAGCATTGAGAATGGCTTGCGTGACCATCCTGACCTGTTTCGCGAATATTTCGGTAAAGTGATCCCGATTGAGGATAACAAATTTGCAGCGTTGAACAGTGCGGTGTGGTCGGGAGGATCTTTCGTGTATATCCCCCCGGGGGTTAAAGTCGACCTGCCGCTTCAGGCATACTTCAGGATTAATGAGGCGGCAGCCGGGCAGTTTGAACGTACCTTGATCATCGCGGATGAGGGATCTCAGGCTCATTATGTTGAGGGTTGCACGGCGCCGATATATACGACCAATTCATTCCATAGCGGTGTGATTGAGATCATAGTAA
>Ga0315548_1001069_pt1 | contig 23891 bp, 22 predicted proteins | sample SalMarSW160110MG_2_FD_202540 | JGI IMG/M metagenome (GOLD analysis project Ga0315548, IMG submission 202540) | Salt marsh sediment microbial communities from the Plum Island Ecosystem LTER, Massachusetts, United States - Salt Marsh Sediment SW1601-110 ...
CTGGGTTCGCCCCTCAGTTCTCATGAGGCGAAATATCCTGCTCTCCATGGCTTCACACAATTTACCAACTATTCGGGAAACCAGTTTAGCTAAGATAAAGCTGTGAACCCGTTGGACAACCCTGATCGTCAAATCCAGAAGCTTCCGCTCACTATGCTTCAAATCCCTGAACCACACGCCTCTACGCACTGCCTTCAGCCTCAGCTTAACCAACGCTTCCCTAGTAAGAGGAACCGATCTGGCGCCATCACTTGACCTTCCTGATGCTGCACTCAACCAAATCTCCCTCCTTCAAATCATAAGCGTCCCTCAGCTCCTTCGGAACGGTGACTCTCCCTTCCTGCCTCATATAGACTGTGAAGGTGATCCCCGATTTCCGGTTATTTGCCAACATTTTTGAACCCCAAGACGCCATTTCGTTTTTTTCTGTCTTTTTTTGTCGGATTTCCTCTTTTTTTATCGACAGCTATTAAAGCATTATGAATTCTGGATAGGCAACAAGCATTCACCAAGCACACAAATCGTATGTAACTCAGTATCACCCGATCAGCCCACCCCTCACAACCCATACGCTACTTTGTAATGCAGGGGGTTTCGTGGCTGTCACATTTAACCTGTATGAATCTGTAATCTGTATCGGTAATAGTAATCTACATTCAGAATCCGAATGTACAATCCATAAAATAATTGCAAGAGCTTTTTGCTGGCGACATTGAGCAGATGCTTTGAATTTGCTTTCCAGAGCCAAACTAAACACCGAAAAACGACGTTTTTCTATTTTTATCTACGTGGAGCAATAAAAAGATTTTCCATCAAAATATGAAAAAAACATTCAGATTCCGAATTAGACTTAAGGAATATAAACATGTTTTAAACATTAGAGAATATACCTACATATTAAACAGTGAGAGAAAAAACAAACTCAAAAACTCGTAACAAAAATGCGACCATGAGTACCCCAAAAAATGCCAATTAAAACTTGGTTTTTGCAATATAGCTGTTCATTATTTCCTATCTTGTTTAAAAGAGTCGTTTAAAGTGGCGTATTTCTCCTTTTTTAGCCAGTATATCTTAAAACTTTTTAGGCTTGGAAAATAGTCTCGACTATGGAAAGAAGCATCGTAGAGGCTCAAAACAAGCAGGATGACGAACAAATTCCTAACACTATTAAATCAACCCTGTTTTATTTCTGTCATCCTTGTATAGCTTAATTTTGGAGCCAAAACCGCAAAAACTATGGACTCTTCGTGGAGTCATCCGACGATTTTTACCTGTCTCTTTAATGATTTGGGAGTTGTTCCTGTATTTGTTTCTTTATAGTGCTTGCGAATACCCGTCGCTCCTGGGGGTTTTGTGTTATTAGCCGTTTCTGGATGAACTCGTAGCCGCACTCGCACCTGAACCCAACAACTTCATCGTTTTCTTTGATCATACTATGAATTCGGGATGCATTACATCCGTCACGCTGCTTGTGCACCCTCCAAGTCAAAGCCAGATCGTCTATAGTTAAAGGTTGAACAGTTTTTGCTTTAAAGAGATACCACAGAACATAAGTCACTAACCCCATCCAGAAACCCCCCACCAACAAAATCAACAATATTTTTACTCCACCATTCTTGTTTTGTTCTTCCGCTTAGCAGATGTACGCCATATTATACGTGGATTCACGTCTTTTGGCAGCAATTTTTGTGGCAGTAGCTGGTTTCACTGTTTCTGGGTACCGAACTGTGCAGTTTTCGTTTTCCAAAGCTTCTGCACATTTGTTTGATGGTTCAGCATCGTAACTTGTCATGGATAGAGAACACATATGATCCCTCAGGCTTTACATTTCCCTTCCGGTCAATGCTCTGGACATCTTGCCGTAAACACTGAGCATTTTGGCTTTTCTAACAGGATTTGCTTCTGTGTCTATTCGCCTTCGGATGGTGTGCAATTCGTTTTCCATTCGCCTAATGACAATTAGTTTCTTCTTCAAATCTGCTACCCCAATTTATGCCACGCTTCATTTTGCCTGATAGGGAATCAGCAACAATTAGTTTTAAGTCATATGAAGATATACTATGAATCGATGTTAACTATGCTCATTCAGATTCTGAATAAAAACGCACATGATGGGTAACTGAGGTTTCTAACCAAAAATTTCTCACAAAACTTTGGGTCTCTTCCCTTGAGACATAACTTTGAGATTCATGAACAAAGATTGGTTATATGAAAGCTGTAGAAAATTAGCCAGAAAAGAGAAAACAGGTTTTTGGAGAGAGAAAAAGCTCTATAGAATGGGGTGGGACCGCTGAACGAACTGTTGGAGAGTTATGGTGAGGGAAGGTTACGCTTTGATCTTCTCTTTTTTGATTACTTGTCTGAACGTTTTGCCGCAGTTTTCGCATTTGTATAGCGCTATTGTCAATTGTAGTCTTTCACCAGCCTTGCTGGGTCTTCCAGCCATCTGCCATGTCTTCTCTGGCGTTGCTAGTGTTCTACATTCAGGGCACTCGGCTACTTCAGGGTTACCTAAAGCATTTAACAACTCTAGCCTGAGGGCTTCCCCAGTGCTTGACATCCTTGAGATTCTCTCAGACAATTGAGTTTCTTTGAAGACATCGCGAATCCATCGAGCGAAGTCCCCTCTGTTTTGGTGAAATTCTAGAGAAGCAACTGGAACTTTTGCCACTTTCTTCTTTAGATCTTCTAGATTGAACGCAGCCTCAAAGAGCGGTTTGTTGAAGGCTTCGTAAAAGTAGAATCCCCATTCTGGAGTAACTTTTTCTCCCGGTTTTAATGGATTATTCAATTTAGGTACGTCTCCACAATCTTGTTTATATTCGTCTAGAAACTTCTTAACTGTTTCTTCCCAGTTTGTGGTAGCCATCCTTCGATAGTATACGGTTTCACGTTTGCGGGGGTCATCAGAAAAGTTTGTCTCAATATAGCGATTGAAGGTTTGCCTCAGGTTGGAACTGCCGCCAACGTAGATCATCATTCGGTTCTTGTCGTATAAAGCGTAGACACCCGTCTCTTCTGGAACGCCTTTTGCTCGCTCTCCCCATAGATAGAGTTTACCTTGAATTGGCATCGTATCGACCAAGAGAAGTAATATGTTAACTCATATTTATGAAGGCTTTGGCGGTTTTTACTGAAAATCAGACTTGCAAATGCAAGAAAGCCTGAATCTCCATTGTTCTTAGTAACTATTCCATCTGCTTATGTCTTTGAGATCCCTTTTGGGTACATGTAACACTCCATTTTCGTCAAGCCAGTAGTTTGTGGCTCCATCCTTCACCGGTTCCACCACCGGATTCTCTGCTGGATAGCCGAGGGCAACCACCAAAGCAACAGCAAGACCCTCAGGCACCTTCAATATTTCCCTCAGTTTTTCTCTATTTACTGATCCTAGAATGCATGAACCTAATCCCTCGTCATAGGCAACCATGGAAATACTCATTGCAGCGATACTTGCGTCGTGAATAGGAGTTGGGGTGTTCTTGTCAAGCAGAATGACAATGTAGGCTCTCGGCATATCCTCTTCAGTAGGATAATAATCAGGCAAATCCGTAGCCCAACTCAATGTAGTAAAGACTTGTTTCAGCAACTTCGGATCATTAACGATAACATATCGTAGGGGTTGACGATTTCTTCCGGAAGGCGAAAGCCTTGCAGCGTCCACGCATTTCAGCAGGGCTTCTTCTGGAACCGCTTTCTGAAGATATTTTCTGATGGTTCTCCGTTTTCTTATCTTCTCGTAGGTAGGATTTTTTCCCAATTGATTCTTCCACCTTAAATGAACTGAAGCTTCGATCCTATTTTGTCAAATGTTCGCTTATCTTATTGGCGATGAGGTTGTGAAGGTTTTCTCGGTTCTTGTAGGTTACCTTAAGAATTTCTGTTTCTTCCCTCTTTTTGATGCTGTCAATTATGGAGTTCTCTAGTCCATAATGGATTGTGCCTATCAGAGGTTTGGTGCTTTCTACAGCTTTAACTAGGGCTTTGCCGAAGGCTGTTGAAGAAAACTCCATGGGACCCAACTCGTCTACCGCCAGTACATCCGCGTTTTGAAGTGCGTCAAGAATTGCGCCTACGCCAATAACCTCAAGATCAGTCAAGTTAACATGATACTTGCCTATTTTGGGGCCTGTTGGCTGGTTCACGTGGGCTAACCATCCTCTCGTTTCCGTAGACAAATCCATGATTTCGAAGCCTACTCTTACTCCTCCCTCACGGACCTCACGGCAAATCATGCCGCCGACCTCATATTTTCTGTTCTTGAGTTCCTTCACTGTTCGACGAAGTATACTTGTTTTGCCAATTCCCGGCCTCCCAGTCACGAGTATCAGAGGTTTCAACGTGAACACCATGTATCCTTTTAGACGAACCCTAATATCTAGTTTCGACAAATAAAAGCTTCAGTGTGCACGGAGGAGCTGTGAAGTTTGAGCTTTGATTTTCCCACTGAGACCATAAAAGAGGGAGAAGTCAAGGTAGTGGTGCCCAAGCTTGATGCTTACGTAAAAAAGCCATCGGATTACGCTCCCTCTAAGGCACCAGTATTTTACAACCCCACCATGGAACTGAACAGGGACTTGGCAGTTTTGGCATTGCAGGCGCATCAGAAGCTTTTGGGGAGAGAGGTGTCAGTTTGTGAGCCTTTGACTGGATGTGGACTTCGGGGCGTAAGATTTGCGGTGGAAGTCGAAGGTGTCCACAGGGTTTTTTTGAATGATATTAAGCCAGAAGCGGCTAGGCTTGCAGGCTTCAACGCTGAACTGAACGGCGTAGCGGACTGTGTTGAGGTGTCTAACGAAGACGCTAACCTTTTTTTGAGCAGACATGCGGCGCCCAGAAAAAGGTTTGATTATGTGGATGTTGATCCCTTTGGACCTCCTGTGCCCTATCTGGATTCTGCCATACGGGCTTTACGTAACGGCGGCTTGCTTGCGTTAACCGCTACGGACATGGCTCCGTTATGTGGGGTTCATCCCCGAGCGTGTCTTCGAAAGTATGGTGGACAGCCCTTGCGCACAGAATATTGCCACGAGCTTGCGGTTCGCCTCTTAATCGGATGCCTAGCTATGATGGCTGCAAAACATGCGATAGGCGTCGAGGTTTTGTTCAGCCACAGCATAGACCATTACGTCAGAGCATACGCGGTTGTTCATTATGGTGCTAAAGTAGCGGACAAGAGCGTTCAACAGATGGGATACATTCTTCACTGCTTCTCATGTTTTCACAGAGAAACAGTTTCAGGAATAACCTCTCCACTAAAACGTATCTGTCCCAGTTGCGGAGCAAAGTTGAGTGCTGCTGGTCCCCTGTGGCTCGGCAGGATAGCGGACAAAAATTTTTGTTCCCTGATGGAGAGGGAAGCAAAACAAAGAAAGTTAGGACAGGAAAAGAGGATTCTTAAGATGTTGTCTTTGGTCCAGAATGAGGCTGAGGCGCCAGTCACCTATTACAGGGTCGACAAAATCTGCGACAAGCTGAACTTGCCCATTCCAGCCCTAAAAAACGTGATTGACAGGATAAGAAAGGCGGGTTTTCAAGCAGTTCCAACACATTTCAACAGCAGAGGCATCAGAACAGACGCAGCAGCAAGTGTAGTAATGGAAGTGGTGACAAAACTTGTGGCATAGAGTTATCAGGTTCCAAATAACTGCGTGAATATACAGTTTACAGGTGGATTCTAGCTTCCAATTCCTTCAAAAATTTGATAACTTTCAAACGAGAACATAGAAGATTGTTATAGAAGAAGATGGGAAAAAGGTTATCTGACTACAACCGCAATTTGGCATGTGTATCAAGTTGAGAAAGGTCTCAGCGATTCTTCTGCTTTCTATCTCCATCCTCCACGTGCTATTTTGCACAGCCTCAGAGTTGGGACTAAGTCCGATCCAAGGTCAAACGTTGGCACAGGAACCGCTGATGACAGCAATCACAGAAGGATACATATTTTCGAAACATTCCGATTATGGAACTGATGATCGGGACTATGTGCAGGGCAACATTCTCTACGTTTGGGTTTGGTCTTCCAGAGTTGACCCATACAACGTTAAGGACCATTATTGTCAACTCAGATTGGACGAATATGTGCACGAATTCTACATCAACTACGACCCGAACATGACCCAGCCAAACTCCTATACAGGCTTCTACAATTTGTCGAGGCTAGAGAAGACCGGTGAATGGACTGTCCAAATCTTTTTGAGAACCTCGCCGCCTAAACCCATCAGTTTTGATGAAACCGATGTTATACATGTTTCACCAAAAGCTCCACCAACCCACGAATTAAGTGTCTCCTCATCACCCATCTCAGGTGTGACCTTCAGCCTTGACGGCACTGATCAGATGACGCCTTTCTCAAGCTTTTTGGAAGAAGGGAGATACACGATTGTTATGCCTTCAACTGTGGATGTTGCAGGAACAATCTATGTTTTTGCAAACTGGTCAGACGGCTCTACCGACTCTACTAGAACAGTGAATCTGTTAAGCGACAAGTCTATCACTGCGTATTTCGAGGAAGAAATCCCGCCACCACAGACTTATGTGTTGAGTGTAAGTTCATCTCCTCTTAGTGGGGTCTCCTTCACTTTGGATGGTGCGAGCCACACGACTCCGTTCGCAATATCATTGGAAGAAGGAAGCTACACGATTATTATGCCTCTGAATGTAACAGTTGCTGGAAAGGTATACAGTTTTGTTGAATGGGACAACGGAATCACCAGCCCCCTCAGAAGCATAGAATTGACAAAATACACGGTGATTACAGCCTATTATGTTGCTCCGACAGAGACCTCAAACTCAACTGTTAGTGGAAAAGTGACTGATAATCAAGGGAATCCAATCACCGAAGCAAAGGTTACAATCGTGGAAACAGGAGAATACGCGTACACGCTTTCAGAACCTGCAGGGCAATACAAATTCGAGAACCTCACATCGAGCAACTACACGATCAGGGTGGAAGCCGATGGATACATTACAGCCCACACTTCCGTGGTCATAGAATCCAATAAAACATACACACAAAACTTTTCGCTTTCACCCAAAACTGAGCCAACGCAACGGTTTCCCATTGAATTGTGGCAGCTTGGGGTAGCGTCTCTAGCAATAATTGGAGCAATTGCATTATTTTTGCTGTGGAGAAGCCGAAGGGGTTACCTGAAAGAAATAAAAAAAGCTGAGTATAAAAACACCCTTGAAATCACTAGGCTCGAAACTAGACTCAAAGAGCTGGACAACCTCTTGCAGAAAGGGTTGCTGAGTAGAGAAAAGTATGAGACCCTGCGACGGGAAGCTGAAGATGAACTTGCCAGAATTCGGAGCCTAAAGAGCTAGTGGTCTAATCCCAGCAGCTTGACAAGTTCGTCGTACTCTTTCAGCCTTTCACAGGCATCCTCCATCAAACCTTCATATTCGCTTCTCATCGTGTGATAAAGTGTCTCGCTGATTTTTCCGCTGCCAAAGTCCTCGTCAATTTTTTTCAGCACACGATCCACACTCGTCTTGCAGATGAGAAGCTGAAGCAGCTCTGAAGGAATGGGAAAATGCTCCCTCGGAATCTCTATAACAGCGCCTACAGGCTCCCTAATAACCTGACCTGAACTCGAGCAAACCCTACGGGTTTCTTGGAAACGGTAGGCATTCAGCAGGTAGCGGACATCCTTCTTTCCAACGTGTAGTTTCTCTACTATACCAGATGGAATCAACGTCTTCTTGATCAGCAGTCGCACAACATCCATCTCTCGTTTGGTCACTGGATCATACAGGTCGTCCACGATTTCTCGAAGCTTCACGGGTTCACGTTTCTCGCACAATTTCTTTGCCAGCGCCAATAGCACCTTGCGTGTCAGAAGCTCTTCCTCAGGCTTTTCAGGTTCCTTCACGTATTTGATTTGTTTTTTTGAAAGGGGTATAACCCGCAACAACCTTTGAGACAATTCTTTTTCCCAGGACATTGCCCTGCAGCCTTTTCGGTTAGATTTTGGTTCGCACGAAGCTAACTCAACTCATATCAAAAAAGAACCGACATAAAGCTTTACCGTAAATAGATTGGAAGGAAAAAGAATGAAGAGAAACAAAGCAATAAGCATGCTCCTATTAGTTTCTATTTCATTAGCCGTTTTGTTCACAATACCTACACATGCAGTAGCAATAACAGAAATAGATCCTGTCTCAGGGTCAGTGGGGACTGAAGTCAGATTAATGGGAACAATTGACACCCAAGGCGGCGCTTACACCATCTTGTTCGACGTTGACGATGACGGAAACGCGGAGACAACCGTCAAAACAGGCAATGCTCCAACCAACTCCTATATGGTAAACACTACCTTTGTGGTGCCTTCTTGTGTAGGCACTGACGCTGGAAGAGACCATAAAGTGACGCTGCGAGACGATTCATATGGAAGTACCCATAACTCTACATTCACAGTGGAAACCGCAACAGAAATGACTGCGCCAGAATACGCCCAAGAAGGTGACGAAAACGCAATAAACATGTCAGCAACAGGTGGATTGGCAAATACTGTCTACAACTTCACAGTTATGGTTACTGATCCAGCGGGGACAGAAACAAAGAATTATAATGTGTCCTTCACAACGGACGCAAATGGCTTTGGATACAACATCACAGCCTTTCCCACAGACTTTTCCACAGGCGCAGCCTCGAATTTCACCGGAACCTACACCATAGTTGCTAATCGAACTCTTCCAGGCAACATAGTAAACGCCGCAACTGCCAGTTTCGATATCGGCTTAACTAACGCGTCTACATACGAACGATTTGAAACTGTCAACGTGAAGACGTCAGGATGGACCCCCAACCAGAACCTAACAGTCACCATAAAAGATCCCTCAATGGAGAATGTTAGCGTGTGGGACCCCGTGAATGCCACTGATGGAACTTGGACAGGAGATTGGATGATTCCATGGGACGCTTCCGCGGGAACCTACACCGTAGAAGTAGTTAACGCTACGGGCGAAGAGAAAGCTGTGGATTCCATTCAAACCTTCACGGTTAGTTCAGTACCCTTGACGGTTACGTTTAAAACTGATCCGGCAAGTCCGTTGCGGCGCACCGAAACAGCTACTGCGAAGTTTACGATTCAGTATCCAGATAGCAGTTACTACGATAACGTAACGAGCTTTGACTCGATAACGGTTAGCGTCTACTATAACACAACCCTCGTTGACACTATATCACTATCCGCATCAGATTACGGAGCAGACAACAATTGGACTGTTTCATGGAAGATTCCAAGTGATGCAGTTCTTGGAAGCGGCTACAAATTCAGCTTAGACGCCGACAGCATAGCTGATGATAATGGGAACACAGGACCAACCACCGAGGTTGTATCCAACTCTTTCACAGTGCAAGCAACAACATTAACTGTGAAGGTCACTCAGCAGCCAGCCGCTACCTATATGCGAACACAAACTGCCGTGGCAAAAATCAACATCACCTATCCCGACAATAGCTTCTATACTGCCGCAGACCTTGGCATAATAAAAGTGAGAGTTTATCAGGGCAGCACGAACGTCGCAAACGTTACTTTAGAAGCAGACGATTACGACTCAATCACCAAACAGTGGACCATCGGCTGGGTTAGTCCATGGAATGCTACACTCGCTGATGATTACCTATTCACAATAAAAGCCTATGAGATTACGGACGCCGCAAACCCAAACACTGGACCAGCCGCTGATGTTAGCACCGACACTTTCGAGTTGCTTGAGGCGGACTTGAATGTTGCGTCCATCAACACTGACAAGAGCAGCTACACTCAGGGCCAAGTCGTCACCGTCTATTTCACAGCTACATATCAGGATGGAAGCCCAGTGACTACAGGAACCGCAGCCATCAACTTAACAATGGCAAACGGGACAACTACTCAACTGACAGCCACCTACGTCCCAGCGAATAGCAGGTTTGAAGCAGAATACACCCTACCAACAGAAGCGCCGCTGGGAACTTGGTCTGCACTGCTAGAGGCTCAAGGTCTGAAAGACGATGAAGACAACATGGGTCCGGACACCGATAAAAGCACAGATTTCACGGTTACAGAAGTTACTCCACCTCAAGAAATAACAGCGAAGATTAAGATTAGCCCCCAAACACTCAACTCGAAGAGTAATGGCAGATGGATCACGGTTCAAATTGAGCTGCCAGAAGGCTACAGCGCGGCAGACATCGACGTCTCTACGATTCTGCTCGATGACGCAGTTGAACCGGAAACAACCAAAGGTTCTGAAGAAGGAAAACTGGTGGTAAAATTCAGTAGAGCTGATGTGATTGCACATATCCAAGATACTTACGGAAGCACGGGCTCAAAGTTCAGCGACGTCACCCTAACAATAACGGGCGAAGTTGCAGGCACAACATTCCAAGGCAGCGCCACCATCAGAGTGAAAAACTAAACACTCTCCAATCAGGTTCAGAGGAGCCCAACGCTAAAAACGCTACTCTCTTCCCCCATTTTTTTAACCGTATTCAATTGTCGGCGTCAAGCTTGACATTGATACTTTCATTTCATGATTGCTGTCCAAGAATTTAGAAGATATAGCTTGTACTTTTTGCTGCAGACCCTTCTTATGGTCAGCGACCGCCCATCGAACGTTTTATCTGCAATATAGTCTAACTTAAATACGCACACGCTATTGCGTTTAAATCGGGAACTGAGACGCCAAAATGACTGAGGAGTCAACCCTAGAAAAGAAGAGATACGAACGCTTGGAAGACCTTGACATAGGCTCTGCCACCTCCAAAAAGCTGCGGGAACTAGGATTCCACACCGTGGAGTCTCTTGCCATGGCTACAGTTAAGGAGCTGGAGCAAGCGGGCATAAGTAAAACAAATGCCGAAAAGTTGATTCGTAAAGCACGTTCATGCATGCCTCTCCAGTTCATCAGAGGAGACGAGCTGGTGAAGATGCGGCAAAATGTCCTCCGTTTGACTACGGGAAGCAGTATGTTGGATAAACTGTTGGGTGGAGGCATCGAATCCCAGTCCATCACCGAATTCTATGGAGAATATGGGAGCGGAAAAAGCCAGATTTGCCATCAGTTGTGCGTGAACGTTCAGTTGCCTCCTGAAGAGGGGGGATTGGGCGGCGCAGCCCTTTACATAGACACGGAGAACACTTTCAGAACTGAGCGAATCTTTCAGATGGCACAGAATGTGGGGTTAGACCCTAAAGAGGCGGTGAAGAAAATCATTTTTGCTGAGGCATACACGTCCGATCATCAGATGTTTCTTTTAGAGAATGCAGACGAGGTGATTAAAGAAAACGGGGTCCGCTTGATAATCGTGGATTCCTTGACTTCCCACTTCAGAAGCGAGTATCTGGGCAGGGAGATGCTGGCTGAGAGACAACAGAAACTCAACAAGCATATGCACAGGTTGATTCGGCTGGCTCGGGGCTTCAACGCCGCAGCTGTTGCCACAAATCAGGTTATGTCCAAGCCGGACGTGTTCTTCGGTGACGCCATACATCCCGTAGGCGGTCACATAGTCGCCCACACCAGCCACACCCGTGTTTTTCTCCGAAAATCTGCTCGTGGACCAGTCCGAATTGCACGTCTTGTTTCGAGTCCATATCTGCCGGAGGGGGAAGGAATATTCAGGATTTCCGAAAGAGGAATAGAGGACGTTAACGAAGATGGAGGTAGAGTTGATTAGATGCCGATTTCAAAGATGTTTGTAGTCAGATTCTTTCAGCTTGTGAAGGCAAGACGGTTTGCTGAGGCGGAGCGTGTACTTGAACGGATAAGGCTGAAAACAAACGAGACAGAATGGAACAGCGGATACCTCCACGCTCTTGACGGCATACTTCTAGCCCAAAAATCAGGTGACTCCTACTCGTTTATCAAAAACGTTAACTTTGAAGACGAAAACGAGCTGAAAAAATTTAGGAAAGAGTTTCTGAGGGAGTACAAAAACAAGATTCACGCAGATTATGACCGCGGCTTCTTCGCTGCTTGGGCAGATTACATGCTTACATCCAAAAAAGAATTAGCGAACACAGAAAAGCCCACGCAATCAGAGAAACTTGAGACAGAATCAACCTAAATGGACATGTGCTTGTCATTCATTTTGGTGCTAACAGAAATACCGACGTTCAAGTTTTGTTTTTAGCTTCAAGCGTTTCTTCCACAAACGACGATGAAAAAGGGTTTCCTGTTCCAGTCTGATAATCTAAGTTCATTTAGATGAGCCTTGCTTTTTTATTGCCTCTGCTACCGCGAGCTTTGTTGAAGATCCAATTAATTCGCCTATCTTGGTGTGCCCACCACTGTATCGTATTTGTCTGCCCGGCTCTTTTCCAGAAACGATGATCATGTTATCGGTTCCTGTGCCTGTTGCTTGGTTTTCGGGGGAAACCGAGCTTCGGGCATCCATATCCTGAAGGGCGGCGGTCTTTGCTTCTGTAGCTGTAATGATAGTCCGCGCCATAGCCCCATCGCTTAGATTGGCGTTGGTCAAGAGAATTATGTTGATTGTTCCAAGCGTCTTCACAAAATTTCCATCTTGTTCCATCCAATTTGCCTTGTCAACCCCGGATCTAAGGGCATTGCCTACCCCTCCAGTAGCCAGACAGGACACTATGAGGCTTTGATATGACTTCTCGCAGACTGCAACGTTTTCCATGTTGGCTATTGTGCTCAAGAAGCTGAAGTCGCTACGGGGGATTCCCAGCACAGCAGGAAATGTTTCTTCAAATTTCTGATAATTCATCATCGTGACCTCTGACAAGGCAGGAGGCTGGTAGGTGTTGGCGACAAAACTCACCTCTTTGTATCCATCCCAGGTGGAAAGAATCCGACGCTTTTCTCCAAAGGAAACAAGCAGAGTGTTAACTTCAAAATTCTGAAAGTTGTGGTAAAGTATCTCCGCTTTTACGTCTTCTAGTTCTAGTTTGATTTCCCTTTTTTTCATGCCATCACCCTAGTTAGGTATTTTCAGTCTCCTACTTTTTCAGGCAACCTTCAGTAGCCAAATAGAGGCTCTGCAGTTACTTAGTTATTTCTTCTGTGTGTGAACATAAAATTATGGATGGAGAATCCAGCCAAAAGCTTATACTTTGGCAAACGCATCGATAGGGCAAAAAAATACACACAACAAACTGATTGACACTCTTTGAGAGGATTGGAAAGGGAACTAACCGTGAAGTCAACTTGGGGATTAGCACGAGAAAACATTAAGCGTCTAACGCCTTGCGCTCATGGAGGAAAAGTTTGGGAAGCAGAAAAAAAAACTGGTCTCGCTAGAGAAGAGATCATGGACTTCAGCTCAAACATTAACCCGCTGGGTTTTTCACAAAAAGCTCTTGAAGCGATAAAAAATAATCTTGGGCAGATTCCGGTTTACCCCGATTCAACCTCTACAGCACTGCGGGAGGCTATTGCCGCCAGTTTCGGGGGAATTGACTTGGACAATGTGGTGGTGGGCAATGGGTCTACGGAACTGATTTACTTGTTTGCGGAGGCATTCTTGGAGAAGGATGATGTGGCGCTTGTGCCTGCTCCCACTTTTGGCGAGTACGAAAATGCGGTGAGAAAAGCAGGAGGCAAACCGAGACACCTAAAATTGCCTAAGGATTTCTGTATTGAACCGAACATTTTCTCAGGCGACATAAAGGATGCGAAGATGGCTTTCGTATGTAACCCAAACAATCCCACGAGCATCCTCACATCATACGACACTCTGATTGAGATAATTGAAGAGGCTCTTGAGGAAGATGTTCTGGTTTTTCTTGACGAGGATTTTTTGGAGTTTGTGGATGAAGAGAAACAAGTTTCGCTAATAGATAAAATAAACGATTATCCCAACCTCTTCGTTTTGCGGTCATTCACAAAGGTCTACGGGCTGACAGGGCTGAGAGTAGGCTACGGAATAGCTTCTGAAGAGATAATCAAACTTCTGTCAAACGCTAAGATACCTTGGAACGTCAACTGCTTAGCCCAAGCTGCAGCGTCGGCAGCGTTAACTGACAAAGAGCACCTGAAAAAAACCCGCGAACTGATTAGAGCTGAAAGAGCATATTTGACTCGTGAACTAAAGCGGATAAATTCTTTCAAGCCGTATCCTGCTGATGCCAACTTTATATTCGTAAACATCAGAGAGTCAGGTTTCACATCGGCTCAACTCAAAGAAAAGATGCTAGAAGAGGGTATTTTGATACGGGACTGCAGTTCCTTCAGGGGACTTGACGATTATTACATTCGGGTAGCTGTTAAGACAAGACAGGAGAATGAAAGGTTACTGGAGGCGTTTGCGAAAGTTGTGGGAAACATCGCATAAAAAGTTTGGAAGGAAAAAATGTTTGCCATAGATTTTTCTTTTCTTGTGGATTCCTTGTTGATATTTGTTTTAGCTTTTTTGATCGACCTAGTTTTCGGAGAGATACCGGACAGAATTCATCCAACAATATGGATGGGCAAGATTACAGATTACCTCAAGCCAAAGCTCAAGAATGAAAACCCAAGTATTGAAAAGATCAACGGCGTCCTTCTATGTTTGCTGCTCATCACCCTTTTTGCGGTTCCTGCCTATTTTGTGCTTTTCTGGGTTCGCGAATTCCTCGGTTGGTTACCCTACATTCTTGCATCAGCCATCATACTGAAAACCAGTTTCGCCATCAAATGTATGAAACATTATACTCTGCCAGTTGCAGATGCGGTAGAGAAAGGAGACTATGACAGAGCCAAGCAGCTGTTGCCCTTTATTGTAAGACGGAGCCCAAAGGAGCTGACTAAGCGTCACATAATTTCTGCGGCGGTTGAAACCATAGCTGAAGGAACCACAGACGGAATAACTTCACCCTTCTTCTACTTCGCTTTGTTTGGTGTTCCGGGTGCAGTTGCATTCAGGGTTGTCAACACTCTGGATTCGATGGTTGGATACAAGGATCGGGCTCACATCAACATCGGCTGGTTCTCAGCGAAAATGGATACAATAGCCAATTACATTCCCGCCAGACTGACCGCAATTCTGATGATGACGGCAGCATTACTGCTGAGAGAAAAATGGAGAGAATCTTGGAGAATCCTGCAGAGAGACAGAAAAAACACGGCAAGCGTTAATGCGGGGTGGACCATATCAGCAATGGCTGGAGCATTAAACATTCAGCTAGAGAAACCGGGCTTCTACAAAATAGGAGACAACAACGACCTATCGCCGATACACATCACCAAAGCCTTACGCATAATGATGCTGACAGCTATACTATTCGGGGTCTCCATAATTCTTCCCATTTTAGCCTTGAAAACGTTGACAATAGCATGGATTCTTTGATAACCAAAAAGGGAAAGTTACCTAGTGAACAGCGCGCAGATAAGCTAGCAGTCCAGAAAATGAAGTGGCATCCTCTCTCTGGTTTCATATTAGGAGACTAATAACAGTGCATTGTTGAAAACAGTCTTTTTCCTGGAAAACCAAGCAACAGCACAAACTGTTTTCCTAAAACACATTTACGGAATCGCGCACGAAACACCCCCGCACATTCAGAGACAAAAGCACAATGGTTTGAATAGTCAAAAGAAAGAAATGACCTTCACGCCACAGAGTCCATCGAGTTCACCTTTTGAACTATAAGAAAGATTAAAAGCATTTACAGCCATAAAACTAGTCTAGAACAAAACTTGTTGGGTGAAACAAACAAATGGATTTCAGCGTCTTAATCGATTACATCCCATACATTCTAATCTTAGGAGGAATCCTCGCAACCTCATGGTTCCTAGAAAAACTGCTGAAGCCCGTGCCTGTGGTTGGAAAACCCGCAAGCATACTAACCAAAATCCTGTCTTTCTTCGGATTCTTCGCCGGAATCCTCCTAGTCGTAACAGGTGGAGTAGCATGGCAAACACAAACCCCTCAAATCGACACCTACACCATATACCTGCTAATCATTGCCGGATTGGTTCTAATTTTGAAGCCCATCAAAGACTTTCCATGGGCAGCGTTGATAGGCCTAATTGTCGGCAGCTTATGCGCAGGAGCAGTATACTTTTTCTATCCCTTATCAGAAACCGTTTTCGGAATCTCCTCAACATGGATTTACCTGATAATCTTCCTTATTCCAGCCGTGCTAGTTTACATGGTCTTCAAGTTCATAGAAGACGTTTTGAAGCTCCTCGGAACGCTGCTAGCCTCAAGGCCTGTCACCCTCATCGTAGGCTTCGTATGCATAGCTCAAGGAATACTGCTGCTTCTCGACATGAACCTATTTACTCTACTGCTTGCTTAGTGGATACAAAAAAGGATAATGAAAGAGAAGAAAAAATGGTCTCTTTCTAGCCCTTAACCGAGATTTCTTTGATTACGCCAGCAGCAACTGTGGTGCCCATGTCCCGTATCGCAAACCTTCCGAGCTCAGGAAAGTCACTGTATATTTCCACAGAGATGGGCTGAATGGGCTCAAACCTTACAACAGCGCCGTCTCCAGTCTTCAGGAATGACGGATTCTTCTCTACAACTTGCCCAGTTCTCGGATCCAGCTTCGAGATAAGCTCCTTGAATCTGCATGAAATCTGACCTGTGTTTGAATGCAACACTGGAGAGTATCCAGCGGCGATTGCTGTTGGATGATGGATTACAATTATTTGTCCGATGAACTCTCTTGCAACGGTTGGCGGGTTGTCAGGATGACCAGCTACGTCTCCTCTGTGAACATCCTTCTTCGAGATTCCTCTAACATTGAATCCGATGTTGTCTCCTGGAAGAGCTTTGGGAACCTTTACGTGGTGAGTCTCTATAGACTTAACCAATCCCTGAACGTTTGAAGGCATGAAAACAAGCGTGTCGCCCTCTTTCAGAACACCAGTCTCCACCCTTCCCACAGGAACCGATCCGATTCCGGTGATTGTGTAAATGTCCTGAACTGGAATTCTCAACGGCTTTTTAACCGGCTTTTCAGGAACTTCCATCGCATCCAGCGCCTCAAACAGAGTCGGACCCTTATACCAAGGCATCTTCTCGCTTTTTTTGGCAAGATTGTCGCCTGTCCACCCTGAGGTGGGAACGAAATGTATCTTTTCTGGATTGAATCCGGACATTTTCAGTATGCGGGTGATCTCGTTTTTGATTTCGTCGTACCTTTCTTGTTTCCAGTCTACTGAGGGGTCGTCCATTTTGTTGATGGCAACAACCAGCTGGTTCACTCCTAGAGTGTAAGCTAGGAAAGCATGTTCACGGGTTTGTCCGCCGGGTCCAATACCTGCTTCGAATTCTCCTCGTTTGGCAGAGACTAGAAGAATGGCAGCGTCTGATTGGCTTGCGCCGGTGATCATGTTTTTGATGAAGTCTCTGTGTCCTGGAGCGTCGATGATTGTGAAGAAGTATTTCGGGGTCTCAAATTTCAGGTAGGCAACGTCTATTGTTAGACCTCTCTCTCTTTCTTCTTTAAGTTTATCCAAGACCCAAGCGAACTTGAAGGTCTCCTTTCCTATTTTCTTAGCCTCTTCCTCGTAGCTTTTTGCTGTTCTCTCGTCGATTGCTCCTGTGAGGGAGAAGAGGTGACCTACGGTTGTAGATTTTCCGTGGTCTACGTGTCCGATTACCACCAAGTTCAGGTGGGGTTTTTCTGTTTTACTCAACTTTTTTCCTCCAATACTTTTTTTGTTTAAGCTTACTCCTTATACTTTAGTGTAATGTGTAGACAAAACAGTTGGTTCAGTTATTTTAACTTTTTGAAGGAATTCCAACATATTACTGCACCTTTTCCATATTCTGGACATCATATAACATGGTTACTAGCGTGAAGACCGCGCTATTCGCTCCATCTCGTTGCGTTTTTTCACAGCATAGCTTTTCACGTCGTTTTTGGCTGCTAAAATCAGCTCTTCAGCAAGGTACTCATCCAAAGCTTTGGGGTTACCGAAAGACTGCTTTCTTGCGCCCTCGGAGAGAAAACGTAATGCTAGGTCAACGCGCCTCTGAGGAGATATGTCTACAGCCATATGGTAAGCGATGCCTCCGTAGCTGATGCGGGTAGTATCCTCGCCAGGGGAGGTGTTTTCCACTGCAGTAACCAGAACCTGTATGGGGTTCTCTCCTGTGCGAAGGTGAATAATTTCAAGGGCGTTCTTAACCAAGTTTATGGCTCGGGTTTTCTTTCCGGAGCTACCGCCAGGGCGCATAAGATTGTTTATAAGCCTCTCAACTATGCTGACCTTAGCCTTGTGAAACTTCCCGTGCTCATGTCTCCCCATGCTGTGGGGAACATACACTGGTTTAACTGAAATGTATTGCTGGAGCCCAGGATCCTGTACCTGAATCTCCTCGAAGCTCCACTTTCCGAACAGTTTGATTTCTTCCATCTTGCTCAAACGAGCCACCTTGACAAAGGTTCTGGGTTCAGAAACCTGTATTTAAGGGTTGTTTATAGGCGAAACTGCCTTTACCGCATGGGCTTCTCTTTTCTACCGAGAACCAACTCATTAAGGGAGACCCCATTAACGGTTGAAACTTTCCATCTGACTCCGGGGAGATCACCCATGGCTCCACCGCGGGACCCGCCGATTCCCTCCACCACAACCTCGTCGTGTTCATCAACTACGTTGAGTGCGCCGTCTCCGGGAAGAAAAGCTGTTATAACCCTGCCGTTCTTGATGAGTTGGGTTCTGACACATTTCCTGATGGCGCTGTTAGGCTGCTTGCTTTCAACACCAACTTTCTCTAAGACGATTCCCCGCGCCATCGGAGCCCCCTTTAGTGGATCTGATTTAATGTCCAGTCTAAGCATTCGCCGTTTGTAGTAGTCGTCTTTCCATCTGAACTTTTTTCTCTTCGCAAGCAGTTTTCTTGCGGCAAGTTCGCCTTTCGGTGCTTTGGAACCCATGCTTTTCTGTCCTCTAACCCTTCTATTCTAGAGTTCTGATATTTAAACAGTCCACATTAGCGAACTCACATAAATATGATTCGCGAAAAGCTCATTTGGCTGAGGTTTTTTGTTTCCCACTAATAGGGCGTTATCGCCTTTTCCTCTGTTTCAGATTCAACTGAAGACTTGTTAAGAAATGACTCGAGCTAAAAATTGTTTGTGTGCTAGAGTGTGGGGTTCAATTCTGGGGTAAGCTTTTGAATCTTCAAGGGTTAGAGTGTTTCGATAATGACCTCTTCATCGAGCGAGATTTCGTAGGGGGATTCCTTGTAGCCGATTATTGGTTTGGTTTTGATTATGATTTTTTCCCATCTTTCGCGCTCTATGTTATATCTGAAGTTGTGTGTGTTCGGTTTTAGGAGACAGCGGTAACCAAGAAACCGATCATTGTGGAATACAAGCCTCATTTTGTCTTTGCATTGTGGGTCTGCGCAGGGAAGAGTTGCTCTCAGCATTATTATCACGTTTAGTAAGATTCACTAAACACACTAATAAATTTAGCGAATTAAACAACCAAATCCACAAACACCAAAAAAGAGGCAAAAAACCACAATTAACTTCCTGAAAGTATTGCTCTTGCCTTACCAACTATGGACTCAAGCTTTTCTTTGGAGACTCTTGTTTGTTTTCTGAGCTCTTTTGGGGTTTTCTCCGTTAATTGCTTTAACAGAATTACTCCATTAGATGCCAATTTGTTTCTGGTCTCGGTGTTTAGTCCCTTAAGAAAAGTTATGGGGTATAGTTTCTTTTCTTCAATCATTGTTTGCAGGTCACGGTTTAGAGGCGAACTCCATCCGATGTGACTGATTCCTCTGCAGTCTGCGTAACGTTTAGCGTGTTCCGACAGTTTGGTGTTGCAAACTATCAGTGCGTAATCTATTTTCAGGTTATTCAATCCGAGTTCGTACGCTTCGGTTACATCTTCGAATACGGCTCTGGAGATGCGGCTCACATCGAGGCTTGTTGGGGTGTGATATTGGTAGTGGTGCTTGACTTCCACGATGCAGGTTTTTCCGTTTTTTCTGGCAATCGCATCCACTTCATGCTCCACACATCTGCCTCGTAGTATCTGGTTGGGGGTAACTTCGTAGCCGTGTTCGCTTAACAAAAGCTGGATGAATCGTTCAAAGTCGGGCGCTGGACTTAGCAGGCTCAAAGCCTTTCGCAGGTCAATTTGATGTCTGGTTACGGGTTTGTGTTTCCTTAAACTCCTGAAGATCATCTGGAGGATTTTCTTTGTTTCTATTCCATCGTATACTCTGTTTTCGATTTCTTCGGCGATTGACTCAGCAGCAGCATTGGTTGCGCCCATCCGCATGCAGGTTCTCACAATTTTGTTTTTGTCGAATGGTTGTCTTGTTCCATCAAATTTAGTAACGTAAACAGTCAACGTAATCTACCATAATGTTATAGTTTCCTTATGTCGCTAAAAAGATAACCATCTTTCACTGACTGCGGTAAGATGTTTTCATCGCTTATACTTGCTCAGAATTTCTAAAAATTCTGTCACCCGGTTGTCCTTTTGTTGCTCAGGCTTTAAGGGGATGGTTCTTTTTCTGTTTCGCACTGAAGAAGTTCTTCTTTGTCCAGATTTGATCATGAGTTCTTTTGTTAAAGTTTCAATCGAAGTTAATTTTTTGAGCGCTGTTAACCAAGCTGCTGCTTTAACATCTGAGTGGAATATCCAATTTCTATTTACCTTGACGGCTTCTTTTGGACAGACTTTTTGGCATGCAGAACAGAAGATGCAAAACTCAGGATAGACACAAAGTCTGCCTTTTTCCAACTGAATTGCATGGGTGGGGCATATGTCAACACAAACCGTGCACCCGCTAGGGCAGAGATCACTATTTAATTCAATGGTTCCCTGAAAGGGTTTTTTCACATCTATTGCATCCAAAGGACAGACTAGTTGACAGCGTTTGCAGTAAAAGCAGGAGTCCTCGATGATTTGAACGTCGGTTATCAATGTTTTTCCGTTTTCTGATTTTTTTGTTGACACTTTGATTGCTTCTGTGGGACATTCTTCTTGGCATCTGAGATTGCATATTGGATCACATTTTTCTGTTGCAACAGTAATTTCCTTTAGTAAGACTGGAAATGCCTCGTTTTTCACAAGGGTAGAAATTTCTTTTCCATCAATTTCCATCCTCAGCGCGTTTAGGGGACACAATACTGCGCACTCCCCACATAGATTACAAGAGTTTACGTCAAAATCGATTGTCGGCTTTTGTGCCAAACGTCCTTCAGTAATTTTTGCTGGAGTTACCTTTATGGCTTCTTTTGGACAAATTTCAGCACATAAACCACATCCGTTACACAAATTTTTGTCCAATGACAGAAGATAATTCCTTGTAAGAAAACTTCTCTTGAGCGTAAGTTCTCTTCGATTTTCGATTTTAACGATTTTTCCGCGCACAGTATTCCCCAACATCGGATATTATTCTTCGTCAAGTATGGTCATCAGCTCTCAGCCCCTTTAGGTGACTGCCTTTTTCTTGGGGGTTAGACTCTTGACCGTTTTTTCTATCTCTTCTTTGGTAACGCCGTCAACGATTTCTTGCATCTCCTTTATTTTTGAAGCAAACTTTTCCCCCTCAGCTGCACTGATCCACGCCAATTGAAGCCGATTTTTATCCAACTCCAACCTATCCATTTTCTTCCACAATTTCTCAACCCGTCTCTTGGTCTGATAATTGGCATCGATGTAATGGCAATCATTCAAGTGACAACCTGCAACCAGCACTGCCGCAACTCCTCTAGCGAAAGCTCGCTCAACAAACTTTGAGGATACCCTGCCTGAACACATGGTTCGGATGATTCGCACGCTGGTGGGATATTGCATTCTGCTTACTCCCGCAAAATCTGCTCCCGCGTAAGAGCACCAGTTGCAACAGAAAGCAAGAATCTTCTTGTTTGCATTCTCCTCAGTGACTGCGTCTATCTGCGCGTATATTTGCTCATCACCGAAATGTCTCATCTCAATAGCGCCGAATGGACACTCTGCACCACAAGTGCCACATCCAGAGCAGGCTGCTTCAATTACTTCTGCTTTTTTTCGTTCTTTGTTAACAATAATTGCGTTGTATGGACATACTTTGGCGCATAAGCCACATCCTACGCATTTTTCTGGGGATATCACAGGTGTAATGGCTTCGACGGTGACACTGCCTTTAGCCATGAGAATGCCTGCATGGGATGCTGCAGCACTCGCTTGTGTCACGCTGTATTTGATGTCTTTGGGGCCTTCGGCGCAACCCGCAAGAAAGACTCCTCCGGTTGGGGTGTCTACTGGCCTCAATTTTGGGTGGGCTTCCATAAAGAAGCCGTCTGAAGTCTTTGACAATCTTAAGAGCTGCTGAACCTTATCGCTGTCATCGCTGGGTCTAAGACCGACGGCTAGAACTGCCATATCCACATTTACTTTGTAGATTTTTTTCTCAAGAGTGTTTTCTCCAATTAGCCACAAGTTGTGAGATTTTTTGTCCTCAATTATTTCAGCTGGCAATCCACGTATGAAGATGACGCCTTCTTCTTTTGCTCTTCTAAATAGATCTTCGGAGCCTTTTCCAAATGCACGTATGTCTATGTAAAAAACGTAGATTTTGGTGTCTGGCCAATACTCCTTAATGAGTAAAGTATCCTTTATGGTATTCATACAGCATACGTTGCTACAGTATGGGTTGCCTTTTTTCTTAGAGCGAGAACCTATACACTGGATGAATGCAACCGTCTTCGGAATACGCATATCGCTAGGTCGGACTAGACGACCTCCAGTAGGTCCCCCAGCATTTATAAACCGCTCAAACTCCAACGAAGTTATTGTATTAGGAAACCTCAGGTATCCATATTCTGTCAAGGCGACAGGATCATACACATCCATGCCAGTGGCTACAATGATTGTTCCAACATCCAACTCAACTTCTTCAGGCTTGACATTGAAGTTTATAGCATCAGGACCACAAACGTCTTTACACCTTGCACAAGTATTCTCGCCGAGGCCAATACAGCTTTTCTCATCAATTAGATAAAGAGCTGGAACGGCTTGGGCGAAAGGGGTATAGATTGCTTTTCGCCAAGTAAGCCCCACGTCAAACTCGTTAGGTACTTCTACTGGGCACACGTCAACGCAATTACCACAAGCTGTGCATTCCTTTGTAACGTATCTTGGCTTCTTTTGGACTTTAACTTTGAAGTTTCCGATGTAACCACCAATTTCTACAACCTCGCTGTTTGTCAACAGTTCGATTTTCGGATGTCTACCTACGTCTGACATTTTTGGAGCAAGGATACATATGGAACAATCCATAGTTGGGAAGGTCTTATCGAGCTGTGCCATTTTCCCACCGATGCTGGGATTTTTCTCTACAAGGTTGACTTTGTAGCCAGTATCGGCTAAATCTAGGGCAGCTTGAATACCCGCAACTCCTCCTCCGATCACCAAAGCTTCTCTTGCCACTGGGACAACGAGTTCTTCTTGGGGTTTTAGCAGTGCCGCCCTAGCGACGGCCATGTGAACTAAATCTTTGGCTTTTTCTGTGGCTTTTTCTGGTTCGTGCAGGTGTACCCAGCTGCAGTGTTCTCTGATGTTAGCCATTTCGAATAGGTACTTGTTTAATCCTGCCTCCTCGCAGGTTTTTCTGAAAGTTGGTTCGTGGAGGCGGGGGGTGCATGAAGCTACGACAACTCGGTTGAGGTTATGTTCCATGATGCCTTTCTTTATTGTTTCTTGTCCGGGATCCGAGCAGGTGTATAGGTTATGCTCAGAAAGAACAACATGGGGAAGAGTAGAAGCGTATTCAGCTACTTCTTTACAGTTGACGGAGCCAGCAATGTTTAAGCCACAATGGCAAACAAAAACTCCAATGCGGATTTCTTCGTTGGATTTAGAATCAACTTTAGAAGCTTCCATTTACACTCCCCAAAACGTTTTCAACAATAAGGGGCTCCAGCGAGATGCCCCTCAGATAAAGGTCTATGGAAATTGCCGCTCGTTTTCCAGCGATTATAGCTTCCATCAAGGTT
>Ga0315548_1001081_pt1 | contig 23801 bp, 25 predicted proteins | sample SalMarSW160110MG_2_FD_202540 | JGI IMG/M metagenome (GOLD analysis project Ga0315548, IMG submission 202540) | Salt marsh sediment microbial communities from the Plum Island Ecosystem LTER, Massachusetts, United States - Salt Marsh Sediment SW1601-110 ...
GGCTAAAATAGATTTGTATTGTTCGATTTTTTTGATTAACTCCAGGTATTCCTGGTCAATCTTGTCGCGCTCAAGGGCGGTAAGCCTTTGCAGCTGTATCTCCAGAATTGCCTGCGCCTGTTTTTCGCTTAAAGCGAATTTTTGCATCAAGGCGGCCCTGGCGAGCTGGGGAGTCTTGGACTGCCTGATGGTCTTAATCACCCTATCCAGATGGGCCAAGGCGATTTTCAGGCCTTCTAAGATATGCGCCCGCTCCTCGGCCTTGCGTAAAAGGAATGTAGTGCGGCGGATGATAATCTCTTTGCGGTGTTCGATATAGAGCTCAAGCAGCTGCTTCAGGTTAAGCACGCGGGGCTGGTTATTCACCAGGGCAAGCATGATTACGCCGAAGGTTTCCTCCATCTGCGTGCGCTTAAATAGCTGATTAAGCACGATCTGGGCGTTGGCCCCCCGGCGTAAATCTACGACAATGCGCATCCCGTCTCTGTCGGACTCGTCTCTTAAGTCGCCAATCCCTTCAATCCTTCTATCCCGGACAAGAGCGGCGATAGAGATTAATATATTTGCCTTGTTTACCTGATAAGGAATCTCGGTAACTACAACCGCTTCTCTGCCGTTTTTCTGTTGTTCGATGTTGGCCTTGGCGCGGATCTTTAGCCGGCCGCGGCCTGTGGTATAGGCATGCTTTATCCCTTCCCGGCCGCAAATAAAGCCGCCGGTGGGAAAGTCCGGCGCCTTAATCAGGCGCATTATCTCTTTGAGCTCGCAATCAGGCTGGTCAATAACCAGCTTAATCCCGGCGATGATCTCGCTTAAATTATGCGGGGGCATATTAGTAGCCATACCTACGGCGATTCCGCTTGCGCCGTTTACCAGAAGATTGGGTAGCACCGCCGGCAGGATCAGCGGTTCTTTGAGGGTTTCGTCAAAATTAGGCGTAAAGTTGACCGTCTCTTTTTCCAGGTCCTGCAGCATCCATTCGCTAATCGCGCTCATCCGCGCTTCCGTATAACGCATTGCCGCTGAGGCATCGCCGTCAACGCTGCCGAAATTGCCCTGTCCGTCGATCAATGGATAGCGTAGGGAAAAATCCTGAACCATGCGCACTAATGCATCGTAGACCGACATATCCCCATGGGGATGATACTTTCCCAGGCAATCTCCGACGATACGCGCCGACTTTCGATATGGCTTGCTGTGCTCTAGGTTCAGCTCCTTCATCGCGTAGAGTATGCGCCGGTGCACGGGCTTCAGCCCATCGCGCACATCGGGCAGGGCCCGGCCCACGATTACGCTCATCGCGTAGGAGATGTAAGAATCCTTCATCTCGTCTTCAATGTAAATCGGGATTATTTTTTCGCCTTTGGTATACATTTTAGATATCCAAATTCCTCACTTCATGGGCGTGGGCCTGGATGAATTCCCGCCGTGGCTGGACAGCGTCGCCCATCAACACCGTAAACATCTCATCCGCCCTGACCGCATCTTCCAGGGCTACTTTTAAAACCGTGCGCCGCGCAGGATCCATAGTAGTCTCCCAAAGCTGCTCGGGGTTCATCTCCCCCAACCCTTTGTAGCGCTGAATCGTCATCCCTCTTTTGCCGAGACTTTTGGCATATTTCAAGAGCTCCTTGAGACAAAAGATGTCCTTGCTTTCTTTGTTGTAACTCGCCTTATAAATGGGCGCGGGCCTGGCCTTCTTTGAACGCGGCAGGTGCCCTTCCTTGGGCCGCTCATAATGGGCTATGGCATCAAAACCCATCTTGCCAATCTCGGCCAGTTTCTTTTCTATTTCGCGGGCCTCGAAGAATTCTACTACATCTAAGTCCTTCCCTGCAGGATCCTCTTCTCCCTTTTTCTTCTCATCCGTTTTCGCAGGTTTCTTGTGCTTTTTTTCTTCTTTGGCAGTTACCTTAGCCAGCTCGGCATCAGAATAGAGAAATTGGGCTTCGCCATCCACTTTTACCCTAAAAATGGGTAGTTTCTTGGTCTTTGGCTGCCTAAGACCGAGGTATTTTGCGAATTCCACTCCCTTTCGCCTAATCGCCCGGGAAAGACCTTCCAGTTCCACAAGCAATTCCAGAAGCCGCTTAATCTGCTTTTCGGAAAAGAGCTTTTTGTCCTTGCTGCGTTCCAGGCTCATCCCTTCCGTACCCATCTCCAGCAGCAACTCATTCATCCGTTCCTCTGTGCCAATATATTCCTCTCTTTTGCCCCGCTTGATTCTGTAAAGCGGCGGCTGGGCCAGGTAGATATAGCCTTTTTCCACCAGCTCCGGCACCTGACGGTAAAAGAAGGTCAGCAACAATGTGCGAATGTGCGAGCCGTCAACATCGGCATCGGCCATCAGGATAATCTTGTGATAGCGCAGCCTGGAAAGATTAAATTCTTCTTTGCCCACTCCTGTCCCTAAGGCGGTGATGATAGTTCTAATCTCTTCATTGCTAAGGATCTTATCTATGCGCGCCTTTTCCACATTGAGGATCTTGCCTTTAATCGGCAGGATTGCCTGGAACCGCCGGTCCCGCCCCTGCCGCGCCGACCCCCCTGCGCTGTCGCCTTCCACTATGTACAACTCGCAAAGTTCGGGGGCACGTTCAGAACAATCGGCAAGCTTCCCCGGAAGCCCGCCGCCCTCCAGGGCGCCTTTGCGCCGGGTGAGCTCTCTGGCCTTTCTGGCGGCCTCCCGCGCGCGGGAGGCTACGATCGCCTTGCCTGCGACCGCATTGCCGAGGGAAGGGTGCTCCTCAAGGTATGCCCCTAAAGACTCGTTAACTACCGACTCAACAATGCCGGAGACCTCCGAGTTGCCTAATTTTCCCTTGGTCTGCCCCTCAAACTGGGGGTTTAAAACCTTGACGCTAATCACTGCGGTCAGGCCCTCGCGGGCATCGTCTCCCGACAAAGAGATCTCCCCTTTTAACAAGTTCTTGTTCTTGCAGTATTGATTGATGCTGCGGGTAAGCGCGGATTTAAACCCGCTAAGGTGGGTGCCCCCGTCTACGGTGTGAATATTATTGGCAAAGCTAAAGATATTTTCGGCGTAGCCGTCATTATACTGCATGGCAACTTCTACTTTTACGTCTTCTTTTTCGCTGGCAAAATAGACCACCTTTTTATGCAAGGGGGTCTTATTCTTGTTTAAATGTTCCACAAAAGAACTGATTCCGCCGGAGAACTTGAATTCGCTGCGCTTGTCCTCCCTCTCGTCCTCCAGGATTATGCTAATGCCCCGGTTGAGGAAGGCCAGCTCCCTCAGGCGCTGCGAAAGAATATCAAAGCTATATTTGGCCTTGTCCCCGAAGATTTCCTTGTCTGCCTTAAAGGTAACGCGCGTGCCGCGCTTGGCGCTTTTGCCTACCACGGTTAGCCTGCTCACGGTCCGGCCGCGCTCATAGCGCTGATGATAAACCTTGCCATCGCGCCTGACTTCTGCCTCCAGCCACTCCGAAAGCGCGTTAACCACACTCACGCCTACGCCGTGCAAACCCCCGGCAACCTTATACACACGGTGGTCAAATTTGCCCCCGGCGTGCAAGGTAGTCATCACTACCTCTAAGGCGGGTTTCTTCCGGGTCTTATGTATGTCTACCGGGATGCCCCGGCCGTCGTCGGCTATGCTGACGGAGGTATCGCTATGGACGACAACGTGGATGTTCTTGCAATGTCCGGCCATGGCCTCGTCTATCGAATTGTCGCAGACCTCGTAGACCAAATGGTGCAGGCCGGCAGTAGAGACGTCGCCGATATACATCGCCGGTCGCTTGCGCACGGCATCCACGCCTTCAAGCACCTGGATAGTGCGGGCATCATATTTATGCGGCTGCTCGGCGCTAACTGTTTTTTGCTTTTTCATCTCTTGATATTTCCTATACGGAATTGAATTTCCTGAATTTTCTCTTTCCCTATTTTTTTGTTCAGTGCCCTAAGCAGCTCATCTTTCTTAAGGCTTGCCTGATAAAACCAGGCCGACTCGTCCACAAAAACCAAAAGCGCCCCGTTTTTCAAGTGCGCCGGCCTTGTGTGCCGGGCGAGCTCCCTGCCGGCAACAGAGGCCCAAGAGGAAAGGATTTTCGCAGGGCCTTTCTTTTTTGTCCGGCTTAAACCATCTACTACATTCTTTAAAACATCGCCGATAAGCTCCGGCGGGTTCTTTCTCATGAGGTCTGCATGGGCAAGACGATATAAACATAATTATCCTTTGCCCTGATTATGCCCGGGCTCTCCGGGCCGCTCAACTCCAGGCTGACCTCGGGGTCCTTTAGGCTCTTCAGGGCGTCAATCAGGTAGTGCGGGTTAAAGCCCACAGAAAATTCACTCCCCTTGTGTTTGATTTCTACCTCCTCTTTGGCCTCGCCCATATTCGGGCTGTTCTTAAAAAAGATTAGCTTGTCTTTAAACAGGTCTATCTTGATTGACTGTGAATCCGCAGAGGTTAAATTAGAGACCCTTTTAGCGGCCCAGAGAAGCCTTTCCCGGCCGAGGACAATCTTGTTTTTTCCCTCTTTAGGAACTACCTGTTCGTAGTTGGGAAACTGCCCTTCGATCAGGCGGGAGATGAGCGTTGTGTTGCCAAATTGAAAAGAAATCTGATTTTCCGCAAAAGATACCTTTATCGTGCCTTCGTCCGAGAGATTGCGCGTCAATTCCTGGATTGCCTTGATCGGGACGATTACGTCCTTCTTAAACTCTGCTGCCGAATCCAGTTCTTTTTTAATCATGGCCAGCCTCCGCCCATCGGTGGCTACCAGCTTAATATCTTTGCCTTTGACTACAAAAAGCACGCCGTTTAGTATATATCTGGTTTCGTCGCGGGAAACGGCAAAAGAGGTTAGGTTGAGCATGTTTCTTAAAAGCGACTGCTCCAAGACAATGCTTTCTTTTTCGTGGGGTTTGGATAGTTTGGGAAATTCCTCGCGAGGCAAGCCCATTAATTTAAAAAAGCATTTTCCCGACTCAATGGAAATGGAGTTGTTTTTTCTCGCGGCAATATCTACTGTTCCTTCCGGTAAATCCCTAATAATGTCAAAGAACCTCTTTGCTGGGACGGTAATGCCGCCTTCTTCTATAATCTCCACCTCTATATTGAGTGAAATTCCTACATCCAGGTCCGTGGCAGCCATGTGCACCTTGCCTTTTTGGGTTTCTATGAGGAGATTGGAGAGGATAGGTAGTGTTGTTTTTGTAGAAACGGTGTTTTGAAGTACCTGGATTGCTTTTAGTAGGGGCCCTTTTTCTGTTTTAATTCTCATCTTAACTTCCTCCTATGTTTAAGAAATACCTATTTAAAAAAATAGTAGATGTAGTAGTAAGTGCTGTGGAAAACTGGATAAGTACATTACTTAAACAAACCCCCTACATTACAACAACAAAAACCTATTGATAACCCGCAGGTCTTATCCACAGGCTATCCACAAAGATAGACTTTCGCAATTCCTTTTAAGCGAAGGGCCTTATCCACTCCTTATCTCCATGGCCAGCCGATCAACCAAATCTTTAAACCGAGGGTCTTTTTTTAGGTTGTTTTCGATCTTTTCATAGGCGTGGAGTACTGTGGTGTGGTCTCTACCCCCGAAATATTCCCCTATCTCGGGCAACGAGGAATCGGTAAGAGAGCGCGCAAGATACATCGCAATCTGGCGCGGGTGGACTATTGCCCGATTTCTCTTTTTGGCCTTCAGGTCTAAGATGCGTACGTCAAAATGGGCGGCCACCTTCCTCTGGATAGAGTCAATAGAAACCTTTTTTTCTTCCAAGAGCATATCTTTGAGTACAGAGTGGGCCAGGTCCAAGGTAACCTTTTCGTTGGTTAAAGATGAGTAGGCCGTTACCCGGATCAGCGCCCCTTCCAACTCGCGGATATTCAGCTTGATTTTATTGGCAATAAAGAAAACAACATCATCGGGGACATTAATATTATTTAACTCAATTTTCTTTTTCAGGATAGCAATGCGGGTCTCTAAATCCGGCGCCTGGATATCGGTAATCAAACCCCACTCAAAACGGGAGATTAGCCTTTCCTCTAAGCTGTGGATCTCCTTCGGCGGGCGGTCGCTGGAGAGGACAATCTGTTTATGGGCGTCGTAGAGCGCGTTAAAGGTATGGAAAAACTCTTCCTGCGTTGCCTCTTTGCCGGCAATAAAATGAATGTCGTCGATTAGAAGGATGTCAACATTGCGGTACCTTTCCCTGAACTGAGGCGTGCTGTGGTGCTGGATAGCGTTAATTAATTGGTTGGTGAATTTTTCGCTGGAGATATAGACCACTTTTAATTGGGGGTTGTTGCGAAAAGCATGAATACCTACCGCCTGCATCAGGTGGGTCTTGCCTAAGCCTACCCCGCCGTAGATAAATAGCGGGTTGTACGAACGGGCGGGAGATTCTGCCACCGCTAAAGAGGCAGCGCGGGCAAAGCGGTTGCTGGGTCCAACTACGAAGTTTTCAAAGCTATAGCGTTGGTCGGCCTCAAACCGGCTTGGCTGCCGCTCTTGCGCCTTGGACGGTCGGGAAAAGAACCAGCGTTTTGATTTAGGCCTTTGCTGTGACTGTTCCTGGGGTTGTTCTTGGGCCGCTATGGCGAATTTTATGGTCAGCTTTTCGTTCTCCGGGAGAACCGACTTGAGGGTTTGCTCAATCAACTCCATATAATGTTCTTTAATCCAGGTCTGGAAGAACCTATTGGGCACTTCCAGGGTCAGGGTGTTTTCGGAGAGCCCTTGCGCTTTTATAGGGCGGAACCAGGTTTCCCAGCTCTGCTCCCCCAGGCCTTCTTTGGTTTTTTCCAGGACCCTGTCCCAGATTTGTGCAGCTTGCAGCCCCATCTTTATCCTCAAATCTTTATACACACCTTATCCACAGGGGTAGACCCTCCTATTTCCTGCGAATAATGCGTCATTATATCAAAGCCCAAAATCTTTTGCAAGAGAAATTTTCAAAATTTTGATATTTTGCTTGACTAAAAGAGATTCTATGTTATAATTTCCTATCACCGATGAAAAAGAACCTAAGCAGAAAAAGCAATCTTAAAAGAAAAAGAAAGCACGGGTTTCGCCGGCGGATGGCTTCCTCAAGCGGCCGCGCTGTATTGCGCCGCCGACGGCAAAAGGGCAGAGCAGTCCTTAGCGCATGAGTCCCGGGCTTGGGTTGAACAAAGAAGGGCATCTTAGGCGAAGCCGCCAGTTCCAGGAGGTTTATGCTAAGGGGCGCAGATTAAGCGGGCCCCATTTAATTTTCTACTTTATGCCCAATAAGCTTAACCGCAATCGCCTGGGCCTCTCTGTGAGCAAAAGGCGATTTAAATTAAGTGTCCGCCGCCATTATATCCAACGCCGTCTGCGCGAGGCCTACCGCTTGGACAAATGGCGTTTTTTGCCCGGCTACGATGTAGTGCTTAGCGCCCAGAGGTTCAAGGAGGGCGAGGCCCGTTTAGCCGATATCCAAAAGGAGGTTCTTTCTCTCGCCCGCAGGGCAGGGTTGTTAAAAAGCGATGAGTCTATTTAAAATTCTTCAGAAAATCTGCGCGAGGAGCGCTATTTTTTTAATTGATTTTTACCGTAACTACCTGTCCTGCTTGATGTTGCCAAGATGCAGGTTTTATCCTACCTGCTCTGCGTATGCCCGGGAGGCTATTCTGAAAAAGGGGTTGGGCCGAGGGCTGGCGCTCTCTTTACGGCGCCTGATCCGCTGCCATCCATTTAGCCGGGCTGATTTTTTTGACCCGGTGAAGTAAAAAGGGGCCAGGCCCTTTTTTGAGGAGACTTGTCTTATGGGCAAACGAACGGCTGTTGCTTTTTTCCTTTCTCTATTAGTAATAATAGGTTACAATTATCTTGTGGCCCAAAAGTACCCTCCGGCAACCCCAGGGGTTTTTCCGGAGCAAAAAGAGCAGCCTCTCCCTTCCCCTATTGTTCCAGCGGCGCAACCGGAAAAGATAGGCACGGTTAACCCTGCCTTGCTTAAGGACGCCAAAGAGGTTGTGGTAGAGACAGATTTGGTAACAGTAGTCATAACTTCAAGCGGTGCAAGGATTAAGAGTTGCCAGCTCAAGGGCTATCCCGAGGAAAGAATATCTATCGAGAGCATTCAGGTTCAGCTTGCAAAAGAAACTCTCCAGCGAGAAAGAAATAAGCTAGAGGTGTTGCTGAAAAAGCTCAAGCAGCAGCCTCGGATGGCCGAGATGGTTTCTTTGGCCGCTACGATTGATGCCGACTTCTCTCCCGCGATAATAATACCGGACAACCAAGATGCCAGCGTTGCCTTAAACACAGAGCTGTACCGCTGCTCTCAAGATGCCCTGACATTAAACGAAGGGCGGCCTTCAGGCCGGGTGGTGTTTACCTATGCCGATGCCCAAGGCCGGCAGTGCACAAAAATCTATTCTTTCTCTAACGCTAGCTATGCCATAGAGTTAGATGTTGCCTTCCAGGGCTGGGAGCAAAGCGATTTTCCTGCCGGCAATTTTCTGGTGTCTTGCGGGCCGGATGTAGGCCTGCCTCAAGCCCAACAAGGTAGAAGGGCCCAGGGATACCAGGGGCCGTTAACCTATTTTCGGAATGCTCAACAAGGTTGGGTGCGCAAAGAAAAATATACGCGCCAGGAAAGCAATACCTTTATCCGTCGGGAACATCGAGAAGGAAGGCCTATCTGGACCGGCCTGGAGAATAAGTATTTCTTCAGCGCCCTAATTCCTTCCCCGTCTCTATCTGCGGAAGCGGTTGTGGTAGAGCGGAATAAATTTGGCGAGCAGAAGGTAGCCGCCAGCCTGCCCTGGCAGGGCTCGGGCCCCTATAGCCTGCGGCTTTATCTGGGCCCGAGAAAGGAAGACCGGCTCAAGGAACTTGGTGTAAGTCTTGAGAAAGCAATAAATTATGGCTTTTTTGACCCGATTGCCCGCCTGATCTATCGACTCCTGGTCTTCTTTTCCGGGTGGACACACAATTTTGGCTGGGCGATTGTACTCTTGTGTCTAGTGGTCAAGATAGTCTTCTACCCCCTGACCCACCGCAGCTTTGAATCGATGCAGAAGATGCAGCATGAGATGAAGTCTGTTCAGCCGGAGATGAGTGCCTTGCGGGAGAAGCACAAGGATAACCCCCAAAAGCTAAACAAAGAGATTATGGAGCTTTACCGCAGGAAGGGCATCAATCCCCTGGCCAGCTGCCAGAGCGGCTGTTTGCCGCTTTTATTACAGATGCCGGTATTCTTTGCCCTTTATGCAGTATTATATAATTCTATTGAATTACGCGGCACGCCTTTTCTGGGCTGGATCACAGACCTTTCGGCAAAGGACCCTTATTATGTCTTGCCTATCCTGATGGGGATCAGCATGTTTGTGCAACAGAAACTCACCGGTATAGGCGGGGCAAGCGGCGCTCAACAGGAACAGGCCAAGATGATGGCCTGGATGATGCCCTTGTTATTAACCTGGATTTTTGCCAGCCTTCCCTCGGGTGTGGTGCTTTACTGGCTGGTTTTTAATATAGCTACGGCCCTCCAGCAGGTTCTAATCCGGAAGAAACAAGAGGCAAAAGCATGATGAAGAGCATTGAAGTAGAAGGCCGCACTTCCCAGGAAGCGATTAAGGTTGCCCTGAAGAAGCTGGGGGTTGCCCGCACCCAGGTCAAGGTAGAGATTCTTAGCGAGGAAGATAAAGGCCTTTTTGGGATGAATGGCGCCAGGCCTGCTCGAGTAAGGGTTACCTTGAAGGAATAAGATTTTTCTTGACAAACACCTTCTTATTTTATATATTGATATTATAGTAGGCGGTCTCCCCTACATTCCACCCCGTACCAAAATACTGCTAAGCGTTGCGCTTAGACCTAACTAATGCCGTATGGCAATAGTTTATTTTTAAAAATCAACCGGTGTTAGTATTTTGGAACGGGGTTCCACGTGGAAACATTTCAGAGCAAAACATTCCACGTGGAAACATTTCAGAGCAAAACATTCCACGTGGAAACTATTAAATGGGCAAAATCATTGCCGTTTGTAACCAAAAAGGCGGAACAGGCAAAACTACTAGCGCCGTAAACATTTGCGCCTATTTATCTTTGGCCAAACAAAGGGTCTTGCTGGTTGATATTGACCCTCAGGGCAATGCTACCAGCGGCCTAGGCGTGGATAAGCAGCAGATTACGCGTAGTACCTACCAGGCCATTCTGGGCCAGGCAAGTATTGCCGAGATTATTGTTAAGACGGCTCTGCCCAGGCTTTCCCTGGCTCCATCCCACCTTGACCTTACGGCTGTTGAGGTAGAGCTTGTCGGGATGATGAACCGGGAGCTTTGCCTGAAAAAGGCCCTGGATCCGGTCAAAGACGAGTTTGACTTGATTATCCTCGACTGCCCCCCTTCCTTAGGCCTACTGACCATAAATGCCCTTACTGCTTGTAGTTCGGTAATTATTCCCATCCAATGCGAATATTATGCCTTAGAAGGCCTGAGCCAGCTGGCCCGGACGATGAGCCTGGTTAAGGACAATTTGAATCCTGCCTTGGAAATCGAAGGCGTGCTCTTAACCATGGCTGACTATCGTACTAATCTTACTAATGAGGTGATTAACGAGGCCAGGGACTATTTTAAGCACAAGGTCTATCAGACCGTAATCCCGCGCAATATCCGCCTGGGCGAGGCGCCGGGATTCGGCAAACCCATTGTTTTATATGACCGCGCCTCTATCGGCGCGCAGAAGTACTTAGAGCTTTGTAGCGAGATATTAGGCAGGGATATATCCCAGGATCTAGATACAGTTACCCCGGCCCAGAAGTCACCACAGATGCCGGAGCCAAAGGAGGAGAAAAATGCAGAAGAAGGTACTGGGCAGAGGCTTGAGCGCCTTAATGCCGGAGAGGTCAACCGGGCCTAAGACAAAAGTAAGCAGCGTAAAGGTGGCCGAGATTAAGTTAAGCAGGCTTCAGCCTCGTCAGGAACCCAGCCCGCAGAAGCTGGAAGAATTAATTGCCTCAATCAAGGAAAAGGGGGTCATCCAGCCGGTTTTGGTGCGGCCCAAGGGAGATGCTTATGAGCTGATTGCCGGGGAGCGCAGGTTGCGTGCCGCCAAAAAGCTGGGCCTTACGGAACTACCTGTAATCATTAAAGATGTAGAAGACGTCGAGGCCTTGCAACTGGCCTTGATAGAGAATATCCAGAGAGAGGGATTGAATCCTCTGGAGGAAGCGCGGGCCTTTGAACAACTAATCGCGGAATTTGGTTTTACCCAGGAGAAGATTGCCCGCGTGCTGGGCAAAGACGCAAGCTCTATCTCTAACACCTTACGATTATTGAAGTTACCACAAGAGGTCCAGACTGCCCTGCGCAAGGGGTTGATTTCTATGGGCCATGCGCGGACTATCCTGGCTATTAAGAGCCTGGATGAACAAGGGCGCATCTTTAAGCGGACCATTGCTCAGCAGTTATCTGTGCGCGAATTAGAGCAGGTCACAGCAAGGAGATTGGGTGCAAAGGCAAAGCGGAAGAAAATTAGCGCCAGGGACCCGCACCTGGTTGACCTGGAAGAACAGATTCAGCGCATCCTGGGAACAAAGGTAAAAATAGTTGCCGGGCGCAAAAGAGGTCGGATTGTCCTGGAATATTATTCTCTAACTGACCTGGAGAGATTGATAAACCTTTTAAAAAGTATTAAATAAACCTTTTAAAAAATTTAGTAAACATTCTTTTGCAATGTTAACATTGCAAAATATTGAAGTTACAAAATTGAATCCAAAAAGCGCCCTGGCCCCTTTTATGAAGTGAGGTGAAAATGATTGAACAGACATTAGTATTGGTTAAACCCGATGGGTTGAAGAAATCACTCACCGGCAATGTCTTAACCCGGCTTTCCGAGACTAAGCTGGAGATTGTTGCCGCCAAGATAACCCGGGTCAGCCGCAAACTGGCCGAGGAGCACTACCGGCATATGAAAGATAAGCCATTTTTTAAGGATTTGATTAGATATATCCGCGGCGAACTGCACCAAAGGCACAAGGTAATGGCAATGGTCTATTGGGGCGAGGGCGCTATTTCCAAGGTGCGTTCACTTTGTGGGACGACTAACCCCGAAGAGGCCGACCCGGTTTCCATCCGCGGGGCCTACGGGAGGATTACCACCAAGGGCGTCTATGAAAATGTAATCCATACCTCCACAGATAAAGAAGAAGCGGAAAGGGAAATCAAGCTCTGGTTTTCGCCGGAGGAGATTATCGTGGATATGTTTCCCGCCAAGATTGTTGAAATGAGCAAGGCAAAGAAGAGGGTCTGGGCATGATAAAAAGCATGACCGGGTTTGGTAAAGGGCGGATTGTCGAGGATGCGGGCGCGATTAGCGTTGAAATCAGGAGCCTGAACCATAAATATTTTGATATTGTCAGCCGCCTGCCCAATCATCTTTCGATTTTTGACGACAAAGTCAGGGATTATGTCAAAAGGAGAATGAGGAGGGGCAGGGTCAACCTTTCGGTGTCCTGGGAAGGCAAAGAAAAAGCAAAAGCGCTTTTCTCGCTGGATATGAATTTAGCCAGGCGCTATCACCGGGAACTGCTCAAATTAAAGCGGGCCTTAAAACTAAAAGATGATTTAGGCATGGAGCAAATTCTCTCTTTGCCCGAGGTGATTACCTACGAACAGAAAAGAGAAAACATTGGCCGGCTTTGGCCCCATCTTAAGAAGGCCCTGGAGCAGGCCTTAAATAAATTAGAGCGAATGCGCCAGGCCGAAGGAAAAAGGCTCTTGCGCGATTTGTTAAAGAGAGTAAAGAGAATCCGCTTTTACCTGGGCAATATCGAGAATCAGCTGCCCAGGGCAATCGCGAGATACAGAAAAAATCTTTTCCAAAAAGTAAAGGCGCTTTCCGGGGCAAAAAAGCTCGACCAGGACAGGATTGCCGAAGAGGTGGCCTTGTTTGTGCGCAACTCTGACGTCAGCGAGGAGTTGACGCGGGTCAAAAGCCACCTGAAAGCATTTAGGGCGGCCCTGCACAACCAGAGAGAGGCGGGCAAGGAGCTGGATTTTATTGCTCAGGAGTTGTTCCGTGAGGCCAATACCATCGGCGCCAAAAGCGGCAGTTTCCGTATCTCCCAATGGGTGATTAAGATTAAAAGCCAGATTGAAAAGCTTCGCGAGCAACTGCAGAATGTGGAATAAAAAAGGCAAGGTTTTTGTAATCTCGGCGCCTTCGGGCTCAGGCAAGACCACGCTGTGTGCGAAACTCATCAGCAGCCTAAGCGGAAAACGCAAACTAGTGCGCTCTGTCTCGGCAACAACGCGCAGAGCCCGCCGGGGAGAGCGCGAGGGACAGGAGTACTTTTTTATTTCTAACCATGAGTTCATTAAAAAAAGAAAGGCCGGCCGGTTTCTGGAATGGGCCAGGGTCTTGGGTAGTTTCTACGGTACGCCGCGGGAATTTGTCCGCGAACATATCGGTCGCGGTGACGATGTCCTCTTGAGCATTGATGTGCAGGGGGCGATGAAGGTCAAGCGCAAGGCGCCCCGCGCCGTGTTTATCTTTATTTTGCCGCCTTCTTTTTGTGAATTGGAGAGGCGCTTAAGAAGAAGATCCACCGAAAACAAAAGAGACATTATCCGTCGCCTAAAACTGGCAGAGAAGGAAATGAGTTTTATAGAAAACTATGATTACGTAGTCCTCAACGATAAGCTCGTCAAGGCTCTTAAAGAACTAAAGCGGATTATCCGACGGGAAAGAAAGGGGTAGCGATGTCCTATGTAGCAGTTCAGGATTTATTATCCAAGACAGGCAGTATTTATAAGTTGGTGGTTTTGGCTGCCAAGCGGGCAGGAGAGCTCAATTCCGGCGCAGCTAAATTGATAGAGACGGATTGTCAAAAAATCTCCAGCATTGCCTTAGAGGAAATCGCCCAAGGAAAAGTGAAACTCCAGATAGAGAAAACGAAAAAATAATCATTATGCCTAAGCCCAAAGAAGTAATCTTAGGAGTAACAGGGAGCATCGCAGCGTATAAGGCCTGTGAGATTATCAATCGGCTGAAAAAGCGCAGGGTTGAAGTTACTGCGGTAATGACCAAGGATGCCGAGGAATTTATTACGCCCCTTACATTGCAGGCCTTAAGCGCGAATAGGGTCGTCCGCGATTTATTTGCACTTCCTGAAAATGTCAACCCGGTGCATATTTCGCTGGCAGAGCGCGCAGACCTAACTTTGATTGCCCCGGCAACGGCAAACATTATTGCTAAACTTTCCTCCGGGATTGCCGACGATACGCTAACCTGCCTTTGTCTTTCCACGCGCGCGCCGATAGTAATTTGCCCGGCGATGAACGAGAAGATGTTTAAACATAAGATTACTCAAGAAAACATCGCGCGTTTAAAGGCGGCAGGATACCATTTTATCGGCCCGGAGAAAGGGCATTTAGTTTGCGGTGAGCGGGGCATTGGCCACTTAGCCGATGTTGATCAGATTGTCGCTCAGACATTGAAAATTCTAAAGTGAAGTCGAAAAAGAAACTAAATATCCTGGTAACTGCCGGGCCAACGCGTGAGCCGCTTGACCCGGTGCGTTTTATTTCTAATTACTCTACCGGATTTCTAGGTTATACAATTGCTAAAGAGGCAAGAAAAAGAGGGCACAGGGTTGTTTTAGTCAGCGGACCAACGGCATTGGCAAAACCAGCCGGCCTGCGCGTTATTGATGTGCAAACTGCGCACCAGATGCAAAGGGCCCTTAACCAGAAATTTAGCTGGTGCGATTGCCTGATTATGACAGCAGCTGTTTGCGATTTTCGCCCCGCGGCTCAAGCCAAAAGAAAGATTAAGCACAGCGGCAAAAAAGGGATAACCTTAAGGTTAAGGCAGAACCCCGATATCTTGCGGGGCTTAGGCCGTAAAAAGGGCAAAAGGGTGCTTGTGGGGGTGGCCTTGGAGACAGAGGGCTTGAAGAAGAACGCGCAGCGTAAATTAACAGAGAAGCGCTTGGACTTAATTGTCGCAACTCCAATCAGAACAAGAAGTTATCCATTTGGAGCGGCCTCAATGGATACAACAATAATAAACAAGCATGGCAGGGTAAGGTATCTGAAGGCAGCAAAAAAGCCTTATTTAGCCAGGATTTTACTTGACAGTATAGAAAAAACTGTGCTATAGTAAAATACTAATTTATGGAGGGGGTTCAGAGATGCGTAGATTAAGAGGCTTTACTCTAATTGAATTGTTGGTAGTTATTGCCATTATCGGTATTTTAGGCGGGATGCTTTTGCCGGCCGTGGGCAAGGCCAGGGAACGGGCCAGGAGAACCGATTGTGCCAATAACCTGCGCCAGATCGGCATTGCCCTGCATAATTATGCCACCGACCACAACGAAAGATTTCCTGCGAGCCTGGATCCGCTTTATCCTAATTATATTGACGACCTGGACGTCTTTGTTTGTCCTTCTTCGGGCAATGATGCTGCCTCGGCGCCAAGCGGTGGCGATTATTTTTACTACACAGGGCTTACAGAGGCGGCAGCCTCAACCGAGCCGCTTTTGGAAGATAACGAAGGCAACCATAAACAGGCCGGCAAGAACGTACTTTATGTTGGCGGACATGTTCAATGGGTCTCTGCCGATTAATGAGCAGATCGCTTAGCTTTATTCAGAGTTCGTGAGAACCTCTTTAAATATACATGAAAAAGTTTTCTTCGGGGCGTAGGAGCGCTGCATCTTACGCCTTTTTGTTTTAAGGCGGCTTAGCCAAGTGGAAAGGCGAAGGTCTGCAAAACCTTTATTCGTCGGTTCGAGTCCGACAGCCGCCTCCAGACTACGCCGATTATTAGGCGTAACTAAAGGAGCAGGCTTCGTCTGGTAAACCATTAGCAAGTTTACCCGCCGAAGTTTGCTTCGAAGAATAACAGAAGTTAAACGAAGGCGGGCCGGGGTGTTGGAATGGCAGACAATGCAGACTTAAAATCTGTTGGAGCTTAGCTCCGTGTGGGTTCGAGTCCCACTCCCGGCACCAGACTACGCCTAATATTGGGTGTAACTTACGAAGCAGGCTTCGTCTGGCAGGCCAAAAAGTAAGGGGGCCTGCCCTCCGGAGTCAGCCACTTTAGTTTAGCAGAAGTTAGACGAAGGAGGGCGGTTGGCGCAGTTGGTTAGCGCGTTTGCTTGACATGCAAAAGGTCAGAGGTTCAAATCCTCTACCGCCCACCACTTCCTAGCTAAGGGAGGGAGATGATAGACAAAGAGCTACTCGATAGTTTATATTGCAACAAAAAGTTGTCAATGGTGCAAATAGCAGACAAACTTAAGATAAAGTCTCGTAAAGTTGAATATTGGTTGAGAAAATATAACATCCCGAGAAGATCTTGCAGTGAAAGCGCATATGTAAAGCAAAATCCTAATGGAAATCCATTCAAAATAAAAAGAAGGTTCAATTCGCAAGAGAAAGAACTCTTAACAATAGGATTGATGCTTTATTGGACAGAAGGGACCAAGTCTGCGAAGTCGCCATTGCAACTAGCAAATTTGGACCATAGAATGCTACAATTGTTTTTAAGATTTCTCCGTGAAATATGTAGGATTGACGAAACAAGACTTAGGTTATATGTTAGATTATATAAAACCTTTGACAAAAAAATAGCAAGAATTTACTGGTCGAGGCTCCTTAATATTCCTAACCAGCAGGTATTTATCTATTCCCATACAGATAAAAGAAGTAAAGTTGGCAAACAATGGTCTAAATATGGTATCGCCACTTTGCAATTTAGCAATACTAGATTAAAGAGATGGCTGGACGACAGAATAGAAAGTTACTTAACTAAACAGATATATAATGGAAAACTTAGATCTACAAACATTACGACATAGTTGTTCCCATATCTTGGCGGCAGCCGTAAAAGAGCTCTACCCGAAGACAAAATTGGGTATCGGCCCGGCTATTGCCGATGGTTTCTACTATGATTTTGCGCGGGAGGAGGCTTTCTCCAGCGCGGAACTGGCCAAAATCGAAAGTAGAATGCGCAGGATTATCGCAAGAGACGATAAACTTGAGCCAGAGACCTTATCAAAGGCCGCTGCGCGCAAACTGTTTAAAAAATTAAAAGAACCGTTTAAGCTGGAGCTGATTGAGGATATCGCCGAGCAGGAAGTTACTGTCTATCACAGTGGTAAATTCGTTGACCTCTGTCGCGGGCCGCATGTGTCTTCTGCGAAAGAGGTTAAGTTCTTTAAGCTGCTTTCCGTTGCCGGGGCCTACTGGCGGGGCAATGAAAACAACCCGAGCTTGCAGCGCATCTACGGCAGTTGCTTTTTTAGCAAAAAAGAGCTGGATGAGTTTGTGCGGCTAAAAGAGGAGGCCAAGAAACGCGACCACCGGATTTTAGGACCGCAACTGGGATTTTTTAGCTTTCCCGAAGAGACAGGGCCAGGGCTTGTTGTCTACCATCACAAAGGGGCAATGCTGCGTTCCATTATTGAAGATTATGAAAAAGAAGAACACTTAAATAGGGGATACCAGTTAATAGTCAGCCCACATATTTTAAAGAGCAATATCTGGGTACGCTCCGGGCACTACGATTATTATAAGCAGAGCATGTACATCTTTAAAATCGACGGCCAGGAGTATGTAATTAAGCCAATGAACTGCCCGGCTCATATGCTGGTTTTTAAATCGGCAACCCGCAGCTGGCGCGATTTGCCGATCAGGTACTTTGAGCTAGGCACAGTCTATCGCCATGAAAGATCCGGTGTTTTACACGGCCTCTTGCGTGCGCGAGGGTTTACCCAGGATGATGCCCATATCTTTTGTGAGCCCGAACAGCTACAGGCAGAAATAAGCGCAGTAATAGATTTTGTCCACCAGGCCCTGAAGACATTCGGGTTTTCTGAGTTTGCCGCTGAGCTAAGCACTCGGCCGCATAAATATATCGGCGAGGATTCCGATTGGCAAAAGGCGACCTCTGCCCTGGAAGAGGCGCTCAAGGCCAAAGGCCTCGAATACGGGATTAACGAAGGCGAAGGCGCCTTTTATGGGCCCAAGATAGACATTAAATTAAGGGATGCCTTAGGCCGGCTCTGGCAATGCGCAACTATTCAGTGTGACTTTGCGCTTCCGCAGAGGTTTGATTTAACTTATGTAGGAAGAGACGGCAAAGAACACAGACCCGTAATGCTGCATCGAGTAATTTTAGGAAGCCTGGAGCGTTTTATCGGCGTCTTAATTGAGCATTATGCCGGGGCACTTCCGGTTTGGCTTGCCCCGGTGCAGGCGGTAATTATTCCCATTACCGATAAAGAATACTCCTATGCCCGGGAAGTCGAAAAGACGCTCAGGGCCGAAAAAATCCGGGCGCAGGTAGATGCGCGTTCGCAACTTATGCAGAAACGCATCCGCACTGCGCAGCTGGAGAAGGTGCCTTATATGTTAGTTGTCGGCCCGCGCGAGCAGGCCCAGAAAAAAATAGCCCTCAGGTCGCGCGCCGACGGTCAGCAAGGGGTAATGGATATTACGGAGTTTGTAAACAAGGTGTTGCAAGAAATTGAACAGAAAAAATAAGGGGGTGAGGCAACATTTTCAAGGGCGCTAGAGTCAATTACAGGATCAGGGTAGATAAGGTCCGGCTGATCGGCAAAGACGGCGAGCAACTGGGAATAGCTTCTGTTGAAGAGGGCGTAAAGCGCGCCGAGGCCAACGGCCTGGATTTGGTAGAAGTTGCTCCTACAGCTAAACCGCCTGTTTGCCGGATTATGGATTACAGCAGGTATAAATATGAGCAGGAGAAAAAGGAGAAACAGGCGAAAAAACACCAGAAGAAAACGCGGCTTAAGGAAATGAAGTTAAGGCCGAAGATTGAAGAGCACGATTATCAGGTCAAACTGAAAGCTGTGGAACGTTTCCTGGTTCGGGGAGACAAGGTTAAGGTTAGTTTAATGTTTCGCGGCCGGGAGATGGCCCATCAGGAGTTGGGCCGCTGTGTGGTAGATAGATTTATTAAAGACCTGGGTACTGTCAGCCAGGTGGAAAAAGGCCCGATTACCGAAGGCCGTTTTGTTAACCTGGTCCTCGCACCTAAATAACTAATGTTTTGAAGGAGTTACAATGCCTAAACTAAAAACTAGAAGGAGTCTTGCTAAAAGGTTCAAGATCACCAAAACAGGAAAGGTCAAAAGACAAAAGGCCGGGCGCGGCCACCTGTTGGCTAAAAAATCAAGAAAAAGAAAGAGGCAGTTGAGAAAGAGCGGCCTTGTTGCCAAGTTGGACAAAAAAGTAGTGCAGATATTATTGCCATATTAAAACAGTTAAAAAGTTTTAACTTTTAAACTTACTAACTTGTCAACTTTTAAACTAGTATTTATACGAGGAGACAAAAATGGTTCGGGTAAGATACGCACCGGCGAGAAAGAGGAAGAAAAAACGTATTTTTAAAAAGGTCAAAGGAGCCCGAGGGGCCCGCAGCAAGCTTTTGCGCACAGCTAAGGAGACACTGCGCCGAGCCCTGGCCTACAGCTATCGGGACAGAAAGGCCAAAAAGAGAACCATCAGGAGACTCTGGATTGTCCGGATCAACGCCCGGCTTAAAGAGAGAGGCCTCTCTTACAATAAATTTATTGCGGCCTTAAAAAAAGCCAGGGTTAACCTGGACAGGAAGGTCCTGGCGGATCTGGCAGTGAACGATAAGCGCACTTTTGACTCCATCGTCGATGCCGTAATGAAGAAATAAACAAAAAGAAAGGATAAAATGTATATCATTATTGTCGGATCTGGCAGGGTGGGCAGCGAATTGGCCCGGTTTCTTGCGGATGCCGGGCACAATGTGGTGGTGGTTGATAAGGACGCCGCATCGTTTAAAAATCTGGGCGCTGATTTTAACGGCGTAACCGTTAGCGGCGACGGATTTGACGTGGACCTGCTTAAGGAAGCCGGCATTGAGCAGGCAGATGCCTTTTGCACGGTCACCGACAACGACAACGCCAATATTATGTCCGGGCAGGTGGCCAAGAAGATTTTTCACATCCCCAAAGTAATCGCCAGGGTGAATAATAAGCAATACACACACATTTATCAGGAGCTAGGAATTGATATAGTGAATAGTGCCACAGTTCTTGCCTCTCTGATTAAGGATAAGCTTGTCAGCAGCAGCCAGCGTAAAGAATAAAGGGGAAGAGAAGATGTATATTGTTATAGTAGGAGGGGGGAAGGTTGGTTTTTATCTGGCCAAAGAGCTTGCCGAGTCCCATCATACGGTAAGCCTGGTGGAAAAGGACAGCGCAACTTGCGGGGAGATTGCCAAAGACCTGAACAACGTTTTGCTGATTAACGGAGACGGCTGCAATACGCGTTTCCTGGACGATGCCGGCATCGGCCGCGCTGATGTGGTGGCCGCGGTAACCGGAAGCGACGAGGTCAACCTGATGGTTTGCCAGTTGGCCAAACAGTCTTCCAAGGTCAAACGCACGGTAGCCAGGGTAAACGACCCCAAAAATTCCCACACCTTTAATGAAATCGGCGTGGATGTGGCCGTGGATTCCACCTCGATTATTGCCAAAATTATTGAAGAGGAGGTTTCCCTGGAAGACCTGGTTACCCTGATGACCTTTAAGCGCGGCAAACTTGCCCTGGTCAGGGTAGATTTAAGCAATGAATCGCCTTGCGTGGATAGGCAGGTAATGGATATTAAACTGCCCCGGGCCTCGGTTTTGGTTTCTATTATTAGGGGAGAGGACGTCCTGATTCCCCGGGGAGAAACTATCCTGCAGGCCAAAGACGACATCATTGCCCTTACCGCCATTGAAAACGAACAGGATTTGCTGGATGTCTTAATCGGCAAGGTGCCGAAGAGATAGGATAAAATGGCCAAGACGAAAGTCGTAAAATTCTGGAGAGCATTTTTAGGGATTGCTACGGAAATCCTGATGACTGTCTTTATTATGGTCGCAGCCCTGGGCCTTTGCTGGTTAATTACAAAGGGGATAAAATGATTCCGCGGCCGCAAATTCAGGACTTTAAGATTATCGGCCAATACAGCGGCAGGATGATTCTGGCCCTGGGCCTTTTGATGCTCATTCCGCTTTTGGTGGCGATAGCTTTTGGCGAAACAGCCGCGGCCCTGGATTTTATCATCGGCGCAGCTATCTGTTTTATTCTCGGGTATCTTTTGATTCTGTTTTGTTTTACGCGCAGGGAGCTGACCTGGAGGCATGGGATGGTTGTGGTCTCTCTATCCTGGCTTCTGGCGATGTTCTTGGGAGCGGTGCCCCTTTATTTAAGCAGGCATTGGGCGGGTTTTCTGGATGCCTGTTTTGATGCGATGAGCGGGTTTGCCACGACGGGGCTTGCCCTGGTGCAGGATTTAGACCATCTCTCGCATGCCCATAATATGTGGCGGCATCTGACGATGTATATCGGCGGCCAGGGCATCATGATTGTGGCGCTTACGCTTCTTGTCCGAGGGGCAGGCAGTGCTTTGCCTATTTACCTCGGCGAGGCCAGGGAAGAGAAGGTCTTGCCCAATGTAGTGCAGACCGCCCGTTTTATCTGGCTGGTCAGCCTGGTCTATCTTTTAATGGGGACGCTGGCCTTAGCTTTTACCGCCCTATCCAGCGGGATGCCTAAAACCACATCCTTTTTGCACGGGTTGTGGATGGCCATGGCGGCCTGGGATACCGGCGGTTTTACTCCGCACTCTCAAAGCATTCTTTATTACCATAATTTTACCTTTGAGTTGATTACTATCACCCTGATGCTTTTGGGCAGTTTGAATTTCAGTTTGCATTATGCCCTCTGGGCCGGAAAACGCAGAGAGGTTTTGCGCAATATCGAGACAAGAAGCTTTTTCGTTTCCGTGGTAGTCTTATTTACCCTGACCGGTTTTGGGCTCGCCGCTGCCGGCGCTTATCCCGGGATAATCAGCCTATTCCGCAAAGGGTTCTATCAATTGATCTCTGCGCATACCGGTACGGGTTATATGACTATCCCCGCCCAGCAATTTGCCCAAAACTGGCCGACCTTATCTCTTCTGGGCATCACCCTAGCTATGGCTATAGGTGCAGGTGCCTGTTCTACCGCCGGAGGAATTAAGATATTGAGAATGGGGATAATTTCTCATGCCCTGGTGCAGGATGTAAAAAGAACGATTCTCCCGCGCAGCGCCGTCGTTATAGATAAAATCCACCATATTAAGAATGTAGTATTGAGCGAGAAGATTGTCCGCCAGGCAGCGCTGATTACGCTGGCCTATATCTTTTTGTATTTATTGGGCACGCTGGTAGGAATAGCCCTGGGCTATCCCTTAAAGCTGGCCTTGTTTGAGTCGGTTTCCGCCGGGGCGAATGTGGGCCTTTCCTGCGGCATCACCGCTCCTTCTATGCCCGCTGCCTTGAAAATCACCTATATATTCCAGATGTGGGCGGGAAGGCTGGAGTTCGTATCGGTATTCGCCCTTTTGGGCACCATCTTTGCGCTGTTGAGGGGAAAATGATGGCAATGCAAAATGCAAAATGCAAAATGCAAAATTTATTTTTTATTTTGATTTTACTATCAACTATCAACTATCAACTATCAACTAATATTGCCGAAGCGGCTACAGCTGTTTCCAGCAAAGAGCTGCTGGAGAACCCAGGCGAATACGACGGCGAAGAGATAACTTTTGAAGGCGAGGCAATCGGTGATATTATGGTTCGGGGAGAATTTGCCTGGGTGAATGTGCGCGACGAACACGGCGCTATCGGTGTATTTTGTCCTCTGGAATTGGCGGAAAAGATTGGATATCGGGGAAGCTACGGTTTTAAGGGAGATACGCTTTCTGTGCGCGGTGAGTTTCATCGCGCCTGCGCTGAGCACGGGGGCGACAGCGATATCCACGCAGAAAAGATTCTTATAGTGCAGGAAGGTGGGGAGCGTTCGCATCCCCTTACTTCCGGCAAGACCCGGGCCAGCGTAATCTTGCCGGCAATAGTTTTGTTTTTAGCAGTTATCCATCTGATTGTAAGGAGGTTTAGGTAAAATGCCGCAAAAGATCCCCCCGAGGATTAAAAGCATGCGGAAAAAAATAGAAAAGCTGAAGCAGGAAGCGTTTCTCCTGATAGAAAAGGCCAGGGCCTTGCAGGAACTGGACGAGGTAAGGGTTAAATATTTGGGCCGGGCGGGCGCAGTTACCCAATTGCTTAAAGGCGTTGCCCATCTTACGGCGAAATACAGGCCGGAGGCAGGAAGGTTAGCCAATACCTTAAAAAGAGGACTAGAGGCGGCCTTGCGTGAAAAATACGATAACCTGCGCAGCGAAGAGGAAGAGAAGAAACTCAGGATTGATATCAGCATGCCGGGCCTGTCTCTCCCCCTGGGCAGCGTTCATCCGGTGAACCAGGTTATGAGGGAAATTAGCCAGATATTTATGAGGTTAGGATTTAAAGTAGTGGAAGGCCCGGAGGTGGAAACGGATTATTACAATTTTACTGCCTTGAATATCCCCGAAGGGCATCCTTCCCGCGAGACCTTCCAGACATTTTATCTGGATACGGGTGAACTTCTGCGCAGCCAGACCTCTCCTGTGCAGATTCGGGTGATGGAAAATGAAAAGCCTCCTTTGAGGATTATTGCCCCGGGCAAGGTCTTCCGCCCAGACGCTACCGATGCCAGCCATTCCTTTATGTTTCATCAGGTAGAAGGCCTGGCCGTGGATAAAAATATTAGCTTCGCTGACCTAAAGGGGACATTGTCTATCTTTGTGCGCGAGATGTTCGGAGAAAAGGTGCGCATGCGTTTTCGCCCTCACTTTTTTCCCTTTACCGAGCCCAGCGCCGAGGTAGATATCTCCTGTATTATCTGCGGGGGCACCGGCTGCCGCGTCTGTTCATTTAAGGGG
>Ga0315548_1001083_pt1 | contig 23786 bp, 20 predicted proteins | sample SalMarSW160110MG_2_FD_202540 | JGI IMG/M metagenome (GOLD analysis project Ga0315548, IMG submission 202540) | Salt marsh sediment microbial communities from the Plum Island Ecosystem LTER, Massachusetts, United States - Salt Marsh Sediment SW1601-110 ...
CACCAGTTTCCGTCCGGGCAAGAACCTGACCATTACCAGTATCCATTTCCAAATCTCCTATTATATCTATCAGTCCTTCCGCCCATGGAACCGGTGCCGAAGTATCCAAACCCTCAAATACAGGGTCATCTTTTGCTGCATCGTCAATAACCGCATTATAGACAGTGTCCTCTACTGTAATCCAACTGGTCATGGCTGTTGTATTAAACCAGTTTAAACGATTGTTGCGTAAAGCCCATATTTCAAGGCACAATACGGGCGCTTCTAGAGTGTTCCAGATTGCTCTGTTTTCACCGACACCGACGTCTGTATTGCCAAAGCCGGTACTTGGACACGAACGCCCCAAAATAATTAGATTTGGAAGGGTAGTCAATGTATCCATTGCCTCCGCGCTGGCCGTTGATAAATCTGCAATACTAAAAAATTTGATGACCTCATAACCGTCATCTTCTAATTTGTCAATGTACTGCATATCCGGATATGTTCCCGTCTCAGGATCAATAAGATCCGATCGAAGTGCATATACAATGGTCCCCCTTGATTGGGCCTGTGTCAAAGTTACCACAGAAAGGATAATTAATAACATTAACACTACCTTTTTTGAATTCATTTTAACCTCCTGAATTGATTTGAATAGCTAAGATTCGTCAATGATATTACCTTCTAATTTTGAATTGAAACAAAGCTTTTGAAATCATCACCTCCTTCGTTGTTTAAGCAATTAATTAAACACCATTCATCGTTACAAGTTCTTTTCTCTCGATCTGAGTTATAAAAACTTAACTCACGGGAAAATCTTTCGCTTCTATCACCTCCTCTCACACATTTTAAAAGTTTTTGTTTAGAAGCAAACATCTAATTAAGGTAAAATTTTATCCCCCCAATCTTGCCTTAGTTATGTTCTTGAAATATCATGACAAAACATAAATAATAGTCTTCAAAAAACCTACCAAAATAGTAATGACCTTAAAGGTTAAAAAAAGCCATTTTCCCCAGCATTGTAGAATCCCGTCATTATTTCATTTATTTGTTCAGAGTTCGCCAAAGACTCTCACACCTGTCAATAAACGGTTAACTTTCTACCATAAAATATTTTAGTATAACACCCTCCTTAAACTTCCTTGGTTTTAATTATAATTGAACCGTTTTAATAAGTCAAGGAAAAACTGCCATTGATGTTCGATACCCTGGGTTTAATTTATCGTCAATAACTCTCTTGGTCAGCCCAGATGCCTGAATAAAAAAGCAGACAGACAACGAATTGTTTATTCCAAGATATTTTTCGAGGCAAGCTATCATTTTTCTATGTCCTCCAACACCGGGTTACGCCGGATTAAATCAGTCATTCAGAGCCATTTAAGAGATTGACAAGGTATCCCGACTAATCGCGCAGATAATTGAGACTTTCAGAAAAGTAGAAAGGAATTTAATTATCAGGTGTTTTTACTATTACTGGCGGGGGATCCCGATCTATCGTGCTCCGTAGGGGTCCCGCTTTGCGGGAAAACCACCAACACAGGAATTCTTAGGAAAATAAAAAGGAAGTTAATTATCAGGTGTTTTTACCATTACTGGCGGGGGATCCCGATCTATCGGGAAACCACCGATGCAAGGATTTTCATGAAAGTAAAAGAGAAGATAAAAGTCTGATATTTTTACTTTTTTTACTATTTGTGGCGGGGGACGGAATTGAACCGCCGACACAGGGATTTTCAGTCCCCTGCTCTACCGACTGAGCTACCCCGCCACGATTTCAAAGTACACGCTACCCTTCATTGAGGGTAGCGAAGGAGGAAACTGCCTGTCCCGATTACATCGGGAAGCTACCCCGCCACTCAAAAAGCGGTGTAATTTATGATATTCTCTCTAAAAGCAAAAATATATTTTACGCGACTTGTCGCTCCCCGGAAAATCCACTATATTTGCCTCATCATGAAAGCAAAAATAATCCTCGAACAACTGGCTCAATTCCCGCATCGCGGTGCTACCACTCCCGAAGAATTGCAGGCTGCCAAACTCTTGAAAAAATTACTTGCTGAAAAACAAATTCCAGCAGATTTGGAAGATTTTAAAGCTACTTCATCCTATTCCTGGGAAGTAATCTTGATTTCTTTGACAATGATTGCCGGAGCTGTTATTAGTCCCTGGCTTTCCCGGTTGGCAACCGCCCTGGCTCTATTGGGTTTCTGGAGCTACATTCGCCATTTTGACGGTCGTTCGACCGTTTTCACGCCGTTTATTCACAAAAAGAATTCGCAGAACGTCATTGCCAAAGTAGCAGGTTCCCGGGAATCCTCCCGCCATTATATTCTCATGGCTCACTACGACAGTGCTCGCGCCTCGGCTGTCTTTGCTCCCCAAGTAGTTAAAAATTTCCGACAGACATTTTTATTTAATACGGCTGTAGCCGCCGGGACAATTATCTGGGCTTATCTGGGTGAATACTGGGGATCTTTCTTATGGTTTAAAGTAATCTGTGGCTCATTGGCACTTAACCATTTAATAAATGTTATTATCCACATCCACCGCGAAATCGCTCACCATTTCGTCCCCGGAATCAATGATAATGGTTCCGGAGTTGCGGCTATTTTCGAAGTCCTTGAAAATCTGAAGGAATATGGACTCAGGAGTAATCTCTGGGTTGTCTTTACAGGCTGTGAAGAAGCTGGAATTCAGGGTGCCAAAGCCTTTCTGAATGAGCATCAGTCGGAGCTGCCAGTCGGCGATACGTTCCTGATAAATCTGGATAATGTTGGCAATGGGAGGCTGCATTATGTCACCGGTGAGGGGATGTTGTTATACCACAATTACGACGAAAGTCTGGTTAGCATTTGTGCCGATTTAGTTAAGCGCCCGGAATATTCCGATATTCTACCACTGCAATACCGCCGGGCTTATTTCGATGCGTTGACTTTCACCCAACATGAATATCCCTGCACAACACTCATCGCTCTTGATCAAAACGGCATTATTCCCAACTGGCATTGGTATAGTGATACTCTAACTAATATTGATTTTGCTACTATCGAGACAGCTGCTAATTTCACAACTGCTCTGATTAAATCCTTAGACTCACACTAACCAATGAATCACAAAAGGCGGACAATTCTGATAATCATACCAATCCTGCTTTTTCTCACCACCACGGCGACCTTCCTGTATTTCCGTGAAACGCCATTACCAGATACCGGCAGTATAATGCTCCCGTCGCTGATATCTACTGTTGAAATTATAACTGATGAGCACAAATTCTGCCACATCTATGCCCAAAATGATCACGACCTCTTTTTGGCCTTGGGTTATCTTCACGCTTCCCACCATCTGGTAAAAATGGACAAATTCCTGCGTGCCGCTAACGGCACATTATCGGAAGTATATGGCACTCCAACAAATTCCATGGATATTCTTTCGAGCACCATTGGATTCCATAATTTCGCGGAAAAGAATTTGACCAGCGTAGACCCGGAAGTCTTATTAATTCTGCAGGCATATTGCGATGGAATCAATTCCTATATCGAGCAAAATCGGTATAATTTACCAAAAGAATTTAAATGGAAGCATTATCACCCCGCTCTGTGGCAGCCAACAGGCTGTCTGGCTATTCAGCGTATGTTAGCCTGGCTGCTCTCCGATCACTGGCTAAAAAAAATGGTATTCTACAAGCTGCTGGAAGTATACGGATTAGAAAAAGTCAGGGCTGGATTCCCCGAAATCCAGAATTGGCCGGATGTTATTTTCCCCCAATACGAAACTTTGTTTTTTCCACCAGTAAACCTATTCCTATCGGCTAACCTTAAACTCCGGGATTTCCTGGGGCTCTCGGAACAAAGAGAACCGTCGAGCTGGGTAATCGCTCAAGATAAGCTGACAACCTCAGGAACGATCATGGGAGTTGATCTACCCGATTACTTACTGGATTTCCATGAAATTAGTGAGTTGATCAGTCCCAGATTTGAGGTCATGGGTATTTTCATTCCGGGTATGCCTTTTTCCTTCAGTGGTCAAAATGCTGAAATCCTCTGGAATGCCTCCATTCAGCCCCTGGATAACCTGGAATTTTTAATTTTTCCCCTTTCTGAAAATCAGGATGCTTATCAATATAAAAATCAATGGCTGCCCTTCACGGAGCGCTTTGAAAAGCTCACCGGCCGGAAACATCCCGATACAACTTATACGATCCGGAGCACTGCTTTCGGCCCGGTGATCGGTTATGCGCCCGGTCCATCTGCAAATCAGGCGATTGTCCTAAAGTGGAAGGGATTGGACTTTACCGATGATTTCAAAGGATTATACGAATTGAACTGCGCTTCCTCCTGGAATGAGTTCATAGCAGCTGCCGAATTTCTGAAGCACCCTGCCACAATCGTTGATTTCGCTGATAAGGAAGGTAACATCGGTTTGGTTCAATATTACTCCGATCTCTATTATGATCCGATTATCTGTAATCTCAGCACAATCTCCAGAATTTACGAGCCTGGATATATTGCTCCGATCCAGCTTCTGCTGCGCGACTATAATCCGTCAAATGGCATCATTTTCCATCAAACGCACTTACCGGACAATACAGTACCCAGTAAAACACAATTGATAGATTTACTATCCGTTATTAAAATGGTTTCCTTGGATGAGTTAAAATCTGCCCAGATTTATAAACAGGATTATTTAGCCAGCCTTTTTCTGCCGATATTTTTTGAAATAATCTCCGATTCGGATCTCATGTCTCCTATGCAGCAGCAGGCTTTCCGGATTCTGAAAGAGTGGAATTACCGGGGTCAACCAAATTCGGTAGCCTACGGTATCTTTCAGACACTTACCAGTCAGCTGTTTGCCGATATTTATCAAGACGAGCTGGACTTAGCCGATCAACAGCTGTTCGACCAACTTAGAAAGCTCAACAATCTCAATACTCGCAATATTGTTTTATTATTATCTGGCGGAGAATCCGAATGGTTCGATGATATTCGCACTCCCGAGGTCGTCGAAAGGCGGAAGGAGATCGTGCTGCGCGCCTTTCAAAATTCCATTCAGCAGCTGGCAAATACCCACTCTCCCAACTTCAGCGAGTGGACCCCACTAAGCATCTTTCCAGCAGAAGGTCTAATTAGTCTCAACCTGTTTCTGACCCTAACACCGCGGCGACAATTTCATCTGGTCCAAGGCGAAAATCGCAAACCGGTTTCATTTCTAAACACCAGGAAATTTTCAATCAACGAGATTCGACTAAAACCGAATAATCGCTTCGAACTTATTAGCAAAAACGCCAAGCTACTAAGCTTGCTACCGGAACATTCCGGTCAGCAAATCAAGAATTGAACAGTGTCCGTTTATCGTCCAGCATCTCGCGGATAGCCGGCAGGATGAATACATTGGACAAATCCATCCGACTGAGCACCTCGAGCATAAAATCCAATTGCAGGTCAAGCGGTGTGTAAACATTGATCACCAGCTTCTTCTCGTTCTCAAGCAGACAAGTGCCATCTTGAAAAGTGCCCTTGCCGGATATAACTGTGTATCCCAGTTTTTCAAAAAGAGCTTCCAGCTCACTTTTAATCACCAGTTGCCTATTTTTAGAGATACGAGCCGGAGTCATAATTACTCAAATATATTGAATCCGGTTTTCCCGTTCTAACAGGTCAACTAACTCTTTAACCTGTTCGGATTCATGCCGGTTGACGATCAGGGTTGCATTTTTAAACTGGATGATAATCAGGTCTTTTACCCCGATTGTAGCAACCAGATTTTTACGAGAATAAATATAAGAATTACGCGTGCGCAATGTGCTTACCTCACCGATCAGTACATTACCATTTTCGTCCTTTTTCAGGATATCATAAACCGCATCCCAACTCCCAACGTCACTCCAATCGAAGGAACTTTTGATAACATAGACATTCTTGGCTTTTTCCATTACTCCATAGTCTATAGACATACTGTGAACTGTTGCCCACTCCCTTTTCAAAGTGCGTTGATATTGGCGGGTCTCAAATACACCGGCAATCTGCTGCAAACTGTCATGCAATTCAGGCAGAAACAACTTTATAGAATTAAGGATATTTTCGACTTTCCAAATAAACATTCCACTGTTCCACAGGAACTCGCCGGTTTCGACGAATCGTTTGGCTGTTGCCAGATTCGGTTTCTCGGCAAAGGCTTTTACCTTGTAAACCACGTCTCGATAAATGGGCTGAAGGCGATTATATTGAACATACCCATAACCGGTTGCCGGGCGAGTGGGAGTAATGCCAAAGGTTACTAAAGCTACATGATCCCGGGCAAATTGCACCCCAGATTCAGTGGTCTCTTTAAATTTCTTAACATCCAAAATTAGATGATCTGCTGGAAAAACCCCCATGACCGCATTCGGGTCTTTCTGAGAGATAATGGTTGCCGCTAGACCAATGCAAGGTGCAGTGCTTTTACCACTGGGTTCGAGAATGATATTTTTCTCCGGCAGCTCCGGTAACTCCTTCAAAATCGGTTCATACAAACTCTGACTGGCGACGACATAAATTTTCTTCTCATCGGTCGTGTGCTTCAACCGCTCATAGGTTAGTTTCAGCATTGATTGTCCCGAAATAATATCCAGTAGCTGTTTTGGAAATTCTCTGCGACTCCTCGGCCAGAATCGCTTTCCGATTCCTCCTGCCATAATTACTGCGTGCATTTTAACACCTCAATTAATCAATTCCATTGAAATTATTTCCCGCGTAACTTTTCGCAATTTCGGTTCCATTAGTATATCAAGTTTATTTCTGCGGTTTCCCAGCGGGCCCGTACATTGATCCATTCGGTATAAAACCGACAAGGTTCGGCACATTCGAAAGGCAGTAGTCTTCCCGGATCCCAGACCATATTCCCGTTTTGATCTTCCCAAATCATAATCTGATACTTACCCGGTAAAAGATCGGTAAACTGATATAATCCCCCGGTAGCAGGTTTAACATAACGGATTAAAGACTGCTTTTCCGTCAGGCAGCCAATTACCAGATTATTCAGGATTAGTGAATCAGCAGTCTGAATCTTGCCGGTTATTGAGCCAAAGCTATTGACATCAACGGTAGTAAAACTGAGTGAAAGTGAAGAATCGGCAAATAGATTTCCTGCTAGATCGGTCCACCCTGAAGTATTCGCACTAATTTTATAAGTCTTTGCTGACCCCAGTTGTCTTTCTGGTCGAATGACCAAACTATTGCCATCCTGCCAAAAATATTGATAGGGAACAGAAATGGAATCAAATTGCGTCAATGGCATAGATTCGGTCAGTGCCGGTATCTCGATTGCTTCGGAAAAATTCAGCTGTACCGCAATATCGGGGTCAATATCCCTGGCCCCATTGGTAGGAAAAGCAGATTCAAGCACCGGTTTGTTGGTGTCCGGCTTTGCCAGCCAAGTGAATTTTAACGAACGATCGAGATCACCAATTGCTTCACCGGAATCATCAAAAATGCTATCCACCGTCAAGTAATATTCCCCGCCAGGCTTGAGTCCCTGTAAAAACACCGACGCATAACGGGCATCGGTATCATTGATCCAGAAAGACCGGATAGTAACTCCCGGCTCTTCGGCAACTTTAATCACTGCACGACGGCTTTTTTCGGCAGACAACGCTCTGGAGAAAACCAGTTCAAGGCGATTTTCTTTAGTGCTCGCTGATTGCAGCTTGAAGCGATTGACATAGACATTCCCCAATCTAAAATTAATCCCGCCGACCGCCTCATCCCTCTGGTGAATACTTATCGGGTCAACCACTGGCAAGGCGACCAGATTATCAGCCGAAACCTGGATAATCCGCGGAGTCGGGGCAGCAATTGCCAGTAACCGGTACTCTCCAGGGGCAAGATACTTCAACTGAAACTCGCCACTCATATCCGCCGTAACCCGATAGTCCGGAACTGCTCCCAGGATTGAATCGGGAAAACTAACACCTCTCCGATAAGCCCAGACAAAAGCATAATATTTGTCAGGAATCCCAAAAAGTTGCCCACTAATCTGACCTTGATCCAGCGAATCGCCGGTGGCAAATGCCAGGGTGATATTTGCTGGTGTCGGATTATTTTGATAATCCTGCAGGTTCCGCCCAAAATTGATGATATAAGTTGTATTTTCTGCCAGTGATTCAGAGAAATTAATTGTTATCTTCTTCCGATTGACTTTAAATCGAGGAGCTCTTTTCAAAGCCGGGGTAATCGTCAGATTACCTTCAGCCGACCGGGGATTGATCAACTCCGAAAAAAAGAGCGTGACAACTGGCGAAGTACTGATATTTGTGGCTCCGCTTTCCGGAATAGAACAAAGTAATTCGGGGCCTGATTTATCTTCCGGTCCTCCGCCAGGTGGTCCCTGAGCAGCGCAGCCATACAACAAAATTCCAATCCAGCTGAGCAGCAGCAGTAACAACCTGGAACGATTTATTGGTCTTTTCAAATTCAAAACGATTCTTAGGCAAAATTAGCTGTTAAATTACGCCTAATTTTTTCCCGATTTTATGAAATTTAGTGAGAACAAAATCCAGCTGCTCTTGAGTATGAGTAGCAATATAGCTGGTCCGCAGGCGAGCAGAATTGCTTGGTACTGCTGGATAGATCACTGCATTGGTATAGACACCCTCCTCAAATAGGGTTTTCCAGAATAGAAAGGTTTGAATATTGTCGCCAATAACTATTGGAATGATGGGGGTTTCGCTATTACCTGTATCGAATCCCATGTGTTGATATTCCTTCCGCATGTAATCCCCGATTTCCCACAGCCGCTCCCGGCGCTGCGGTTCACTCTTGATAATTTCCAGGGCAGCCCGGGTCGAAGCGACTACACTCGGCGGTAAACTGGCAGTAAATATCATACTCTTTGATTTATGTTTAATATAGTCAACAACTTCGGTATCACCGGCGATAAAACCGCCCACCGCCCCAAACGATTTGGAAAAGGTACCCATAATCAGATCCACCTGATCGGTAACTCCAAAATGGGCTGAGGTTCCGTTGCCGTTGGGTCCCAGTACCCCAAATGAATGGGCATCATCCACCATTAGCCGCGCTTCAAATTCATTGGCAAGCTGACAAATCTGGGACAGCGGGGCAATATCACCCTCCATCGAAAAAATACCATCAACAATAATCATTCTACCACGCTCTGAGGGCAGTTTTTCCAGCACCGACCTCAGATCATCCAAATCATTATGTTTATAGCGGACAATAGTCGCACCGGACATTCGGCAGCCTTCAACAATACTGGCATGATCGAGTTTATCAATTATAACGGCATTGTGCTTATCAAGCAACGTGGCAATTGTGCCCATATTCGCCAGAAAACCGGTCGAAAAAATTAAAGCCGCCTGCTTTCCGGTGAATTCCGCCAGTTCCGCTTCAAATTCCTCATGGATATCCAAGGTCCCGTTCAGGAAGCGACTTCCGGTCCGACCTGTACCATATTCGACCAATGCCTTTTGCGCGGCTTCGACAATTTTTGGATGATGCGTCAGACCCAAATAGTTGTTCGAACCGATCATGATTTTAGCCGCACCTTTATATACCATGACCGTATCGTCCCCACCAGAGAAAGGGATAAAGTAAGGATAATAACCTTGCTCCCGGGCAATACTCGGCTCCAAATAATCATAACACTTCTTAAAAATATCCATTCCGAAACCTCATTTAACAACGAAAAGTGTTTAAATTTACCAGACCTGATGCGGATATGCAAATAGCGAAATTTCTATATAGACTAACTCAAAAATCGGTTATATTATACCTGTCATAGATTCTTCGAGAAGGTTAGAAAATTCAATGATAAAAAAAACCACCTTGTTACTACCTCTGACGTTATCTGTTTTGGCCATCTTTTGGAGTTGCACTCAAAAAACCAGTCTGCCGGATTTGGCAACTATCCCCTGGATTAGTATATATAACTATAGCCCTTCTGAAATCTTTACCCTAATAACCACTGCCGCTATTCCCGGTCCCCAAATTCCGGTTCAAGTCAATCATGAGTCCCGCTACATTTTACTGGACATTAATGCCTTTGGGTTTATTCTTAAAGAAAACACTTTTAAAAAATCCGATTTCGAACCGCAGCGCCTATCCAATCGAATCACCGAAACTGGCGAGGCACTCATCGAAGAGGGCTATCTTCATGACATAACCTTTCTAGGTAAAACTTACCCATTACTTTATGTCTCCATGCTCAAACGCGGTACAACTAACGAAAACTTAAAAGGTGTCCTTGGTCGTAATTTCCTGGCTGATGGACGCTTGACACTGGACATGGCCAACAAAATTTTAGGGTTCACAACCAATCCGACAGCAGAGTTAACGACTGTCTATCCTGATAGTCAACTGGTCTCATTTCACCAGGATCAATATTCCGACGAGGATTTTGGGCTAATGAAATTTCCCTGCGTCATAGATAACCAACAGTATCTTGCAACCCTTGATATGCGCCATTCAATGAACCGGATATGTCCTCTCCCGGCTCGACAAATCAGTGGCAAATCCGCACCCAAAAAGGTCACTATCCCCTTATTGAATATCGGTCAGAAACAGTTCGAAAACGTCACATGCCAGGTGAATACTGATGCGATCGATTTCGAAGCAGAGTGTCCGGATTCCATCCAACTGACTCTCGGACTGGAGCTGCTTAGCCGGATCGTCCTGACTATTGATTTTATCGAATCCAGACTGCTGTTCGAATAATTGGTTCGAAAAGCATTAATAGCTTATTTTCCGAAGATAAAGATAATTGCATAACGGAAATGCTATAGCTTTCCGATCTATCCTGATTTTGCTATATCTCAGAGCTTGCCAGCCAGAATTAATTTATATTTAATCAAAAAAAATATTATAGAGCGCCTGGATTGAGCGTTCCCGATCTTCCTCTTTAACGCCAAACATCATACTGACTTCCGAGGAACCCTGATTAGTCATTTCGACATGCACGTCAGCTTTCTGCAGGGCACGAGTCGCTTTTGCCAAAAGTCCGATTGTCTCGCACAGCCTCTCACCCACCAGCATAATCATGGCATATCCATGTTTTACGAAAACTTCATCAACACTCAAGCGCTCCTGGATTTTAGCCAGCAATCGCTGTTCAAGTTCGGCGGTTAACTGCGATTCCCGTATAATGATTGACATATCATCTATTCCCGAGAGGGTGTGTTCGTAAGACAACCCCTCCTCTTCCAGGATCTGCAGTAACCGGCGTCCGAACCCAATTTCCCGGTTCATCAGAAACTTGCGCACGAAGATTGTAGTAAAGCCGCGACTGCCGGCAATTCCAACAACCCGGCCCGGAATATCATCACGGTGCGCAACGACCAGGGTTCCGGCTGCATCCGGTTTATTACTATTTTTTATATGAATTGGAATCCCAGCCTTCACAAGTGGGACAATCGCCTCATCGTGCAACACCTCGAATCCGGCATAGGCAAGTTCCCGCATTTCCCGGAAGGTTAGCTCCTGAATTGTGCGGGCATGGGGAATAATATTGGGATTTACGGCAAAGACCGAATCTACATCAGTAAAATTTTCATAGACCTCAGCTCCAACAGCAGCCGCCAGCACTGCTCCGGTTATATCTGAACCACCGCGCGGAAATGTCACAATATGGCCTTCCGGTGTGCAACCAAAGAATCCGGGGAAAACAATCAGGTATTCCTTTTCGGCAAGCTTCTTCAAGTTATCATAGGACTGATCCAGAACCCTGGCTTTACCATGCCAATCATTTAAAAGCAGTCCAGCCTGACAAGGATTAAGATAGCTGGCATAGATTCCCTGACTGCGGAGATAAGCCGCCATCAGTTTCGCCATATTATCCTCCCCGCCAGCCTTTATCAGATCCAAAAAACGAGCCTGATGGGAACAATCACTTTGTAACCTCTGACTAAAATCCAGTTCGATTTCATGTAAAAGTTCACTTTCCAGTCCGAGTCCAACCTGAATGTCTTTGTAACGGTTGATGACCCTGATTAAAGTTACCGAATAATCTCTGCCAGCAATGCACTCCTCAGCACAAAGGGTAAGTAAATCCGTAACTTTCACATCAGTTGGACTGCGTTTGCCCGGCGCGGACACCACAACGATGCGGCGATTTGGATCGGCTTTAATAATCTGACCAACATCGGAGATGCGCCTGGCGTCTGCCATCGAAGAGCCTCCAAATTTACAAACTTTCAACTTCTCAATCCTTTCCGCTTGATTTATCATACCTGTATTCCAAATGGCGCTGATATTTTATCAAATATTCACTGAAATCCAATACCTTTTTAAAAATATTTCAAAATCCTTGACTGAATTCCTAGTATCCCCAAAAAGAAAGGATAGACAATAATCTCATAACCAAATCCACATTCCAGATGCCAATAAGCCAAATCTTATGTAACATTTCGGAAGATGAATTATCTAAAAATACAGATTTGATTCAGGAAAATGCAAACAATTCAGTGTTTTTTCACAACTGATTTAAAAAACGGGAGTGTTTTTTAAGGTGATAATGACTATATTTGGTCACCTTGGAAGCAGAAAATTTGCCCAACGAAATCGAACTTGTAGACCGCGCCAAAAAAGGAGACAAGCAGGCATTATCGCTACTGGTTAAGGAGTACAGCGGCCGGATCTATTATCTGGGTCTGCGCCTGACGAACAGTATTCAGGATGCCGAAGATATTCTCCAGGAAACCTTTCTGGTAATGCTTAAAAAAATCCATCAGTTCCAGGGAAAATCATCATTCTATACCTGGCTCTACCGCATTGCAGTCAACATCGGGCTGCGCAAGCTCAAATCCAAACCGCTTAAGTACCAGCATATCTCATTACACGATCCCGACGTTGAGCGTATCAAAGCGACAGAAATGACCGATTTGCCTACTTTCGATTACAATCAGATTAGCAACCAACGTTTTCGTAAAAAACTGGATGAATCAATTGAAAAACTGCCGGAAATCTACCGCACTGTCTTTATTCTCAGAGATTTGCATGAGCTTTCCACCGAAGATGCCAGCAAAATTTTACAGATTACTCCAGCCAATACCAAAATTCGTCTAATGCGAGCCAGAATATTTTTAAAGGAGCAGCTTGAAGAATTGTTGAAAGAAGAGAAACTGATATGAAAATCCAGAAAGAAGTGCTAAATCGCGTTTGCGAGTACCTGGGATTGGATCTCGACTCAGAACCCTGTCAACAAGTCCAGAATTATCTGGAGTCCAATCCTCATTGCAAAGTCTTTGTCGATAACATTAAAAAGACCGTCCAGATATACAAAGTCACCGAGGGCTGCGAGGAACTTACCGACGATGCTTGCCGGAAACTCTTCACGAACCTCAATCTTAATGAACCCAAGCAGTCAGATAAAGAAAAGTAATTACTCCAGATAACCTGGATATCCTGAGATATTCAACAAGATCACATTGAATAATGTACCTCAACAAAGATTTATAAATCCAGAAAAGTAGGATAAAATATGAAAGTCACTCTGCATCGTGCTGCCGGATCAACCATGATAGCCAGAGGTAATTCCAACCACTGGGTTGTGCTGGATACCAAGCAACAGTTCGGCGGACACGAAGCCGCATCGCAGCCGATGGAATTGGTGCTGATGGCGCTGGGAGGCTGTACTGCTATGGATGTGGAATCACTGCTCAATAAGATGCGGACACCGGCTCAGGAATTCACCATTGAAATTAATGCTGAGCAGGCCGAAGAGCATCCTAGAGTTTTTAAAAGAATTAATATGAGCTTGATTTTTCGAGGAGAAAATCTAAATCCACAGAATATCGAAAAAGCTGTTAGCCTATCCCGTAATAGGTACTGTCCAGTTACTGCAATGCTAAAAAAGAGCGTCGAAATAACCTATACAATAAAAATCAATCCCGCTACCGATTAGAAAATTATTCTAAATCCTCTTTGATCTTCAACTCTTCGATTTCCTGGCGCACCTTAGCTATTTTTTCCTGATTTTTAGACCGTTTTTCGAGAATGTCCAACAGCTGTAGGGCTTCGTCATAAAGTTTCTGTTTTTTGAAGACCTCCACCAGAGTAAAGGTCGGTACAGGTATTTTTAACTCCATTCTCCCCTGCTCCGCCCCTTTGGAAGACTCCTCTGTGACCTCAGGTTTGTCTTTATTCATCGATGGAGTTGTTTTCTTAGCTCCTCCTGCAGCTTTCTTTTGTGGAGATGCAAATTGCTCCTGTGGCTGCTCAACCTTTGCATCACCAGCGGACGCCATTTTTTCTGCTGACTTTGGCAAACCTGCACCCTTCTCTTCAAGTATCGGTTTTTCCGCATGAGCAGCATCAACCGCTTGAAATGACCAATCCTCCTTTTGGAGTTCAGTCAGCGGCTTGGATTTCATTTTGTTGAACATATCGCTTAGTTTAAGGGCTGAGCTACTTACAAGCGGCGCTTCGGATTCAGCTGTTTTTGGAATTTCATCACCCTTCTCTGATCCAGGCTCGGGTGCAGGTGCTGTCTTAGGTGATTCGGCAGCCTCGAATTGCTCAAGGTCTATCTCTGGTTCAGATTCAGCTTCCTCCGGTTCGAGTGGTCCCAGGTGAGCTTCTTCTTCCCCTAATAACATTGATTCTGCCGGCTCGCCAGTGTCTAATTCAGATACCGGTTCATTCTCATTCTCCTGCGGCGTCTCGACTTCCGGCTCTGGGGGAATTTTCTCCGATTCCTCTAATTCTACAGCTTCGACAGCCTTTTCAGCACCAGGTTCAATGGTAGGTGCTTCATTAACCGGAGTAACCTCAGGAAGAGCTGGTAAATTAATCGCCTTTAAAAAACCCGGATCAGGTTTCCCCGTAATATCATGAGCTGCCTGAACGGCATTCTCATCCAGAGGATTTAATTCGATAATCTTAAGATAACAACTCTTGACCGCTCCCGGTGGTAAGATTTTCTGACCGACAGACACTAGTTGATAATAGGCTTCCAGAAAACCTGAATCCAGAGCAATTGTCTGTTTCAGGTACTCAAGTGCATCCTCTTGCCGGTTGAGTTTTATTTCAATCTGAGCTAAAAGGTAATAAGCCAAAGCCGAGTGGGGATTCTGGGTAATCTCTTCCCGGCAGAGATTGACCGCCTCCTGCAAATTGCCAGCCTGTAGATACCTATCCGCCAGCAGAATTCCCAACTTGCTGTCGCTATGAGTATCCAGATAATTTTCCAAGCTGGCTATATCTTTCAAGTCCATATTTGCTCCTTAAATCTTTATCCCTATTTGTGAATTTATCACGGTTTTTTTAGAAATCAACCAAAATAATCAAACCGATTTTAACCCAATTTCTAACCGGATAGCAATCCTCGATCAGCCAGACTGGTATAGCCATTGCCGGCAACAATAATATGATCCAGAACCGGAATATTCATAGCCTTACCACTCTCGACCATTTGCCGGGTCAGTTGCAGATCCTCCCGGCTGGGTTCGGGATTCCCGCTGGGATGATTATGAACCAGAATGACAGCGGCTGCCATTCCAAGAATTGCTTCCCGAAAGACCTCTCTGGGCGTCACTACCGAGGCGTTTAAAATCCCTTCGGATACAATCACTTCTTTAAGCAGTCGGTTGTTACTGGCTAATAATAAAACCATAAATATCTCTTTTGGCAAATCACGCAGTTTGGGGCCACAAATCTGAGCAACCTGTGCCGATGTCCGCAGAATTCTATCTGGCGATCGCGAGTTTTCCGTTTGAAGCCGACGGGCTAACTGCAAAGCGGCGGCAATTGTCACGGCTTTGGTTTTTCCCAGCCCCCTGATTTTCAAGCCTACTATTTCATGATAATCCATCCGGGCTAACTGACTTAGTCCATTAACCCGGCGCAACAATTCACGAGCAACATCCAATGCCGAAAATCCTCCCGATCCGGAACGAATCAAAATCGCCAGCAGTTCGGTTTCGCTGAGCCGGAGAGGTCCGTATTCCATTAATTTCTCACGCGGACGCTCGGATTCCGGCCAATCGGTAATTGGTAGGCGATAATAGGCAGGCTCTTTAGCTTTCATTTTGTGACTTTACTTCAATCGGCTATCCAGCACGAAGGTGACTGGTCCATCATTGACCAAACTAACTTCCATCATCGCGCCAAAAATCCCGGCGGCTACTGGTATTCCCTCCTGCTCTACCTTTTCAATAAAATATTCATACAGAAATTTCCCCCGGTCGGGAGCTGCCGCATTGATAAAGCTCGGGCGCCGACCCTTGTGCCAATCGCCGCAGAGGGTGAATTGGGAGACAACAAGTGCACTTCCAGCCACCTCTTTGAGCGAAAGGTTCAGTTTCTGATTGGCATCATTGAAAATTCGTAAGCCGACGATCTTGGTTACCAAAAAATCGGCATCCGACTCCTGATCGTCCTGAAAAACACCCAGCAGAATGACCAGGCCATGCTGAATGGATCCCACCGTCTTAACGCCGACCTTGACGGCCGCCTTTTTACTGCGCTGCAGCACTGCGATCATGCTTCCACCCACACATTTTCCTCTCCCAGAATCTTGATCAGGGTGTTAATAAACCTCTTCTGGGAGCTGACTGAGTATTTTCCACTCCGCATATTTTTGGTATCGCCGGCATTATCAGTCAAATGCAAGATTAACCGGCAATCGCCAGGATATTTTTCGGCTAACTCCAGAATATCAGCTAAGGTCTCATCCTTAATTACTTCGAGGTTGAGTTGAATATGCACCCTCTTAGATTTTGCGTCCATGTAACCTTCTAATGGTATAATCTCCTCAGCGATGATTTTGTTATCTTCGGCGCCGCGAGAACTGACTTTGCCATGGATAAAAACCGGGAAATCTAATCTGATATAATTTTTGTACTTCTCATAAACGTCGGCAAATGCCAGCAACTCGACAGTTCCATTCAAACTTTCCAAAGTTAAAAAGGCCATCTGCCGCTCCTTTTTATCGTATAACTTGCGAATATGAGTAATCATTCCGCCTAACCGAACCACACTCTTATCAAGATTTTCCAAGGATTCGGTAAAATCATAGTTTGAAAAGGATTCTATCTCGGTTTTATATTGCAGTAACGGATGACCGCTGAGGAACATCCCGACTGCCTCTTTTTCCTTAAGCCAGCGTTCATTATCACTCCAGCGGGACACTTCAGGCAGTCTTGGCTCCTGAATAACAGACTGAATTGGGCTGTCAACCAACCCAAACAGGCTAAACTGATTGCCGTTTTTTTCTTTCTGAATAATCTGGGCATATTGAATGGCGTCATTGACGGCGTCAAATTTTTGAGCCCGATTACCTTCAAGATCATCCATGGCACCGGAAGTTACCAAACTTTCCAGGGCTTTGCGATTAACGCACTTTAAATCCAAAGCACAGACGAAATCGAAGATCGTTTTGAAAGGACCCTGACTCTTCCATGCTTCGACAACACACTCAGCTGCCCGGCCGCCAACATTCTTGATCGCATTCAGGCCATAGCGGATACCCCCATCTTGCGGCGTAAAATTAACCTCGCTCTGATTCACACTAGGCGGAAGAATATCGGAATCCAGGCTCCGCACCTCATTCGCCAGGATCGCAATCCGGCTGGCATTATTCATCTCGCTGGTCAGGTTAGCCGCCATGAATTCAGCCGGATAATGCGCCTTGAGATAGCCCTCCCGATAGGCTAAAAGGGCATAAGCCGCCGAATGGCTCTTATTAAAACCGTACCGGGCAAATTTTTCAATCAGGTCATAAACCTCTTCAGCCTGTCCTAGTTTTATTCCCTTTTTGACCGCACCTTCAACAAACTCCTTCTTCAAGTCAGCCATGGTAGACTTCTGTTTCTTACCAATCGCCCGGCGCATCAGATCTGCCTTCGCCAGCGAGAAGCCCCCGATCTCGCTGACAATCTGCATCACCTGTTCCTGATAAACGATCACCCCATAAGTATCTTTCAGGATCGGTTCCAGACCAGGAAGGGATAATGGAATAGTTGCCCGACCCTGCTTACGCTGAATAAAGTCCTCGATCATATTCATCGGTCCCGGGCGATAGAGAGCGTTCATGGCAATCAGATCTTCAATCCCCGATGGCTGCAATTTTTTTAAATATTCCCGCATGCCGGCGGATTCAAACTGAAAAATCCCAATGGTTCGCCCCTCACCGAAAAGCTCTAATGTTGCAGGATCATTTTCAGGAATAGAATTCAGGTCCAGTTTAATATTTTTTTCCTGCAGCATTGCCAGCGTATTGTCAATCACCGTCAGGTTGCGTAACCCCAGAAAATCCACCTTCAGCAAGCCGATTGTATCAATACATTTCATATCATACTGAGTGGTAATATCACCATTGGTGGATTGGTAAAGGGGAACATAATCGGTTAGATCACCCGGCGCAATCACCACACCGGCGGCATGGGTCGAAGAGTGACGATTCATGCCTTCCAAAATCAGTGAGATGCTGAAAAGTTTGCGATGCTCATCATCCAGTTCACTAGCCTCCCGCAACTCCCGGTTCATTTCCAAAGATTCTCTAAGACTGATATTGGGGCCCTCAGGAACCAATTTAGCAATCCGATCAACTTCCGGAAGGGGCAATCCCATTACCCGACCTACATCCCGGATCACTGCCCGGGCTTTCATCTTGCCGAAGGTCACGATCTGGGTGACACTCTTTTCACCATACTTTTGCTTGATGTAATTGATCACCTGACCGCGCTTCTCGTCGCAGAAATCAATGTCAATATCCGGCATCGAGATTCGGTCGGGATTCAGGAAACGCTCAAAAATCAGATTATATTTTAGTGGATCTATATCGGTAATTTCCAGCGTATAAGCCACAATACTGCCGGCCGCCGAGCCACGCCCCGGACCGACCGAAATACCGGAATTGCGGGCAAATTGCACAAAGTCCTGCACAATGAGAAAATATCCGGCAAATCCCATATCACGGATAACGCCCAGTTCGTAATTTGCCCGCTGCTCAATTTCCGGGGTGATATTCGCATAACGATTTTTCAATCCGGCAAAAACCAGCTGCTTGAGATAATCATCGGCGGTCTGCGCGGTTTCCTTTAGAGGCAAGGGGAAATTAGGTAACAAAGATTGACCGATAGCTATATCTAGATCGCACTGTTCTGCAATCCGCACCGTATTTTCAATTACTTCCGGATCATCCGGAAAGAGTGCACACATTTCTTCATAAGACTTAAGCCAGTATTCCGGCGGTTCATATCTCATGCGATCGGGATCGCGTAACTCCTTGCCCATCCCAATGCATAAGTGGGCGTCGTGGGCTTCCCAGTGCTCCGGTCGGGCATAGTGCGCATCGTTGGTGGCGATACGTGGTATCCCGGTCTCGGCCGAGAGTCGCTTTGCCAGGGAACACCAACGTTCCTCATCTTTTGTTAAATGGTTCTGGACTTCGAGATAAAAGCGGCTCGGGAATATCTCGGCATATTCCAGCGCCAGCTGCCGGGCTTTTTCCCACTCGCCATTCAAAGCCAATACCGGAATTTTCCCATGAATACAAGCCGATGTCGCAATTAAACCTTCATTATACTTTATCAATAATTCTTTATCTATTCGCGGGCGGTAATAGAAACCCTCAAGGTATCCCAGACTGGCAAGTTTGATTAGGTTTTGATAACCTTGGCGATTTTGCACCAGTAAGATTAAATGCGAGTACCCGGCGCCGCCCTGACTTTTCGGCTTCTTATCAAACCGGCTCTTATCGGCAATATATGCTTCGTAACCAACAATCGGCTTAACACCACACTTTTTAGCCGCCGCATAGAAGGAAATCGCACTGAACAGATTGCCGTGCTCCGTCAATGCCACAGCTGGCATACCGAGCTCCTTAACTCGGGTCAACAGCCCCTCAATAGTTTGAGCGCCATCCAGCAGACTGTAATCGGAATGATTATGGAGATGAACGAAATTTACCATTTAAAATTTTCCCAGAAAAATAGCCAACAAACCCATAAAAATATCACCTTTCAGAAATGCCGCCAGCCGGGCACAATTGGCGGCGGAACTGTCTTTCTGCAGAGAATATATAAAAAAACCAAGCGGAATTTCCACCCCAAAAATCAAGGTTAGCAGATAATATTTGCCATAAATACCCAGACCATAAGGTACCAACGCACCGACCATCAGTAATACCGTACAGAGAATTATAACCCGGCGGGTAAAAGTAGTTCCATACCTAAGTGGCATGGTCTGAGCGCCACAGGCATGATCGCCGCTGACATCCTGGATATCTTTCACCATTTCACGGATCAGGTTAAATCCAAAAGCCAGGCAAAAGGGCGGTATTCCGCGGGTCAGATCAGCATAAAGACTGGCTGCAAAAAGAAAGGTCATTCCCAGAATGGCACTGACGATCACATTGCCCCAGAAAGGGTGCATCTTGAAAAACGGACTATAAGTGATTAAAAAAAACAATGCTAACAGAATAATCACAATCAGCTCTTTAGATAAAAACGGAATTGCGGTGGCGCTGCCTATTAAAAATAAAACGATACTCAGCCGCAAGGCTCCGTTGCGGGAAACAAGTCCCTGCGGTATCGGTCGTTCAGGACGATTGATCTTGTCAATCTCGGCATCGTAATAATCGTTCAAAGCATTGCCAGCTCCGGTATAGCACCAGACAATTAATACCGCACAAAGAATGACATTCCAGGCCGGAAAAGAATCCATCAGGGTTGCCATAACTAAAAGTGCAATTGCCCCTTGCAACAGGTTTAAAGGTCGCAGCAGGCGAAAATAGGCATAGAGTTTCAGCATTGACCCACCCGCGCGATGACACCCCTTCTCTGACCCAGATAATCCTTAATCACCTGAAGGTCTAAAAATCCGCTCTCTTTAAAAATTTCGCTGACTTCCTGTTCCTGATAACTGCCTCCAATTTCCACTGCAACTATTCCACCAGGATTCAAATGGCTAACTCCCAGCTGCGCCAGCCTACGGTAAAAGACCAATGCATCGTGACCCGGATTGAGGGCAACTTCAGGTTCACGAGCTTTGACCGAAGCATCAAGTTTGTGCCACCACTGCCCAGCAATATAAGGGGGATTGGATACGATAATATCAAATGGCTCATCAGCCAAGGATTCCTTCAAAATGTCTTGCCGGATAAAACTAATCTGCTCCGCAACTTTATTCAAAACGGCATTTTTATGCGCCAATTCCAGAGCTTCCTGACTAATATCCAATGCCACCACCTGGCATGCCGGACAACCGGCAGCCAGCGCAATTGCGATACAACCCGAGCCCGTACCCACATCCAGGATCCTGATTTGTCTCTTTCCCATTCCCTGAATCAGCGCCAACAGCTTTTCTACAATTATCTCAGTTTCCGGCCGCGGGATCAGGACTTTCTCATTAACCAGGATCTTATAGCCCAAAAATTCGGTATAACCGAGTACATACTGAAGCGGCTTACCCGCGGCTCTTGCTTGCAGCAATTTTTTAAAGCTCGCCAGTTCCGCCCCGGTCAGCGGTCGCTCATGATTCAGATAGATTTCCAGCCGGGTATAATGCAAGACTTCGCGCAACATCCATTCTGCTTCCAGCTGTGCCGATTCAATCCCTTTGCGGCTCAAATATTCTCTTGACCATTTCAGGGCATCCACTAATCGCCAGGTCTTAGGTGTGACAGCATCCATCACAAGAGTAAAATTTAACCGAGATTTTCAGCGGTTCAAGAAATATCGTGATTATTTAAAAAGAAGTTAAATCGAAAATCAGGACTTCGAGGAGGAGTGGTTCAAAATATCCATATTATGGGCAAGTTTAGCGGCTTCGATTAACTCATCCAGATCACCTTCCATGATCTCTTCAAGGCGATAGAGCGTCAGGTTGATCCGATGGTCAGTAATCCTCCCCTGGGGAAAATTGTAGGTTTTGATTTTGGCACTGCGGTCGCCGGTACTGACCATTGAGCGGCGCTGGGCCGCAATTTTTTGCTCCTGCTCGTCCTGCTTGATTGCCATCAGCCGGCTCAATAGAATTTTGAGTGCTTTGGCTTTATTCTTATGCTGGGATTTTTCATCCTGGCAGGTAACGACAATCCCAGTTGGAATGTGGGTAATCCGAATGGCCGATTCCACCTTGTTGACGTGCTGACCACCGGCACCGCTGGAGCGATAAGTATCAACTCGCAAATCTTCCGGATCGAGATCCACATCCACTTCCTCGGCTTCCGGTAAAACCGCCACAGTTGCCGCCGAGGTATGAATTCTACCGGAAGTTTCAGTCACCGGAACCCGCTGCACGCGATGGACACCCGACTCGAATTTCAAAGCCCCGTAGACATCGGTGCCACTAACCAGAAAGATCACCTCTTTGTAGCCACCGATACCGATCATGCTACTGGATAGTTCCTCGATCTGCCAGCCTTTACGTTCGGCATATTTGAGATACATGCGATACAGATCACCGGCAAAAATCGCCGCCTCATCACCGCCGGTGCCAGCCCGAATCTCGACAATTGCATTTTTATCATCATGGGGATCACGGGGAATCAAAAGGAGTTTAAGTTCCTCCTCAAGGATCTGCTCCTTTTCACGCAGACTTTCCAACTCTTCATTAGCCAGTGTTTTCAGTTCCGGATCGTTTCCGCTTAGTACTTCCAAACTTTCTTCGATATTCCGCACTACTTTCAGGTACTCCTGGGCTTTCAGGGCTATCGGCTGAAGCGTCTTATATTCCTTACCTAACTCCTTATACTTTTCCCGATTTCGGATGATTTCCGGTTTAATCAGCTCTGCTGCAATTTCCTCGAAACGCCCGAGAATTTCGTGTAATCTATTAATCATGGTTATCTCATCTATTCGACTGCATCGGCAACAAATGATTGACCTACATAATCCTGATACCGATCACCAAAAGCCGCCCGCAAAGCTGCGATGGCAACTTCTATTTGATCATCCGTAGGAGGCTTAGTAGTAATGCGCTGCAGCCATAAGCCTGGTGCAGAAAGCCAGCGTCCCCACCATTGATTTTGATATCTGGCGGTGATCTTCAATAATTCGTACCCGGCTCCCGCCACAAGCGGCAACAGCAATAAATGGAAAATAATCCGCAGCGATAAGGTAATCCGGCCGAAGACGAAAATGATCCCGGTATCAATTAGGGCATACATCAGGATCGAAGCAAGCAAGATGATGAAAATGAAACTGGTTCCGCAGCGCGGGTGATGGGTAGTAAACGAGCGGGTATTTGTAACAGTTAATTCCTGACCACTTTCGAAGGTAAAGACAACCTTGTGTTCGGCACCGTGGTACTGAAACAGGCGCTGAATATCCTTCATCAGTGAAATTACCCAAAGATAAACCAGAAAAAAGAGCATGCGCCAGCCACCGGTTACCAGATTGAAAGCCAGAGCCATCTTCTCGATATTCAACAAACGGGTGGTAATATAAAGAGGGAGGATACCAAACAACACTATTCCCAACAATAAGGCAAAAGTGGTTGTGAGGACAGAGATGAAAGTTTTCTCCTTTTGCTTGGATTTACCTTTGGCAAGATTTTCTTCCCGGAGGGCAACATCCGCCGAAAATTGCAGGGTACTCAAACCAATCTTCAACGACTCAAAAAGCAAGATCACACCGCGCAGCAGTGGTTTTTTCAGGAGCGAAAACTGCTCGGTAAGCGAATTAAAACTATTCCGCGAAACCTCAATACTGCCATCCTCTTTGCGCACAGCGGTAGCGTACGCCCCGGGTACGCGCATCATGACCCCTTCAATTACTGCCTGTCCGCCAACTAAGATTTTCTTTTTCATATTATAAAAAATAGCGACCTCTCTCCCTGAGGAAAAATGTCGCTATATTTGATGCCGTTGCT
>Ga0315548_1001084_pt1 | contig 23732 bp, 23 predicted proteins | sample SalMarSW160110MG_2_FD_202540 | JGI IMG/M metagenome (GOLD analysis project Ga0315548, IMG submission 202540) | Salt marsh sediment microbial communities from the Plum Island Ecosystem LTER, Massachusetts, United States - Salt Marsh Sediment SW1601-110 ...
ATTAAAAATTATTGTTATTGCCCCTGTAGCTCAATGGATTAGAGTAGGTTCCTCCTAAGGACAAGATATAGGTTCGACTCCTATCAGGGGCACAAGGGGCCCGTGGTATAGTGGTAACACACGTCCATGGCATGGATGAGTCCGGGGTTCGAGTCCCCGCGGGTCCACATGAAAATTGCCATTCTGGAACTAGGCACTTCCCCCGAAAAGGCAGTTGAAAATTTAATAAAATTAGTCTAAACTGGAGGGTTGGAGGAGTGACAGAATGGTTATTGTACCAGTCCCGAAAACTGGGGCCCGAAAGGGCTTGCAGGTTCGAGTCCTGCCTCCTCCGCCATGTTCAATGAATTAAAATTCATTTCACCTCTCGTAAATTTATAATTTACTTCGATGTTAAAATTTTTCAAAAAAAGGAAAAAGGAACCGGAAAATTTTAAGGAGATTTTAGCTTATTTTAAGGATTTGGAAAAAAACTTTGAAAAGATTTCGGAAGAATTAGAAAATTTGAAAAAAGAAAGTCAGTTTTCTATTCAGAAAATCGGCCTAGTTAGATTTAACCCATTTAAAGAAATTGGTGGAGACCAAAGTTTTTCAGTTGCTTTGTTAGACGACAATGATTCGGGAATTGTTATTACCAGTTTATATACCAGGGAAGGTAACCGAGTTTATGGAAAGCCAATCGAGAGGGGTTTATCCAAATATTTATTATCAGAGGAAGAGAACCAAGCCCTGGAAATAGCCAAAAAAAATGCCGAAAACAACCAAAAAAAACTTAACCCGCCTGACGGCGAGGCAGGTCACCCGACCACCGGTGGTGGTGGTGCTTGGGCACATTGACCATGGGAAAACGGCTCTCCTGGACCAGATTAGAAAAACCCACGTTGCAGAAAAAGAAACTGGCGGCATTACCCAGCATATCGGAGCTTATCAAATTGTTGAAGGTGATAAAAAAATAACTTTTATTGATACTCCTGGTCACGAAGCCTTTTCGGCAATGCGCTCCCGAGGTAGCAAAATAGCTGACTTGGCTATTTTAGTAGTGGATTCCTCGGAAGGAGTAAAAGCTCAAACTAAAGAGGCGATTTCTCATATTAAAAAATCAGGAATTCCAATAATTGTTGCCTTAAACAAAATTGATAAACCCGAAGCTAATCCAGAAAAAGCTAAAAGGGAACTGGCTCAGGAAGATGTTGTGGTTGAATCGCTGGACGGGAAAACTCCTTCAATTGAAATTTCGGCTCTCACTGGCCAGGGAATTCCTGAGCTCTTAGAATTGATATTATTAGTGGCCGAAATGGAAAATTTGAAAGTAGAGCTTATTAAGAAAGCGGAAGGAGTAGTAATCGAATCTTATTTAGACCGTTTAAGAGGGCCAACGGCTACTTTGCTCATTACCGAGGGAGTTTTAAAACAAGGTGATATTTTGGGTACTTTTTCTACCTTTGGGAAAATAAAAAAATTAGAAAACTTTCAAGGTTGCTCTATTGAAAAAGCCTTGCCTTCAGATCCGGCTGTTGTCATCGGGTTTGAAGATGTTCCTAAAGTTGGGGAAAATTTTAAAGTTTTTCCGGATTTGGAAACGGCTAAAAACTATCTTAAAATCCCAGCAAAAAAAGCTCCTGAAGTTTTATCCCCCACCGAGGTTCCTCTGGCAGAGGGCATAGACCAAAAGGTTTTAAATCTAATTTTAAAAACCGACGTTTTTGGCTCAATTGAAGCCATTGAGGAAGTTTTAAATAATCTTCCCCAAGAGAGAGTGGTTTTAAGAATTTTAAAATCGGAAGCAGGGGAGATAAATGAGGGGGACATTAAGTTAATTAAAGGGGGTCGGGAGTCGATGAGGGCGAGGTCTTCATCTCCACCTTCGCTACCTTCGGTGGCTCGGTCATTAATTTTTGGCTTCCGGGTAAAAATCAATCCAACAGCCAAAATACTAGCCGAAAGAGAGAAAATTAAAATAATGACCTTTGACGTAATTTATGATTTAGTGGAGGGAGTTCGCAAATTTATGGAAAAAGAGCTTCGACCAGAGAAGGTTCGAACCGATTTGGGGAAAGTTAAAACTTCAGCAATTTTTCTTATAGAAAAAAATCGCCAGATTGTTGGAGGAAAAGTGATTGAAGGAGAAGTTAAAAAAGGAGCTTCGATTGAAATTTTTCGGGAAGAAAACCTTATTGGTAAAGGGAAGTTGGTCAATCTCCAGAAAAACAAAAAAGATGTCGATAGAGTTCCGAAAGGGGAGGAGTGCGGACTCCTTTACGAAGGTGATACCAGAATTGAAGAGGGGGATACATTAGCGATTTATCAAGAAGAAAGAAGGAAGAGTGAGCTGTAAAAATGTCTAAGCGTATTCAACGGGTCAATCAATTAATAAAAAAGGAGATATCCCAAATTCTTTTGCGAGAAGTAGAATTTAATTCGGGGGTTTTAATAACCGTGACTAGAGTAGAGAGTGCGGTTGACCTAAGTCAGGCTAAAATTTATATAAGCTGTCTGCCCGAAGAGAAAACTTCAAAAGTTTTTCAAATCTTGAATCGACAGATTTATGAATTACAAAAAAAATTGAATCATCGTTTGCGAATGAGGCCAATCCCCCGAATTAAATTTATCGAAGAGAAAGAAACTAAAGAGGCGGGCCGGGTCGAAGAAATTTTAGAAAAGCTGAAATTAAAGAAATAAATTTCTTCTCCACCTTCGCCCCACTGTGGCGGGGATCGGTAATTGAAGAGATTTTAGAGAAAATTAAAAAAGATGGTTGGAAAACTGGTGAAAAATTGCTAAGATAATTTGACGGCGGCGTGGCGAAATAGAAACGCGGCAGTCTGCAAAACTGCTATACGTGGGTGCGATCCCCACCGCCGCCTCAAAATTTTGCCCGGGTGGCGGAATGGCTTACGCACAACACTTAAAATGTTGCGGTCTTACGACCATGTGGGTTCGAGTCCCACCCCGGGCACTAAAAAACAGCCCGCGCGTCGCGCGGGCTGTTTGATTTCCCAATCTATAATTTTAAAATTTAACTTTCTAAAACCTCAATAAAAGTTCTTTTTGCTCCAAAATTTTTGGCTTCTCCATAAGAAGCAAACCAAATATCAACATGATAATATCCTTTTTTCCAGTGCATTCGGTCCTCGACTACAAAAATTTTATCTCCATAAAGCTCTGGAATCCTAATTTTTGTTCCGAAGGGAAGAAGATTATTTGCTATAATTCCCTCTTTGACCCAGGTCCCAGCAGCCGTGATATAAGGATTATCATCTGTCTGCGCGGGCGTACTGGAATAGGCTGTGACCACCACTCTTATTTTTCGAGCCACCTGGGGCTCCGGATTAATAGGGTTAGATATTGGTAAAAGGCTGTTTTCTCCAATCATAGCTAACCTTTCTGGAGGCTGCTCTTCTACCACCAAAATCCCAGCCCAACTCTCAGTTTCTGGGGATTTTGCTTCAAAAATTGGCAATAGCCCAATTAAAATTCCAACAATCATTATGACGGTTAAGCAATTTTTGCCCCAAGCGGGGCCTTTTAAGTTTATATCCATTTTAAAATCGAGCACATAACGCTTTATGTGCTCCGATTTTACCATATTAGCTTATCCACGGGGAGATGTCAAGCCTAAAAATGAGCGGGAGACGGGATTTGAACCCGTGACTTTTTCGTTGGCAACGAAACGTTCTACCACTGAACTACTCCCGCATGTGCCATTTTGGTGCCGCGGGCCGGGATCGAACCGGCGCCCCTGCGATTTTCAGTCGCATGCTCTACCACTGAGCTACCGCGGCCTAAATTCAAAGTATCAAAATTTTAAACTTCTTTCAATTAGAGTGGGCACTAGAGGATTTGAACCTCTGACCTTTCGGATGTAAACCGAACGCGCTAGCCACTGCGCCAAGTGCCCAGTTGTGCGCGGGAGAGGACTCGAACCTCCACGTCCATAGGGACACTAGCACCTCAAGCTAGCCTGGCTACCGATTACAGCACCCGCGCTCATTTTACCACTTCGGCAAATTCTTTTTTCTTTACCTTTGCTTTTTTACCAACCCTTTTTCTTAGACAGTAAAGTTTTGCCCTCCTGACCCTTCCCCTTTTTAAAATTTCTATTTTTTCGATAGTTGGTAAGTGAACAGGGAAAATTCTTTCCACTCCGATTCCCGAAACCACTTTCCTCACCGTAATAGTTGAAGTAATTCCTCGGCCATGTTTTCTGCATAAAACCTGCCCTTCAAAAACTTGAACTCTCTCTTTATCCCCCGAGGAGCCCGCGCCTTTGGCGCGGGAGGATGTGGTGAGGGGGGAGTAGTCTTTAATTTTTTGATAAACTTTAATAATGTCCCCCGGGCGAATGTCTGGCAAATCTTTTTTTAATTGGGTTTGATTAAAGATGTTTAGTTTGGTAGACATAGTTTTAAATCACTGGGCAGTCCCGACTTAAATTCTTTTGTTCCCCCATCGGGTAATTCTGTCCTAAGATAGTTGGCGTGTAAAAATTGTCTCTTTAAACCTTCGGGCGATGGTTGATTTTTAAATCCATACATTTTATCTCCAACAATCGGGTGCGAAAGATAAGCAAAATGAGTTCTGATTTGATGCTTTCGACCAGTTTTGGGTTCAACCTCAATTAAAGTATAATTTTCAAACCTTTGCAATGCTTTATACTTAGTAATCGCCCTTCTTTTTTCTTGAGAGTTAGGTTCTCCGGGGAGATAAATCTTTTGTTTTCTTCTATCCCCTGGTGAGCGGCCAATCAAGGTTTCAATTAATCCTTCTTTACTTTTAAGATGACCAACTATCAAAGCAATATATTTTTTCTCTACTTTACCTTCTCTAAACTGCTTTTGTAAAAATTCCAAAGCTTTGTCGTTTCTGGCTATTAAAAGAATTCCGGAAGTGTCTTTATCTAAGCGGTGAACCATTCCATATCGGGGGGATTTTCCAACATTTTTTAAATAAGGAAATTTTTCTAACAAATAATCAATTAAAGTTTTTTCAGTTATTTTTCCTTCCGGGAAAACTACAATTCCAGCTGGCTTATCAATTACTAAAACATTCTCATCCTCGTAGATTATCTTTAGTTCCATATGGGCGGTAGAGGGCTCGAACCTCTGACCTCGTACACGTCAAGTACGCGCTCTTCCAGCTGAGCTAACCGCCCTTGGTGGGCACGGTTGGATTCGAACCAACGAACCTTGGCCTTATAAGGACCCTGCTCTACCGCTGAGCTACGTGCCCCTCCACGGATGAACTACACGCGCCTAATCTTTACCTTTATCGATTTCCCCTTTTTAATCAAGAGTTTTTTGGGTTTAATTTCTGTTCCTCGCCCTGTCAATTTTTCAAATTCCCCTCTTTCAATCGTTTCTTTGGCGATTAAAATTTTAGCAACTTTTTCCAATAATTTTTTCTTTTTTAGTAAAATTTTTCTGGCTTGACCTTCAGCATTTTTAATGAATTTGGAAACTTCTTTATCAATTTGGGCGGCCACTTTTTCAGAGTAATTTCTTTGTTCAGAAATTTCCTTTCCCAGGAATACCAATTCCTCTTTTTCTCCAAAGGAAACTGGGCCCAAAGAGGACATTCCATATTCTTTAACTAATTTTCTAGCCAACTCAGATGCCCTTTCCAAATCATTAGCTGCACCAGTAGTAATCTCGCCGAATTTTAATTTTTCGGCACAATAGCCTCCTAACAAAGTAGCCATTTCAGCCAAAAATTCTGACTTGGTTTTAATTTTTCTTTCTTCTTTCGGCATTTTTAAAGTATAACCAGCCGCTGGACCCCGAGCTATGATTGAGATTTTTCTAACTGGCTCGGCTTCCGAGAGCGAAGAAGAAACCAAAGCATGACCAGCTTCGTGATAGGCAGCAATTTCTTTTTCTTTTTTTGATAAAATATGGCTTTTTCTTTCCGGACCCAACAAAACCTTTTCAATTGATTCTAAAAGTTCTTCTTGAAAAACTTGATGTTTATTTCTTCTGGCTGCAAAAATTGCTGCTTCATTAACTAAATTAGCCAAATCGGCTCCCGAGAATCCCGGAGTTCTCTCGGCAATTTCTCTTAAATTAACATTTAAGGCCAGAGGCTTTCCTCGACAATGAATTCTCAAAATTTCTTCTCTATCATTAATATCTGGCAAATCTAAAACTACTTTTCGATCAAATCTGCCAGGCCTTAATAAAGCCGGATCCAATATGTCTCCTCTGTTGGTGGCACTCATAACTATAACCTTAGTTTCTCTTTCAAAACCATCCATTTCTACTAAAATTTGATTTAAAGTTTGTTCTCTCTCGTCGTGTCCACCCCCTAATCCTGCTCCTCTGTGCCGACCGACAGCATCGAGTTCGTCAATAAATAAAATTGCCGGAGCTGCTTTTTTAGCAGTGGAGAACAGGTCTCGAACTCTTCCTGCGCCAACTCCAACGAACATCTCTACGAATTCTGAACCAGAAATTGAGAAGAAGGGAACATTGGCTTCCCCCGCTACTGCTCTTGCTAATAAAGTTTTTCCTACCCCAGCTGGTCCTAAAAGTAATACTCCCCTGGGGATTCTGGCCCCAATTTGTAAATATTTTTTCGGATTTTTTAGAAAATCTACAATTTCTTTTAATTCTTCTTTGGCCTCTTTTAGGCCAGCCACATCTTCAAAAGTAATTTTTTCTTTTGAATGACCCTCAGCTCCAAATAATCTGGCCCTGGCTTTAGAGAAATCAAAAGCCTGCATTGCCCCGGTTTTAGCCTGGCGGAAAATCATCCAGAAAAAGAGGCCGAAAACCAAAAGGGGAAGCGCCAGTATTAAAACCGGTCCTAACCAAGCCCAGGTTCCCCCTTCCTTTTTTGTTTCAATTTCAACCCCTTTTAATTTCTCAAGGTCTACTCCGTAATTTATTAAAGACTGAGAAAGAGCCACTTCGGTCTCTTTTCTGGAGCGGGCTTTGGAATCGTCCAGGTATAAAATTGAAAGTTCTGAACCAGAAACTGTTATTTTTTTAATTTTCTCCTGATTAATTTCTTTGATTAATTGAGTAATTGATAACTCCTTTTCTTTTTCAAACGGTTGCTGGAATAAGGCAAAAACACCTGAAATTATCAGGAAAATCAGCAAAATAAAGATAAAATTTTTCGCCAAGCTTTTCATCAGATACTCTTTCAACATAACAGAAATTTTACTGGAAATCAAGAAAAAAGAGGCCCTACAACTTGTTTGTTGCAGGGCCGACCGTTCACTTCTGTTTTTCCCATTGGGATACGATTCCTATAGGAATAGCAGAAAGAGTCCGGTGGACTAGTCCAACGATTTGACGAGGAACTAATCTTGTGTACTCCTCCTTCGTTGGTTTCCAAGAGCGGCTGCCATTTAGTATAAGTCGTTTACTGTCGTGTAAAAACCATGGAGAACCAAGGCGACCTACGCTGCGGAGGTGGAGATTATTAGGAGTTGTTTCTTTCCTTGCTTTGCTTTCTTGGGAACGGAGAGCAGCCACTACTCCATCTAGAAATAAGGGGTAGTTTCTACTAGTTTGAACTCCAGTATAGAAATGATTTGAACCTTTGGATTGGGTCCAAACCACCACATGGGCTCCAGCTTTAAAAGCTGCCTCCCGGCATTCGGGGTTCCAGAGTATGGAACATACGCGGATGCCATTGGGAAAAGTGGTCCACTCCGCACATTCCTGGAGTTTCTCCCTGGCTTTAACTCGAGCTGTTTCTTGTTCATAAACTATATCAAACAACTCGAACACTCTCTCTTGGACTAATTGCCAATTGATGCTTCCATTGTGATTTTGGAATTTTTTTTGCCGTGGATAACCTTCAATAGTATAGTGGATGCTATCGGCTTGCAACGGTTTTATATTATCCACTGCCTTCACCATTTCCAACAGAGGTTTAAGACCAGGATTTTCTGTCAAGAGCCCAAGTTTTTCTACCAACAGCGTAGCAGAGGGAGTTTTCCATCGTCCTGTGTTATGCTGGTCGTATTCTCCTCCACCAGTATCAAAGTGGAGAATAGAAGGATTTCCTTCTGAACCAGGTAGAGATTCGCCAGCGTTGACGAAAACGATTTGAGCATTTACTGCTTTAAGAATAAACTTTTTTGCTGTCCAGCAGCAAAGCCAAACGTCATCGTCCGGAAATCTGTGCCCAACAAGAGTTTCAATTTCCGGAGCTGCCTTTTCTAAGGCAAGTCTTACAATTAGGTCAACCAGTTTTTCTGTTTGTGACATTCGTCACCTCCTATAAAATTTTCATTCAGAGACTTCAATGTCTCTGTGCTGCTTTATTTATAGCATTTTATTTTTGATTTGTCAAGAGAAGAAAAACGGCTTTATTTGCCGTTTCGTTTTTAATATTAGAGTATCCGATCGGTCATTATTTTATTAAATTATTATTGCTCTACTAATTTTAGAGTCATTCGATGTTCCTCCGGGTCAATTGATAGAATCTGAAAATCATATTTTTTATCAATTTTTAATCGCTCCATCATTCTGGTCTTTGTGCCAAATTCAGAAATATGACAAAGTCCCTGAATTTTTGGAGTGATTTGGACAAAGGCTCCAAAGGGATTAAATTTGGTTACTTTCCCCGAGATTATATCTCCCTTTTTATATTTCTTTTCAATGCCTTGCCAGGGATCTTTTTTTAGGGCCTTTGAAGACAAAGAAACTTTATCGTCGGAAATGTCAATAATTTTTGCTCGAAGTTTTTCTCCTACTTTGACAATTTCGCCAGGGTCGGTAACGATGGCCCAATCAAGTTCAGAAATATGGATTAGTCCTTCCAGCCCCTCACCAAATTTTATAAATGCTCCAAAATCAGTGATACCACTAATCTCTCCTTCGACCACTTCTCCTACCTTATATTTTTTTAAAACCTCTTTTATTTTTTCGGCTTCCTTTACTTTTTCAGATAAAATCAATTTTTTCTCTCGAGGAGAAAGGTCAAAGATTTTTACTTCTAATGTTTTACCAACAAACTTTTGGAGCTCTATTAAGATTTTAGATGAGTCTCCTCCTTCTACTCTGGGATAATGGCAGCTTTCTAATTGAGAAACTGGCAAAAAAGCCGGGATGGTAGAGATTTCGGTTAATAATCCTCCTCGATTAGCTCCGGAAATTTTAACCGCTATAATTTCTCCTTTTTCTTTTTTTTGTTTTAATCCTTCCCAAATTAACTCATTAGAAGCCTGGCTTACCGATAATTCAATATAACCTGTCTCATTTTCCAAATCGACTATTTTAGCAAAAATACTATCTCCAATTTTTAGATTTTTTAACTCCCCTTTAGCTTCCTGGAATTCTCTTCCGTAGATTATCCCTGTCCCTACATTCCCCAGGTCTAAAAACATTGCCTGGCGTTCTTTCCCAATAACTTTTCCTTCAATAATTTCTCCAACTTTTGGCGGTTTTACTAAATTATTTTTTTCAGACATTTTTTTCATCATCGGGTATTATATCACAAAATCCTTAGGAAAACAAGGTTGAACGGAAAAAAAGTTTGTGATAAAATTAATTATATGACTATCTTTTGGCATGGGCAATCCTGCTTTCAAATCTTTGCCCGTCGAGAAAAAAACAATCAAGTTTCAATCGTCATTGACCCATTTGATGAAACTCTCGGATTGAGAGTTCCTTCACTGTCAGCTGATATTTTATTAGTTTCCCACGATCGCCACGATCATAACAATCTAAAGGCAGTTTCTGGATTAACAAGTGCTTCCTCGCCCTTTTTGATTTCCGGCCCCGGGGAATACGAAGTAAAAGAAGTTTATATTCGAGGAATTAGTTCCTGGCACGACGAAAAAGAGGGGAGTCAAAAAGATGAGCCTCTCGGCGAAAACACTATTTATACTATTGAAGCTGAGGATTTGAAATTATGTCATTTAGGAGATTTAGGCCAGAAAGAATTAACCGCTGACCAACTGGAAAAAATTGGTGAGGTTGATATTCTAATGATTCCGGTGGGAGGAGTTTATACTATTTCTTCAAAAGAAGCTCCGAAGATAATGGCTCAAATTGAACCTAAAATTATCATTCCGATGCATTATCAAGTACCAAAATTGAATCCGCCAGCTGGCGGAAAACTAGATGGGTTGGATAAATTTTTAAAGACAATGGGGATAAAATCAATTGAATCTTTGAATAAACTGTCAATCAAGAAGAAAGACCTTTCAGAAGAAGAAATAAAAATAATTGTCTTAAAGCCTTGAATTTTTTAAATAAAATTCAAAATTTACCAGAAGGAAAAAGAAAAACCATTTTTTGGTTAATAATAATCATGGTTGGGATTTTCTTATTAATCTGGTGGGCTAAAAATTTAGAAATGAGAATAAAAAGTTTCAAATCAGAAAAAATTAAAGAAGAGCTCCAATTACCAAGACTGGAAGAAGAATTAAAAGGTCTGCCAAAGTTTGAAGTGCCGGAAGCTTCAGAGGAAGAGCTTTAAAAATATGGCTAAAGACCCCAATCCAAAAAACAGGGAAATTGGTTACGTCAAACCGCGGGAAATCACCGAAGAGATGAGGGATTCTTACATTGATTATGCCATGTCGGTGATTATCTCCCGGGCTTTACCCGATGTCAGAGATGGATTGAAACCGGTTCACCGTCGGATTTTGTATGCGATGCATGAAATGGGATTAAAACACGATGCCAAGTTTAGAAAATCAGCAACGGTAGTAGGAGAGACATTGGGAAAATATCATCCTCACGGCGATCAATCTGTTTATGATGCCGCGATAAGAATGGCACAAGATTTTTCATTGAGATACCTTTTGATACAGGGTCAAGGAAACGTAGGGTCAGTCGATGATCCAAGCGAGTTTGCGGCTATGCGATATACAGAAATGAGAATGTCGAAAATTGGTGAAGAAATGTTAAAAGACATTGAAAAAAATACAGTTGATTTTGTTGACAATTATGATGGAACCAGGAAAGAACCCACTGTTTTGCCCTCTCCCTTTCCCCAACTTTTATTAAATGGCTCTCTGGGAATTGCTGTTGGCATGGCCACCAATATTCCTCCTCATAATCTTTCGGAAACTTGCGATGCCGCCATTTATTTAATTGACCACCCCAGAGCCGCCACAGAAGATTTACTAAAATTTATTAAAGGCCCTGACTTCCCAACTGGCGGAGAAATTTTTAATCAAAAAGAAATAATTCAAGCCTATTCTCAAGGAAAGGGGCCAATTATCACCCGGGGTAAGGCCGAAATCACCGAGGACAAAAAAGGCAGACTCCAAATTATGATTACGGAAATTCCCTATCAAGTTCAAAAGTCTTCTTTAGTTGAGCAATTGGCTAACTTAGTTCAAGAAAAAAAGATTGAAGGAATAAAAGACATTAGAGATGAATCAGATAAAGAGGGGATGAGAATTGTTATTGATTTACAGCGGGAGGCCATAGCCCAGAAAATTTTAAACCGGCTTTACAAATTTACTGACCTCCAAAAAACTTTCCATTTGAACATGTTGGCCATAGTGGAAGGAATCCAGCCTCGGGTTTTAAACTTAACCGAACTCTTAAATTATTATCTTTTACATCGAAAAGAAGTAATATATCTGAGAACAAAGTATGACTTGGAGAAAGCCAAAGAAAGAGCTCATATTTTAGAAGGATTAGATAAATGCCTGGCGAATATCGATGCCGTAATTAGAACAATTAAACAATCGGATAACCGGGAGGAAGCTCAAAAAAACTTAATAAAAAGGTTTAAATTAACTCAAATTCAGGCTAATGCCGTTTTAGAAACAAAACTTTCAGCCTTAGCCAAATTAGAGAGGAAAAAGATTGAAGATGAATTAAAAGCGCTCCGTATTAAAATTAAAGAATTAACCGCGATTTTAAAGAGCCCTCAAAAAATAAAAGAAGTGGTTAAGAAAGAGTTGAAAGAAATAAAAGAAAATTTTGGCGATGAAAGAAGAACCAAAGTCCGTCTCCAAAAAGTGGGCGAAATTGCTGAAGAAGATTTGATTCCCCAAGAGGAAACTATTATTACTTTAACTCAAGGAGGTTATATCAAAAGATTAAACCCGGCTACTTATAAAATTCAAAAAAGAGGAGGAAAAGGAATTTTAGGAATGAAAACGGTCGGAGAAGATATTGTCGAGCACTTTCTAACCGCTAACACTCACGACTCTCTGCTTCTTTTTAGTGATTCGGGAAAAGTTTTTAGAACTCCAGTTTACGAAATTCCCGAAGGAACTAGAGTAGCCAAGGGAAGAGGTCTTTTAAATTTTCTAGAAATTTCTTCTCAAGAGAAAATCTTATCTCTGATGTCCTTAGGGAAAGCCGACCAGGGTTTTATCAAATATTTAGTAATTGCCACCAAAGATGGTATAATCAAAAAAACAGCCCTTGAAGAATTTGAAAATGTGAGAAGGTCAGGTTTAATTGCCATCACTCTTAAAAAGGGGGATGCCTTAAGGAAAGTTTCAAGAACCACCGGTGAGGATGAAATTATTTTAGTGACTAAAAAAGGTCAGTCTGTCCGCTTCAAGGAAAAAGAAATAAGGCCGATGGGAAGAGCGGCAGCCGGAATTAGAGGAATCAAGCTTAAAAAAGCTGATGAAGTGGTCGGGATGGACGTTGTTGACGTTAAACGTCAACAGGGGAAAAAACAATATCTATTAGTTGTAACGGAAAATGGGTTTGGGAAGAGGACGGATTTAAAAGAATATAGACTTCAGGGTAGGGGAGGTTCGGGGATTAAAACTGTTCAAGTTGCCCCCAAAACCGGAGATTTAGTAGCTTCAAAAGTTTTAACTACCCGAGCATTAGCGAAGGGTGAAAATGAAGCCAAGGCTTCATTGCCTACCGAAGAAGATTTAATTGTTATTTCTCAAAAAGGTCAGGTGATAAGGGCGGCAATTTCTAGTATCTCCAAACTTTCCCGGGTTACCCAAGGAGTAAGAATAATGAAATTAGGAGAGGGAGACCAGGTAGCTTCAGCCACCTGTATCTAATAAAAATTTTCGATTTCCAATCATGGAAAGTTTCCTTAACCCCCCAGAAGTTCTAAAACAATTAAAGCTAAAGAAAGAAATGGTGGCGGCGGATTTTGGTTGTGGCTCTGGTGGTTGGGCCTTACCTTTAGCCAAAAAATTAGAGGAAGGGAAAATTTATGCTCTAGATATATTAGAAGAACCCCTTTCCGCTTTAAAGGCCAGAACCAAATTAGAAAAAATTTTAAATATCGAAACTATCCGGGCTGATATCGAGAAAAGAACGCCCCTATCGTCAAATTCAGTTGATTTAGTTTTAATGACCGATCTTTTATTTGAATGCGAAGATAAAAAAATGGTTTTGGGAGAAGGAAAGAGAGTTTTAAAGCCGGGTGGGAAAATTTTAGTTGTGGACTGGAAAATAGATGCTACGATTGGTCCTGAAGAGGGTAGGGTTTCAACTGAAGAAGTGAAAAAAATAGCCAAAGACCTTGATTTAAAACCAGAAAAGGAATTCGAAGCTGGTATTTACCACTGGGGCTTAATTGTGGTAAAATAAAAACATGAAAAAAATTCTTCTAATTTCACTTCTACTTAGCTTGCCAATTGTTGTTTTAGCAGTAGAATTTCAAAATCCCCTCGAGTACGAAACCTTTGGAGAGTTAATTGACGCCATTATTAAGTTTATCTTTTATATCGCGGTTGTCATTGCTCCTCTAATGATAATCATTGGGGCATTTTATATCTTAACTGCCGGGGGTGACCCCAAAAAAATTGGCACTGGTAAAAACATAATCATCTACACTTTAGTTGGATTAGTTATTATTTTACTTGCCAGAGGACTTATTGCGATGATAGAATCGTTAATAGGAGTAAAAATTGGCGGATAAAAAAATTCACCCCGCCCTCTATGCTGTATGTATTATGTTTATGTTTTGCGACGGAAAAGAGGTGATAAATTCTATATAGGGTCTACTAACAATTTAGGAAGAAGGATGATGGAGCATCGGACAGAAAATGATTTTAGGCTAATTTACTACGAGGCCTATCAATCAGAAAAAATAGCAAGAAATAGAGAAAAAAGATTAAAATATTATGGTAGTGCCTGGCGAGCCCTCAAAAAAAGGATTGCTGCTTAGAGGGCGGGGTAAAAAGGTCGAGCCCAGGGAAATAAAACATAAAACATAAAAAATAAAATATTAATGAAAAAAATTTTATCAGCTTTGGTCTTAATTAGTCTGGCGGCTGTTTTGGCAGTACCGATGATGATTTCGGCTCAGGAAGGAGCTCCGACGGAGTGTAATATTACTAAAGATTTGAGTGGTTTAACTGGAATAAGCTGTCCGTCTTCGGGCACCTGTCCTTTTGATAGTCCTAGTTATGATTGTGGAATGTGTTGTTTAATGAATGCCATCTATACTGTTACAGATTGGATATTTGTTCTCTTAATAGCAATTGTAGCCGTTATGGTAATTGCTGGAGCCTTCACTTTAGTAACTGCAGCTGGTGCTCCAGAGAAAGTGACCTCGGGAAGGAATTACATAATCTATGCCATGATTGGAATGGTAGTTGCTCTTTTGGCTAAAGCTATTCCAGCTATTGTTAAGGGGTTAATGGGATTGTAAAAATTTGGGGCCAATTCTATTTTTGTAAAATCAACCCGAGCACATAAATTGGGTTATGTGCTCGGTTGATTTTTTAGTAAAATGAGATAAAATATTGATGCGGACGTGGTGAAATTGGGAAACACGCAAGATTTAGGATCTTGTGTCGAAAGACTTGTGGGTTCGAGTCCCACCGTCCGCACTAAAACCGAGCACATAAAACGTTATGTGCTCGGTTAATCATTGGAAAATTGAAAATTTCTTATTTTATCCTCTTACATTTATTTTTCTCTTTCTTTCTCTTAAAATTTTCGGTATCCTGATAGTTAAAATTCCTTCTTTCATTGTGGCTTCCACCCGCCCAGGGTCAACTTCCACTGGCAAAATTACCTCTCGGGAAAATGGCCCCCAATAACATTCTTGAGTAAAATAATTCTCTTCCTGCTCCGATAATCTTTCCCTATTTCCTCGAATAGTTAGTACATCACTTTCCATTGAAATATCTAAATTTTCTGGCTTTACTCCAGCAATTGCCGATTGAATAATCAGCTCATTTTCGGTTTGATAAACATCAATTGCCAGTTGTCCCTCTGGTTCGAACCACTTTTCTTTATCCTTCACAGCTTTAGTCAAGGAAGGTTCTTCTTTCTTTACTTCGGGTTCTTCAATTTTTTCAAGTTCGGGTTCAATTGGTTCTGCTTTAATTTCCAATTTTCTTACTCTCGGCACTCTCGCTTTTTTCGCCTGTCCCGTAGGAAGCCGAAGGCTTTCCTTCGGGGGGTTTTTTTCTACCTTTTCTATCCCTTCTTCAACTGGTCCTTCAATTCCCATTCCCTTTTTTAATTTTTCGAAAAAAGAAGATTCCTTTTCCATATTAATTAATTTTACAAATACTTTTCATTTTTTTCAACCTTTTGAATCCCAAGGAAACAAAGAGGGCCAAACTAATCAAGATAATAATAGGAATTAAGAATCTCAGGCTTCCCTCAATTTCCATAATAGAAAAATTATAAAGTCCATGCAAGAGGCAGGCTATTCCCAAGCCGACAGCTAAGAGCGATATCCGGTTTTTTGTTTCGGAAAAAGATAGAGCCAGAAAGAGACCTACGGTTCCTGAACATAAGGCATGTAAAAAGGTTGCTCCTAAAAACCTGGCAACCGTAATCGAAAAAGCTTCTCCGAGTAAAAAGGTTGGACCGAGAGTGATTAAAATCAAAATGTTTTCTAAAGCGGCAAAACCCAGAGCGGCAATTATCATATAAAGCAAGGCATCGGTTGGTTCATCAAATTCGGCACTCTTCAGTACTTTTTCTTTCACCACTAGATATTTTAGAACCTCTTCAACCAGAGCTACTCCGATCAAAGCATTAAAAATAATAATTAAAAAGGGAGAGAGGAGATTAGATAATGGTGGGTGCAAGGTGCTCTCAAAAATTCCCTTTTCTAAGAAAACCGCTGGGATGGCAGCCAACATTCCATAAAAGAAAATTTTTATTACCTGGGAATTAGGTTCAGGATGAACATCTTTTCTCAAATAAAACAAAAGCCAGATTAGGCTGGGCAGAACTCCAAAAAAAATATAAAGAGGATAACTCATTTGGGCCATTTTTCAATCATTAAACGCCGAGCCACCGAAGGTGGCGAAGGTGGAGATGAGGGACTCGCCCTCATCGACTATTTGGGCCATTCCTCGATCATCAGGCATTTCTTTTTATTCTCTATTGGTAATTTTTGATAGATTTCTTCAGTGATGAAAGGCATGAATGGATGCAAAAGTTTTTGAGAAGTTAGTAATACATATAATAGAACTTTCTCTGTATTTTCTTTTTCAGTTTTGGATTTTGGATTTTGGATTTTGGATTTCGATGATTCAATATAAACATCGCAGAAGTCATGCCAGAAAAAATTATAGAGGATATGGGCGGCCTGGCCGAACTGAAAACCTCCCAAATTTTTATTAACTGATTTTATTGTTTTATCTAAGGCTCGAAGAATTCTTTTATCAGCCAATGTTAACTTTGAGCCAGAGCACAAAATCTTTGTGCTCGGCCGAGCACTCAACCCTATTTGAGTACTCTGGTTTTGCATCATTACAAATCGGCTAGCATTCCAAATCTTGTTACAGAACTTCTTTCCCATAACTATATTGTCTTCAGTAAATCTAATATCCTGTCCTCCCATAATTTGCCAGGCTATCCCAAATCGGGTAGCATCGGCTCCATATTTTTCAATGAGATTTATCGGGTCTACTCCGGTACCAAGAGATTTTGACATTCTTTCCCCCTCTTTGGTTAAAACAGTAGCATGGACATAGACCTCTCGAAATGGCTCTTTTTTCATAAATTCCATCCCGGAAAATATCATCCTGGCTACCCAGAGATTTATAATTCCTCGGTCAGTACTCAGAACATTGGTTGGATAAAACCTTTTTAAGTCTTTGGTTTTTTGGGGCCAACCAAGGGTGGCAAATGGCCAGAGAGCAGAGGAAAACCAGGTATCCAGAACATCGTTCACGCCTTTTAAGGGTATTTTATGACCCCACCAGATTTGTCTGGAAATGCACCAATCTCTGATGTTCTTTAACCAGTCAAAGTAGATTTTTTCCCACCTTTTGGGAATAAATTTTATCCGGCCTAATTTAACAGCCTTGATAGATTTTTTAGCCAGTTTATCCATTTTTAAAAACCACTGCTTAGAGGGAATCAATTCAACCGTTGTGTTGCAGCGGTAACATTTAGGAACTTGATGATTGTACTCCTCAACTTTTTCTAAAAGTCCTAATTTTTCCAAATCTTCAACCACTTTTTGTCTAACCTCCAAAACCTTTAAGCCCCGGTATGGCAGAGGAGAATTTTTAGTCATTCTGCCGTTTTCATCAATTACTTTAACTGAACCTAATTTATGCCGGAGACCAATTTCGTAGTCGGTCAAATCGTGGGCTGGAGTAATTTTAACAGCGCCAGTGCCAAATTTTGGGTCAACTAATCCATCAGCCACGATAGGAATTTTTTTATTGACTAAAGGCAAAGTAACTTTTTTACCGATTAATTTTTTATATCTTTTGTCACCGGGATTAACGGCAACCGCCGTGTCTCCCAGCATAGTTTCGGGTCTGGTGGTGGCAACAGTTATAAAAGGAGGATATTTTATATACCAAAGATGACCCTTTTCTTCTTTATATTCTAATTCTAGGTCTGATAAAGAGGTGGCGCACCTTGAACACCAATTGATTACTCTTTCTCCTTGATAAATCCAGCCTTTTTTGTAGTAATGTAAAAAGGCAGCTTCCACTGCTCGGATATAATCTTTGTCCATGGTAAAACGGGCTCTCGACCAATCAAACGAAGCGCCTAATTTTTTAAATTGATTTAAAATTATATTTTCGTATTGATCCATCCAGTCCCACATTGTTTTAATAAACTTTTCTTTACCTAAATCAAACCTTGTTTTACCTTCTTTTTTTAATTTTTTCTCTACTTTGTTTTGGGCAGAGATGCCGGCATGGTCGGTGCCGGGCAGCCATAAAGTTTTAAATCCCTGAAGTTTTTTCCAGCGGATTAAAATGTCCTGAACAGTGACATTTAAAGCATGGCCCATATGAAGCTCACCAGTAATATTTGGGGGAGGGATAACAATACAATAAGGCTTTTTATGACGTTTAGGAAGCTTATCAGGATTAAAAAAACCAGACTTTCGCCAGAGATTGTAAGTTTTATTTTCCACCTTTTTCGGATTATAAGCCTTCGGAAGTTTCATATATCTTATTCTATCAACTGACTTGCCTTTTTTCAAATTTTAAGTTAAAATTAAAATAATTTGGCGCATTCGTCTATCGGAAGGACGCCTGGCCTTCAATCAGGCAAGATGGGTTCGACTCCCATATGCGCCATATGCAAGCTGACTATTTAAATCTCTCTTGGGCCCAGGACCTTAAAAATCCTAAAGAAAAATTTTTATACCGATTTTTTGAAATTTTTCCGGGGTTTTTGTCTTGGGGGACTTTAGGCGGTGCTTTTATTTTATCTTGGTTGGCTCCTGTCGCGGTGGCTATTTTTATTATTGCTTTCGACCTCTATTGGCTATTAAGAATTTCCTATTTATCTTTCCATCAGTTGGCTAGCTATAAACAAATGAAAAAAAATCTTAAAATCGATTGGATGGAAAAACTCAAAAAATTGAAAAACCTGCCTGTCGGCAGGCAGGGATGGTCAGAAATCTACCACTTGATAATTCTGCCGACGTATAAAGAAGGAATTGATACAGTAAGGCCTACCCTCCAAGCTTTAGAAGGTTCAAATTATCCTCATGATAAAATGCTCGTAGTTTTAGCTGTTGAGGAAAGAGCCGGGGAAGCCGCTCAAAAATTAGCTAAAAAGATTAAGGAAGAATTTGGTAAAAATTTTTTTCAATTCTTAATTACGACTCATCCTCAAAACATAATAGGGGAGGTAGTTGGAAAAGGTTCTAACCAGGCCTGGGCAGCCAAAATTGCTAAAGAGAAAATAATTGACCCCTTAAAAATTCCCTATCAAAATATTATCGTTTCGGGATTTGATATTGACACCAGAGTTTATCCTCAATATTTTGCCTGTTTAACTTGGCATTACTTAACCGCTAAATCGCCTTTAAGGTCAAGCTATCAACCCATTCCAGTTTATAATAATAATATCTGGCAAGCTCCGGCTTTTTCCCGGGTAATTTCTACTTCCGGCACCTTTTGGCAAATGATGCAGCAGGAAAGACCAGAACAGCTAGTAACCTATTCCGCTCATTCCATGCCTTTTAAAATTTTCGAAGAAGTAGGTTATCCCACCAATTTAATATCGGTTAATGACGATTCCCATATTTTTTGGAAATCTTATCTTTACTATAACGGGGATTACCGGGTGATTCCCCTGCATTATCCCGTCTCAATGGACGCTGTAATGGCAAAAAATTTGTTAGGAACGGTCATTAATCAATACAAGCAACAGCGGCGTTGGGCCTGGGGCTGTACGGAAGTCCCCTATATTTTTTATGGTTTTTTAAAAAACAAAAAAATTCCTCTCAGGGAGAAATTTCGCCATTGTTTAAGTCTCTTAGATGGGTTTTGGTCTTGGGCAACCTGTGCTCTGCTCATTTTTTTCTTAGGATGGTTACCTCTTATTCTGGGAGGCGAGGAGTTCAACATTAGCCTACTCTCTTATAATTTGCCAAAGCTGACTGGTCAAATCATGACCATAGCCATGATTGGGATGGTGACTGGAGCCATTGTCAGTATGTCGCTTTTACCTCCTCGGCCGGCAGGTTGCAGCCGCTGGAAAAGTCTTTCTATGATTTTTCAATGGTTGCTATTACCTCTAACTTTAATTGGTTTTGGCACTTTCCCTGCCCTAGACGCTCAAACTAGATTAATCTTAGGAAAACCTCTTGGTTTTTGGGTCACTGAAAAAATTAGCCCTCCCATCGCTTGGCAGCAATCAGAAACCCAATAATCAATGATTGGTTTGATTGGTAATATAATGGTAGCCAAGTGGCGGGGATTATTCTAAATGAATTCTCTCTCTAAATTCTTTTAATCTTTCTCTTAATAAGGGGTATTTTTTTAGTTCCGGGTCTTTTTCTAATATTTCTTTTGCCGCTTCTCGCGTTTTTTCAACCAGCTCAAGGTTTCCCATCGAGGCCATTACAAAATTAGGAATGCCCCACTGTCTTTGGCCGATTAAGTCTCCCGGGCCCCTTAGTTTTAAATCTTTTTCCGCCAGCTCAAAGCCGTCTTGGAGCTGAGTCATCGCCTTTAAGCGGGGATTATTGGAAAAATCAGAAAAAAGAAAGCAATACGACTGATTTTTATCTCTTCCTACTCTGCCTCGGAACTGATGAAGCTGGGCTAATCCGAACTTGTCCGCTCCTTCAATCATCATTATAGTGGCATTTGGAAAATCAATTCCTACTTCTATTACCGAGGTTGAAACCAGGATATCGGTCTTTCTTCCTTTAAAACTTAAAAGCGCTTTTTCTTTTTCTTCGGTTTTCATTTTGCCGTGAAGCATTCCGACATTTAAATCGGGGAAAATTTCTTTTTTTAATTTTTCATATTCTTCTTTGACTGCTTTGGTTTCCGCCCAAAGAAAATTTCTTTTATCTAAAGTTTCTTGAGTATTGAGGGCTTGCCCGCTGAAGCTCTCAGCGGAGGCGGGTTCAATTCTGGGGCAGATTACAAAAACCTGTCTGCAGTTTTTAACTTCCCCTCTAATGAAATCATAGGCTTCCTGTCTTTTTTGAGGCGGAATGATTCTGGTGATTATCTTTTTTCTTCCCTTGGGCATTTCTTTAATCAAAGATAAATCTAAATCGCCGTAAATTGTCAAAGCCAGCGTTCTTGGGATTGGAGTAGCACTCATTGAAAGCAGGTGAGGCAAAAATTCCTGTTTGCGGCAAAGTTTTGCCCTCTGCTCTATCCCAAAGCGGTGCTGTTCGTCAATAATCACCAGCCCCAGTTTTTTAAATTCCACTTTTTCCTGCACCAAAGCGTGAGTTCCGATTAAAATGTCGATTTCCCCATTTTTCGTTTTGTCTACCATTTCTTTTCTTTTGATTTTTTTGTTGTCAAAGAAATTCTCTTTCCCTGTTATTAATCCGATTTTTACTTTAAATCCTTTCAATAAACCGTTGAGCGTTTTAAAATGCTGCTTTGCCAGAATTTCGGTCGGTGCCATAAAGGTTGTCTGAAAGCCGGCCTTGACCGCGTTTAAAACCGCAATTGTGGCCACTACTGTTTTTCCGGAACCAACGTCGCCGTCCAGAATCCGGTTCATCGGCCTTGCTTTTTCCAGGTCTTTTAGAATCTGCCAGGCGGATTTTTTCTGGTCAAGAGTCAATTTAAAAGGAAGTTTTTGTATGAATTTTTTGGTCACTTCAAGATTAATAGGAATAACAATTGCTTTTTCTTTCGCTAATTTTATTTTTTCACGGAGAATCGCCAAGGCGAGGTCAAAAAGCTCTTCAAAGACAAATCTTTTTTTTGATAGCTTGGCTTTTTCTAAAGTGTCGGGGAAATGAATTTGCCAAATCGCTTCTTTAATCGGAAGAAGGTCGCTCTCTTTTCTTATTTCTTCGGGCAGAGTTTCGGGAATTTTGTCTTCTATTTTTGTTAAAAGGGGTTTGATAATAAATCTTAGCCAGCGGGAAGACATTCCTTCTGTTTCAGGGTAAATGGGAACGATTCTTCCGGTATGGACCGAATCGTATCTTTCTCCATTTCCCAGAGCTCCTGCAAATTGGGGCGGAATTTTTTCATAAGCCGGGCTGGATAAATATCTTCTTCCTTTTTTTGAAACCATTTTCCCGACCAGAAAAACAAAATCGCCTTTTTTAAAGGTGTTTAATAAATAGGGCTGGTTGAACCAAGTAACCCGGATTCCTCCCGAATTGTCGTTTACCAGCGTTTCGGTTATGGTCATTCTTCTTTTGAAAATCCGGATATTTTTAATATCTGCGATTTTTCCTTGAATGCAGACGGTTTTTCCTTCTTCAACTTCTGAAATCGGAATTATATCAGAAAAATCCTCATAGCGATGAGGAAAATGAAATAAAAGCTCCCCGACAGTCTTAATCCCCAATTTTTTTAATCTTTTTTGATATTGGGGGCCGACCCGAGGAATTTTCTCAATAAGAGTAGAGAGATTCATGTGCGCCCGGTAGGAGTCGAACCTACAAGCTTCAGGTCCGCAACCTGACATTCTGTCCATTGAACTACGGGCGCGAATACTATTTAAAATTATCATAAAATTCCTTTAAATTCAAGTTGACTGAAATAATTTTAAGAAGTAAAATGGAGTAGCCGGAGAGGTGCTTGAGGGGTTGAAAAGGAGAGTTTGCTAAACTCTTATAGGGTGTAATAGCCTTATCGTGGGTTCGAATCCCACCCTCTCCGCCAATTGGCGGATTCTATAACCGAAAGGTGGGCTGTGTCGAATTGGTAAGACACCAGTCTTGAAAACTGGGGCCCTGAATAAGGGCGTGTAGGTTCGAGTCCTGCGCCCACCGCAAACTTAAAACCGGCAACGCCGGTTTTTTTGAAATTATGTTTAAGGTGAGTTGTCGTCTTCTGGTTTGGCTCGAGCTACGACAATGCCAATGATTTCTTTGGCGCCAGCTTTCTTTAAAACCTTGGCACACTCTCTCATAGTTGCGCCAGTGGTATAAATGTCATCAACTAAAAGAATTTTTCTACCTTTAATTTTCTCGGGGCTTTGACAAAAGAAGGCCTCTTTTATATTTTCTTTTCTTTCTTCGTCGGATAACTCAATCTGGGGCGGGGTTTCCTTTATTTTTTCCAAGACGTTATTTGATAATGAAATTTTTAAAAATTTAGATAGTTCTTTTCCAATTTCCTCGGCTTGATTAAATCCCCGCCGCTTCAGTTTCCTTTTTTCGAGAGGTACTGGAATCAAAATATAATCAGAAAAATTAGGTTGGTTGTCGAGTAATTGAAAATGGGTTATTATTAAGGAAGTTAAGGGAATGGCCAGTTCTTTAACAAAGGGTTGATATTTAAATTTTCGGATTAAATTTTTAATCAATAAATTCTGATAGGGCAGAGCGAAATATAAATCTTTAAGGTTTTGAGTTTGACGTTTTTGATGAGTATTTAGAACCCCAAGAATGCTCTGGCAGTCTTCGCAAAGATAACTTCCTTCCCGACCACAGTTAAAACAAAATTGGGGATAAAGAAGGTCAAGAATAAAGTTTTTAACTTTTGCCCACATTGCCCTTTCCATTTAAAATGATACAATATATTTAATGTTCTGGACACCCCTTGAAATAATTCCTAAAAAATCTTTAGGAATAGACATTGGAACATCTTCTATTAAAATAGTGGAGTTATCCCGCCGGGGAGAGAGAAGAAAATTAGAGAACTACGGTGAAATAGCCGCCTCCGCCCTTTATCAAAGACCATTTCGGACTTTTGAGGAAAGCACTCTTTTGCTTGCCAGTCAGGATGTTTCCCGAGCGATAAAAGCCGTAATGGAGGAAGCCAAAATCAAAACCCGCCGAACTGTCTTTTCTATTCCTGATTTTTCCAGTTTCTTTACCAGTTTTGAATTACCTCCAATGACTGAAGCAGAATTACCCCAGGCAGTAAGGTATGAAGCCCGTCAGCATGTTCCCTTGCCTTTGGGCGAGGTAACCTTAGATTGGCAAGCGAT
>Ga0315548_1001090_pt1 | contig 23666 bp, 21 predicted proteins | sample SalMarSW160110MG_2_FD_202540 | JGI IMG/M metagenome (GOLD analysis project Ga0315548, IMG submission 202540) | Salt marsh sediment microbial communities from the Plum Island Ecosystem LTER, Massachusetts, United States - Salt Marsh Sediment SW1601-110 ...
ATCTTCAACATCAACCGATGTCGTTACCGGAGTTATCGTAAGTTCGGTTGGCTGGGCGGCTAATTCGCCTGCAAAAGCAAACATAAGCAGTACTGAAAAGGCGAATAACACTTTCCAAATATTACATTTCATAAGAACCTCCTTTTTTTATTTACGTCAATATTAAACTCTAAACAATACATAAATCTATATAAAGCTGTCCCAGAAGTCAAAAAATCTTCACTCATATAACCTCCTTTTAAAATGCGTTATATCTTAAAAAATTTGACTTTCCTTCCTTATTTTTAAAATGCAGTCGTTTAAAACATTATAATAGATTAAATAAAATTGTCAAGGGTTTTTTCGCTGAATTTCTCACATTTTCTTATCCGTGTAATAAAAAAGAAGAAATATCAACAACAGAATGGGACACAGATTTTAAGGATTTTTTAACAACAAATAGCACAAATTGTTTTTTTGTTTCTACTATTTAACTATTTTTTAATTTAACCATTTAACTGATTCGAAGGATCTTAGGGGACTTGACTTTTTCCTTTAATAAATTTACAGTAATAATAAAGGAGGATATTTATGCGATTTTCTAAAAGCGGATTTTTCAAAATTTTTATATCTTTTTTCTTTCTATTAAACTTACCAAAATGCGCGTCCTCGAACGGAGAAAATTTACAACTAACTTCTCTATCAAAGAATAAAAACATAAGCTCGGCATTTTTAGAATATTATGAACCGATAGAAAAAGATTATAAAATAGACATGCCGGCTTATTCTCTTCCATTAGATTTTAAAGAAATCACTAATTTTCTTTCCGTTTCAAATGAATATTTAAAGGACCAAAGGCAAAGGGATATTTTAAAAAATAATGGTTTTATTGTTGTAGACGAAGGCAAAACCGATAATATAACCTCATTCTATAAGAATATACTCGACAAAAATATTCCGATTTATGTAACCTCCGATACGCCTCTACATCTTTTTCATATACTGTTCGATGAAACATTAAAAGAAATAGAAGAGGAGATTTTCTATCCCGATATATTAGCTGTAACGGAAAAACTTCTGGAGAAATCAGAAGAAAACTATAACAAATTTGACGGATACTTGAAAGAAGCGGCAAAGAGAAACGTAGCTTATTTTTCGGTAGCTATGAAATTACTGAATCCGTATTTTTCCGAGCCCCGTTATGTCCAAAAATGGGTAGAATGGGAAACAGATGAAATAGAAAAACACTCTGGTTTACCCGATTATCCGACCGCGAGAGAAAAAGCTTTATTTAAAATACCCGAGGATTACAGTCAATATAAACCAAGAGGACATTACACAAGAAGCGAAAACCTTAAAAAATATTTTAAAGGAATGATGTGGTACGGAAGAATGACTTTTCTTATGAAAGGACACGAAAAATTCGGACCCGTAAGTCCTCCCGCGAAAGCACTAACAGACAGGGAGACAGCAAAAATTCAAACCCTTCAGGCTTCTTTAATTTCGATAAATTCAGGTAAATTAAAATTAGATGACGACAGAAATGTCTCGGAAGTATGGGATAGGATCTACGCGGTATCCGCATTTTACTCAGGGTTTTCGGATGATTTAACCATTTATGACTACAGCGAAACTCTCCGAAAAGTATTCGGCAGCGAATTCACAACAAAAGAATTGGAAAAAGAAGAAAAATTCACACAGTTTCTTTTAGAACTTTCAAAATTAACTCCTCCCGCAATCTATTCCGGCACGGGAGGCGCTGGTATCGACCCCGGAAATATTGAAGGTCACGAATTAACTTCCGTAGAACAATTGGACTCTATACTTACAAAAACCATGGGCTTGCGTTTCATGGGACAACGGTATATACCAGACTCTTATATATTGGGACAATTGGTTTCCCCTGCAGCCGGAACTGTCCCCCGAAAGATTCCTGAAAGGTTTACGGTTGTTTACATTCCGGATGAACGCATACAACCCGATTTGCATTATTCTATAAGAGGATTTCCGCGAGGTCTGGATGTTTTCAGTGTTTTCGGCAGCAAAAGAGCGGAAAAGCACTTACGAGATTACACAGATGATGAATATCCCAAATATTACGAACAGCTAAAAGTTTTAAGGGAAGAATTTTCCTCACTTACCGATAAAGACTGGAACCGAAACCTTTACTGGTCTTGGTTATACGCGCTTAAAACTTTGACAGGCGAAAGAGGAAAGGGTTACCAGGCATATCAGCAGACAGACGCCTGGCTCGACAGACAATTAAATACCGGGCTTGCTTCCTGGGCGGCGCTACGTCACAATACTATCCTCTACGCGAAACAAAGCTATACACCCGTTCACGTAGGAATTACTTCTTACACTCCGTCCCCCACACCTCCTCCACCTCCAAAAGGACTACTCGAACCATTACCGGAATTCTACAAGAATATACTGACCACTTCGAAAATGGCTTACGCGGGATTGAAAGATTTAAACGTCCTGACTCCGTCATCGGAACAGAAACTAACATCCTTAATCAGTCTTCTTGAAAAACTTTACAGTATATGTAAAAAACAGGTAGAGAACAAACCTTTAAATGAAGAAGACAACAGATTTCTCGGCAACTTTGCTGAAAAATTAAAAAATGCTATAGGTAATATTGAAGAAGAAGGTTTAAAAACCACTATAATCGCGGATGTGCATACCGATATAAACACAAAAAAATGCCTGGAAGAAGCATCCGGTTATTTAGATAACCTGATCGTAGCTTATAAAAGACCCGCGGGAGATATTGTACTCGCGGTAGGGCCAATCCTCTCCTATTATGAATTTAAACATCCTATGAGTGATAGGCTTACCGATGAAACATGGAGAGAAATGCTAAAGAACGGAAAAACTCCCGCAAAACCGGAGTGGATTAAAAGTTTTTGCGCATCTCCTTAAACTTTCACCCTTAACTAACAATTAACCGGCTAACTTATTAAGTTAGCCGGTTAATATTATGAATCGATAAACTATAGAAATTCTATTTTAGAACGGTCATTTTTCCTGTTTTTCTATCAGATTCGGTTTCTACAGAACAGAAATATACTCCCGATACCACATTTTGAGTATTCCAGTTTAAAGTATTCCTGCCGGAACTCTGCACCTCTCCGTTTAAAAGAGTTTCAACAACTCTTCCGCTTGAATCATAAATCTTAACGCTTACTTTCATCTGTCTCGGAAGAATATAAGAAATAGCAGTCTCGGTTCTAAAAAGATTAGGCGAATCGTTTAAAAGTATAATATCTCCTACCCCTTCCTCTTCTTCACAATAAATTCCACTCGGATCATAAACCGATGCTTTAAAAGCGATATCCGCACTATCAAAGGAAGGGATAGAAACAGAAAGAACTCCGCTGGCACTCTCAATCACATCTTCACCTATTACGGTCCCTTCCCAACAATTAAACCATTTAACTGCATATTCCTCATCCTCTAAGCCATTCAATGTAAGCGACTTATCTCCTACCGGATTACCATCGATTTCCCTTATCCAACCAAAAGCAAAAGTATCGCTGGAAAGAGCATAAGCATCACACCCGGGAACTCCTATACCCGTACTATCGAGAACGAGATGAGCAAAATCAATATCGGACACAAATTCGGAAAGACATTTTAATTGATCTAACATAGCATCACTAACACCACTCCCATACTCCCACCATATAGGTGTCGCCGAGAGCCCATTAGCAAGAGAAACCCAGATACAATTATGATGTATCTCATATGTGGCACTTGCTCCGGTCTCACCAAAAATTGCCGGCTTATTATAATTATTTACAAGATCCCTGGTAGCAGTAAAATAATTATAAAGACTGCTTCTAAGATCGTTCCCCGGATATTCTTCCGGCCAACCCTGATGCTCATATATGTGGTTATTAGTAATATCCATTACATCATAACCTTCCGGCCACCAGTAATCCCAGATACCTCCGCTTGTCGAACCTGTGGTGGGATGCCTGTAAGGATCATTATCCGCGAGATAATTATGCACTTTACTTAACCATTCTCCGGCATCCGCCTCATAACCCTGGTTCCAGCCGTCAGTCCCGTTAATTTCGTTTACTATCTCCCAGAAACCTAGAGCTCTGCTGTGACCAAATCTTGCTATGATGTATCGAAATTGTTTTTCCTGATATACCCACGCCAGTGAATCGCCAAAAAAGTCTTCACAGTCACATATAGTATTATAAGCATTGTCGTCCCAATCCGTAGCCCAGATAGTAGCCGATAAAATATCATGAGGAAATATCGCGAAATCCATTCTTAAATTTCTATCTTCGGCCCAGGAAAGAATTTCATCGATTCGCGCGCATTTATTCTGATTATACTGTCCAATACCCGGGTTAATATCTTCTATTTGGAATCTTCCTCCCTGGTTCCCCGACCAATCATAAGTCGAATTCCAGTAACCGAAAAGGTTACATCCCTTCTCTTCCAGCTTTCCTAAACCGCTATTACTTACACTCCAGGGATAATACACACCAACTCCATAATAAGAAGTTTCGTCATCATGCATTAAATAACGATTATTATAAGGGGAAACTTTAAGCCACCCGTGATAATCGGAAGTAGTAGCGTTAAATACACCAATATCACTCGTATCGACACCGTTTATATCTGAAGCTATGAGTCTATAATTCCATGTACCAACCTCATTGGGTGAGAACCTTACCTTCCAGGAAGAAACACTTTCATAATCATCAAAAAATCCGTTAATTATCCACTCCTGGCTTGCAGGGGAAGTGAAAACAACATGAAGATCGATTTCCTCCGGATTATAAGGATTGGAGTAATCCGCGTCCAAATTAACGTATATTTCAAATTTTTCATATAAACCTATAGTTTCGGAATTCACACTATCGACTGAAACTTCAATTGCTTTTAATTCAAAAGCAGATAAACATAAAAACAAAAATATCGGGGTGAGAAAAAGACTAAACTTACGTTTCCCTAAAAAAAACATATTTATTGCCTCCCTAATTTTATTCTCAACAAAGAAGAACCCTTATTCCGAATCAAATCATAATTGAGAATATCATTTATTTTTTTAATAGAAAACCAATAATTGCCTTTTATATAATACATGTCGAATTTTATTTGTCAAGAAAAAAACATAATTAGGATTAGAAGCATTACAAAATAGCAGTTCAATGACCAGGGATAAAGTGATCAGTGTTTTTTTTAATCCTTGTTTTTCTTTAGCGACTTTAAGTTAATCCTTAATCCCCGCTTAACTTTACGCTTATCTGCTAATCCTAAATTTATTACTTACTAAGCTTACCATTACAGCAGGAAGCAGGCTGACAAAAAACGATATCACAGTCGATAAAAATATTCCCAATCTATGCACAGGTATTGTAAAAAGCGAAAATAACAAAATTTTAAAATCGGAAAACAAGGAAGCAGAATGGGGTTATTTAGCTTCTTTCGGAAATCAAAGCATTATAGGCGATAAACTCGGAATGGCAATTCTATACCTAAATAAAGATAAATTAATGATAACCGAGGATGAGTTAAATAATGTAGTAGTACTAAAACCCGTAGAAGACCAGCTAACTTATTACTTCCTTGCCGCATGGGAACAGGAAACCGGTGGAATTAAAAGTGAAGAAGAATTTATAAATAACCTTGAAAGAAAAATAAAAGAACTGAATTCTCCGATTTTAATAAAGATGATGTAGAGGGTTAATTAATTCAATTTTTAGAATAGATAATAGATAACCATTCCTCAGCGGTTTTTTCCATCTCCTGGGGATTATCTATTTTCCTTGCCAGCGCGGAACCGCAAAATACTCCATCCGGATCATTTTTTACAATATCAGAAAGATTTTTCGCAGAAACTCCACCTGTATAAAATATGGTCAAATCCTTATAGGGCCCTTTCCAGGCTTTTGCAATTCCAAAAAATGAATTTGTTGCCGTAACAGTCGGGAAAAGTTTATATACCCACTGGTAAGGATATTTTTCTTTTAATTCCGCAAAATCACAACCATAAAGCTTTGCTTTCTTTACAAGCTGCTTCCCGGCATCACCCAATCCCCCCGGAACACACATTATATCGTTAGAAACACAAACTTCCAGAACTTCCGGAATGTAATCGGCGGACACAATACCGGCAACACCCTTACTGATAGAATCTTCCGCCAATCTTTTAGTCATTACTGTTCCGGCAAGTATTAACGCGTCGGGATATTTATCAAGTACGGCTTTTATACCTAACGCGGCAATCTCAGAGCGAAAAACAATCTCCAGGGTAATACCAAGCGGATTCAATACCTCATAAGCCTTAACACATTCATCGGTCCCCTTAGGGGCTAATATCGCAACCAATCTATTTTCTTTAATCCGTTTAAATATCGCTGCTGACTTATTCAAACCAAACCTCCTTTTTTAATTCTTAGTATCAAAAAACGCAAGTTTATTCTAAATTAAACATTTAATTTGTCAAGGATTTCTTTATCTAAACACACTAAATCTCAAAAAAGTTTTAGTACGTAGAAAAAAAGAAACCTATATTTTTTTGTTGTTTTAAACCCACCCCCATCTCCCCGTTTTTAACATTTATAATATGCAGGTATTGCAGTTTTTTACTACTCAAAGATTCAAGCATTCAACTGATTTGAAGACCCCGGTATCTGACACCTAAAGTTAGACATTAAACCCTAAATTCTTATACTACAACTCTCAGAAAATTTAAACCGTTTGTATTTTCACGATACTTGCCTAATATTATATTCTTTATATACTAAAAGAAAAACGATTATATTTGTTTTGAGGTATATCAAATGTTTAAAATAAAAAGAGAAACCATACCAACGATCATAATAATCCTTTCTATCATCATTGCTTTACTTTCTTTTTCTTTGATTCCTTTTACCGGAGGGGACAATTTTGCTTACTTTCATCTTTCCAGAGCAATCGCAGAAGGTAAGGGTTATATAGAAATTTGGGATGCCCAATTACCCTTACACACTCAATACCCTCCTCTTTTCCCTGTCCTGCTGTTACCGGCTGCCATTATTAACTCTTATTTACTCGCCAAGGTAATTGTTTTTTCGTGTTTTGTGTTTTTATTGTTTTTTTCTTATAAAATTTTCAAAGAATTAAATGTTTCAAAATCCCAAGAATTACCAATAATTGCGCTTCTATTCTTAGCTTTTGCCCCCGCGCTTCTCGAGTATAGCAGCACAGTTCTGTCTGAAATACCCTATATGTTATTCTCTGTACTCTGCCTTTATTTTTGGAGTAAGAGAAAATACAATACTTCACTGCTTTTTGCCGTAATAACTTTCCTTACAAGAACTACGGGTATTACTCTATTGATTCCGGTAAGTATCTACTATTTCCTGAGATTCAAAAACAAGAAAAAAAATTTAATTTATCTTTCATCCGTATTATTATCTGTACCCTTGTGGTTTATCTATAGTTTCTTTTTTAAAGAGCCTTATCAAAGATCCTACTTGCAATCACTGCTGGCAAAAGACCCCTATGATTCCCACTTTGGAAAAATCAATCTACTAGATTTACTTAACAGGATATGGCTAAATATATGGCAAATGATAACAAATATTTTCACTGAACTGTTCTACGGTAAAAATATAAATCAATCTATTTCTATATCTTTAGGTATTATAATCTTCTCCTTAATCTTTTTAGGTATATTCGGCGGTAAAATTTTCACTAAAAAAACAACTAAAAACAAAAAAGAAAGCCGATCGAAAAAATCGACTGAGAATCTTATATATTGGTATTTATTATTATACATTTTAATAACATCGTGCTGGCCTGTAATTTGGACCGTAGATAAAAGATTTTACTTGCCAATATTACCCTTTATCGCTTTTTGGATGGCACGGGGAATACAACTCATATCAAATAAAATCCCTAAATCAAACGGAAAGAAAATTCTTACTTTTATTATACCTGTAATACTGGCAACCCATTTTATCCTTATCTCTTTATTTAATGCTCTAGAACTCTGGAAAAACAATGTAAAATGGCATAAACAAAAAATTTGTCCACCTCCACCCAATTTTTTCAATCCTTACATAAAAGTAAAAAAGTGGGCAGACAAAGAAAATATCCCCGACAATTCAGTTTTTATGGCGAGAAAAAGACGCACTTTCTATCATCTGACAAATTATCGCACTGCTAAAAATCCAAAAACGTGGAACCGAAAAAATTTAAAAAATATTATTGAAACGAACAAAGTTAACTATATTGTTTTCCATCGCTATTCATCTACTACGCATGCTTTTATAGAGGGAATGAAAGATCTTACTGAAGAATACTCCTTTATTCCTGTTTATAGCGACTCTACCAAAGAAATAAATGTTGTCAAGTGCAGTAAAAAAGAAATCCCCCCGGTAAAAAACTCTGAAGGATCATTAGAAAAAAACATTAACAAGGAATCACAGAGATAGCATATTCTTTTACCCGAAACCTTAATAAACAACAAAGAGTATAAAGATTTTAAACCATTACAACACAAGGGAAATTGAAAAAGCCCATCCTGTCTTGCTTTCTATCTATAACCAATTATATTAATTAATTGAATTGCCTGAACTCACAGAAGTTTTAAATAAATACAACAATAAAACTCGTGAGATTGTGGCTTTGTGTCCTTTGTGTAATAATAAAATTTTTTTAAAAAAGAGGAGAAATATGTTTGGATTAAAATTAAGAATGTTTTTATTGGTTGCCGTTTTGTTCGGTATTGTTTACGCGGTAGTTACCATGATCGGAACAGCAAGGGGAATTACAAACTTCTACTTTTATCTGATCCTGGCTTTGGTTTTTATGTTGATTCAATATCTTGTCGGTCCCAAAATAGTAGAATGGTCTATGAAGGTTAAATATGTGGATGAATCAGAATACCCCGAGTTACATCAGATGATAGAAGAATTGGCAAGAAACGCGGGAATACCAAAACCAAAAGTCGGAATCTCCCAAGTAAATCTTCCGAACGCGTTTGCTTTCGGAAAAAGCAGAAGAGACGGAAGAGTATGCGTAACCCAGGGAATATTAAACCTACTGGATAGAGACGAACTTAAAGCGGTGCTCGGACATGAAATAACGCACATAGTAAACAGGGATATGCTAACGATTACTTTGCTTTCCGTAATACCTATGCTTATGTACAGAATAGCGTGGCATTTCCTTTTTTTCGGAAACATAGGAAGAAGAAAGGGAGAAGGAGCTGCTTACACGGCGCTCATCGGACTCTCCGCTTTAATATTTTACTTTATAACAAATCTTCTGGTACTTTACGCTTCCAGAATACGGGAATACTTCGCGGATAAGGGTTCCGTGGAACTGGGAAATCAACCTTCCGCACTCGCTTCAGCCCTATATAAACTCGTCTATGGTTCGGCTAAAACAAGTAAACAGGATATTAAAGACGTCGAAGGTCTCAAAGCCTTTTTCGTTAATGATCCCTCGAGGGCAAACAAAGAAATAAGAGAATTGGTACAGCTGGATCTCGATAGAAGCGGAACTATAGACGCGAATGAGCTTCAATATTTGAACTCGAAAAAAATAGAACTGAAATTTTCAGATAGATTAATGGAGGCTTTAAGCACTCATCCCAATATGCTAAAAAGAATACAAAAACTCTCGGAATATAACAGGTAGTATATTATGATATTACTTTTCTTTCTTCTCTCTTATTCTGTTAAAGATGTAAAAGATGTGTATGAGCCCTCCCGAAAAAAAATGGTAAAAGAACAAATTATAGCAAGAGGGATAAGTGATTCTCTTGTTATAGATGCTATGTTAACTGTTAAAAGACACTTCTTTGTCCCTGCAAATCTAATGCAATTAGCCTATAATGATAGACCTTTACCGATAGGCTACGGGCAGACTATTTCTCAGCCATATATCGTGGCAATCATGACGGAACTTCTTGAAGTAAAGAAGACCCATAGGATCCTCGAAGTAGGAACCGGTTCCGGATATCAGGCAGCGATACTTTCACTTCTTGCAGATTCGGTTTTTACAATCGAAATACTCGAACCGCTTGCCAGGTCCTCGCAAGCGAAACTTAAAGTCTTTGGATACAATAACGTTACCGTGAAAACCGGCGACGGATATAAAGGATGGAAAGAACACGCTCCTTTCGACGGAATCATAGTAACCTGCGCCCCGGATGAAATTCCCCCTCTCCTGTTAGAGCAACTCAGCATAGGAGGAAGAATGGTCATACCGGTAGGCTCTTATTACCAGGAATTACTTCTTATAACTAAAGATTCCTCAGGATTATCGGAAAAAAGTATAGTACCGGTAAGATTCGTCCCAATGATAAAAGGAGATTAAAATAATCATGGAATATTTAATAATTCTTTTAGTATTAAGCACACTTATATTTATACACGAATCCGGACACTTTATAGCAGCATATCTTGTTGGCATACCCATAGAGATATTCTCCGTCGGTTTCGGGCCTAAGCTACTGGGTATCAGAAAAGGAGAAACAGAATACAGAATTTCTCTTATCCCTCTTGGCGGCTATGTTTTACCGGAAATAATAGACGAAAAAGATTTCTACAATATTCCCGTCAATAAAAGGATTTTTTTCGCTCTCGGAGGCCCTTTAAGTAATATATTTTTTGCTATACTGATATTAACCGCTTTTAACATTGCCACATCGGGTTTCACCCTTAATAATATTTTCATTGCCCCCTTTGCTCAAACCGTAGACTTTTTGTATAGATTTTGCTGCTCCGTTCCCGGACTCTTCTCTGACCTCGAAAATGTTTCAGGAGTAGTTGGAATTTTCGTTCAGGGTAAAAGCTTTATAGGGACAAGCATAATTGGTCTCTTAAGTTTTTCGGCTATGTTATCTCTTAACCTTGCCGTCTTAAATTTTCTTCCAATCCCCGTTCTCGACGGAGGTAAAATATTTCTTTATCTTTTAGAAAAAATAAGTCCTAAAACAATTAAGGCTCAGATCCCGGCAACTATATGCGGATGGGTTGTAATGCTTCTTTTTATGATTTGCATTACTATCCTGGATATTAAAAGATTTATTTTGTAATTGAAAGTTAGACACTAAAGCACCAAGGCACAAAGATTTTCAATCAGAATTCAGAATTCAGAAGCCAGAAGTCAGAATTCCACCCAACCACCAGACTAATTGAACCACAAAAAACATAAAGAGCACAAAGTTTATTTTATTTTTCTACTCAACCATTCAACAATTTAACCATTCAACTTAGATTCAAAGAATCTATTTGATTTTTACATTATTCCCGGACCCAGACTGCCACAGTATCAAAAGAAATCGCGCCAATCAAACCGAGAACTTCTCCTTCCTTTAGCTCATCGTATTCGTACCACATCTTGCCAAATTGATATGCATTCGAATCCATAGCTTCCACTGAAATCGTATACATTGTATCTTTCTCCTTGAATAAGAGTCTGTTGAAAAAAATACCCAAGGTGGTATCTGTCGTTAACATGGGAGCATACTTATCTGCCGAATCCGCCTCTCCCGTAATATAGGAAGCTATCAGGTATGTATTATCGAAACAATGCTCACAGGTATTCCATATTAAAAGCGGAGGAGCACTCAAGTAAACAGTGTCAAGAAGGCCCGGCGAAAATATGGTTAGCAAACCGGGAACTTGAACTTCTCTCGATATAATTTCTCCTTCGATAGATACATTAACTAAATATTCCATACCGTGTTCTACACAAAAAGAATCATTACTGTAGTAAAGCCCCATCAGAGTATCAGATTCACTGTATCTAAAAGTATCGGAATGTTCATCCACAACAAAAATTTCCGCACCCGATACACCAGTAAGATCACTATCGAGAGAAGAATCTAATCTATATGTGGAGTCAACAAAAGCTCGCTGAAATTTCATATCCGGTTTTAACACAAGATTAATCACATACCTGTGCTCGAAAGGAGCTTCACCGGTACTGCAGGAAACAAAAAATAATATAAAAAAAGGAAACAAAAATATAAATTTCTTCATCATCTACCCCCTAAAACTTGTAAATAAATTCAATTGAAGGAATACGCGGAAGCATATAGAACGGCTCTTTAATCGGGGGTTCCTCATCGTAGTCATAATAATACATAAAAACATTCTTGGAATCCAATACATTGTACACACTGAGTTTTACATCCAGCTCATTATTCCCAAAATAGAAAGATCTACTTAAACTCGCATCTAAACGAACATACGACGGATACCTGACCTGATTTTTATCACCCTGCAATTCTATCCACGTAGCTTCGTCTTCACCATAAGGCATAAGTTCTTTTCTGTAACGACATCGCGCAAGATCTGTCGTATATGGATTCCCTGTACAAAAAGCAAATTGTACTCCCGCTTCATATCTCTTTCCTAACAGAGCAAGAAGAGTTAAATGAATATTGTGATTTCTATCCCAATCGGTCGGGTAAGTTTCATCTCCAAAAACCACATCGGTTCTAAGAAAAGAATAGCTCAACCAACCCCTTAAATTACCAATTTCCTTTTTTAAAAGAAAATCGAAACCGTAAGCTTTTCCGCTTCCCTCTTCCAACATAGTTTCATAATACGTTTTTTCAGTGGTAATCTGAATCTCTTCCATATCTTTCATACTGAGAAGACGATTATATTTTCTATAATAACCCTCTAAAGAAAAATAAAGGTCTTCTTTCAACCAGCCTTCTAATCCAAGATTAAAGTGATGAGCTTCTTCGGGATCGTATTCACCGCCGAGAGGTATCCAGTAGTAAATAGGAAGATCTATTCCCATATTGATAAGAGTTCCCCCCGGAACAATATACTGATGGAAATTTCCGAAAGAAAAAGTTATGGCTCGTAAGTCATCAAAAAAGTATTTTGCCGATAATCTGTAAGCCCGGAAAAAATCAGAATTTTCTTGCTCAAACTCTTCACTTTCCGAATAATAATGCGTGAAAGCAATCCCACCTGAGAGAATGAGATAATCCGATAAATCAAACTTATCCTCTATATACATAGAAATCCGATTACTCCAGATATCCTCATACGAATATTTAAAGCCCATTTGGAAGTTAACATTGTATTCGAAAGGGCGGTAATATTCTTCTACTCCTACTGTAATCTCATTCCTTTTAAAATTCTTTGTATATTCCGCTCCTACAGTGCCCACGTGAATATCTCCATCTGTCAGGAAAACAGTATCCATAGCTCTAAGAAAAAAGTCATGATTGCTGTAACCCCCGAATATGTGAAATAAATCTTCATCTGTATTCGAATGAAATAAATTTAAAGCCAAGACCTTATTGCCCCAGTCAAAAGCTATCAGCCTTATCGACTCATCATCCTCATCCCTGATGTCGAGAAAATCCTCACCGGTGTAACCACTTAGCACTAAAGACCAATTATCATTTATATCTGTTTCCCAATGCAAATAACCATCATAAAAGTAATAAGGAAGGTCGTAATCAAAAAGAGCAAGAAGCTTGTCAGCATAAGTCCTCCGAACTGACAGGAGAAAATTACTATTTAGAGAAGAAATCTTCCCACCCATCGTCAAACCACCTGATAAAATGCTTAGAGAAGCAACTCCTGAAAGACCTTCTATATCTCTTCCCACACCTTTTGTTTTTATATCGAGGACCGACGATAAGGAGGCATCATGCCTAACAGGAATTCCGCTAGAATACAATTCAGCGCTTTTTATCGCGTTTGAATTGAAAGCTGATACCAGACCGAAAAGATGGAAAGGGTTCAGTAAAGGGACATCATCGATAAGAACCCTATTCTGATCCGGACTTCCGCCTCTCACTGAAACAGAGGTTGAGAAATCGGAAGATTTAGTGACTCCGGGAAGAGTCTCAATAGTCCGCATTAAATCTCCCTCAACAAACGAGGGCAGCATCATCAAATCCTTATCAGATAGTGAAGGCGGAGTCATAAAAGCCGTACTTCTAAATTTTTTCTTCTTTGCCGATACCAGTATACCCTGTACTTTCAATGGCTCCATCTTCATCGCAACATCAATACTCAAATAATCTTGCTCGGAAAATTTTATTTCCTTTATTACATACCCATAACCCATCATAGAATATCTAACCTGAAATTGTTTAAGCGTATCACCCATTATCAAACTATAATAACCATGACGATCCGTTACCGTACCAAACTCTGTCCCAACAACAACTATATTAACCAACGGCAAAGGTTCTTTAGTCGAAGCGTCGTAAACATTACCGGCTAAAACGTTATATTGACTAACAAGAATTATCAAATAAAAAGAACATAACATCATCAAACACCTTTACCCCTTTATTAAATTAATTTATTTAACTTACCAATTACCCATTAAGACCCTTCAAATACAAAAAATGTTCCGCAGAAACGATTTTCCAAGCACAACTCTACCAACCCTAATAAAAAAATAAAACCCGTCTCTTTCCATATTTCCAAAAACCCTATGCAACAGAACCAAACAAATAAACAACCTATTTAATTTTGTATTAATGTAATAATACAAAATTAAATTTTGTCAACCCCTTTTCATCCATACGCTCGACATAAAAGCCTTAACAGAGCTCTTAAGCATCCTGTCTTTTATGTTTTTGGATGATTTCTTTCGAGACGGATTATGAATCGTCTTATTTAGATACTTATTATGATGGCGATTCGTTTAAATGATTTTACTGCGCTTCTTCCTTTCCCTGCTCGAATTCCCCAAGAAGAACTTTTGCCCACCCACAGTCAGGATTGATCTCCAGAGCTTTTTTATAAAACCTGGTTGCGGTTGAATCTTCTTTTTTCTCTTTATAAGCGTTTCCCAGCCATACATATATCTCATCACTGCCCCAATCTGGATAAATCTCCCGTTTTTCTTCTTGCAGAAACAGTTCTTCAGACTTTTCAAAAAGCGCAATCGCCTTGTCCACACCTCCCCCAAACATCTTGGGAGTATATAATTTAGAGGTTCCCTCGATCATATAAGCACGAGGATTCTCGGGATCGAGTTTTTTTGCTTTCTCTAATTCCTGCGCGGATTTCATTCCATTGGTCATTCCGAGCTCGGGCTTAAAACCTATTTCCATTCCCAGAATAGAGGCAAAAAGAGCGTGAGAATCAGCAAAGTCATCTTTACCTGCTATTGATTTTTGAACTGCCTCTTTTGCTGATACAATATGTTTTTCGCTTATTTCTTTATCCTCATACAAAATCGTACCTATCCTATAATAGTTCAAAGCAAGGTAATAATTAACCAGCCATTCTTTATCTTCAAAAGTGGAGAGACGTTCTAATTTTGTAGAAATTTCTTTTAGCTTTTCCACATCTCCTTCATCGACAGCTTCCTGCTGCGCTGATTTTATTGTCAACAAATGTTCATCTACCGTTTGTTTATCATCCGCCTTTAAAACCAATACTATAAATACGAACATTATTAATAAAGCTTTTTTCATTTTACCTCCCTTTTTACATCTGAAAAGATACACCGAAATAATAGAGTCGACCATAGGAGCTCTCGATCGGTTCATTCAGATCGCCATTATAGTAACCTAAAACATTATTCCTATTTGTAACGTTATTAACCGCAAAATAAAATATAGTTAGATTGCGATCGAAGAAAGAATACAGATACGACGCGCTCAGGTCAAAAACCCAGTAAGAGGGAAGCCGGTCGGAATGAAATTCTCCACCGCTCGGAGTAAAAGGTTTACCTGCGGCGTACATATATTTTACTCCCAACTGGAAAAACGTAACCGGAGTAAAATTCAAAATAGCGTTCAAATTGTGCGTAATATCGAAATCAGGAGGAAAAAGACCCGGATAATCCTGCCAATTTCTTTCCGATTTCAGATAAGAATAAGCAATTCTTCCCTCGAGTTTTTCAAAATTTTTCTTTATAAAGAAATCGATACCCTTCGCGTAACCAAACCCGGAAGAAATATAATTTAGAGAATCATCTTCTCTCATTAGTTTCTCATAATCCTTGTAATAACCCTCCACTCTTACCATCCCTCCATCATTTTTCCATGTTCCGGAAATAATATAATGTCTTGCATCCATGGGTTCTAAATCAGGATTTCCGTAATCCGGATCATACCTCCAGGGCTCATAAAACTGGTGGAATATTCCGGCGGCAAAAGCCAGAGTAATTTCATCGGCTGCGTTCCAGGATAAAGAAAACCTCGGATCAAAAACATTCTTTTCGCTTTTCGAATCACGGTCGAACCTTAATCCCGAAGTCAAAGATAAATTATAAGGAAAGAAAGATGTCCCTTCAACAAAAACCGAATTGATATAACTTTCGTATTCCCTATCGTAATAATTACTGGGAACCGATGGGTCTAAAGAGTCTTCCTCGGAAGGAACAAAACCCTCGAAATAACTTTTCCTTTGCTCAAGACTTCCTCCGAATTTAAAAAACATCCATGTTTTTTTCTCTAACAAAATTTTTGCCTGGCTAATTCTATCCGTTTCTTTTAAATCGAGAATATATTTATCGCCGGAAGTTATTTCCGTTTCCTTCCCAAAATCAGTACGCGATACATTAAAATTGAGAAAGCTATTATCAGATAGAGCGTGATCTATTTTTAAATTATACAGATTACTATTCTCAGTTCCATAATAATTTCCTGCCCAGGCAGGATCCTCGAGAGAAACACCAACATTATCTTTTTCTCTAAAGAAAAACGCTTTAGCACGACCTTGTTCAGAATACCGCCACGCAAGATTCAAGTTCAAATCATAGGAGAAGGGATATTCCGTGAAATCGTCATCGACATTATTGAAATCAAAAAGCGGTTTGGTATTGCTCTGATTACCCGAAAAATTAACTCCCAGTTTATCGTTTAAAGGTATAGCTCCCGCCACCGAAAAATTCGCGAGACCCATACCTAAACTAACAGTCCTTTCCGAAGGCAAATCCTGACTTTCCATCGATAAAACTCCCGATAAAGCATTGCCGTACTCGGCTCCGAACCCTCCCGAAGAAAAATAAGTGCCTTTTAAAAGAAAAGGACTAAAAGTTCCGAAAAATCCACCGGTCGGAGATTCATACCTGTAAGGATGATAAACATTTGCTCCGTCAAGAAAAAATTTGGTTTCAGTAACTTCTCCTCCCCGAACAAAGAGACCCGCGCCTTCTTCTACCTGCTGAACTCCGGGGAAAGATTTTATTGCCCAGCAAACATCTGCTGCCGCTCCGGGAGTCATGATTACTTCTAACGGCGTAAGAGTAACACCACTTCCTTCTCCGGTCGTAAACGAAGAAGCTCTGACCGTAACACCCTCACTTTTAATTGTTTCTTCTTTTAAACTTGCTTCAATCCTGATGTGCCTTTCTTCAAGAAACAATTCTTGCCTGAACTCTTTATAGCCTATCATTCTTATCAAAAGATTAAATTTACCTGTTTCTTTGGTTGTAAATTTAAAATTACCTTTTTCATCCGAAGAAGCACCATCGAGAGTCCCCTCCAAAAATACATTCACTCCTTCAAGAGCTTCCTTTTTCTCACCTGTTACCCGTCCCTCAATAACTGTATTACCCAGAAGTAATACCGGCAACAAAAAAAACAAACAGGTTTTACTTATACTAATTTTAACTTTCCGCAAGAATTTCCTCTAAATGTTCCAGGTAAGCCCTGAAAGCTTTTTTACCTTTTTCCGTTATACTGTAGACAGTATTAGGCTTCTTGTCTTTAAATGTTTTTTTCACATTAACGTATCCAGCCTTCTCCAACTTTTCCATATGGCTGCTCAAATTACCATCCGTAACGTCGAGTTTTTTTCTCAGATAGATAAAATTAACTTTCTTTGCCGAGTTTAAAATAGTCATAATTCCAAGCCTTATTGGAGCATGAATTAGTTTATTTACTTCCGAAGGATTAAAAGCTCCCATCTATACTTCCTTCCCCCTGAACCTAATTTTAACCACAATTCCCGGCACAATCATAGTTACGAAAATAAGAAAAGCGAACACTAAATTAGTAACATCGGGGAAAAACCCATCAACCAACGCTCCTATCCAGCAAAGGATAGCCGCGATAAGAAATTCCTTCCAGGAAACAAAAGCCTCCACAAAGAAGCCGACCCCCACCAGCAAAGCGATAAAGCTTTCCAAATAAGGAGTATATCCGGAGTACCAAACAATAAACATTACCAACGTAACGCTTATTGTTATACCTAACCAAACCATACCTATTAACTTCCCAGCAAAGGATGTAATCCCGGTCATTTTAGGTATCCTTTTAGCGAGCCTGTAACCGAAAAAGAAACCGATAACTAAAATACAAGCCCACACTACCCATATAAGATTATACAATACTTTCTCGAGAAGGAAAACCGTCAAACCAAGACCTATAAGCACTAGAACACCTAATAAAAACTGAATATCTACGGCGTAGACCCCTGTTTTCCTTAAGTCTTCCTCCGTTTCCATTAGATGACGCTTTATCTCCTCAAAACTTTTCTCCGCTTCTTTCTTATCCATTTTTAAACCCTCCCTTCAAAGTTCTTTGCTTTTCAAAGATTTTAACATTTTTTTGAAATTTGTCAAGGGGTTTATTAAAAAAGTCTAAAAGTCCTATGTCCAACGTCCAAAGTCGAAAAAACCTGGGACCCAAAAACCATTATCTGTTTAAAGATAATTACTGTCTATATTCCAAACAATCTTTTTGTATTATTGTATGTTTTCTCCGCCACTTCCGCAAAGGTTTTGGATTTTATTTCCGCGATTTTTTTTACCACATATTTTGTGTACGCGGGTTCATTTCTCTTACCTCTATGCGGGTATGGCGATAAATAAGGAGCATCGGTTTCTACTAAAATATAATCGAGGGGAATATCTTTTATGGAATCAGATATTTTACTATTACGATATGTAACAACTCCACCAACTCCAATAAAAAAACCCATCTCGATAATCCTTAACGCATAATCCTTCGTATAATCAAAAGCGTGAAAAACACCCTTACAGTTAAAATCCGAGACTATCTCAATTGCATCTTCGATTGAATCTCTGGTATGTATAATTACGGGAAGATCTCTGTCTTCCGCGATTCTAAGCTGTTCTTTAAACACCTTTTTCTGGATATCTCTCGGAGAAAGGTCCCTATAATAATCGAGACCTATTTCGCCTATACTTACGACTTTGTTATTTTCGGTGAATTTTATTATTTCTTTCTCAACACTTTTATCGTAAGATTTCGCGTCATGAGGATGAACTCCGCAAGCCGAGTAAACATTATCAAATTTGCCCGAAACAATTACCGCTTCTCTACTCGAACGCAGATCCCATCCGGGAACCAATATTTTTTCGACACCGTATTCTTTGGCATTATGAACAACTTTCTCTAAATCATTTTTAAATTTTCTGTCCTGTAAATGACAGTGTGAATCAAATATTTTGAAATTCATTATATAAAAAAAGACTTCTATCGCTGAATTTCGAATAAATCAAACTACTTGTTTTCTTTTTCTTCAGAGGAAGCAGGCTCATCGGAATTCAAATCATCAGATACATCCTTAAAAGATTTCTTGAATTCCCTTATTGCCTTCCCCATAGAACTACCTATTTCGGGAAGCCTCTTTGCTCCGAACAATAATAAGGCAACTACCAATATAATTAATATTTCCGGCCATCCAATGGGTCCAAACATCAAGTTCCTCCTTTTTTCTATTCTAAAAATAAAAGGACAAAAAGTCAAGTCCCTTTTAAATTCTCTGAATTTAAGTTTAATGGTTGAATTGTTAAATCGTTGAGTTGTTGAAGGAACCACCCACCTACCCATTAACGCATTCACTATCTTGCGGTAATTGTTTTTTTACAGTTGACAAAATTAGATAGTTCTTTAATATCTGAATATGAGTATAATATTACTCGTTGGCTTTAATTTATTTGTAAGTTCTTCGGTCCCGTTGGGTACCGCTGAAACAGATGTTCCTTCAGGCTTTACTTTGACGATAGGAGGAAAGTATAAAGTCGACTACAATTATATAGTTTCACACTACAGCGAATCCAACTACTATATAAATCTTTACGGGGTAGCTGTTGGAAAAGAACTAATGCTTGGAAAAAAAATTTCTATTTTACCGGAAATAGGATTAGTAAACGGTAAAAGAATAAGGGAAGGAGTTTCAGAGAACGGCTTATCTCCTATTTTTTTGGTACGCGTCGCGTACTTGTTTACTACAGAACGCTCAGCTTTACAAATCGGATTTTCTTTAAGGGAGGTTTTCAATGGTCAAGTGGGTGCCGATTTCTTTGATCTTGGTATTGGTTTTAGGATGTGAGAATTCATTTTCCGCGAGAATGACCGCGGATTATTTTCCCTTAAAAAAAGGGAATAAATGGGTATACGATGTACAAGGAGACAATAATTACCAAATTGAGATTGAAGTAACAGGTATTGAAAACATACAAGGTGACAGCATGTTTTCAGTTAACACAGGCGGAGAGATTAAGCGATTCCAAAGAAAATCGGGCAAAGCAAACAGAATAAGAGAGCTGTTTACCACATACGAAGGAGATAAAGTTTCTTTCGGTATAATATATGAACCATATCTCTTACTGCCCCCAATCGAGGGTGAAAACTGGGAAAAAGAATTTCGATTCCATTCAGTTCACAATGGAGATACAATAGAAAAAAAATTTTTAGTAAAAATTGATTCAGTTAAAAACACCACAATAATTCTAAATTCAGAAAATTATAAAAATGTATACAGGCTAAGGAGAACCATTATCGAAGATAACGATTCTCTGATACAATACGAATGGTTTGCGCCCAACATAGGTCTAATTAAAAAAGAAATACTTTCTGATTCAGTTCTTTGGGAACTCGCATCCTTCGCATTCGATGAATAACTCCGGGAAATCAGTCAAAGATTTCGTTTATTATTTACAGGCAGAAAGAGGATTATCCGAAAACACTGTAGAAAGTTATAAACACGATGTTTTATCATTCGTAGCCGATACAGAGAAGGATATTAAAAACATAAAAAAACAAGATGTTCAAAATTATCTGGACCGCTTGAACGGTTTAAATCTCTCTACCGCGACAGTCGCCAGAAAGATGTCTTCTCTAAGGATGTTTTTTCTTTTCCGGATAGGAGAGGGCTTAATCGATAAGAATCCAATGACCAACATTGAATCTCCTAAAATGGAAAAAAGACTGCCAAAATTCTTATCTGTTGATGAAATGGAAACCTTAATCGAAAGCGTCAATGGTAATTTTAAATATTCCCTCAGGGATATAACAATTTTAGAATTGCTCTATGGCTGCGGGTTAAGGGTTTCGGAACTTCTTAACCTTAGGGAAGAAGATATTTTTCTAAAAGAAGATTTTATCCGCGTTAAAGGAAAAGGAGATAAGGAAAGAATAGTCCCACTTGGGGAAAAAGCTAAAAAATCTCTTATTAAATATATGACAGAGTTAAGACCCGTTTTAAACAAGAGAAAATCTCCTTTTTTGTTCTTAACCAGAAGAGGAAACGAACTTTCCAGAATGGGCCTCTGGAAACGATTCCAAGAATATATTGTTAAAAGCGGAATAAAAAAAGACTTTACACCTCATACACTCAGACATTCTTTCGCCACTCATCTACTCGAGAGAGGAGCATCCTTACGAACAGTACAACTTCTTTTGGGACACGCAGATATCTCTACCACCCAGATATATACACATATCGATAGAAACTATCTAAGAAAAATAGTCTCTTCATATCACCCTCGGGGATAAAGTGATTATTTTTTATATTCTCTCTCTTATAAATCCTTCGATAGTAAGATTAAGATATTCGGGCGGAGACTGGTACAATGATCCCGATATCATCCCGAATCTCGCGGCAGAAATAAATACAAGAACAGGACTCGGAATATCTGAAAAAGAAGTAATTCTCTCCTTAAATGATTCCGATATTTATTCCTACCCGTTTCTTTTCATTACAGGACACGGTAAAATAAATCTTTCAAAATCCGAATTAGAAAACCTAAGAAACTACCTTTGGAACGGCGGCTTTATCTATGCGGATGACGACTACGGAATGGATGAACACTTTCGCGAACAATTGAACAATGCCTTTCCAAAACATAAATTAGTCCAGCTGCCGGTCGATCATGAAATATATAACGTCTTTTTCAAATTCCCGGAAGGATTGCCAAAAATACATGAACACTATAAAGGTGCTCCGAAAGGCTATGGGTTATTTTTAAAGGGTAGATTGGCTTTGTTTTACACGTATAACAGTAATATTTCGGACGGATGGGCAGCCCCTTCCGTATACCGTGACCCCGAAGAACTCAGAGAAAAAGCTTTAAAGATGGGCATAAACATATATATTTATGCGATGACTCACTGATGGGCGAATATCATTACGAAAAAATACGTGATTTTTTCCCTCCGGGAGAAGAGAAAAAAATAGTAGAAAAGTTGATTCACGAATGGGAAAAAGACCCTTCGGGAATACAAATTTACAAAAGCAAAATCCCAAAAAAACTTTCATATCCCTTTTATTTTTATATGGGCGTTATTGGCAAAGACTGGCCCGGTTTTTCTACAGCAATTCTCGGAGTAATTCACGGTAAAGGCTGGAATTTATCCTACGAATCCGGCCTGACTCTAAAGATAAAAAACAAACAGGCAGGCATCATCATATTTGTGATAGAGGTTCAAAATGAATCGGCTCTCAGGAAATTCAGAGAAGACAAGAAAGAAATAACGGACAATATTTTGAATGTTTCAACGGGAAGTCTTGCCAAAAGATTACTTTTATCGGTCGAATCAAAACGTCTTGAAATATACTCTAAAGTTATAAATATTATAAAGAAAGAATGCAAAGAAAATTTCTTACCGGATCTTTTAGGTCCAGAAGGAGAAGCTTTTAAATTTTTCGCTTCACGAACTAAAGCATATATTACCGAAAGAAAACCCCAAGACCTCGCGGAGCAAATAATAATAAATTACAGAGCACAGAAAGATGTAATAGAAAAAAACGGTAAAGTCCAAATATACATAAGGAATTTAAAAACAACCAAAGAGAATCTGACCTGTATCACTGTTGGAGTTTACGAAAAAGATTTAACTTTAAAAGTCATTCTGGATACAATATCTTTCGTTTTACCAGATTCAAGAATAATATATAACAAAGAGTTTACAACTCCCGAAGGAGTCATGGTCGCGAGAATTGAAATCAGCAATAGAGAAGGGAAATTTTATCCTCCCCCATATCACAACAGGATAAGAAAAGTTTTAAAAAGAATACACAAAAAAGGACGCGAGGATACGGGAAAAACTCTGCGAATCTCGACGGGTTTGGAAAATTACGTCAGGGCTATAATACCACGTCTGATTAAAGAACTCGAAAAAAGCGGAGTAACTCAAGTTTATTTTTCTCTTACTAATTCCACAGAGTTTTTTCTTGAATTTAAGATCCTAATAGTAACCAACAAAGAAGAAGCAGAAAATAAAAATCACAAAATAATAAACGGTTTCAATAAAATAAAAGGCCTCAAACTTCTTTCGACACATCAGCCGAGAGAACGTGGAAGTTCTAATTTATTGGTATTCGATATAAAAGCCGACCTCGATGAGTTTGAAGCTCTTTCCGAATTATACCAGAAAACCAAAAAAGTTCTTAGGGATGCACTCGGTAAAATACGTGATTTTGACGAAGGCATAAGAGAAATGGATTCAGAAAAGATAGAAACTG
>Ga0315548_1001091_pt1 | contig 23636 bp, 20 predicted proteins | sample SalMarSW160110MG_2_FD_202540 | JGI IMG/M metagenome (GOLD analysis project Ga0315548, IMG submission 202540) | Salt marsh sediment microbial communities from the Plum Island Ecosystem LTER, Massachusetts, United States - Salt Marsh Sediment SW1601-110 ...
CATTAAATATGATCCCGGAGATCGAACATGTGTTAGTGGTAAGCCGTGATCCAGCGGCACTAGCTTTGGCACGGGATCATGGGGCAAGGACGGTTCAAGAAAACGGTGAATCACATCTAAATATTGCCCTAACCCGGGCAACCGTGATAGCCAAGAAATATTCAACGCGAGGTGTTTTGATTATTCCTGCAGATTTACCTTTAATAACACCTGAGGATATCCGATCAATGGTAGACAGGGTTAAGAATCCTCCGGTTGTTGTAGTTGCTCCCGACCGGCGAAGAGAAGGTACCAACGCGTTGCTAATTTGTCCAGCAGGTTTGATCGATTATGAATTCGGTCCAGGCTCTTTTCAGCGTCACTGCGAAAGCGCCCGCCAGGCTGGAGCCCGATTAGAAATTTGTGAACTGTCGTCGCTGGCATTAGACATGGATTTGCCCGAGGATTTGGAGTTGATCGGCGAACAATTTGAGGGTCCCAAAGTCACCATTTGACCTCATTCAAAACGGGAACCCCCAAAAGATTATTTTTAGGAGGAGATGTATGCCTGAACGGGTATCTTTGTATATGCAGGACGCCCATGATCTACGTGACGGTCTGGATTATGTGCGTTATGCAGAAGAGCATGGATTTGAAGCTGTCTGGCAAGCTGAATCGCGCTTGGTTAGGGATGCCATTGTACCCATGGCTGCTTACGCTGCCGTCACAGAACGGATAAAAGTTGGTTCTGGAGTGATAAACAATTGGACGCGTAATATCGGGTTACTGGCAGCGACATTTCTAACATTAGATGATCTTGCCCCTGACCGCATCATCTGCGGGATTGGCGCCTGGTGGGACCCATTGGCACGCAATGTTGGTATTGAGCGCAGGAAACCGCTTAGCGCTATGCGGGAAACAGTTATAATTTTACGGCGGTTGTTGAATATGGAACGTGTAACCTTTCATGGTGAATTTGTTTATGTAGACGGGATCGAGCTTGATGTCGTGCATGGTCGCAGGGAACCGCGCAATGTCCCCATAATGATTGGAGCAACCGGTGATAAGATGTTGGAACTGGCTGGGGAGATTGCAGATGGCGTCGTGCTCAATTATTGTGTTCCGCCACAATATAACGACAACGCATTGGAATTGCTCGAAAAAGGTGCTCGCAGGTCAGGGAGAAGCTTGAAAGATCTTGATTGCCCTCAGTTGGTTGTTTGTTCGGTTGACGAGGACCCCCAGAAGGCCATCGATACTACCCGTGAATTACTCACCCAATACCTCGCCCAGCAACCTCATATTGCCAAGGCTTCAGGTGTAACCCAAGATGTGGTCAATGAGATTCAAACTATTTTGGGGTGGCCGGCTACCCACGAGCAGATCCGAAGAGCGAAACACCTCGTTCCAGAAGATTTGATACACCGCATTACTGCTTCAGGAACTCCTCAGGAAGCACGCTTGAAAGTGGCTGAATATAAAAGGCACGGTTGTACCTGCCCAATTCTATACCCGGTTGGGGGCGATGTAAAATTGTTGATCGATACCTTTGCCCAATGATTCTAGCTTGGGTATCTAAATCCTTTTTTGAAATAAGATAGGGCTTTCTTTGAGGGAATCTCTCGGAAGCCCTATCTATTTTCTCTTTGTCGGTTGATAAAAACATCGGAGGAGTTGGGTACATAGGTTTTTGTAGAATTTTTCTAGGGGACTATTCAATGCCCTTTTTCATCAGTCCGGCATAATGACCATGAACACCAAGAAAGGGATGGAGTGCTATTTCTTGAGCGCCATGAACTCCCAGATACGCAGGTTTCTTTGAATGATTACGAGGCAGCGCTAAACCCTAGCTCTTATTAATCTAGATATCCTGTGCTGAATCTCAAGAGGAATGTTTCTATAACTCGGATAGTATAATAAGAACCGAGATATCAATAAATAAATGACATAAGAATAGCAGAAAGGCGTATTTTAATCCCTAATTTGGAGAAACTACCTAGTGTTATCCACACAACCTAATTCACGTTATTGCTTCGTATGCGGTATCGCCAATCCATTTGGCCTGCAATTGAGATTCTACAAATCCGGGGAGGAAGAGGTAACAGCCGAATATACCGTTCCCCAGCGTTTCCAAGGTTATCCGGGAGTCGTGCATGGCGGTATCGTTGCTGCAATGTTAGATGAGGTTGCCGGTCGAGCGCACATGGGAGGTGATCCACCGCGTTTTATGTATACAGCGCGATTGGACATCCGCTATCGTAAAAATGTGCCAGTGGGAGAACCTTTACGGCTAATCGGCAGAATTGGTAAAAGTAAGCGGCGTACTGCTACTTCTACCAGCCAGATCTATGGACCAGATGGGGCTTTGTTAGCTGAAGCAGAAGCTCTCCTGGTAGACCTGCCACCTGAAGTACTTGATTCAACGGATCTGGAGGCATTGGGTTGGAAGATCTATGATGAAGATGAAATCCAAGCGGTGAAAAAGTCGTCTAATATTAAAATTCTTGAGGGCAATCCGATTTTCCCGGTCTTTAAATCCTCGAACGAATAACCTCAGAAGAAAAAACACTCTCGTAAATCCCAGAAAACCTGATGATTACTGAATACCATCGTCCGAAAAAGCTAGAAGCTGCCTTGAAACTACTTTCACGGTCAGAGCCACCCACATTTCCAATGGGAGGTGGTTCAATATTAAACCGCCCACAGTCTAACCGATTTGCAGTTGTGGACTTGCAGGATTTAGGATTAAATACTATCCAGAATCGTGGCAATACGTTGGATCTAGGTGCGGCGGTCAATTTACAGTCATTGCTGGAGGTTTCTGGATTACCAACCGCGCTGGTAAAGGCTATAAGTCACGAAGCAACCTACAATCTCCGCCAGGTAGCTACCGTTGCAGGAACATTAATCGCATCGGATGGTCGCTCACCCTTTACAACGGCTTTATTAGCCCTGGACACGAACCTTACCCTGGAACCGGGGGAAGAACAGGTTAACCTGGGCGATCTATTACCTTTGCGTACGGAGCGATTGCCTGGACGATTGATCACCAAGATACACATCCCGTTGAATGCGAAATTGGGTTATGAATATGTAGCTCGTTCGCCAGCAGACTTACCAATCGTTTGTGTAGGTGTAGCTCAATGGCCTTCGGGGCGCACTCGCGTAGCTCTTGGGGGGTTTGGCAAAGCGCCCCTGGTAGCTTTTGATGGCAGCGAGGCCCAAGGAGCAGAGGCAGCCGCGCGTAATGCGTATAGCCATGCTGGTGATGCATGGGCAAGCGCTGAATATCGCCGGGAAATAGCTGCGATCCTTACCCGCCGATATTTAAGACTAATTTGATGGTGAGTTGTGATGAGATTAAATCTTCTAATCAACCATGACAAGCATGAAATGGAAATCGATCCCGGAACGAGTCTGCTCAAAGCGCTTAGAAGCTTGGGTTATTTTGGGGTCAAACACGGCTGCGAGACAGGAGAATGTGGCGCTTGCACGGTCTTATTAGATGGCAAACCAGTGAATTCGTGTGTGTATCTGGCAGCTCAAGCCGAAGGGCATTCAATCGAAACGATCGAATCAATCGGGCAGCACCCCCTCCAGGGTTGGAAGCGGACTGAAGGTTTTCACCCTCTCCAGCAGGCTTTTGTAGACAGCGGTGCGATTCAATGTGGCTATTGTACCCCAGCCCAGATATTAGCTGCTAAAGCGCTGTTGGAGCGCGTCCCAAATCCCAGTGAAGAAGACGTGCGTGAGCAGCTGGCAGGTGTGCTGTGCCGCTGTACAGGCTATCTCAAACCTGTAAAGGCCGTACTCAGAGCTGCTACAATGGCACGGGGGGAGGTGGTAGAACCTATTGATAGTCTAATTCCAGCTCCCCCCGATTGGTTTTCTGAGGGAGAGGCTCACCCGGGTCAGGATGAGGCGGGATATCCAGGAGCGGACCTGCCAACACAAACACAGGTCATGCCACGCGTCCAGGTGACACCTGAAACTAAAGCCTGGCAGCGAGTTGGAAAGCCAGAACCTAAGGTAGACGCCATCAAGTTGGCTCAGGGAAAACCGGCTTTTACTGCAGACTTTGAAATGCGCGGTATGCTGGTGGCGAAAGTTCTACACAGTCCAATAGCCCACGCGCGCATCAAGATGATTGATGCAAGCCAGGCATTAGCCCTTTCTGGCGTGGCTGCTGTCTTAACCTGGAAAGATATTCCTCGCGTAATTTATTCTACTGCTGGTCAATCAGATCCAATTCCTGGTCCATTGGACAGCTTTTCGTTAGACAATAAAGTTCGTTTTGTGGGCGATCGTGTGGCCTTCGTCGCTGCAGAAAGCGAAGAAATTGCCAATCGAGCTCTCGAATTGATTAAGGTCGAATATGAAGCGTTGCCAACTGTCCTGGAACCATCCGATGCTCTAAAATCTAGGGCACCGCAGCTGCACGATGAGCCCGAATACGTCAATTTTGGGGAATCAGACCCAACCCGGAACCTGGCAGCTCAAATTCGAATCGACATCGGGGATGTTGATAAAGGCTTTGAGGAGGCTGATCACATTTTTGAACACGAATATGAGGTCCCGAAAGTACAACAAGCCCACATTGAGCCACACGTAGCTGTGACTTATTGGGACGAAGACGATCGCCTAGTGATTCGAACCAGCACACAGGTCCCCTTCCATGCCCGCCGCCAGCTTGCACCGGTTCTAGATCTACCAATCAAACGCATTCGTGTGGTCAAGCCTCGCATCGGGGGCGGCTTCGGGGGCAAGCAGGAGATCTTGATCGAAGATGTACCTGCTCATCTGACGATCGCGACTGGACGACCGGTATTTTATGAATACACACGTGAAGAGGAGTTTATGGCTTCGCGGTCGCGACATCCCATGCGGGTTCGCCTGAGAACAGGCCTTAAAGCGGACGGCACGATTACCGCCAACGCTATGTACGCCCTCAGCGATACCGGTGCTTATGGCTGCCATGCGCTGACCGTCACCGGTAACACCGGTCACAAAGCCATGACGTTGTATGTAGGTGATGGACCATATCGATTATCCCCTAACATACGCTTCTATGCGGATGTTGTCTATACCAACCACCCTCCAGCCGGGGCATATCGAGGGTATGGTGTTCCCCAGGGCTTTTGGCCTTTAGAACGTCATATGGAAAAAATCGCCCGCGAGATGAACCTGGACCCCTTAGAATTCAGGCTAAAAAACGCTCTAAGGCAAGGAGAGCTGCACCCATTCAGTACAGCGTGGAGCGAGGGGCGCGAACCTCGCCCAGAGATCATTCAATCTTGTGGATTGGAAGAATGTGTCAGCCAGGGAAAAGCCGCGATTAATTGGGATCGAAAATTTAGAAACCCTGTTTGGCATCTGATCCCTGATAAACCCTTTGCACGGCGAGGGATTGGAGTGGCGTTGGTTATGCAGGGAACGGCCATCCCCTATCTGGATATGGGCGGAGCCAGCATCAAGATGAACGAGGATGGATCGTTCAACCTGTTAGTAGGCGCTACAGATTTGGGTACAGGATCAGACACAGTTCTAGCGCAAATGGCGGCTGAAGTGCTGGGAGTTCCTGTTGATGATATCTTGGTTTATTCATCGGATACTGACTTCACGCCTTTTGATAAAGGAGCTTACGCTTCTAGCACCACTTATATCTCGGGAGCAGCCGTTGTGCGCACCGCTCGAAAAGTTGCGGAGCGGATTCGCATCCGGGCTGCGGGCATCTTGAATGAGGAGAACGCCACAAATTTTAAACCGGATGAAATCCGACTGGTAGATCGCTTGGCGGTAGCACCTGATGGAAACCGCGTGACTATGTCTGAAATCGGCCACCACGCCTTGCACCATGCAGACCAGGAACAAATCATGGGTGTGGGATCTTACATGTCTCCGGTAGCACCACCCCCCTTTGCGGCGCAATTTGCTGAGGTCACGGTGGATGTTGAAACCGGTCAGGTTGTGGTTGACAAGTTGCTCATGGCGGTAGATTCTGGGGTGATCGTCAATCCCATCACGGCGTCTGGTCAAATCGAAGGCGGCATGACCCAAGCCCTGGGTTATGCGGTCTGCGAGGAAATGCAATATGATGGGGAAGGACGCCCTCGCGAACGCGACTTCCGCAACTACCATATCTTTCAAGCCCATGAGATGCCTGATCTGATGACGATTTTTATCGAGACTTTTGAGCCTTCCCATCCATTCGGCGTTAAGGCGGTCGCAGAAATCCCAATGGATGGGGTTGCTCCGGCAGTCGGAAATGCCGTGTTTGACGCCTGCGAGGTTGAAATCGATGCCATTCCGATCACGCCCGAAAAAGTGTGGCGGGTACTTGCCCAGATGGATGTATCTCTGAATAACGATTAAGAGAGCTAATCAAATACCAGTTTTGTTCACTTTTGAAAGCGATTGGTAAAAAGATATAGATTCACCAGGGCAAATCGTAATAGAACATACAGAACCGTTAATTCAAGAGGCTGAAAAAAGCTTCCAGAAAGCAGCTAAACGTTATATGATTCATTGTGGCGAGTTGGGTTCAAGAGTTACACTTGCGTCATGGACAGGGCGTTTTTTTTGACGATCCGTTACCTGCACGAGCCAGACAAGCACAAGTTTAGTTCTCAAGATTTTTGGAGGTTATTTTACGGCAATTTTCCCAGAATCCTGACATCGCTACCCAGATGGGACCCGCCGGGCAGATGGTGTGATTTCACGGAAAAAACAGCTTTTGCGAGTCGTTCTTGGGTTATTAGAAAGTAAAACGAAAACCTCAGGCTGTGTATATCAGCCATCAGTATGCAAGACCTTTGAAGAAATTAATGATTTACCAGGCTTTAGCTGAACTCGAACGTAAAAATGAGGCTGGCGCGCTGTGCACCGTTATCCGCAGTCAAGGATCGACGCCGCGTCATGAAACCAGTAAGATGCTGGTTTACCCTGATGGTCGCATATTAGGGAGCGTAGGTGGCGGTGAATTGGAAAACCGTGTGATCGCTGAAGCGAAGCAGTCCATCATCGATGGGAAGTCACGATTATTGGATTATAGTATGAGCGATCCCCAACGTGGAGATCCGGGTGTGTGTGGCGGGCAAGTAGAAATATTTATTGAGCCGATTCACCCGCAACCCACCCTGGTCGTGATCGGCAGTGGGCATGTAGGTAAGGCCGTCGCTCACCTGGCTAAGTGGCTTGGGTTCCGAGTGGTGGTTAATGATGACCGGCCTGAATTCTGCACTCCGGAAGCAGTACCAGATGCCGATGAATATCATCCGGTCCCAATGAAAGAATTACCGAAAAACCTGAATATTACTGATTCTACCTACCTAGTTTTGACTACTAGAGGTGTCGATATCGATGTAGAAGGCTTACCTGCTTTGTTGGAATCTTCGGCAGCTTATATGGGGGTGATCGGATCAAAAAGGCGCTGGGAAACCACACGTAAACAACTGATTAAGGCAGGCATTTCGGGAGAGAAGCTGGCAGGTGTCCATTCTCCCATCGGTTTGGAGTTACACGCTGAAACGCCTGAGGAAATCGCAGTAAGTATTATGGCAGAAATTATCATGCTTTACCATCAAGGCGATGGCACACCGATGAAAGCTGGATAGGCCTTATTTCAAATCCGGAGAAATTTATGTGGTCTAGATATATAAATGCGACCAATATTGAAGATGTTTTAACAATTTTGGCAGATAGAGGCAAGCGCGCTCGGATCATTGCTGGAGGAACCGATTTAATTCTGGAAATTGAGAGAGGAGTTCGGAAGGGAATTGATACACTGGTTGATGTGAGCAGGATTCCTGACCTTGATCGCATACATCTCGATGAAGAGGAATTTATTCATTTGGGTCCCCTGGTGACACATGCCCATTGCGTAGCCTCCAAATTGATTTTTGAATGTGCTCTCCCCCTAGCTCAGGCTGCTTACGAGGTAGGCGCCCCACAAATTCGCAATCGAGGCACAATAGCTGGCAACTTAATTACAGCTTCGCCTGCCAATGACACCATAACTCCCCTGATGGCATTAGGAGCCCAAGTGCGGCTGCAATCTCAGTCGGGAGAACGCCTTATACCTCTCGAGGATTTTTACACTGGTGTTAGAGGTACGTTGATGCGTCCCGATGAATTGATGGTTGATATCTCTTTCCCTGCTATGAAAGCAGACCAACGCGGGATTTTTGTTAAATTTGCATTACGGCGTGCTCAGGCCATCTCTTTGGTGAATGTCGCTATCCTGTTGACTTTTGATGAGAAGGTCATCGATGAACCGGTAAATTGCAAGGTTAGAAGTGCTTCAATCACCTTAGGTGCCGTGGCACCAACGATTATCCATGCCAGAGAAGCTGAAATATTTTTAAAAGGACGAGAGCTCGACGAAGAAACAATTGAGGAGTCGGCAAAATTGGCTCAACATGCGGCGAGACCGATCGATGATGTGCGCGCTTCAGCGGATTACCGGCTTGAAATGGTGCGGGTTGGAATCCTGCGAGGTTTGCGATCGATTTCAAACAACCAGGAACGTGCCGAATTTCCCGAATATCGAGTTACGCTGTGGGGTCAGGATACCCCCCCTAAGCTTGCTCAATTAGCTAAAACTGGCGAACATCATCAGAATTCGAAGATTTTGACACGCATCAACGGCCAAGGATATACTTTCACCAGCGGTCATAACAAGACTTTGTTGCGCTTATTGCGGGAAGAGGCGGGCCTGATAGGTACCAAGGAGGGTTGTGCTGAAGGGGAGTGTGGTGCTTGTACTGTTTTCTTAGATGGCATAGCTGTGATGAGCTGTCTTGTACCGGCAGCTAGAGCTCACGGGGCGGAAATTATGACAATCGAAGGATTAGCTCAAAATGGCAATCTCCATCCCGTGCAAAAGGCTTTTATTGAGGAGGGGGCTGTTCAATGTGGTTATTGCACTCCTGGATTTTTAATGTCAGGAGCGAAGCTATTAGAAGAGCGACCGTATCCCACTCGTAATGAGATCGAGCAAGCGATTACTGGTAACCTATGTCGGTGCACGGGTTACTATAAAATTGTGCAGGCAATCGAGAGTGCCAGCCATATGGAGGTGATTCATGACTAAATACACCCAATCTTATACCCGACAACAATCTAAACCAAGGCCATGGGACGTTCATCCTATCTGGCGGGGGATCGGCTGTATTTTTATCATACTTATCCCCATCATGTCTTATGCTGGGGCGGTGCTACTGATGCAGGCAAACGCGAAACAAGGCTGGGTAGGTCTTCCCAGAGAAATCACAGGTTCATTCGTGTTGCCAGTTCTTGGTCGGATTTATTATACGGACCTGATTGTAGCTTTAATCTTGATGATCATAGGTTTTGGAATATTGACCGTCGTGTATTCTTTTACCTACCGATTAATTGGCCCCCCGAAATACGGACCACTGGATGCACCTCCTGAAAAAGGAAGCAGAAGACCGCGTTGATTAAGTATCTAGAACCTAGGTTTTGGTCCTTTGGATCGGTCCCGTGGTAATTTTGTAAAAAGATGGAGCGAACGGTTCCCAGCACTGCCTCTGAGGAGATAGAGCTCTATCTCCGAACATATTATTCTTTGCTGCGGTCTACTTCCGAGACACAGATTCGTACCCTGGAAGTGGCTCACGCTAGGATACATTCATTGTTACATCCGGCGGCACGCGAACCGTATCCAGATATGTCGGCCTTTATTTATTGCCTATTGCGATTACCAGCCTGTATGCCGGAGGTCAATCTGGTCGTATTGGGTCAAAGCCCGGCGGTCTTTAGCAAGGGAGGCTTTGGAGATATTGAAACCTGGAAGCCAGTGTCGGCGCCAGCCAGAAGACGGCGCTGTTTTTTTGATGGTAACGAGATATTAGCTTGCTTCATTGCCAGCCGTACTGATATTGATGATGTGCTCCCCATGCTTACGGCCTACCAGATTGAATGGAACAAACTACATGTGCTGCTAAAGTACCTTCCAGATCCAATTTTCATGGATGATATGGATGAAAATCTTACTGGCGAGACAGATCAGAAATTAGCACAAGCGCTGAAAATATCCCTGGAGGATTTGGAGAAATTACGGGTGCTTTGGGGCAAGCAGTTTGCCCGAAATTTGAAACAAATCGCAGCGAGAGAACGACGATTGGGTGTAATGCTATTAAGCGGATCGTTAATTGAATACTGGCGTGCCACCAGGATTTGGTGGGAGAATATTTCACAAGCTTGTCCGGAATTGCAGGAGAGACCCGTTTATTTTGTCTCAAGCAATCCTCATAGCTTGAGGAATCTAATCTCTGGTTTTGCTTTGCAGCATCAGGACGAGCTTGTGGCATTCCTTGAGCGATCAGGACATGAAGACATGTTGCAAGAATGGAGCCGCATTCAGGCGGAATTGGTCCCTTCGAGCCTGGAAAACCTTTTGTACTATGTTTTCAAGAAATATCGGGAGACTTCGTTGGGAGAGGGGCTGCTCCAATCCCTAAAAGAACACGAGCACGCTTGTGGGATATTACGCATTCCCAGCGAACACAGCTTTGACGTAGAAGCCCAGGTCTTTGATCTTGCCCATCTGGACCCTCAATGCATTGATCCACGCCTGAACGGTGATCTGAAGTTCCTTTCGAAGAGTGATGCGCTGATCTTGAACATCGATTATCCTCTAGGGTTGGCTGCCTATAACATCCTTACAAAAGTTGCCGAGCATGTAGGAAGGGTTTTAGGGGTTTATGTGATCGGGAAGGCTGCAACCCTCAATGGAGTGATGGGAGATGTGATGATTCCAAATGTCGTTCACGACGAACAGTCGCAAAACACCTACCTGTTTTCGAATTCCTTCTCAGCCGCCGATGTCGAACCTTACCTGGTCTATGGCACAGTGTTGGATAATCAGAAGGCGGTAACCGTACGAGGCACCTTCTTGCAAAATGATCGCTATATGGATGTTTTTTACCGGGAGGGATATACCGATATTGAGATGGAAGCCGGACCATACCTCTCAGCCGTTTATGAAATGTACCGTCCTAAACGCCATCCAACCAATGAGATTGTTAATCTTTATGGATTGCCTTTTGATCTGGGCATTGCTCACTATGCCTCAGATACCCCTATAAGCAAGGGTAGGAACTTAGGTGCAGGAACACTCTCTTATTACGGCATGGATTCCGCTTACGCCGTATCAGCTGCAATCCTTAGGCGTATCTTTTCGCTTGAGCGCAAACGTCTGGCATAAGAGCCTCCTGCGGGCTAACTCAACCTGTTGTGGCTGCGTCGGCGATTTCTAGAGCCTTGTTAATAACCGAGAAGCCCTCGGCAAGCTGCTCATCGGTGATAATTAAAGGGGGGATAATCAGGATGGTATGCCAGTGGGTGTACAGGAAAATGCCGTGATCTAAGAGATAATTGCGTATAGCCACCATCTCTGGGCTACTGCTATTATACGGTGCTAGAGGTTCTTTGGTGGCGCGGTCTCGCACCAGCTCGATAACGCCGAAAAGCCCGATTGAGCGCACATCTCCAACAGAAACATGTTGTTCTCCAAGATCAGTCAAATGCTGCCTGAGAAGCGGACCCATGGCTCGAGCGCGTTCGATTAATCCATCTGCCTGGATCACATTGATGTTGCTGATGGCAGCCGCCAAGGAGATCGGGTGAGCATTGTAGGTTAAGCCGCTTTGATAAACGCGATCGTTGAAGAATTCGGCGATTTCCTGACTCATAGCGACAGCTCCGAGAGGGGCATAACCGGAAGTCAAGCCTTTCGCCATGGTTATGATGTCAGGGACGACCTTCCAATGGTCAACTGCAAACCATTGACCGGTACGCCCAAATCCGCTCATCACTTCATCAGCGATCAACAGGATTCCATAGCGATCACATATTTCTCGAACACCCTGTAAATAGCCGTCCGGGGGGATGATCACCCCGTTGGTGCCGGTGACAGGCTCCAACAAGATCGCTGCGATAGTTTTCGGACCCTCGAAAGTGATAATTTCCTCTAGGTGATTCAGATAGTCCCGGCAAAATTGTGCTTCGGGAACATCGGGCGTTCCGAGATGAAAAGTAGAACGATAACGGTAGGGGCCAAGAAAATGTATTACACCTGGCATTAGATTTGGCTCCCAAGCCAAGCGTCGAGGATCACCTGTCAACGCCATGGCACCAGCGCTGGCGCCATGATAAGAACGGTAGCGCGCGAGAATTTTATGTCGACCGGTATAGGCGCGCGCCAGTTTGACAGCGTTCTCATTGGCGTCCGCGCCGCCCAAAGTGTAAAGAAACCGGTTTAAATTTCCTGGTGTTACATCTGCAAGCAGTTTACCCAATACAGCCCTGGGTTTAGTAGTCATCGGGGGACCAGCGAATGGCAGTTGGTGAGCTTGCTCTGCAATGGCGTCGATCACCCGTTCGTCTCCATGTCCGATGTTGACGCACATAACCATGGAATTGAAATCTAAATAGCGTTTGCCGTCAGCGTCCCAGAAATAAACCCCCTTGGCACGGGTCACGGGAATGGGGTTCACGTGTGCCTGGGCAGACCAGGTCCAGAAGTTATGCTGGAGCGAGATTGGCAGGATTTCATCATCTGAAAGATCTAACATGGATACCTCATCCCATTGCGTAAAGAATCATTCTATAGGATTTTATTTGAAAACTGGCGTCGATTTGAACCGAATCGTATCACAAATCATGATCTATCCTGGCGAATCTTCGGTAATGAGCCAAAAAGTCGGTGCTGCTCCTGGGAAAAATGCTTAATATCTTAGGACTTACGCAGTTGGTGGGAGGATGGGGGTGTTTGGATAACACCTGCCCAAACACCTCCGATTTTCCCCTGAATTGCGTAACTACTAATCTATTTAATTTCAGGATTGTCCCTTGCGAGGTTATAAACCTTAGAGATTATTCTTAGTATCTTTATTGGGTATTACACCAGAAATATCTATTGAGAAGCAGGATACAGCAAAATTATCAATTGGTCACCCGATCGCTCGCAACTCTAGGGTTTGCAATACGAAAATCCTATTAGGACTGGTAATCAAAATCAGGTTGGGCGAGGATATTGATTCTCCAAAGGGTATTGCCAGCGATCGCCTGGTCTACTTGCGATAATTCTAGTAATATGTAGATAGAGGAATAGATCAACGCTGGAGTAAGCGCGCGCCCACCAACTACCAATAACAGCGATCAACCCTGAAATCTATATCCCAATGGCTGAAAATATAAGTGTAAAACATTTACCAAATCGTATTGGCTGCCCATAACGTAATTCGATGGATTGTGATTATCTTAGTGGTCGTGGCGCTATTCCGTGCTTATCGTGGCTGGTTCGGATGCCTGGAATGGTTCGAATCAGATAAAAGGATCGGGGTTTTTTTCATCCGCTTTAGCCACACAGATGCTTCTAGGGTTGATCTTATATATATTTTTTAGTCCCATCACCCAGTCAGCGTTTCAAAATTTCAATTCTGCCATGGATAGTTCTGTAGCGCGTTTTTTCACCATCGAGCATCCTCTTTATATGTTAGTTGTTGTGGTATTGGTACATATAGGTTCGGCACGATCGAGTAAAATATCTGATCCAGCAGCCAAACACCGGAACGTTGCACTCTTCTTCACGTCCGCAGTTCTTGTCATATTGATTGCAATTCCGTGGTCGCGCCCGCTCTTCCCAGGGTTGGGAAGGGTCTAAAATTTCTTACCTTGTTGATATTCTCTCAATAAAGTAAAGCAGGAACAAGAAAATCTGAAGGATCTGCTTGAAAGCAGAAGTTATATAACGAATTAGAAATTCACCTAGCAGAGGATCTTGTAAGGGAAATAAGGTCAAGATTCTTGATACGAATGGCACGAGAGTGGGAGAATTGGGCTATTGAGCGGGATTTGCCGATTGTGGCAGTAAAAATATAATGAGAGGGAGATAATCTGTATTTGTATATGGGATTTGAGAAGATCTGATCGCTATTTTGCGATAATGGAAAAAATAAAAATCACCTTCCGACCTACAGAAAAAAAACCTGCCCATTATGGAGCCTATCTGGCCGCGACATTTGCTGTGATAGCCTGGGGGGCTTCTTTTATTGCCACCAAGGTTGCCATCAGGGATATATCGCCTGTAAGCGTAGTATGGTTGCGTTTTACCATGGGTGTCACCATCTTGGGGGGCGCGGTGATCGCTCGCAAGCAGTTCGCCTGGCCCAGCCGAAAGGAACTGGCCTATTTCGCCCTTCTGGGTTTTTTAGGTATCACCTTTCATCAATGGCTGCAATCAACAGGCCTGGTCACTGCACAGGCTTCAACCACTGCTTGGATAGTGGCTACCACCCCAATATTTATAGCTTTGCTGGGTTGGTTGGTCCTAAAGGAGAAACTCGGCTTTGGACGAGTGCTGGGGATCTGGCTGGCAGCGATCGGAGTGCTCCTGGTTGTGGCAAAAGGGCAATTGACAACTATAGCCCTCGGTAATTTTGGCGCTCCTGGAGATAAATTAGTGTTAGTCAGCTCAGTCAATTGGGCAGTTTTTTCGATTTTATCGAGACATGGCTTGCAAAAGAATCCTGCAACCCGCATGATGTTTTTCGTGATGGGGTTTGGATGGATATTTACATCGATCCTGTTTTTCTTGAGCAGGGGCTTGAGGGAGCTTCACCAGTTAACTCTGGATGGTTGGATAGGGGTAGGGTTCTTGGGCATCGTCTGTTCAGGCTTGGCTTATATTTTCTGGTACGATGCTCTCAAAGCGTTGCCAGCCTCGCAAGTAGGGGTTTTCCTTTACTTCGAGCCACTTGTTGCGGTCCTGGTGGCTTTCGTAACCCTAGGAGAGCCATTTGGCCTGGCTTCATTGCTGGGTGGAATGATAATATTGCTGGGGGTGTGGATGGTAAACCGGACTACGAGGAAATAGGGGTTTTGGGCTGAATATTACGCCCGGTAGAAGCGGGAGAACCTCGGTAGTATAATATTTTTAATTAATTTGACATTTATTCATCAATGAACGTGGAGAAGCAAGTATGCCTTATCTTGGCCAATCCATACAGCGTGTAGATGCGTATGGGAAGGTGACCGGTGAAACCCTGTATCCTGGAGACATAAATCTCCCGAATCAGGCTTACATGAAGGTGCTCTTCGCTGACCAGCCTCACGCCATCATCCGGAGGATCGACACCAGCAGGGCAGAGTCATTGGAAGGAGTTATTGCGGTTTTCACTGCTAAAGATGTACCTGTGAATGAATACGGTCTGATTATGACCGACCAGCCGGTATTGTGTGGGCCGGATTCCACCAAACCCCATACAGATCGGGTGCGTTTCGTGGGAGATCAGGTCGCTGTGGTGGTAGCGGAATCAGAGGAAATAGCCGCCCGGGCACGCGAATTAATAATAGTGGAGTATGAGCATCTGCCGGTTGTGACCGATCCGGTAAAGGCAATGCAATCCAACCAGATTTTATTGCATCCAGAACGGGGCTCAAACATTTTTTGCCACTACAGAATCCGCAAAGGAGATGTCGATACAGCTTTTACTCAAGCAGATGTGATCATTGAAGGGGAATACCGCACCCCTGCGCAGGAGCATGCATTCCTACAGCCAGAAGCCGGATTGGGATATATCGATGAGCAAGGTCGTGTCACAATACAAGTTGCCGGGCAGTGGACACACGAGGATCAAGAGCAGATCGCCCATGCACTGGGATTGCCATTGGAAGAAATCAGGGTGATCTACCCGGCTATAGGTGGTGCTTTTGGAGGGCGGGAGGATATGTCGGTACAAATTGTACTCGCCTTGGCAGCTTGGCGTATGCATCAGCGAGGCATCGACCGCCCTGTGAAGATAATCTGGAACCGGGATGAATCGATTATCGGTCATCACAAACGGCATCCTTACATTTTACGCTCACGCTGGGGGGCCACCAAAGAAGGCAAAGTGATCGCCGCCGATGTCGAGGTGATCGCTGATGGGGGAGCCTATGCCTATACTTCCACAAAAGTGCTTGGAAATGCCACTTTGATGTGCACTGGCCCTTATGAAATCCCAAATGTGCGTGTAAATTCATACGCAGTTTATACCAACAACATCCCTGGTGGCGCTTTTCGAGGGTTTGGAGGGCCTCAAGGGGCTTTCTCCGCTGAGATCCAGATGAATCGATTGGCTGAAGCGCTGGAAATGGACCCGGTAGAGATCCGCATGCGTAATTTGCTGCATGAAGGCTCTTTATTGTCCGTGGGTACGCCATTACCAAAGGGAGTGACCATCCCTCAAGTAGCAGAAAAGTGTGCGCATACGGCTGGATGGGAAAAGACCTCACAAGGGTGGCAGCGCCCCAGAGGAGAGGCGCATCTGTGGCCAAAATTTAGTCCCCCAAAAGACGTACATATCAAGCGAGGCATCGGGTATGCATGCGCATTTAAGAACGTTGGGTTTTCTTTTGGAGCACCTGAACATTCCTGGGCTACTATCGAGTTGCAAGGAGCTACTGAGATCGAGCGTGTCATCCTTCACCATGCTGGTGCAGATGTTGGGCAGGGAGCTCACACCGTAATGGCGCAGATGGCTGCTGATGCCCTGGGAGTAGCGGTGGATAAGGTGCATCTCATCGTGTCAGATACAGCCCAAACCGATAACTCCGGCAGCGCCTCCGCCTCACGTATGACATTTATGGCTGGAAATGCTATCAAGGGCGCAGCCGAAGAAGCCTTGGAAAAGTGGCGGGCAGAGGAACGTCCTGCGGTTGGTCGATATTTATATCGACCCCCAAAGACCACTCCTTTTGATCCCCAATCGGGAAAATCTGAACCTAATTTTGCCTATGGGTATGTGGCCCAAGCAGTAGCGGTGGAAGTTGACACCGAGACAGGCCAGGTGCATTTATTGGATGTCATCTCTACAAACGATGTCGGGCATGCCCTAAACCCCCAGCAAGTGCAAGGTCAGATCGAGGGTGCCGTGGTACAGGCAGCAGGTTATACCATCCTTGAAAATTTTCAGCAAAAGGATGGCATTGTCGAGACAAAACATCTCTCCACCTATCTCATTCCTACCATTTTAGACATTCCAGATCGAGTCCAATCAATTATTCTCGAATATCCTGACCCTATAGGACCTTGGGGAGCGCGCGGGATGGCTGAGATGCCATTTCTGCCATTGGCTCCTGCTATCATTGCGGCTGTTCACGACGCTATTGGAATATGGTTCTTCGACTTTCCCTTGACTCCTGAGCGGGTGCTGCGTGGTTTGGGAAAGATATAACCTAATGATCACCAATCAGAGTAAGGATTAATAAAGAGAATTTCGGGATATGGATTTTTCTACCACGATGATTCTGCTTGGTGCCTTCCTTGGTCAGGATAACCCGGAAAAAGGATCGCGAAAGACCTTCGAATTGGAAGAAAATACCAGGAGCGATGCCAAAGGACGAAAAATGGGGGATAGAACCAAAGAACAAGGTCTACTTACAGTTGTAACCCGGTTAATCGCGGATGAAGCCCGACCAATTGCAACTACATTCAACCTGCAATACAAGCTGGTCAATCTGGCGGATGACCATTGCTGCGCGGGGAACTTCCAGCCATGATTGTTCTAATTCGTGGAGGCGGCGATCTCGCCAGCGGAGTGGTTATACGGTTGCACCGGGCAGGTTTGCAGGTTGTGATCCTTGAAATTCCGCAACCCTTAGCTGTGCGTCGACTGGTATCCTTTGCCGAAGCGATCTACGCTGGAGAAATTACAGTTGAAGAAGTAACGGCCAAACGGGTGGATGACGTTGAAAAAGCATTAGCCATCCTTTCCCAAGGCCAAATACCAGTGATGGTCGACCCCCAAGCCAATAGTAGGGATCTTTATAACCCTACTGTTTTAGTTGATGGTCGTATGATCAAGAGACCTTCTGAATTAAACCTGGAAGCTGCTCCACTGGTGATCGGGTTGGGGCCAGGATTTTGGGCTGGGAAAGATTGTCATGCTGTGATCGAAACCAATCGGGGTCATCGCCTGGGTCGGGTGATATGGCGTGGACCAGCTGAATCTGACACAGGACTGCCGGACATCGTCGCAGAAAAACGGGAAGCGCGGGTGTTACGATCCCCAGGGAAGGGGGTCATCAATAACCTTGTATATATCGGTGATCATCTCGAACCAGGGCAGCCTATCTTTGAAGTGGGGGGTGCACCTGTATTGGCTCCCTTCAGAGGTGTTCTTCGCGGGTTAGTGCATCCAGGCATAAATGTCCAGCCTGGTCAAAAGGTTGGAGACCTCGATCCCCGGGACGATCCAAGTTACTGCACCTTGGTTTCGGAAAAGTCTCTGGCGATAGGTGGTGGTGTGCTCGAAGCGATTCTATCGCGGTCCGATTTACGCCCGTTGCTGTGGGATTGATATGAATTTGCTAGACGCTCTTCGCTTCAATTCGGGGTCGTGTGTGGCTTTTGTGGGGGCAGGCGGGAAAACCACCGCTTTGTTCGAACTGGCTAGGCAGCTGCCTTCGCCAGTTTTGATTACAACTACAACCCATTTTGCGGCCTGGCAATTACAACTAGCGGACCATCATTATAGCCTTGAAAGATTGGAGGATTTATACAGACTTGACGGTGCACTCCCAGGAGAGGTGATCCTGCTTTCCGGGACCATTGAGGAGCATGAAAGGGTCGGTGGATTGAAACTGCCTGTCTTGGAGCGCGTTCGTACATTTGCAAAGCAGCGAGGTCTATCCCTCTTGGTAGAGGCTGATGGTGCCAGGCAATTACCTTTGAAAGCTCCAGCGGAGTATGAACCCGAGATACCCCCCTTTGTAGAGGTTGTGGTTGTCGTGGCAGGCCTGTCTGGTTTAGGAAAGCCATTAGGGAGTCAATGGGTCCACCGTGTAAATTACTTTGCGGCTCTCTCGGGGTTGGCCCCTGGAGACATAATTACAAGTCAGGCGTTATCCCGGGTTCTGGTTCATCCTATGGGGGGGTTGAAAAACGTTCCGCGTAAAGCCCGCCGGGTGGCATTACTTAACCAGGTAGATACGCTGACCTTGCAATCCCAGGCATATTCATTGGCAAAGTTACTGATGCCAGCGTTCAACACGGTTATTGTGGCGTCTCTTGGATCGACCGCTATTGATGAACAGAAGGGTGAGGAAACAAAAAAAACCGGTGATGATTTCAAACGGTCCACATCAATTTTCGCGGTCCACGAGCCTGTCGCCGGGATTGTACTGGCAGCGGGTAGCTCCACACGCTTTGGACAACCCAAATTGACAATGCCCTGGAAAGGCGAACCGTTGGTTCACCATGTGGTTTTGAGAGCGTTACAGTCTGGATTATCACCAGTGGTGATCGTCACCGGGGACTGTGCCAGCCAGATTCGTGTAGCAATCGAGGACTTGCCGGTCAACTGCGTCCATAATGCTGATTGGAAGGCTGGCCAGAGCACTTCGATAAAGACGGGTATAAATGCTCTTCCGCCTGAATCAGAAGCTGTGGTTTTTTTGCTTGCCGACCAACCGCAAATCCCAGCCTCGTTGCTGAAAGCGTTGGTTGAGAGGCATGCCCAAACCCTAGCATCCATCGTGGCTCCTAAGATAGACGGGCAAAGGGGCAATCCAGTATTGTTTGACCGAAGGACATTTGATGCCTTGCTTCTCCTGAAGGGTGATATCGGTGGGCGGGTGTTATTTTCCCAACAGAGGATAGAATGGGTGCCTTGGCACGATCCAAGTCTGCTTTTGGACGTGGATACTTTAGAGGATTACCAACATCTTTTAGATCTGGATGGTTAAAATTACATTTCCAATGCTGGAAGGAAGTGGATTGCGAATATCTCAATTTTCTAATCCAGGAGGGTTGGTTTGGAGTAAAAACAAGTTGAGAAGAAGAAAAGTGTGCTTTATCAAAGATTCTATAGGATAAAATCGTCATGATCTCGGCGATTGTGTTAGCCGCAGGCCAATCGAGAAGAATGGGTCAACCGAAATTAACGCTTCCCTGGAAAGGCACTACCGTGATTGAGCATGTGATTAAGACACTAATAGGGAGCGGGTTGGATGAGATTATCGTGGTCACCGGTGGCGCTCAGCATCAAGTGGAATCTATTTTACAAGGTTTTCCGGTGAGATTTGTTTTTAATCCCCGTTATCGTACTACTGAAATGACCCTTTCTTTACAAATAGGGATAAGCGCGTTGAAGCATGATTCTGAAGCTGCCCTGGTCACTTTAGGTGATCAGCCTCAAATCGAAATGGCAGTTGTAAAGGATTTAATAGCCCTTTATCGCCAATGCCAGGCGTATTTGGTAGTGCCGAGCTATACAAGGCGAAGAGGTCACCCTTGGCTTATCGATCGCCAGTTATACCAAGATATTGTGAATTTACATGAGCAGGAAACACTTCGAGATTTCTTAGATCGACACCAAGATAAGATTCGATATCTACCAGTGAAAACAGCCAGCGTATTACAAGATCTAGATACTCTAGCAGATTATCATCGCTTCCAGCAGAACCTGAATCCGGATTAAATCACCTCTTGCATTCTCACTGATCTTGTGCTATTTTCATAAAGATGGCATTATTTTTCTATCAATTAGGGGAAATTCTTCAACTCGGGTATAGGAGAAAGGAGCTACTATATGCCTTCCGCCCAGAAAACGATCGTGATCGTTGATGACGAGCCAGATACCGCCGAGATGTTTGCAGAAATGATGCGTATGAGCGGGTATGGTATTATCAAGGCTTACAATGGCGCCTCTGCTGTGGATCTCATATCGAAAGAGAAGCCTGATGCTGTAGTTTTAGATCTGATGATGCCCGATTTTTCAGGGTTGGAGGTGTTGAGCCTTATTCGTAAGGAGATTGACCTTTCCTCGATCCCCGTAATTGTTGTTTCAGCAAAAAGCTTGCCGAAAGATATAAAAAAAGGCCTTGAAGCCGGCGCCTTTGTGTACCTGACGAAACCCGTGGCTTTTATGGATTTGAAAGCCGCGGTGGAAAATGCCCTTCGGTCCGTAGAAAAGAAAGCTGTGTGATGATGTTACCAGTGATCCGGGCTTTTATCGCTATTGATTTAACGCCCGAAATCCAAGAACGGTTAGATCAGGTCTCTGATCAATTAAAAGATCGTCTAAAAAGTGCTCCAATCCGATGGGTACCGGTGGAAAATATTCACCTTACTCTAAAATTCTTGGGCAAGGTCTCCATGGCTAACTTCGAGATGTTGACAAGTATCATACAAACGGTAACCTCCGGACATCAACCCTTCGAGATAAGCATTGGAGGGTTAGGCGCGTATCCAAAGTTGCACCATCCACGAGTCATTTGGGTCGGCGTTGAAGCTCCCCAAGATCTCGCCATGGCCCAAAGGAGTCTCGAAACCGAGACAGCCCGGCTCGGTTATGCACGCGAGGATCGCCCTTTCTCTCCACATCTAACTTTAGGACGAGTTGCCCGTAATGCTTCCACACGGGATATACGTGCAACTGCTGAGGAACTCACATCATTTAAGGTGGGGTTCTTAGGCGTCGTACGCGTTCAAGCTGTACGTTTATATCAAAGCGATCTTAAACCCGATGGTGCTGTTTACAAATGCTTATTCAGCGCGCCTTTAGGAGAGTGAAAATGGTATTATTTTATTTATTAAAATTGGGAATGAGGTGATCTCTGGATACATTAGAAGTTGCTCATACGATTGTAAATGCATTGGAAGACAAGAAGGGGGAAAACATCATCCTGATGGATATTCATGAAATCGCCATCTTTGCAGATTATTTTGTAATATGTTCCGGAACAAGTCAACGTATGCTTCAAACGCTGGCTGATGCAGCTATCGATCAAGGGAAGAAAGGGCATGATTTGGTGGGACGAGTCGAAGGCTTGCCCAAAGATGGCTGGATGTTGGTTGATTTTGGAGATGTGGTCCTGCATATCTTCTCGCCAGACAGGCGATCTTATTATCGCCTGGAAGACCTCTGGAGCGAGGCAAAAGTATTGGTGCATTTACAGTGAAGGTGGTTTTCGGTAAGCAACATTATGGAGCATTTCTTGGGAGTGGTTCTGGTCTGATAATTGCATGAGATTGGACGAGAATCGGGTGGAATTGCATAATAAAAAAATCGATCAGCGGGAGTGGTAAAGGTGTTCCATGATCGATTTCGGAAGCTCTGCGTAGCGATATAGACTTTAAAACGTACCTTTATACATGCCGCCATCGACAGTGAGCATGATTCCTGTGATGTAAGAAGCTGCTGGGGAAAGCAAGAAGACGGCTGCGTTAGCGAATTCTTCCGGTCTACCCATACGACCGAAGGGACTGTCTTTTGCTTGTTTTTCCATCTCTTCCTCCACGGTGGTACCGTTTGTCTTGGCACGGTATTCCATAAGTGAATAAACCCGTTCAGTTACAGTCCATGCGGGTAAGATGGAATTAAAACGGATGTTATCAGAGCCGAGTTCTAAAGCTAAGGTTTTGGTAAGTCCAATAGTAGCTGCTCGCACACTGTTGGATAACACCAGATTTGGAATGGGTTGTTTTACTGAATAAGAAGTAAAGGTCAGTACACTGGCTGCTGAGGATTGGCGCAGGTAGGGTAGGGCAGCACGGATTAGACGTACATGGCTTAAGAAGTTGAGTTCTACTGCATCTCGCCATTGTTGGTCGTCGAAATCTTCAAATTTCCCGGATGGAGGTCCGCCAGAATTGGTGACCAGGAGATCGAGACCACCTAAGGCATCTACTGCTTCATGAATGAGTTTTGTGGAAACCTCCGGATCAGTCACATCCCCAACCAATGGAATGACCTCGCTACCGCTTTCATCCTTTATCCTCCGTGCAGCTGCAGAGATGGATTCAGAAACACGGCTGTTGACAGCTACTCTGACCCCTTCTTTTGCCAAGCCCAGGGCAGTAGCATATCCCAAACCCTTGCTTCCACCTGTTACCAACCCACGTTTACCAGCTAGTTTTAGATCCATGATTTATCTCCTTTTAAGGTCGTATCATTATCACCTTGAGAATTCTTTACCCGAGGTTGATAAGTTCTCCAATGTGATGGAATGAATTCTGATCAGAAGAAATAAATTTTGTGAATATATCATGCCTCATCCGATCAAGTCGGTCAGATCTTTTTCTCGTAATGTGCGGAAACGCCAGCGGTTGATCAAAGGCACGATATAAGGGAGCAACCGCATGGAGTAATAAGGAGGCAGGATCGGTACACCCAACAAATCCCCGAAGGAGATCAGTACAAAAAAGTGTTCCAGATCAGCACGCTCTCTGCGGAACATCAGCTCGGTATTGTAGAAGAACATCCCATACATAACACCAAGAAACCCGAACCAGATCCCGCGGAGTTTTTTTTAGAAACTTTGACATTCTGAATGACCTCGGCTAAACTCCTTTCACAATGAATGGATTAAGCTTATCAAATTGCATGATTCTTTTAATAATTATAGGACTTACGCAGTTGGTGGGAGGATGGGGGTGTTTGGGCGGGCGTTGCCTGCCCAAACACCCCTGATTTTCCCCTGAACCTGGTATATTGCGGATGCAACGCGCTCTCATCATGTCGATACGATCATCGCTTTTTACGGGAAATAATAGTTGACTCCACTGCAAAAACTTGCACTTTACCAATTCACAGATAGCGTTTGCGGCTGCGCCAGGCTGTGGAATGCCGCCAAGGTGGTTTTTACGC
>Ga0315548_1001092_pt1 | contig 23610 bp, 13 predicted proteins | sample SalMarSW160110MG_2_FD_202540 | JGI IMG/M metagenome (GOLD analysis project Ga0315548, IMG submission 202540) | Salt marsh sediment microbial communities from the Plum Island Ecosystem LTER, Massachusetts, United States - Salt Marsh Sediment SW1601-110 ...
ATACGAAGGTTCCTTTGAATTCAGATATACTCCGGGTTATCAAAAGCACAGCGGTACATCTATCTTTGACCCTGATAATTATAATAATGCAGTGTTTTTATGGAATAAGCTGGATACTGGCTTTTTGGATATTGTGACGGATACGGCAGGTAATATTATTTCGTGTGATACGGTTATTAAATATGACAGCGTTTGCTGGAAAGGTCCTACTGACGTATGGGGTAGAAAAACTAGCCCGTTTTACGATACACTTAAATATGAACATTATCAAGCATTTAAGACATTTGGTGGATGGATACGTGTGGTAGGAAGAGACTCGAATATTACTACACCTGAAATGCAGCGTGATAGATTTATGTGGATGCGCCGTATTAATACACCCAGAAATGATTCTCTCTTATTAATCTATAACGGTGGTGATTCCATTTTTGCTCCGATTTATGAAGGTGATACTCTATTAGTAGGATATGAAAAGGTTGCTTATGATTTTAGTGATGAAGATAGGACTGGCGAATACGGCAATAAGCCGGCTTGGACCTTGGACGCTGGCTTTGGTGGTCCCGTTCCCGTTATTGGTAGTTATTTAGGTGATATGACATTTTATACTTCTTACAGGGACCATAATGAAACGTTTGCTATTCCGGACAGCAGGGATTATTACCGAGAACGAACGGCGAGTTTAAAGCTGACTTCTCGTTTTGGTAACTTTAAGGTAAATATGAGGGGTGCCTACTCAATTATTAATTCCCTTTCCCCGTACGGCGAGGGTCACATGTGGCAAGGGGATTATCCCGCGGGAGAAATTGGACAGGGCTACCTCCGAGACGGGTCGGATATGCTATTCTCCATTGGAAATTATGATGGAAGATGGCACGGCAGTAATAAATTGAATGGAGATCAACTGTACAGAGTAAATGCGTTAACCCCATTCGATATTAATTCCAAAATGTACGGTCTCACGCTGCAGCATGCTTTGAGTGAGAATACTTTTTATGATGTGCATTTGACTTATATACGCAGAGATAATGATGCTACATTCAATTATGATGTGCCAACTCGTATGATGGGAGATACAGTGGTGCTATGGTTTATGAAAGATATGGAATTGGGTAATACTAAATATCCTGTTGATAACATCCCTTATGGATGGGCTGACCCTCGATATGAAGACAACTATGGATCTGATGCTAGTGGCAAAGTGTCATTTGGTTTTGCCCATCAATGTGGAACCTACAATACTTCCTGGTCGGAGACCTACAGCACGAGTTTCGATATGAACTCACAATTAAATAAGTACAATCTGATAAAATTCGGTCTTTCGTATCAATATGATAAACTGCATGAATATTTTATTACCAATGATGGATGGTTCTGGCCGGCCCCTGGCGTAGACCCAACCGAGGATCATACTGAGGGTTATTATGTTAACTATGATGCATATCCTATCTTTGCAGGCGGCTATATTCAGGATAAGATTGAATTTGAAGGAATGTTTGCCAATTTTGGTTTGAGGTTCGATTACTCGGATCCAAATACCGAGTGGCCAGATACTACAGATAGATATTCGCTTTTCCTTTCTAATTGGTTTAAAGATTCTTTGTTTACTCAGGGTCCTGTGGCAGACGTGGCTCCTACTTATCAGATAAGTCCTCGACTTGGAATTTCATTCCCGGTATTGGAAAAAAGCAAGTTGTTCTTCAATTACGGTCATTTTTGCTCCCTGCCAGCCAACGAGAACAGGTATAAGATTATCTGGGGTGCAGGGAGTGATCCGATTAGTTTCCTGGGGAATCCGCGTCTTAAGATGGAGAGGACAGTTTCTTATGAGGTGGGTCTTGAGAGCAGTATAGCCAACACTTATATGGCAAGGATTTCGGGTTACTATAAGGATATAGATAATGAGAGTGGTCAGGTTAAATATTTAAGTTATTACGGAGATGTTAATTATACAACTAACGAAAATACCGGCTATGCTGATATAAGAGGTTTTGAATTTGAGTTTAGGAAAGACCATGGAAGATTTTTTACTGGGTGGGTAAATTATGATTACATGGTGCACACATCAGGAAGAATTGGACTAAGGCAAAATTATGAGGATCCGCTGTTACAGTCAAATGCAGCAGAGGTAGACCCCAAGGAGGATAGCCCCCTTCCGCGACCGGTTTTCAGGGCTCAACTTACATTGTTAGCACCTCAGGATTGGGGAATATTTTTAGGAGGTTATAATCTTTCATGTTTGTATCAGTGGAGAGCAGGTTACTATGATATGTTTAATCCTTATGGTGTGGAGTTTGATGAGGTTTTGCAAAACAATATCCAATGGCCAGCTACTCGTATTATGGATATGAGTATAAACAAGAATTTTTCGATCAGCGGTGTTACAGCTAATCTGTTTATGGATGTGCACAATATTTTCAACTGGGGGACTCTGAATTCTCAGGGCTTCGACCCTGGTATAACTGGTGGCATGGACCGAATTGCATATTTTAAATCCCTTCGTCTCGAGATCTATGATGAGGAAACTTTTGTGGATGATGAATCGGTAGTCGGTCCTGAAGAAGCCGGAGTTGAACCGGATCACGTTGGAGATTTGCAAAGTGCTGATAAACCATATATAAATAATCCCAATAGAGATTACCTTTGGTACCTTGACCCCAGATATGTGCAGTTTGGAATAAGGTTCTCTTTTTAGAAAAAAAGGAGGTTATTGAAAATGAAACAGAGGAAGTTATTAATATTGATATTTCTGCTGGTCTTTTTTCCCATGAGCGGTGTCCATGCCCAGATTGTTAAATTGGTCAAAGTGGGAAAAACTGAAGCCAGGGTATATGACCACGGCTGTTACAGCAGTGAAGTTTATGATTATGGTGTGATTGCGTACTATAGAGGCAGTTACTGTACCGTGGAGCAGGAGTATTCTAATACAAACTCGTGGCCGGGAGCGCTTCTTAAAGATGCCGGATTGCTTTTTGGGGCTCGAAACTGGGTGGATACAACCGGACAAATATGGGATGCTTGTATTACAGGAAGTTGCGCTCGTTTACGTGACCTTGATATTTATCAATTTGCTGTTCCGGATGAAGGGGGTTTGACAATACGCAGGTATATGAGATATCCTCTTCCGCAGATAATTGTCGATGGAGATCATTGTGGGGATCCATTTCCTATGTCCGGAGATGAGGTGGCGCCCGAAAAAATATGGGGAACTGCCGATGTAATGGTCGAGTCTAATGTCAGGCTATCGATGGGTCTGGATGTCAAACAGAGAGTGTTAGCCTGGAGTCAGCCCGGACATGATGATTACGTTATATGGGATTGGACATTTGTAAATACGGGTAATGTAGATAGGGATCCGGAAATAGAACTTCCGGGACAGACATTAGATAGTGTTTATATTGCCAGAGTTACCGAGGCTATGATAAACGGTACTGGGGCCAATAAAGTGCTTCCTACCTTTGCAGGAACAACAGAAAAAGAAGCCCATGACAATAGACTTTCCTATCCTCAGGATGATGATTCCCTTCGAATTGATTATGTTACTCCTCTTAGAGCAGGTGGTTTAACGAGAGATAGTTATGGTTTTAACGCTTCAGCTAATCAGTGGAGTATCCTGACCGGAGCCCGTTTTGCGGGCACGGCGACTTTATTCGCTCCTAAAAGTATTGATATTCCGCAGAATTATCCCATTTCAGATATTGCCGCGAGTAATGACCCGGCTCAGCCGTCAATGCATACAAGTATGCTGGCTGAGCCCAGCTGGATTTTATTACACAATGGAATATTGGCTGATTTTAACACAATGGAACCCTGGGAACACCTTGATGCTTATGAAGTTATGAAGAAGGGAGTATTTGGTATTGACACAACAATTCCTAATTTTGAAGAGTCTTATTATATGGATAGTCTTTATGATGTTTACGATACTACCGCCAGCGGTGCAGCTACTTATTATGAACAACCTGTGGATAGATGGGGAGAGCTAGACCCGGATAGGGGATATGCCTTTGCCTCAGAAATCACGTGGATGAGATTTGATGTGCAGGGTCATTGGTCTATAGGACCTTACCAGATGGAATTCGGGGATACTCTGAGATATGTCTTTGCCTATGTAGGTGGTGCCATAAGCAGGAAGAGTTCATATCTTGCCGGAGAAGCCTGGGATAATGGTACAGCTGCTTCTTACGGCTGGTTAGCAGAATTAGATTCTGCTCAAATGGTAGAAGAGTTGAGGAAAAGAGATCCTATATTCAATGTATATTATACGAATCCAAGGTTATCGCCTGCACCTAACCTTAATGATATAGCGAAGGACCTGTTGGTGGCATCAGGCAGGGATTCTCTTTTCAATAACGGGATGAACGCACAGAGAAACTTTAATATGAATTATGAGATACCCGAATCTCCTGCACCTCCTTCCGTTTTTGAAGTTACTTCCATGCCCGATATGATAAGGCTGACATGGAGTTACGACCCTGTCTATCAACCTTCGGATATTGCAAAGTTTAAAATCCACAGAGCTTTAGGCGGCTATGTATATGAGAAGCAAGGAGATATAATTACAGGTGACTGGCAATTGATCGACTCTGTTGATGGGACTGAAGACGTATATGAAGATACGGGTGTTACTCCGGCTGTTGATTACTACTACGCGGTTACAGCCGTAAGCTCTTCAGGAGTTGAAAGCGGAATGTTTTTGACAATGACTAAAATAGCGGCAAATTTACAAAGTTATCCGGGTCCCGATCTCGAATCCGTAAGAGTTGTTCCAAATCCTTTGAATGCTAATTCTTTGGGACGTTACAGTGAAGGAGATGGACTAAAACTAACCTTTGTCGAGTTACCTCCCCAATGCACAATTACTATATTAACAGAATCGGGAAATCTGGTGACAACCATCGATCATACTAATGGAAGCGGAACGGAAATATGGCAAGCTCGTAATCAATTTCTTCTTACGGATTCCGATCAGCAGCCTATGAGTGGTATTTATATAGCTCATATCGAGACTCCGGGTGGCGAAAACGTTTCCCGTAAGTTCGTAATAGTTAGATAAGGGGGAGGAAAGATGAAGAAATTTATTATTTTAATAACTCTATTGATATTTGTTCTTTCATTTAATGTTAATGCGGCTACCAAGGTTGCCCAGACAGGCTGTGGATTTTTGGACGTTGCCGCGGGCGCGAGAGCTTGTGGCATGGGGGAAGCTTTTACTGTCTTAGGACAGGATGCTACTGCATTATTTTACAACCCCGCCGGTATCGGAGAAATCGAAGGCAAATTCGATTTATCTGTTGGGCAAACTCAATGGATATCCGAAATTGAATATCTTTATATGTCTGGAGTCTATAACGCGGATGTATTGGGGAATTTCGGTTTCAGCATTATATATCCTGATTATGGTGAGATTTATGGGACTAGAGTTGTTGAAGGCGGAGCAGGATATGAGAATACTGGTTTGTTAGATGTTGCTGCGTTTTGCGCGGGTGTTGCTTATGCCAGAGAGTTCACCGATAAGTTTACGGTCGGGGGACAAATTAAATACGTTTCTCAAAATCTGGGAGCAAATGATTTTTTGGAAGTTTCGGAAGGGGATACTTCAGTTGTGTCCAGAGAGAATGAGATTTCGACTCTGTCTTACGATTTCGGGTTACTTTTTTATCCGGGTTTTAAAAGTTTCGCATTTGGTATGTCCGTTAGAAATTTCTCTCCTCGTGTAACTTACGAACGAATTGGTTTTGAATTGCCTTTAACCTTTGCTCTTGGTGTTGGTATGGATATTCTGGACCTTTTTGGAGAATATCCTGATTATTCTCTTAACGTTGGACTGGAGGGATTACATCCTCGCGATTGGGACGAACAATATCATGTGGGCGGAGAACTATCGTATAAAAATATGATCTTCCTACGGGCTGGATATAAATTTAACTATTACGCAGAAGGTTTAAACGCAGGAGTTGGTATTAATGTGGCAGGCGTGAAAGTTGATTATTCTTACAGTAAGTTTGATTTAGAGGGATTTGACATGGTCAATAGAGTCTCTGCCGGATTTTCGTTTTAAAAAAGAAGATTCTTAGGCTTTTTTGAATCGGTAAAAAATAGAGGAAAGGAAACTTTCCTCTATTTTTTTAAATCGGCTCTTTGCTAAAAGATAGTTTTGGGTTTTGGGCTTTATGGATTCTCCGAATCGGTTAACTGAGTCGTGAGTCATGTGTCTTGTGTTATGAGTCAAGAAAACAACTAAAGTTAGTGTGTTAGGTGGGTGTGTTGGTGAGTGAAAAAAACAGACCAACGGGCTAACCGACCCACAGACCAACAACTTAAAAGCCTCTGTGTTCTCTGCGGTAAAAAAAATACGGGGGTGGTACGATATAGACTTGTTGACAAAATATATTTTTATGTTAAAATAGCTATAAATAAAAGGAGGTTTTTATGTCAAACGGAGAAGATAAAGAAGTAATCGTTGAAGACAAGCAGGCGGCAGAAGAAGGGAAGAGTTTAGCCTGGCTTTCATATTTTGGTCTTTTACTTTTAATTCCATTACTTGTGAAACCGGATAATTCATTTTGTAAGCATCACGCGAAACAAGGACTTGTTATGTTACTTTTCTGGATAGGTCTTTCTATAATAGCTATAATTCCGATACTTGGGCAGATAATTTGGATCCTGGGAGCTATCACACTTTTAGTTATTGGTATTATGGGAATAGTGAATTCTGTTCAGGGAAATTACTGGCAGGCGCCTCTCGGTATTTATGATCTTTCCCAGAAATTCAATTTTTAAATAGAAGGATCATTCTAAATCGTAGTTTTGAGTTGGTTTTGGTTTATTTAGTGCAAAGTTAGAATATAATTAAAAGGAGGCAGTTTTAAAAACTGTCTCTTTTTTTTGTTAGGGGGATAAATGAGATATTCGGAAAGCAAGTATGGAAGAGTTTTTGTTATCAGACTCGAGGATGGAGATATCTTACATGAGTGTATAGAAGAATTTGCCAGGGGAAATGGTGTAAAAGCCGGATTTTTGATCGCAGTTGGTGGAGCGGATAAGGGAAGCAAGCTTGTGGTCGGTCCAAAAGAGGGGAGGGCAAGGCCGATTAATCCCATGGAATATATATTAAGCGAAGTCCATGAAATAACCGGTACCGGAACCGTCTTTGTGAACGAGCAGGGAGAACCTAAACTTCATATGCATGTGGCGGGTGGAAGGAAAGAAACGACAAAGACTGGATGTGTTCGAAAGGGTTTAAAAGTCTGGCATATTATGGAAATTGTGCTGGTTGAACTTACAGATACAAAAGCTATGCGTAAATTTGATAAAGAAACCGGCTTTGAATTACTCGAACCATGAATTTAGAGACCAGATACCAGGTTCCAGGAAAAAAACAACTAAAAGTCCTACAAGTTCTACATGTGAAATATCGGAGGTGTGAGGGATGAAAAACAATAAAAAAACTCCCCGGCAAGGTTTTCCGGAGAGTTTTCCCTTAAGAGTTTACTTCTTTAATAAAGAAAAAAGAATATCAAAGTTGTGGTAAACTCATCTTAAGGAGGTCAGAAGGGGTTGTTTTACCGTTAGAGGAAGCCTTTAATCTGAATTTATATGTATAGCTTTTTGCCGGTAATCTGTACTTGGGAAGGGTTCTTGCTCCCCAGCTGTCTGTTCCTCCCACTCCCATTTGTTTGTAATCTAAATTTAAAGTTATGTCCTTGTCTCTCTTAAGTTCATAGGTGTGTTTTGCCTTTTCTAAATCTTCCATTGTATAATGATGCGCGCTTACGCTTAAAAGAGGCATACCGAAGGCAATAATTTCTATACCTTCTTTATTTGTAAGTGATGCCCAGCGTACTTCTGTTTTGTAACCGTTTTCCTGAGGTGTTACGTAAGGAACGTGTTGTTCTTCGACTGTGCTGCTGTATAACCCTACCGGGCTTCCTTCTTTTCTATCCCAGTAATTCTCATGAGGTCCTCTTCCGTACCATTGGAAGTTACTGAATTCGCCGTTAATTTTCATACTCATTCCGATTCGGGGTACATTCGGTAATTCACTATCAAGAGTATAGTTGTTCTCTATGATTACGTCACCACTGCCGTAAACGGTATAAATACTTTTGCAGGATGAATTACCCGCCGGAATATCGGAACTTATACTAATGCGAACCATTTGCTTATTAATTCTTTCGGCTTCGACGGATTTAACTTTTATATTGGCTCCGGCATCACGCCATATAGCCAATCTCTCGGGCATATTATTGCCATTGTCGTTATCTATCGGAGCTCTCCAGAAATTTAGCGCAGGACCTTCGACTATAAACTCTTTATTCATATATTTATAGGAAGTAATGGTTCCTTTTTCTTTGCTAATTGCGAGTTCAAAATCCTTTCCTTTCATTTTTATTTCATCCCCGGCTTCGGTGAGTTCTAAAGCGGGAATATCTTCGAGCTTCATTGTGGGCACAGCAGGTACCTCGAATGGAATTTTAAATTGTTCCCAGGCTACCTCATGTCCTTTTTCCGCCCATGAGGTTTCGTTCTTGAGTAAGAAGTTTATATTAAGCCAGTATTCCGAGCCCGCATTAAGTTCTGGTTTCTTAAAGGGAATATTTACCTCCTTGTTTCCGTGTGGTTTTATACTTATTTTATCGAGTGTTCCGCGCTCGATAATTTTACCGCTTTCTTTCAATTCCCAATTAAGATTAAATTTGTCCAGGTTCGTAAAATTGTATTCGTTTAAGATTTTAATTATACCCGAAGATAAATCTACGGGTTCCGAGTTTATATATTGATATACTTTTTTTACTTCCCATATTTTAGGTTGAAGTTTTCTATCCGCGAAAACCAATCCGTTTATGCAGAAGTTCCCGTCGTTTACGGTATCTCCGAAGTCCCCCCCGTATCCCCAGTATTCTTCTCCTTCGGGTGTTTTCTTTGGGAGTCCCTGGTCTACCCAATCCCATATACAACCGCCGATCAAGGAAGGATAACGCTTTATGACATCCCAGTAATCTTTGATGTTACCGACAGAATTTCCCATAGCGTGTTCATACTCTTCCATAAATAAAGGAGTGTTTGGGTTGTTTTTACCATGTTCTTCAATTGTTTCGATGGTGGGATACGCGTAGCATACCATATCGACTACCTCCCACATCTGTCTGTAGTTTAATATTCGGGTAGGGTCGGCTCTCTTAGCATATATTGCCATTTCAGCCACATTTTCACCGAATCCCATTTCATTCCCCAGAGACCAGCATATGACCGAAGGGTGATTTTTGTCTCGTTCTACTACACTTCTCATCCTGTCTACCGATGCGGTCGTCCATATCGGGTCGCTTCCCGGGAGAATATCGGCTCCGTAAGATATACCGTGTGTTTCCATATTGGCTTCGTCTATTAGATATATGCCATACTCATCACAAAGATCATACCATTCCGGCTTATTGGGATAATGACAGGTACGTACTGTGTTTATATTAAATTGTTTCATTAATTTTATATCCAAAAGCATATTCTCATAAGAAACATTTCTTCCGAACTTGGGATCGTGCTCGTGTCTGTTTACTCCTTTTATAAGAATAGACTGACCGTTTACAAACAGTTGGCCTTCTTTTATTTCGATTTTTCTGAAACCGAACTTAGAACTTTCATATTCGATTACTTTATCTTTTGAGTTTTTAAGAGTTAAAAGAACAGTATAGAGGTTCGGAGTTTCTGCTGTCCATTTCGCGGGATTGTTTACTTCTCCTTCTATATTTAACACAATTTCTGTCCCACCATGAATAAATTTTGTTTCTTCGATCATTGGTGATTTTGTTTTTACCTTTCTGCCCGTTGGATCGATTAAATTTACTGTAAGTGTATGCAAATCTGCAGATTTTGTTCCGTAATTTTTTACCTTCGCTTTTACTTTTAGTTTAGAGTCTTTATAACCATCGTCCAGATCGGCAGTTATGAAGAAATCGCGAAGATGGACTTTTGGTGTTGAGAATAGATAGACATTACGATAAATTCCGCTTAGTCTCCACATATCCTGATCTTCTATGTAGGAGCCATCAGACCATCTATACACTTCGACTGCCAATACGTTTTCGCCTTTATTTACATAATCTGTTATGTCAAACTCTGCCGGAGTCATACTGCCCTGGCTATAACCGAGCAGTTCTCCGTTTATCCAAATATAAAACGCGCTTTTAACTCCGTCGAAATGCAGAAAAAGCTGTCTTCCTTTCCAATTAGATGGGATCTCGAATTCGGTTCTATATGATCCGACCGGGTTCCAGTTATGCGGAATCTTCGGAGGGTTCAGTGTATTATAATCCGGGTTGAACGGATATCTTACATTTAAATATATAGGTATATCATAACCTTCCATCTGCCAGTTACTTGGGACATTGACTTCTTTCCATTTACTTACGTCATATGAAGTCTTGTAAAAATCTTTGGGGCGGTCGGTGGGTTTCTTTACCCAGTTGAATTTCCATTTGCCGTCGAGTGATTTATAATACTCTGATTGTTCTCTTTCGCATTTAATAGCTTTATCCTGTTTTTTGTAAGGAATTAGTGTGCAGTGGGTGGGTTCTTTGTTGTACTCGATCATTTCAGGGTTTTCCCAGTCGTTTATTTTTTCGTTTGGAAAGTTTTTTACTGAAGTGCCTGGAATAATTAACAGGCATGAAATGTAACATAAACTCAAAATCATAAACTCCTCCTCTTTGTGTTCATTAAGTTTAATTATATTTTATTTCAATTAAATACTTTTTTAAGCATTTAAAATCCGATAATCTAATATCTCGTATATTTATCGAACACTGTTATTACCGGCAAAGCTTTTCCTTCTTTATCGAAGAATCCTCTACTTCCAATACCTTTCATATTACCGTCCACAGCCGGTTCCCACCAGAAAACACCCCTTACTTTGAAATCGGGGCTCCTTAGAGCAAGCCTGTTTATTTCTTCCAGAAATTCTTTTTGTCCCGTAGGGGTTTCGGGAAACGGTCCTTTTTTCTCTGTATATCTGGAATCGTTCCAGTGATACGCGACTTCGACCAATATAATATCTTTTTTATATTCGCGTACCATAAAATTTATATTTTCCCATAAATCATTTAAAGTTCCATGCCACCAAGGATAATAGGATTGTCCTATTACGTCATATTCTACACCGTAAGAGTTAATTTTATCTAAAAGAAATTTCGTAGTTCTCTTATCTCCTCCTTTGTCAATTTGTATCATAATCAGAGGAGGTTCTTGACTTCCCTTACCTGCCATTACTCCCTTAATACCGGCTTTAGTCAAATCTATGAAATTATCCCAATTATCAGGGAGTTTTCCGTCAGGCCAGAGCATTCCATTCGATACCTCATTTCCGATTTGAACCATGTCTGGCAGAACGCCCGCTTCTCTGAAGGCAATAATGGTCGATTTAGTGTATTCTAATACGGAATCAACCAACTCGGAGTGGGGAAGACCTTCCCAGGCTTCAGGAGTTATCTGATGCTCGGGGTCAGCCCAGGTGTCCGAATAATGATAATCCAGTAAGAATTTAAAACCTAATTTTTTTGCTTCTTTTGCCAGCGATATTGTATATTCTAAATTATTTGGCAGCATTGTGGGTGGATGAAAAAGACGAAGTCTTATCCAATTATATCCATGGTCTTTAAAAATTTGAAGACCCGGTTTTTCTTTTCCGTCTGTATCTTTAAAAACTACACCCTGCTTTTCTGCTGCTTTCAAAAATGAAAGGTCTGCTCCTATAGCATAATTTTCTACAGCATATTCTTTAGCTGCAATATTTTGTAAAATAAAGAAAACTGAGAAGAAAAATGATATATATATTTTATGCATAATTTTATCGATAATATATAATTTTAGTAATTATTCAAGAAAGGCATCCATTCCCGGTAAGACGTTTCCTGTGGTATCGAATAATGCGAGTTTACCCCAATTGGTTCCTACTTCTTCTATCCCTATCCATTCGGGCGCCCAGTAGAATATTCCCTTTCCTCTGTTATTAGGTGTATTAACTATTACTTCAACTAGCTCTTCAAGATATTGTTTTTGACCCTGTGGACTAATTTCGTAAGGCGGTTCTGTGAACGTTGCGCCGTTTTGCGGAGGATAATCGTATATCCAGGGGTAAGCCGCTTCGACAACTATAATATCTTTTTCATATTCTTCTGAAAGAAAAGCTAGATTGTTTTCAAGGTCGGTTAGAGAACCGTGCCACCAGGGATAGTAACTAATTCCGATAATATCGAAATTTACATCTTGGGCAAGGAGGTTATTTAAAAACCATTCACAAATACTACTGCTTGCTCCGTTATCTACATGGATCATTATCTTTACAGTGTCAGTGGATTCCAGAGCCGAATCTACGCCCTCGATACCTGCGTTTACAAGTAAACCAAGATTATCCCAATAATCGTATCCTGTTCCTACCCGACCGTCCGGCCATAGGAGTCCGACTGTTATTTCATTACCAATCTGGACTATATCCGGTAAAGCTCCTTCATTTTTTAGTGTAGCAATTACAGAGCGAGTGTATTCAAAGACGCTGTCCTTTAGATCGTCAAAAGATAAGCTCTCCCATGCGGCAGGTTTTGTTTGATGTGACGGGTCTGCCCAGGTGTCGGAGTAATGGAAGTCAAGAAGAAGTTTGAATCCGGCATTTTTAATCTGCTTTGCCAGTGTAACGGTATAGTCGAGGTCGTTAACTTCGGGACCGGTTCCATTTGGAGTATGAAATATCCTGAGACGCATACAATTAAAGTCATGTTCGTTGAATATTAATAGGGGATCCCTGGCCTGACCGTTTTCCCTGTATACCCCTCCGTTATCTTCAATTGCGTTGAGAAGCGATATATCTCCCCCCTTTAATAAACCGTCTGGCAAATCGGGCGGTATGTCTGGTGGCTCTTCATTGCATGAGAAATACAAAAGGAAAATAAGAAATGGTGTAAGTATCCAGCGAATATTTTCAAATTTCATTTCTACCTCCTTTTAGTATTTCTATGCAAATTTTGTTGAAATAGAATCGGGGGCATATAGTTTTTATTAAATATACACCCCCCATTCTTTGTCACAACGGCACCATTTAAAATTTATATATTTTTCTCAATATTGTCCATATACTTGTATTTAATTTTCATTAATTTTCCAAGCTTCGCTCTTCTATTATTGCCCGGCCAGCGGTACTAATGTCATCGGAGTAATAACCCAATCATCGATGTTTCCGGTTATATATACACCAGTCGAATCGAAGTTTACATCGTCTAAAGCCGATAACATGTCAACGGCAAAAGTAACGTCGACCGAGTCTGATATATCCGGTGCTGATAATCCTGTTGCTAATTTGAAATCCCAATCTGCGCATTGCATCCATATATCGGTGATAACAGAGTCTTTAGAAGGGATCACATAGTTACGGTGGTTACTCCAAACAGTAAAGCATCCCGCATTATCATCATTTGGCTCTTCTCCCTTTGGATAGTCGTTGTTTTCACCCCAGGTACCTTCAGTCCGGTAAATATAAGCTTTATCTGTAGATGTTTTAGCGTCTGCACTTGGTGTTATGGTGACCATATAGATGATCCTGAAGGTTGGGAAATAAAAGGATACTGCATTACTCCAGTAGGGAGAAGCAACCGATGAAACCTTAACATCTACCAAAGCATCTGAGTAGCCATCAGGAGTGGTAAACGTTAGTGTTGTACCATTACTGGAAACCGCGTCTGGAGTAATTAAACTAGTTCCAATTGCAACTTGGTTTTTCTCCACGTCAGTATTGAAGTTAGCTCCAGTGACCGTAATAGTGATTCCCCCAAAAGCAGTGTCGGGGTCTATACTGGAAATACTTGGTGCGTTGGCCGGAATGGTATCTGCTTCCCATACGCCTGGACTTGAAGGTAAATCCTTTTTGCATTTTGGCAGCAGCAATCCTATAACTCCTATAAGGAGAACCAAAATTACATATTTGAAAATTCTTTTTTTCATTATTCCTCCTTATTCCGTTAAAACGAAGTTCCTATTGATATTCTATGTACTGGTGAGCCTAAGTTTCCAAAGGGATTAAAAGCATAATCGAATCTTAGAATGTTTCCCTGTCCGGGTATGGAAGGACTTATTCCAATTCCGCATGATAGTTGATCCTCATCATAATTTAACTTATATCCACCACGCAGAAATAATATATCAAGAAGGGAATATTCCATACCTATGTGTAGCCTTTCTTTGTAGTCACGGGGATGAGTTGCATCTATCGAAAGAATAAGAGAGGAACTGCCTTCCGGAGCGAGTATAGTCAGGATATCCATAGCTATTCCCATTCTTATATTGAACGGCAACGAAAGATCTTCTTCAACATATTTTTTCTCATAAGAAACATTTTCTACAGTCATCCCTACCTTTAAATCTTTAAATCCCGTAAAATAAATAACGCCAATATCTAAAGCAGGAATAGCTAATGTATTATCAACAACTTCAAAATCGTTAATATCTCCAATATAAGCTTCTCCTAAATCCTGGTAAGCCAATTTAAGATTTGCTCCAAACCTAATCCTATCTGTTAATTGTCTTCCATAAGCCAGTCCTCCTACCAGAGCCAGAGGGCTAAATGTACCTGTTAGTACGTATCCGGGGTCAGCTTCACTTCGTCTCGCTCCCTGTAAATTTCCATAATCAACCCAGAGTAAATTAACCCCAAAAACTCCGATATTACTTGCATTATATGTTAAACCAGCATGATAGTGAGTAATATCAGCAATCCATCTGGTGTATCCGCTTGAGAAATCTATTTTACTCTCTGTAACTATGCCTGCGGGATTCCAAAACATTGCTTCAGAATTTTCCGCAACAGCTACGAACGCGTTCCCCATAGCTGAAGCTCTCGCGCCCGTCGGGATCGATAAAAATGGCATTCCCGCTTGTCCTGTTTTTTCAATTCCAACCTGCGCGTGTATGGGGATTACCAGAAGCAGGGTAAAAATTAAAAATAATCGGTTCATTGTTTTTCTTTTCATTATTTCCCCCTTATCTAATAATAACAAATTTGTGATTTGAAGTGGGCAGTGAATTTTCTTCTATATCCCGGGCATCCTGTACTGAAAGAATATATACTCCCGATTTCACAAACTGGTTGCTGGTATTAATTTGATCCCAGGATTCATCTCCCGAACCGTCCGTATGTTCAATGGTCTTAATTAAATCTCCGACTTCATTATAGATTTTTAAAGTACAATACGGTGGCAGATTGAAGAAGGTTATTCTATTAGGGTCGGAATAATTAAGTCCCCCGGCATCTACGCGATATGGGTTGGGAACAATTATAACATCATCTGTTGTTTCCTTACCCGGTTCAAATGGAGATGCAGCATATAAAGTGCGGTTTTGGTAATGGTTGCTTTCCAGTCCGCTGTCATCAACCGCAGTGACGAAATAGTGATAAGCGACACCTCTTACTGCACTATTGTCTGTAAAACTGTTGTCTGTTGTGGTTTGAATTAATTCATAATCCTTGAATCCGTTATCATCAGGGTGATGCACCTGGTAATTTCCTTCTTTTCTATAAACTCTCCACTCCGAGATGCTACCCGAATACTCGATATTTTCATAATCCCAATTCAAATAAATACATGAGGGACCCGAGATAACCTCTAAATTGGGAGCAGGCGGCGGCTTTGGAATACCAAAATCTCCTGACTCTTCAAAGTTTTCCCACGCCCATTTAGCTTTATCGAGAGTGTTAATCAAAGAATCTAATCCTGTTGCTATTGTTGAATCTTTCTCTAAATCTGATACTGAACCAGTGTACCAATTTCTTCCTAATTCGAGCGCATATTCGGGATCGATGGATCCGACTCCCAGGGCAAAGACCCAGTGTACGCTGTCCTGGTATGCCATATCGTATGGTCCATTCATTTGACGCGCTTCTCTGCTAAACTGTTTGGCTTCGATACCTTCGATAGGAGTCCAGGGATTTGGTCCGGTGTCAGATGTGTCTCTATTTCTCATAGACATCCAGTCGAGTGCTGCCCCATATCCATCGCCCCATTCTTCATAAGAATTTGTCCAGATATTTTGTTCCAGGTCCATGAAACAGCAGCTAACAGGCTGCGCGGCGTCATCGGTCCGGTCGGTGCTGGAGATGTCCGCGTGCAGTGTTGTAAAACCAATATACTGTGGTGATAATAGTTCTCCGTTTTCCAGAGAAGGATCTCCAAAATCGTCCCAAACAGCATAAGCCGGGCTATTGGCATCACAGGCGTAGGAAATTACAAGTGAATCGCGTTCAGTAGTCCCCGGGGCAACTAAATCAGATGCGCTCGCGACCCATTCAGTCCATTTATAACAGGTATGTGGGTGATCATTATTTACATCGCCATATTCTCTTCTTCCGGCTAAAGTCGGCGCAAGCAGCATATCGAAGCCGAACCAAAAATGTAAGTCTTGCGGAGGTCCGTCGGCAAGGGTGTCATCGGTATCCCAATCGAGTGCGTTTATCATCCATACATCAAAAATAACAAAATCATTATATTCTTGATTGTCGAAAGCGTATACCTTGACCTTATACCAAGGACCGCCCATGCAACCCCAATTGTTTAATCCATACCAACTATGGGAAGCGAGAGACTTCGCAACTACCGGAGAAGGCAAATCTGAATTTACCTCTCCTCTGAAAGGTCTTTCCGGAACTCCATCTACTACTTTTTCGGGTGGTCGATATTTTCGTATTTCTTCACTTGGTCTAATAGCCTTCAAGGTAGGATCCTGATAAATCTGTACACCGTATTCAACGGTATCCAATCCTTCTGAAGCGTCGACACCGTTCGAATAACCTACGAGACCTTCGGAGAAAGCTCCGGCTATAAAAAAGTGAACCATGCTGGTTCTTTCATACCAACCCTGGGGCCAGCATGCCCTTTCGGGTTCATTCCCCCTCGAGGGATCGCCATCGAGATAACCAAGTTCATCCCATGTAAACTGAAGATCCCCTACATTGACATCTATTATCTGTCCTCTTAATGTTACTGTAAAAGAGAACATTATAAACAAGATCAAGAAAACTTTTCTTAATCCCGTCTTCCTATATATTTCCATAAACCCTCCTTTTTTATCCAACTGAGTTTATTTAGAAGCTAAAACTTATTCCAAAATTAACTGTTCTCGGGTTCAAGAAGCGTATCCAATCTCTCCATCCTATGTTGATATATTCCTTATCGTATTCGCCATATTTGTCATTTCCTTGTTGTTCTCCTTCTTCCCAGGGCAAATGCAGCGAATTCCTGTAGTCTGAGAGTTCTGTTTCGGAAAAGTTTCCGGTATATAGATATTTCTGGTTGAATAAATTATAGATATCCATGAAAATTTTGCCTTCTGTGCCGCCAAAAGACATATTTTTTGCAATTTTTAAATCCGTGAAAGATTTATTTACATATTCAAGCCAGTGTTGATCTTCGGTTGCGGCATTAGGATTAAATATAAACTCACCCCCGTCTTCCCATCTATACATAAAGTTAAAGTCTACGCCTCCGAGTATTTTTTTACCCAGCACCTCGGGCCCCGGGCCCCAATCCGCAGGTGTTTTAAGTGTCAGGCCTGCTCTCAGGAAGGGTTGTACGACAGGTTTCTCGTCTGCAGCATTTTTGTCTTCTGTAGCCTGTTCAAGTGGATTTTCATAAACATGCTCGGTAACAGTATAACCATAGGTTGTAATTGCGTAATCGTAGTTTGCCCAGAAGGTAAGAAATCTTCCCCATGGCCTGTTTACTCGCAAATCGAGTCCTTTTATATCTGAATATTGGTAATTCCCGTTTATTGTAGTTTCTACAGTATGATCCCAATCAAAGGCAGTAACTTCATATAATTCTCCTGTTATATCTTTATAGTAAGCAGCTGTGTGAATTTTGAAAAAGTTTGCTATGGTTTGCTCATATCCAATTTCATAGGCAACCGTTCTCGGCCAATCTATATTGGGATCGGGTAAGGTTGCTCCTTTATTATATTTACTCCATCCTTTTACTCCATATAGATAGCCAGGATTAGGTGTTTGGTGAAAGTGTCCGTAATTAAAATAAAGTTTACTATTTGTCGATACAGGGAATGAAATACCGATTCTTGGTTGTATCTTGATTTTAGCTTCTGCCTCCAGAGTCCTTTTTTCTGCCCAGTAAATTCCAGCGTCATCTACAAAATTAGCCGGAGTAAAGTACGTATCCCAAAGAGTATCCATATCATAAGCCATGGCTTTTGGATCCATATAGTCGAATCTTATTCCTACATTTGCTATCATTCCTTCAAATTCCAATTTGTCCTGCGCGTAAAAATGAGCGTAAACCGGATCCGCATCCCATATTATACATTCCGGGTATTCTGCAATTATAGCAGTGTCTCCCATTAATCCCCAGGTCCAGTAAGCGGATCTTGTTCGGTAAGAAGGTAATGTGATACCAATTCCCGTTTTGATTTCATTGTTCTTATTTAACTGGGAAGACAAATCCCATTTTAACCTATGTGTCCAGTTTTTAGAATAATCCACGGAGTTAGAGAATCCGCCTGTTCTAAAAATTTGTGGTTGATCCAGTATGTTAGGCCATTGGGAACCTTGAATTTCTTCATATTCTATATCTCCAATTGTTACAGTAACCGTGTCCGGGGTCATAGGTTCGATATTAAGCCAATTTTTACCGTAAACGTATTGAAGTTCATGATAGGTGTTTGGATTTAAAACATGGGTGATTTTGGTTGCCACTCTTACAAATTCTTGATCGTTGAGTGACCAGTTTTCGGGAGCGAACATATTCTGATAAGCAAAATTATCGGCTGTTTCTTCTGCCGCAAATCTGGATGAAGAAAAACTTCCCGCGGCTGCCGTTTGACCACCAGCTGCCTGCATTCCCGAACCAGCTGATGTACCATAAAGACTCTGAACCTCCAATTTTATATCGGGCGTTAAATTATAAGCCAGTTTTCCTAGATAGGTTTCTTTATTCTCTTCTTTTCTTGAAAGCGGAAATATATATTGGTGTTCCTGACGTCTATAAGAAAACATAAATACAGCCTTAGGTAAAATAGGTATGGGTCCACCGAAAGTTACATCTAAATCATAATCCGGCTCGTCCGCATAAGCCCTCGGTCTGTGCTCATACTTCCATATTTCAAGGGCGTTCATCGGAGTCATATTGTTTGTTGTATCGTTGTCGTTTAAATAATCCTCCGCTATGGCATTCCATCCCTTGAATTGAACCGGATAACCCTCCTCGCCATTGGTACTTTCCCATAATTCCACATCTTCTTCAGTTATTCCTTCAAAAGCCTTTTCTCCCGCGTATATATCCCATATAGGGGATTCTTCGGGATCATATGGATTCGGGCCCCAATGCTTTTTGGTGGGTGGGCTGATTCTGAATTCCACATTGCCCGAATATTTATCTGTACTAGGTCTTTTCGTCACAATATTAACAAGACCTGAACGAACCTGACCATATTCAGCGTTAAATCCTCCCGAAAGGAGTTGTACCTCTGATATAGACGTTTTGGGAACGCTCATTTGATACAAATCGGAGTACCCACTCTTTAAAGAAATATTATCGACTTGGAAATCACTCTGGTCGGCACTTCCGCCCCGTATCGCAAGACCCTGGGCTTCATCGGCACTAACGGAAAGATGAACTCCGGCCTGCATCGCTAACATTTCGGCCGGATTACTCATGGGAATCGCTGCTATTTCTTCTTCTCGAAGGGAGAATTGAGTGGATGATACATCCCTTTTAATAATAGGTTTTTCTGCGCTTACAGTAATTCCTTCACCTTCTACGGGTGTTGGAGTAAGACGAAAAATTAAGTTGGTTGTATGGTCTATAGAGACTATAACACCGGTTAGTGTAACGCTTTTATACCCCATCATCATACATTTCACATCGTAAGTTCCGGGGGGTATTCTTAATATACTAAAGTATCCGTCTTCTGCTGCAGAAGCTCCCAACTCTGTCCCTAACACTACAATGTTAGCGTAAGGCAAAGGTTCTCCAGTTTGCGAATCTACTGCTCCACCAACAATTTTACCTGTTATAGCAGCATTTACTTCAAAAGGGATCCCGATCATTAAAAGCAAAACAAACACTAACATAGATAACAGCAATATCCTTTTTAGCGTGCTTTTCATTCTTACCTCCTTATTTTGGTTAGAACAACGCTTTTAAAACCTTATATATATAGAAAACCCAAAAGCCTTTCATTTTTCCGGTTTTTTTTACTGTGAAGTGTACATGGTTTTAGAAATAAAGTCAATCTGGTTTTTTCCTTACATTTAAGTACGCCAAAAGAGTATTGAATTTTATCTTAAAGATTAATTATTAATACATGTAAGAAAAGTATTTATTTGATTTCCGTTTAGGTACGATAATTACGGTTACAATAATTGACTGTAGGTTTATAAGTGTAAATACAGACTTCCTGTTTTTTTGCTATATTCCGGCATTTAAATTAAAAAAAAGAGTTTAAATATTAATAAATATAGATTTTTAAACTGTTAGTTCACAAACTGCTTAGTTCGAATATTTTGTTTAAAAAAAACATTCCGGAGGTACTATAGTGAAGTTAGCCCTTCTTTTATAGCTATTTTAGTTAGCTCGGCTACACTGTTTGCTTTTAGTTTTCTTTTTATGTGTCGTCTGTGAGTTTCTACAGTTTTTACGGATATAGATAAATTACTCGCGATTTCTTTTGTGTTTTTACCTTCGGCTAATAATTGTAAAATTTCCCTTTCTCTCGGAGTTAATTTCGAATCAATTATAGCTTTCTCCTGCGAGTCCTTTCTGACGTATTCTTCGACCAGTATGTTTGAAATTTCGGGACTTAAATATTTTTTCCCTTCCATAACTGTATTTATTGCTAGAACAAGTTCGTCAAATGTGCACTGCTTTATCAGATATCCTGAAGCTCCGGCGCCAATCATTCCCAGAACAAATCGCCTGTCGGAATGCAGTGATAACGCTATTATTTCAATTTCCGGTCGTTTTGATTTAATTTTACGGGTTGCTTCGATTCCATTCAAATTGGGCATGGTAATATCCATTAATATCAGATCAGGGGTATTTTTTTCGACTAAATCTAGGGCTTCTCTTCCATCTGCTGCTTCCCCTACTATTTCCATATTAGGTTGTTTCGCGATTAATGTTGCTAAACCTTCTCTTAAAATCTTGTGTTCGTCAACAACCATTATTTTTATACTCATATAAAGCTCCTTTTATATTTTTAGCGGTGCTTCTAATTTTATTTTTGTTCCTTTGTTTTTATATGATTCTATTTCAAAATGTCCCCCTACGACGTCTATACGACTTCTGATATTTAAAAGTCCGAATCCTGTATCGCTTTCCACGTACGAATCCAGAGCAGAAGTGTCGAATCCAATACCATCATCTTTAACCTCTATTTGTATATTCCTACCATATCTTTTTATGTAAATCTTGACATTTTTTGCCTGTGCGTGTTTTCTTATATTTACGAGCAATTCTCGTACCGCTTGGAACAATAGAATGCTGAGGTCATTAGTAAGTGGTTTTTGTTTTCCGTCGTCTTTGAAACTATATTTAATATTGTTTTCTCTTAAAATGTGTTCTGCCAGCCAGTCGACTGCTGGTATGAAACCGAGTTCATAAAGAATGTATGGACTTAACTGCGTCATTAATGAACGAGTCGAGGTTATGGCGTTTTCGGCAAGATTATGAACTTCTTCCAAGTCTTCTTTAATATTTGCAGGAGATTCTTTTCCTTTTAATTCGCTTATTTTAAGTTTGAGAAAAGCCAGTGTTTGTCCGACCTCTGCGTGGAGAGTGGTTGCTATTCTTTTTCTTTCATGTTCTTCGGCAAGAGTTAATTTGTGGGACAAATTCTTCATTTTTCTCTTGTAGTTTTGTATATTTTTTTTCTCCATATTCTTTCTCTCGGTTATGTCCCTTATGGATATTACGCTCTTAAGGTTTTTTTTATTATAGTGTGGAATCGGATAACATTGAATATTGAAATATCGGATTGTGCCGTTCTTTGATACTTTTGTTTTTTCTACTGCGGGTAATTTTTCTTTGTTTTTAAATAGTTTTTCAATAGGGCAATCCGCGCATGTTTCTTCCCATGGGGCGAATATTTGGCTGCATTTCTTGTTTATTACATTTTCCCTTTTTAGCCCAAAGAATTTACAGAGAAATTCATTCGCTTCAAGGATAACATGGGTTTCGTCTACAATTGCCAGACCTTCACTGACGGCATTTACAATTGTTTTTAATTTATTGGCGTTTTCTTCGAGTCCTTTCTCAGCAATGACTTGATCTGTAACATCTCTAGATATGCCAAGGGTACCTATAATTTTTCCTTTCTCATCGTATCTTGGAATCTTAGTTGTTGAAACCCAGGTTATTCTACCATCCGGGTGAGTTTCTTTTTCAACTTTTGCTTTAATTGCTTTGCCCGTTTTTATGATTTTCTGCTCGTCTTTATAGGCCTGCTCAGCGTGTTCTTTTGTAAAATAGTCAAAATCTGTTTTGCCTAACACTTCTTCTCTTGGCAATCCAACCTGACCCGCTTTTGACTTACTTATTTCAATAAAACGACTTTTTCTGTCTTTAAAATAAATGTTATCAGGTATGTTGTTTAGAAGAAAAGTAAGCAGGTTACTTTTGGAATTAAACGCTTTTTGAGTTTCTTTTAATTCAGTAATATCGTGAGCAAACAATACCGTTTTTCCGTTTCCTTTATTGTTATCGCTGATGAGTAAAGCAGAACAAGTAACATTTTCGTTCTTTTTATCTTTAAATTTAAGATTTAGTTTTCTTTTTGTTTTTCGTTTTTTTGAGAGAATATAGAATTCATCATTAAATAATTTTTTTGAGCTGTTTTCAAGAAGTTCAGTGAAAGATTTACCTTTAATTTCATGTTTATCGTATTTCAATAATTTAAGTACGGCGGAGTTTATATCTTCAGTTTTTCCTTTTTTATCAATAAGGAAAATCGGATACGGGCAATTATCGAAAATTAGGGAGAAGGCTTTTCCATCTTTTGAAAGTAAATGTTTTGATTCATTTTTTGTGTCTTTAAATTTCTGTTTTGAATTTGCTAAAAATTTATCTTTAATCATATGTCATCCGAAAATTTAATAGAATGAAAAAAAAACGCAAGGTTATATATTTCGTTTACTCATAAATTTCAGATTTTGTTTTTATGTTAAGTTGTTGTTAAGAAATATCTTATAAGTAGTAAGCTGCAAATTAAAAAATTTAAAAATAAAAGGCGAAAGATTTTTAAGATTATGGGCGTTGTTTGAATTTTATACATGAAGAGAAAAAGACAGTGTCGAGTGTCGATTCTACTGCAGTAAATTAGTAGAATTAATAGCTCGCAGCCTCGGCTGGCGGCAAAAAACAAAAATATATATATAAAAAATTGCAATTTCTACATGCTCTATATGTGAATATTCTAGGTGGAGGTGGGTTTTAAATAGCAAAATATATTTTTTTCTCTGTGTCCTCCTATGATATGTTTATATATATAATTAATTATTTATCTCTTGACTTGGTAGAAATAGTTGCCAGATTAGGGGTTGACCGGTAGGCCCCTTCGGGAGCACGATTG
>Ga0315548_1001094_pt1 | contig 23592 bp, 12 predicted proteins | sample SalMarSW160110MG_2_FD_202540 | JGI IMG/M metagenome (GOLD analysis project Ga0315548, IMG submission 202540) | Salt marsh sediment microbial communities from the Plum Island Ecosystem LTER, Massachusetts, United States - Salt Marsh Sediment SW1601-110 ...
TTTTTGGCAGGAGACGTGTTGATATCAGGAGTTGCCCACACCTCATCCACAATTATGCCGGAGATGGGCGCTCCTCCTTTTGCTCCTACATCTTTGGGGGCTCCGAATCTCACCCGTCTCCCGATTCGCGAAGTCAGGTTGCCTTTGATCTTGGCGAAGCTCATATCGGTTTCCTCTTTTTGCTGAACATGGTTTATATTGATCCGCCCAACAATGATTATACAGACTGTATAAAGCGGAAAACACAGACTGTTTCTGCTTACCCTTTCGGCCTAAATTCATTATCTTTTAATAATTTCTCTGACATCTCTTTGCCTATATTACCACGCTTTCGGGTAGATAGACAAGTAAAAAATCGACTCCTGTAAGCGTTTTGCGTTCTAAGTCCTTAATTCACAATAGATTGTAAATATTTCTGCCATAAGTGTCGACTATATATAGACATACGAAAATTTTTCGATCAAAACTGAGGGTAGTTGCGTACTAAAATCGGAAATTTCAAAAGATTTTTTACTCATTTCTAAAAAAGCACTTACGGAAATTCACGCCTTGAAAAATAGCTCAAATTTCGACCAAATGTGCAGGTTCGTCCAATAGTGAGGGGCAATATTGCCCCGTATTGCGTGAAGCGTGAAGCGTATCGCGTGGAGCAAAATGCAAAAATGTGCCCCATTAGAAAGTAAAAACTTACTTCTAACGGGGTGAACCTGGAGGGCTGGTGCGGAAGGCTCACATACCAATATTCCTGCCGGAGTGTGTTTTCCGGCTGCGTATATGGCTATTATTACTTTGCCGCAGGTTGCGCTACGGATATGCGTTCCGCAAAATACCTCTTACACAGGGAAAATTTGCGCTCGTTGACCCGGAAGATTATGAAAAGCTTTCGAAATATAATTGGTATGCAGTGCGAAGTCCGCGGGGATTCTACGCCGTGCGGAGTGTTAATGCAAAGAATGGCCGAAGCGGGCAAAAAAACGTCAGGATGCACCGGGTAATACTAAAAGCCCCGGAAGGCAAATTTATCGACCATATAAATCATAACGGCCTGGATAATCGAAAGAGCAATCTGCGAATTTGTACGATGCAGCAGAACTCCTGGAATATGCGCAAGCAAAGGGGTAATTGCACCTCGCAATATAAGGGGGTTACACAGCGCAAAGACACTGGCAAGTGGCAGGCGAGAATAATCTGCAATGCAAAGAAGATATCAATTGGTTGTTTTGATGATGAAAAAGCTGCAGCGATGGCGTATGATGAAAAGGCAAAAGAGCTGTTCGGAGAATATGCAGCCTTAAATCTATAATTAAGAATGTAGAATTTCGATTTTCGATTTTTAATCTCGTCCCACGTCCATCGTTTGTTTTTTCTGTGGCCTGGTAATAACCGCTAAGAATGTAGCGAACACCAATAGTATAGCTGTGGCCGGTTCGGGGACGGTGAAGATAAGCTCTAAGCGGTCCAACGAACCGGTGTGGGCTGGCCACCAATCACAAATCTGGAGACTCCATTCACCGAGCATGCTTTCCCCATCAAAGGCTGATAAGAGTTCAACCGGCTGGTACGGGCCACTATATGGCTCGGTCGCTTGCTCTATCGATACATCCGCCTCATCGTCAAAGAGCCACTGCGCTGAACCACCTACAGGCCTAACACCTTTTTCGTCTTTCACTATAAATGCCAGATTACCAGCAGGATTTAAAACAACCTTTGTCCCTTCGGGACTTTGAAGAATGATTTCCAAGTCAAAGAAAGCCCCGTGTGTTAAACCGACTGCAACATCAACATCCCTGATAAGAAAAGGCTCAGGAACAATTATGATTGCGTCATCCATTCGGCCCATGCTGTATTCGCTATCCGGGTCATTCGGTGAAGGAATAGGCAGATTGAAGTCTTTACTGTAAATGATGGGTGTCATGTCAGCAAAAGCGGGAAAACAGAAACCCACCCCGATGAGAAAAATTGCAACGCTTCGTCGCCAGCCTACTCCGCCGAAGCAATTACTTTGGCTGCGAAGGCCGGATAGCTTCCGCCTTCGCGTGAGGGGCAAAGCCGCTTCGGTGGAGTCCCTTGAAGCGTCGGCGACAATCCATTGTGCCATGCTGCGAGCATCCATTCTCAATTAACCAGCCATCTTTATGTGCAAATAGTTTCGAGCCGGATAATCCCATCAAAAGCAAGTTGCCAGAGCATATCCAGCTCACCATAGAGAGGATTTCTAACAGGATACATCCTCCTTGAGTGTTGGAAATTATGACTTTATCGGACGGTTTTGCAAGAAAAAAATAAAAAATCTCAAAAAACACAATTAGCACAGGGAGAAAATTAAAAATATAGGAGATGAGATTGCCGTGTCTACCTACCTGGCTACGGCTTGGTGCCTACGCTAAGTCACGATGGGCAATGATATAAATGTCATTTTGCTTCAAGAACGGAGTTAAGATCGCCGAACGGATTGAGTTCCGTCCGCTCATTATACGGGTCCTGCTGCCATTGGCCATCTACAACCAGCCGGTAGCGATATTTTCCCTGGGGCAGTTTAATCTTCATCTGCCAGACGCCGCTGTTACCAACTCTCTCCATCGGCGTCTTTGCCGGCTGCCAATTATTGAAGTCACCAGCAACCTGCACGCTATTTGCACGCGGATATAACGTTACAAAAACAATAGCATCGTCTATCTGGTTGACGCCGTAATAGTCGGAGAGCCTGGCACTAATCTCAATCGGCTGCTTGTGGCTCAATTCACGAGCTACGGCTGGCTCTTCCGGCTGGGTTTGGACTATCGGACTGCGGCTGGCGCCTTCGCCCATATGAGTACGCTGTTCTGCAAATTGTCGGGCTGCGTCGGGTGACTTCGCCCCGACGAGTGGTTGCTTAGTCTTTGTAGCCAGCACAGATTTGACCTCTGGCTTTGTCACCTTTAACAGCTCATCAGCGGTGGCACTGATTGATTCAAGCTGCTCAGATAGGGAATTGACCATCTGATGGCGCTGCTGTTTGGCCTCAGCGCCGATAACTTCTTCGGCCAGCACCTTAAAATCCTTATGTCCCCTGCTTGCAGGGTCGTATTCATTGATAGGCTGACCAAAACTGGCGGCTTCCTTGATTTTAGTATTGAAATTAACAATAGTTTTGAACATTTTGTCGGCGAAGTGAGCACGCAGTTCCGCCAGGATTTCTCTGGCCATCTTCGTTCTTATATCATACATACTGGCAAGGACTTTGGTATCTACGCGCTGAGTGCATCGCTCGCAGAGAATTCTGATGGTCTCAAGCTGCTTACTGAGGCCATGCAGTGCAAAGTAACCAGTCTCAACAGGAACGATAACATCGGTTGCCGCTGTTAATGCGTTGAAGGTTAACAGGCCCACAGCCGGGGGACAATCGATTATCGAGTAGTCATACTCGGCCTTTACCTGGTCCAAAACCTGCCTTAAGCAGTATTCGCGCTCGGCAATTCCAGCCATCTGCTGCTCGAACGCCGACAGATCTATACTGGCTGGCGCCAGCTCTAATCTATCGTTAATCTGCCAGAGCATTTCTGTCAGGCGTATTGGTTCATTTCTGCTTCTACTTATCAGGACATCATAAATACTTTGCTCAATCTGTTCCTCGGGCACGGCCAAGCCGACTGCGCAATGCGACTGCGGGTCCATATCGACCAGCAGAACCCTCTTTCCCGCTTCAGCAAGAGTGCTTGCCAAGTTTATCGATACAGTAGTCTTGCCACAACCGCCCTTTTGGTTAACAACCGCTATGTTTCTCATAGTTCATCTCCAACTCAGAGGCCTTCTGCCTTAATAACCCGCCAGGGGCAGATAAAGCCCCTTTCCACTATAGAAAATGTCTTTTTGCGTACGCCGTAAAACCTTTATTTTCAATGCTAGAAAGTAACCAAGCGCCCGATAATACTATTCGGCAAAGAAAACTGAAAAACTTTATCTTTTTATAGGACTGACCGTGTGGATACCGGGCAATAAGCGCGTTTCGGAAAATACAAATATGCCCTGCGGATAGTTTTACATATTGTTTTATCTGCTTATCGTGGCTGAGATAGGCCATAGATGCAGTTGCACTACCCTTCGACTCTTTCGAGCACGCACCCTTCGACAGGCTCAGGACAGGCAAGACAGGTTCGTTCAGGGCATAGTGAGCAAGGTCGAACTATGCAAAGCTGTCCCTGTAAAAAATCGCGAAAGTTCACCAGAATTGCCCTGTTAAATTATTGTTATACACCTCAAATTGACCGATTCTTCGCGTAAATGTGCTTAGAAACGTCATAAAAATGGTTTTTACTAAGCCACCTCTCTGAACCAATATGAGGACGTAGTTTGATGCCCGAGCCGAGAATAAACTTTTGTTGCTGCTCGGCGTAACAAACGATATAATATTATATGCTTGCACGCGGTTTGTGGCACTGTAGAGATGAGATTTGACTCGTCTCGGCGAAGGCTTTCCGATCCGTAGTCGGAGAAGATAATGCGGTAGCGAATGGCTTAATCGGCCTAAAAACGACCAGTTTGAGTTACATAAGTTCACGAAAGTATGTTTATCCGCCAACCTCACAGCTGTTTGCAAAAGGCATTTCCTCGTATCTATAAGGTTAAGCTTGAAGGTCATATCGCCGATTCGTGGGTAAAGAATAGGATTTTTTGGGATTTATAGGTCGTGAAAATTGATACACGCAAGATTAAGTCAGACGAGGCGGTTGAGATTTACATCACAGCGTCGGTCACACCAAATATTGCCTTAAAAAAACAGGTGGAGGAGCTTTTTAGCGGCATCCGCCATATATTAGAGTCGGAGCAGGCCCACATTCTTCAGGAGCGGGTTTTTGGTGCCGCTGACGCTTTACAGCTTGCTCATTCGGTAAGGGCGGATGTTTACGGCAGTTATGATGATGGTGTGGAGCCAGCCTGGCTGTTGGTTCCAGAAGGAATCAACGGCCGGATTGCCGGCGTGCAGGTGCATGCTTTAAGCGGTGAGGCAACTCCAAAAATTTTGCGCTCGGGAACAACGCCTTGCGGACGCCTGGTGCACATCGGTGATAGCGAGTATCTTACCCTCTCATGTATTCAAGCTCCTAAGGCGAGGCAAGTGACTGAACAGACGCGAGTCATGTTAGAAAAAGGCGAGACGGTATTAAAACAAGCAGGCACTGATATGTATTCGGTGGCCCGTACATGGATGTGGCTGAGCGATATTCTTTCGTGGTACGACGATTTCAACAAGACAAGAAACAGATTTTTCACCGAGCGGGGACTCATCGGCAATGGTGTTGTAAACAAGATGCCCGCCAGTACCGGCATCGGTATCGGTCCCAGAAGTGGGTCGATTTGTGGGATGGACCTTGTAGCAGTGATTGGCCCAAATAAAACAATAGAATATTTTGACGCCAGCGGGAGCCAAAACTCCGCTCTCAAATACGGTTCAGCCTTCTCACGAGCTTCCCGCGTCGAGACACCAGCAGGTACGACGCTTTTCATCTCAGGAACAGCCTCCATCAGCGTGGATGGAGAAACCACAAACACAGGTGATGCCCTGAAGCAAATCGAAGTATCAATAAGCAATGTGCGGGCGATTCTGCACGAAATGCAATGCGACGACGAAGATGTTGTTCAAGCCACCGCATATTGTAAAAACGCAGAGGTCGAAAAGATCTTCTGGAGTGAATTCAGCGATTTGGCCTGGCCGAATCTAACTGCCATAGCTGATATTTGCCGTGACGACCTGCTTTTCGAAATCGAAGCAACGGCTACAGTTGCCAAGTAAACAAGCCGGTCCGCCCACAACAGGCGTACGCTTAAAACTATTGTTACGTAAACGCTGATAAAAATAATCACAATGAGGCCTACTGAGCAAAAAATAACCCAGCGTGCCTCTGCGTCTCTCGACGCAAGTCGAGGCAGCAGGCGAAATTGGAACATACCTGCGGGTTCCATAATATTTTTTGTATGTTTCTATCTGCACATCTGGCTATTTGTTGAACCCCGTCTTATTTATCACGGCTTTGGAAGTTTCACAGCTTATCCGGCTTTTTCGGCAGACTGGGAATTTCTCAAGAACTCTTTGAGTTATCCAGGTGGCGTGGTCGAATATGCAAGTGGGTTTTTGTCACAACTGTATTACTTCTCATGGGTGGGAGCCCTGGTTATCACGGCAGTCGGCTTCCTTCTGTATCTTGCTGCCAGGATTCTTGTCAGGCTGCTGGCAGGACGGCCTCTAAAAATTATATGCTATATACCAGCAATAATGTTACTGCTGGTACATAACCGTTATGATAGTCACCTAACCACTTTTCTATCTTTATTGGCAGTGCTCTGGTTCTCGGTTGGGTATGCAAAGATGACCGTTCGCCCCTTAGGGGCTCGTTTGGCAGTGTTTTTAGCTGAATTCTGCCTGCTGTACTATATTGCCAGCGGTGCAGGTTTCGTCTTCGCATTTCTGGCAACGATTTATGAAATTTTCGTTGGTCGGCGCAAGGCTCTCAAAATACTGTTTCCAACGGTAGCAATCGGTACCTATCTTGTCACCAGATACGTCTTTGATTTAGAAACTAAAATTATCTATCTGCCCTCGCTATGGCAGTTAACATATCGGCCGGGGGTTAGAAACATCATAATATGTATTTATTTTTTCTTCCCGCTGGTGTTATTTACAGTAGGGTTATGGCGATGGCTGACCATAAAGAAGGCCTCCGTCGGCAAGTCCGCCGTACAGACCCGCCACACAGATGACGGGCAAGTGGCGGACAAGTCCAAAATGCGTGACAAGCATAAATCCCCAGCGGCAGAGAAGCCGTGGCGGCCCTTCCAGAACAACAAGGTTAAATGGGCCATAGAAGCAGCATTGCCGGTCGTCATTCTCCTCGTAAGTATTTTTGTCTCCTTCGACGGTACAAAGAAGAAACTGGTGCAGGTAGACTACTTTGCGCATCAGGAGATGTGGCCTGAAGTTCTCCAGACAGCCCGCCAGATTCAGCTCAAATCATACGATCTCTGCTGCATTCATGATATTGACCAGGCTTTATACTATACCGGTCAGCTTGGAGATAAGATGTTCTATTATCCACAGGATATCGACGCTTTGATACTTTTCAGTGCCGAAGGCAAGAGCCCTGCCGGCAGGATATTTATGAAAAGGAGTGAGTTGTTTTTGAAGCTTGGGCACATCGGTAGTGCTGAAAAAGATGCCTTCGAGTATTTGGAGGTTATAGGCAACAATCCTTTAATTCTTGAACAGCTTGCGACAATAAAGCTGGTCAAAGGTCAGGTTGAGGCTGCAAAGGTATTTATGAACGCGTTAGCCAAGGATTTGATATTCGGCAATCGTGGGCGAGAGATGCTTCGACATCTCCAAGAGAACCCCGAACCGGCAAGCGATAAAAGGATTCAACAATTACGCTCAATTGCCTCTGATACAAAAAGCGTCAGCGATACGCTTGACGACGAATTTTTCTCACAACTTCTGGATAAAAATAAGAATAACAGGATGGCATTCGAATATATGATGGCTTTTTATCTGCTGAGCGGGCAGGTAGAAAAGATTGTGGCCAACATCGGTCGTCTTAAAGACCTTGGCTATGCGAGATTACCACAATACTACGAAGAAGCAATTGTGATCTATATGGGAAGATTTAAAAAGCCAACCCTGCCCGGACAAGTCCTGCCGCCACGACGCGAAACTATTAAACGAGCTAAAACAGTCGGTAGAGTTTACAACTACTATAGCGGTAATGAACAGCCTATCAGGAAAGCATTGGGTCCAGCTTTCGCCAATAGTTATTTTTTATATTACCTCTTCGGTGTGCCAAGAGACAAAATATGAGAAAACTACGTAGCTACCTTATACTAATATGTACAGCCGCTGCAGGGGCAGCTGTATTGTGGTTTGCATTAAATAAAGATACTGAGGTAGTCAAAGACTACAAGATTATTCCTCGTATGCCCCGCATCCGGCCGGATTATACAGGGACGGCTATTCCGCCAAACATATCACCTTTGAACTTTATAGTTACTGAGCCGGGCACAAGATACTTAGTCAAAATATACTCAGGCGCAGGCGAACCTATCGATGTCTTCAGCAAGACAGGTGAGATTAAAATCCCACTGCGGCGATGGATGTCACTGTTAAATACCAACCGTGGCAGGCAGCTTTCTTTCGATGTTTATGCGAAGAACAAAGACGGTCTCTGGAGCCGATATGAAACAATTACTAACACTATCGCAAAAGAAGATATTGACAGTTATCTGGTATACCGTTTTATGAAACCAATATTCAGCTGGTGGAACAACATAGGCATTTATCAGCGCAATCTGGAAAATTATGAAAATAAAGTAGTTCTACACGGTACGTCTTTTATTTACGGCTGTCTTAATTGCCATACCTTCCTAAATAATACGCCTGAGTATATGACGCTGGGTATTCGCAGTCCCACTTATGGCAGCGCAACTCTACTTGCTCACGATAGGAAGGTCCATAAGTTAGGGACAAAGTTCAGCTACACGTCCTGGCATCCCAGCGGTCGATTAGTCGCATTTTCTATGAATAAGGTTCGGCAGTTCTTTCATAGGACTACGATGGAGGTTCGTGATGTGATTGACCTTGACTCGGCTATCTGCTACTACATTGTTGACAGTCAGAAAATAAAAACTATACCCGCACTATCCGAAAAAGACAGACTGGAAACATATCCGACATGGTCGCCGGACGGTCGATACCTGTATTTCTGCAGCGCTCCAATTCTGTGGACGGACCGCGATAAGTTACCACTGCAGCGATATGATGAAGTAAAATATGACTTGCGGCGAATCAGTTACAACGTGGAAAAAGACGAATGGGGCCAACCCGAGACGGTTCTCTCAGCAGAAGAAACAAAGATGAGCATTTTGTGCCCCCGTGTTTCTCCAGACGGCAAATTTCTCATATTCTGTATGTGTGAATATGGATGCTTTCCGGTGTATCAACCCAGCAGTGACCTATACATGATGGACCTGAAAACCGGCAAATATGACAAACTTCCCATCAACAGCGAATATTCAGAATCGTGGCACAGCTTCTCAAGCAACAGCCGGTGGCTAACTTTCAGCAGCAAGCGGCTGGACGGATTGTTTACGCGAACCTATTTCAGCTATATTGATGAAACTGGCCGTGCATACAAGCCTTTCATCCTGCCACAAAAAGACCCGGCATATTACGATTCACTGCTGCAGACCTATAGCGTCCCGGAACTGATTACCCGCCGGGTTGAGGTCAGTAAAGCAGCTCTGGCCCGGGCAGTTCGAGGCCCAGCCAAGATTGCCCCTGATATGCCAATCACCGGCGCCACTGCTGCCGTCGGACATGCCGAGTCCTGGCAGGGTCGTGAATAACCTGTATAGAAAAGGTGTTACTCGAAACCCCAAATTAGAGATAGAAAAAAACTGCTTAAGAAAATAATTATTTTTTAATGGTGATTTTAGTCTCGGCAGTTTGTGATTTGGACCGTTTCTTTCCGCCCAAGATATTCAAAATGCGCATCCCTGTTTTCCCTCGACCATGCTCCCCGCTTCGCCCTAAATGGCTGGGCTTCGCAGGACAGATTTGTTCAGGCACGGGCTGGAAGCCCGTGCTACCATACTTTTCCCTGAGGAGAGCTCTTTTTTGATAGCACTGCTCTCTAAATACAGCGATTTCAGAATCAAGATTTGCGCTCGGTGAATCACCAAAAAAAGCATGTATAATCGGAAAAACCAAATCCGGTTTTTTCTTTCTGAGCTCTTTTGCCATCGCTTCTATTTTGGCAGTAGCCACGCCTTCCTGCATGCAAGTAAAAGGTCCTATGTGAAATATGCCAGAGATATAGGCATCGCCTATTGGGCGGATTAACTCGTGCATAAAGTAATAAGCAATCCCAGTGCTTAAAGGAGACTCACCTTCAATATTTCCGTGGAACTCGTGTTGCTCCTGCAGAGCCTCAATTATTTCCATCGGTTTTGGAAGGACATGTCTTCCGGAAAGCACTTTATGGAATGGATGGGCCAGCTTTTTCTCAATGTGGGACATATATATGCCCTTTAGAAGAACTTTGGCAAGCTTTTTGAGTTCTTTTTTAGCCCGATTTAAATTGAAATCCTTAATTGCCAACTTCAGGTCCCTTTTCGAATTTCTTACGTTTACCTTATTTACATAATCCAGCCAATCCGTTACAGGGTCCCTTATCATCTCCAATTGCTGCTGCTCTAACTGTTGAATAACATAGTTCGTATAAGGGTCATGCTGTCTCATATAGATTTCGCCTATATAAAGGACCAGGGGGAATCTGGCGGGATTCACAGGGGCTTCGACTGAGCTCAGCCGAATGTCCTGGAAGCCCATGCTACCATTTATTGCCTTGTCCTCGGGACTCCTTACGGAGAACAAAGATACTGTTTCCCTGCCCCACTTAAGCAATTCTGCTGTGCCGGCTCCTCTTTCGACGATTCTTTCTAACTCACCTAATCTTTGCTTTTTAATTTTTTCTATTTCGTTTTTATCCTTAGCATAAGGTCGGAATCTCAGCGTAATATCTTCGAGCAAATCCGCGGCTTTTATCCCTTTAAACAGTATGGCCTGCATTTTCGCTTTGTTTTTTATGGAAATTTGTTCCGGGAAAGGTATGTCAAAATAGTCCGTCTCCGAAGAAGGGCCGACTACCGGCACTTTCTCCATGCCTTCCTTATCCAAAAATTCCCTGAGCAATTCTACATATTTTCCAAATCTACAAGGGCCGCTTGTGGTGGGCAGCATAACTAAATAATTGCTTTCAACGAATTCTTTGCCATCTCTATCAATTTCCTGCTGCAGGAAACCAATGGCGTCACCAACTACGCCTTTGAGGGGATGACAGACTTCGGTATATATGTGTTTGCGCGCTACTTCATAGCCCCTTTGTGTGTTGGTGGGCAATACAGTGGTGTTTACGCCGAAGTACCTCAGGCCCGCGGCGGCAATATGACTGGCATCTCCCATATAGGGGATTAGCCAGGTTCGCCTGCCTATTCCCGCCCGAGGACGTCTTTTTATCCGTTCCACCCCGCCCCTCCGAGGAGTGGGGTCGAGCTCCGGTTTTTTCTTCCCGGTTTGATTTACTACTCTTTCATGAGCTTCGGTTCTGGTTACAAAAGGAGCATTATTGGTTTGTGCATCGGTCAATAAAACAAGTGTGGGCTTATCCACAGCCTGCTGAATCTTCTCTTCCTGATAGATTTTTAAGCTGTCCGGACCACAGGCAAAGTTCATCATTCGGATAGCAAAGAGATTCGGGTGATTGGCGACAAATAAATTGGCTTTGAGAATCTTGACACTTTGGACCCAATATTCATTTTCAACGATGTCATCAATAGATAAACTCTCGAATTTATGCTCTAAGAAAAGCTGTGGTATGTAATTTAATCCCCTGATTTGCGAAAACATAACACCTGAGTTCGAGCTGGCTTCCGGGTCAAGCAGGACGTAATCTCTACCGAGGCCGATATAGCCGGTTTCATTGTTTTGCTCAATCTTTTCCAAGAACTTATCTCCCTCTTTATAAAGCTCCTGTTTGAATTCACTTTCGGCATATTCGGCGTATTTGATGGCATCTTTAATCCGCCTGTCGGTAAATTTGAAACCTAATCGGTTAAATTCGAGCTTAAGCTCCTGTACAAGAAGGGGCAAATCCCCAAAGTGCAGGATAGGATTTATTTGCTTATTTTTATCGAGGGAAAGAGTGTCGTTTAGAATGTAGCCTTCCGATTCCGTATAAATACAATATTTTAAGTCCGGAGGATGAACTCTTCTTTGCTCGATGAAGCTGGGATTAAACAAGTATTCAATGTTTGGGTTGTCATTCAATAGTGCTGCATGACCTGTAACCAGTTTTCTGGCTATGCAAAATTCCGTTCTGGACAAGTCAACGCCAACTTTTGCAATCTCCTTATTTGATTTCGGCGATACAACGGGATAAAAACCGAGTTTTTTTAATAGTGCGGCACTGAAGATTCCTTTTTCGCCGAGGGTCGCGGTGCTTCTTTTGATGCCTACGGTTCTGTGTTTATGAGCTTTAATCTTATCAGCAGAGAGTTCCCCTAACAGGCACCCCTGTTTTTTGAAATGTTTTTCGAAAATCTTGTGGTATTTTTCCACGTAATTGGTCTTTGGTTTCAAGGCCACATCGGAATTCCCTCTGGGGCAGAAACCTCCGGTGAGAATTTCATCATCTTCAATAGAAAACACTTCAAGCTGACAATCTCTTATCCCACAGGATTTTTCTTTAAACAGCTCTCTACAGGAAATTCTTTGTTTTTCAAAAGGCATATCCACAATGCCCCAGCCCCTGAATGCAGATTCACCCTTTTTACCCTGAGCCTTTAATCGCTTTATGTTTTCAATGATGTCCAGCGCCTGTCCCCACGCTCCGAACATTTCTCTGTGCGGATATGCCTCTATTTCCTGATTTGCTACCTGCGCAAGCGCTGCAAGGAAGGCCTTTCCTAATGGCGGGCCGCCCTGTGCCGAACATTTTTCACCAACGTGCTGAGGTCCGCCGACAAACTTGTAATAATAACTTGCGGCTGTTCCTCTTATTATCGCGGCAGCTATTTCCTCTTTACTGAAACCTTCTGCGATAAGGCGGTTTTCGTCCATCTCCATAAAAACGCCGCACGTTGAGTCTATAATCGGAACCCTTTCTGCCCGAAGCGCCGCCTGCTGTAGAGAGCTCTCTACCTCCAAATTTATAATGTCTGCCATATTTTCAAGGGTCTGGCCGGAACCAGCCTGGCAGCTATAATTCATCTTCGCCTGCTTGACCGTTCCATCTTTCGCAAAGCTGGTAAATTTCATATCCTGGCCGCCTACCTCAAATATAGTATCGATGGCGGGATTGTAATGTTTAACCCCAAGGGCGTGGCAGGTAATTTCGTCAGTTACCCTGTCTGTGGTTTCTATAGCTTTGTCTTTTAATGCTTCGGCCTTCTTTTTGCTAATTAGTATCTTTTCATACAGTTTTCTCGCCGAGCCAGTGGCCCCAACACCTTTTACAAGCACTTTATCCTTGTGTCTGCTCAAATACTTTATAACTTTTTTTAGTGAGCCTTCGGGGTCACCATGAGTTTTGATATAAAGTTTATCGAGAAGCCTGCCTGTTTCTAATTCAACCAAAGCTCCCTTTGTTGTTGTGCTTCCCCCATCTATACCCAAGACAACCTCAGTTCCGTCGGGTATTATTTCCTTCAGCCCCTCACTTTTCTCGTGCACCTGAGCCAGAGATTCAGAAAGAGGTGGGGCAAACTTCCTCTTTTGTCGGCTGTACTCTGCGACCCTATCAAGCTGGCTAACATTAAAAACAAAGTCATTATTTTCTTCTAATCCCTTTAATGCTGCGCCTATGGCTGCTACGTTGCTGTAATGTTGCGGCCTATCTATAGAGATTCCGAGTAAGCCCTGGAGGTTTTGCTTTATAAGGTCATTAGTGAAAACGCCTCCGGTTGCTATGGCATTATGGGAATTATAGAATTCTCTGGCGCCGAGGACATCAATTTTATAATTTCTGGTAACAGTCTTAAAAAGTCCAGCTAAATTATCTGCGCTTTTTGCGCCTTCATTCTGCTTATGAATCAAATCAGATTGAATAACAACGCCACATCTTGCCAGAAACTCGCTCGGCTCCTTCGACTTCGACGCCTGCTCTTGCGCCCTGTAAAACATTTCTTCCAGTCTCAATTGAATCTTACTTCTGTTTCCTGCTGTGATTTGGTCTTTTTCTTTTTCATCTACTGTTGAGCTGATGTTTTCTAATTGAGGTTTTGGAACCTCTCCCTCAAATAATCTTCGGCATTGCTTCTCTATTAGTGTGCCAGAGCCGCCTCCACATTTAGTTCCTGTTTTCCATTCCTGGATAATCGTTTTGCCGTTTGTGCTTTCTAAATTAAAAAAATACGAGTCCTTTGCTCCTATATGGAAAATGTAATTTGCCCTCGGCCCTATTATCTGAGCTCCTTTTGGTATTGCCACACTATCAAAAACATATGTTACACCATTCATAACCTTAGGAAATGATTCTGCACCACTGCCTGTAAATGCCGTATTTTTTATTCTCTTTGTGTCAACCTTCTGAGTGATTTCCTGCCAGGCTTCTCTTATCGCCCCAATGGGGTTGGCGAAATGCATTATTGGCTTTGGAGAGTAAATTACCTTTTTATCCGCGTTAATAACGGCATAATGTACAAAGCTGCTGCCGACGTCAAAGCCTACAAACAATGTGTTTGGGTTAATTCTTTTTTTTGTGTTATCCATAGCTTTTTAATTAAATCCTTATATTAATCCGTGCATATCTAGTCTTAAAACATACCTACTCTTAATGATGCAGACTCTGATTATGCCTTATCAAGAGACATTGTTACGAACTTTCTCCAGCATTGCTATCATGCTTTTTTGTTGCACATCTTTGAGGGGAGCCATTATTTTTTTTACCTCCTTTATGTATAGCGGCTCTATCCTTGCGAGCAGCTTCGTCCCATAGTTAGTCAGTTTTATTATATTATACCTTCTATCCGTCGGGGAGGATGACCGAGCGACAAGGCCTGCCTTCTCCATCCTGTCTATCAATGAAGTGATATTTGCTCGGTTGACAAGCATCATTTTACTAAGCTGAGCCTGGTTTAATCCTTCTGCGTTGCCCTGATGCTGCAGAAGCATCATAAGGTTAAACTGGACATCTGTTAATCCGAGTGGTTGTAAAAAGTCGCTTGCTTTTTTTCTTAATTGAGACGCCGTGTAGTAAATATTAAGCAGCGCCTCGTGTCCAAACAGTGCGATTGGTTTTTTAAGGCCTAATTCTTGCCGCAGAGCCATTTCTATTTCCTTTTTATAATTTTGTTTATATATATATTGTTGCCTAATAAACTATTCTGTCAAGAATGCCTTTTGAAAAAAATGGAAAAATTTTCCTATTATCCTTACTATACATAATTGCTCTAAACCCTGATATAAGTAAAAAATAAGCGGTTAAATCTTTGTTGAATCCTTTTGTAAATTAACACACATTCTCCACTTGGCAGCCATAACAGTTAGTTAAGTAGCGCGACCCCACAAACAACTTAACCGGTTTTCCACAAGCGCCTGTGACCCCGCAATATTCTTAAGTCTTTATATTATAACGTATTAGTAAATAGCTCCCACCAAGACATAACAAAATCACAACTTATATATCTAATAATACTCTCTTTTAAAATATTCTTAATAACATTTACCAACCTAAGCAACCTTCTGAGTAACAAGTTTGCCTGCTTTGGAAATGCCACGCTTTTTTGTGAAAAAAGATTGTAGAAGACCGCATTTTACTATAAACTACAATGATATTTACAGGCTTGAAGACCTGTGATTTTAACCCTTTTGGTATTTTATTGCAGAGGTTTATTATGAAAGCGAGCTTTAGTAGAGAAGCTTTAGCAGAAGCGTTAGGCCTGTTAACATCTGTGGTGCCAAATCGGACACCAAAACCAATACTGCGATGTTTACAAATTACCGCAAGCGAAAAAGAGGTTAGAATTTGCGCCACAGATTTAGAAGTTGGCATAAACCACCTTATTTCCGAGGTTCAAGTTGAAGAAACCGGGGAGGTTATCGTGCCTGCGGACCGGTTAGCGGCTGTTGTGCGCGAGAGCGCTGATGACGTGTTGTTAATGGAGGCGGCGGAGGGGGCCTGTAAGATAAAAGGGGCCGACAGTTATTTTATAATTTATGGGCAAGAGCCGGGACAGTACCCCGCCGTTCCAAGTTTTGATGGAGACGGTGATTTTGAAGTTGCTTTGGGTGAGATTAAAGCCGGCATTGAGCAATGTTTTTTTGCTACAGCGAGAGAAAGCAGCCGTTATGCAATAAACGGAGTACTTTGGGAGCTAAAGGGCAAAAAGATGCTGTTAATTGCAACCGATGGCAGAAGACTTGCGCGCCGTCGGGTCAATCTATCTTCGGCTCCAGGCGAGAAGATGGCGAACGCGAAGATAATAGTACCATCCAAGACGACTAGTCTTTTAGATAAGATTGGTGGCGACGCCAAAGAACCGGTCAAGGTTAAGCTTCTGGATAACCAGATATTGATTAGTTGTGCGAATGTAGTTATTAGCTCAAATCTTGTTGAAGGTAATTTCCCGAAATATGAGGATATAATCCCAAAGGACTATGAGAAAAAATTAAAACTTTCGACCGAGGCGGCCTTAAGCGCTGTTAGGCGCGCGGCGTTACTGACCAGCGAGGAATCAAGGGGCATTAAATTGTCGATAGGAAAGGATAAAATTGTATTTAGCGGCAGTGCGCCAGAAGCAGGCAACGCTCAGATAGATATGTCTATCAATTACAAAGGCGAGCCAATTGAAATTGGTTTTAATCCGCATTTTTTAATAGATGCCCTGCGTGTTATCAAATCGCCGGAATTTGAATTAGAGTTGGGGCAATCAGATAGGCCGGGCCTAATAAAAAGTGGAGCAGATTTTCTATATGTTTTAATGCCTATTAATATCGGATAAATACACCAGGAAAGGCAACACTTATATTTCAACAGATGAGCTGAGAGATGAAGAGTACCATACATTTGCACGATGCCGCCAGCCGGCAAGGAGTAAATAAGCCAGACAGAATGGTTCGCGTGGGCGATGTTGTCCAGCGGCTTATAGATAATCAGCTTTCACCGCGACAGGAAGCGTCTGATGTAATAGATAAGTTGTGGCACCAGCTTCTTCCAGAAGAGCTTGTCCGGCATACCAGAATTGCCGGGATTTCCGGCAGCCAGCTAAAAGTAAAAGTGGATTCACCGGCATATATGTATGAGTTACAATTGTGTTGTTCCGGGCTTCTTAAAGAGATACAGCGCCGCCGCCCAAGTGTTCGGGTAAAAGAAATCAAGCTTGTTCTTGCTTGAGCCGCAATCAATAACGCCGGAAAGGGAGGAACTTCCTATAGTCCGGAAGTGGGCGTGGACGATATACATAATAAAGGCATAAAGTTGTTATGAAAGAACATAAATACGACGCGAGCAATATAAAGATTTTGGGTGGCATAGAGGCGGTTCGCAAGCGGCCGGATATGTACATTGGTGACCGCAGCAGCAGCGGCCTGCACCATCTTATTTATGAGGTATTGGACAATTCCATCGATGAGGCAATGGCTGGATACTGCGACAGTATAAACGTACACATCAATGCCGATGGAAGTTGTGCTATTGAGGATAACGGCAGAGGCATACCTGTTGAAAAACATAAAGAAGCGAAAATCAGCGCGATGGAAGTCGTGCTCACAACACTACATTCCGGCGGAAAGTTTGACCAGGAAAGCTACAAGGTTGCCGGAGGCCTGCATGGCGTAGGAGTTAGTGTGGTCAACGCCCTGAGTGAGTGGTTAGAAGCTGATGTGTATCGAGAGGGACAACACTATCACTTCGAGTGTGTTAAAGGTAAGACAAAAGCGCCCGTTAAGAGGGTTGGAAAAACAGATAAAAGAGGCACGCAGATATCTTTCAAGCCTGATGAGGATATATTTGGTGATACAGAATTCGAATACGATACCCTTGTAAAGCGTATACGAGAAATGGCATACTTAAATGCGGGCTTAAAGATTACCTTTAAGGACGACAGGGTGAAGAAAAAAGAAGTATTTAAGTTTGATGATGGAATTAAAGCTTTTATTAAGCACCTCAATGAAGGCAAGGATACCCTGCATCGCAATGTTATCTACTTTGCCAGGGAGGATACCAAGGCAAGGCTTAACTGCGAGATAGCGATGCAATACAATGACGGGTATGCTGAAAACGTTCTTGTTTTTGCAAATAATATCCGCAACATCGATGGGGGCACACATCTTTCCGGCTTTAGAACCGCCTTGACGCGCACTATGAATTATTATGCCAAGAATAATAACCTATTAAAGAATGGTCAGGCACCAAGCGGTGAAGACCTGCGAGAGGGACTAACTGCAGTTGTTGCCGTAAAGCTTGCCGAGCCACATTTTGAAGCACAAACTAAAGTAAGGTTGACCAACCCGGAGGTGGGCAGTTTTGTTGAGACTACTGTTAATGAGCAGTTAGGCCATTTTTTAGAAGAGCACCCATCCGAATCGAGGTGCATTTTAAACAAAGCAATCCAGGCGGCGGCGGCCAGAGAGGCGGCGAGAAAGGCGCGTGAGCTGACCAGGCGCAAAGGCGCGCTCGGTACCACAAACCTCCCCGGGAAATTGTGGGACTGTGCAAGCAAAGAAAAGTCTTCTACGGAGATTTTTATCGTTGAAGGCGACTCAGCAGGAGGCTCAGCGAAGGCTGGTCGGGACAGAAATATCCAGGCAATCTTACCGCTGAAGGGAAAAATCCTTAATGTTGAAAAGGCCCGTCTGGAGAAAATGCTCGCCCATGACGAAATCAGGATCATTATCAGCGCTCTGGGAACAGGCATCGGCGCAGACGAGTTCAATTTAGACAAGTGTAGATACGGCAAGATAATATTAATGACCGACGCTGATATTGACGGTGCTCACATTCGAACGTTATTGCTGACCTTTTTCTTTAGGCAAATGCCAAATTTATTTTTGTCCGATATGATTTATATTGCCCAGCCGCCCTTATATGAGATAAGGGTTAAGGGTCAAAAAAAGTCTGAGTATATTCTAAGTGAAGCACAAATGCGTAAGCAGATGATTGCCCGTGGTCTGCAGAGCACAGAACTATTTATAAAGGACGGCAAAAAAACTCGCGAAAAAGATGGCAGACAAGCCGTAAGAGGAGCGAAGGCCAAAGAGAAAAAAGCCTGTAAGATTTCAGATAAAGAGCTTTCTGACCTCGTAAAGATTTTAGATGAGGCCGAACGCATTATAGCAGTGTTAAATCGACGCGGTATTAACTTTTCCAAGTTCATTGAGGCCTATTACAACCCAGATAAAGGTGGGCTTCCCTGCTTTCGTATCTGTGTCGAAGGCCAGGAGGAGGTTTACTATGAAAGTGATGATTACGAGAAAAGACTCGATGAGCTCAAGACTCGTATCAAATCATTAGCTGAGGGTGGAGAGGAAGAGTTGATTGTCGCCGAGGAGCTCCATGAGGTTGATAGAATAAATCAGATAAATGAAAAGCTGAAAAAGACCTGGCACCTGGATTTAAAGGATTTTTTATTAAAGCCTGCGAAGTCTGTTTCCGGTGAATCACTTGCGGCAAAGTTCCAGCTCGTTAGCGGCCCAGACAAATATGATGTTGCCTCATTAGGCGATATATGCACAGCTATCAGGCAGATTGGCGGTAAAGGGATTGAGATAAAACGCTTCAAGGGCCTGGGTGAGATGAATGCTGAGCAGTTGTGGGAGACGACTATGAACCCGCAGACGAGGACCCTGCTGAGAGTGGCTCTCGACGATGCCGGCGAGGCCGATAGGCTATTTAGCATTCTGATGGGTGGTGATGTGGAGAAGCGGCGAAACTTCATCCGTGACCATGCTCTTGAAGTTCAAAATCTCGATGTCTGACTTTCAGCAACTCTTGGAAGTTATCACAGAATAACTAATCAGCCCAAAATTACCCAAATTAACACTTTCGGAAAGAGTAAGGATTCAGCAAAAAATTTTTCTGGAGATTTATATCGACTGGAATAAATCGAGGCCGCCGGAGCCGTTTATGGCTCTGATTATATAAGTTGGTTATTGCCCGTCAGTTAGCTGGTGGCCTTGCGAAGTTGCAACCATAACGCTAATCTTTGGTTTTGTCGGGAACACCTAAAAAAAGTGATATTTTATACGATTATTGGAATTTTTTACTTGCAAAATTCCAAATAGGTTATCAAAATGTCGGGGTGTTAGGTTTCTATAAGGCAATGTCATTTCTCCGTAAGGAGTTCATAGGACAACAGTGAGGTTGGAAATGAGGGTAGGCAACTTAGAGGGAAAAACGCGAGGCGAAAATTCGTTGCTTGCGTTACTGCGAAGGATAAAAGCAAGAGCTGGCAAGTTCTGCTCATCAGGGCGAAGGCCCAGTTGTAGTCCCGACAATTTTCCACCTTGCTTTTTTTGCTTTGTGGTTTTGTGTTGCACTTTGCTGCTTGAGGGCTGCTATGAGAATTTAAAATCCCCTGAATCAGCTTCTTCCCCAAAAGTTAAGGAGGTTGGCAAATTATCTGCGGAGCAGAAAAAGGCCGATTTGCTTAAGAAGCTTGACCGCAAATTTGAAAATCCGGAAGTGCATTATGAGCTTGGTCGGCTGTATCAGGCAGATGGGCTATGGACTCAGGCAGAGTATCGTTACAATGTTGCTTTGGGATTTGACCCATCTCACAGAGAGGCTCAGGCAGCGATGATTAAGGTGATGATAGATAGCGGCAACCAGGAGAAGGCAAGCAATTATTCTGAAATCTTTATGAATCAGGCTGCGGGTTCAGCGGCGGAGTCACTTAAACTTGCAGAGGCGTTTAAGAGACAGGAGATGGATGAGTATGCGTTAGCTTGTTATCAACAATCGCTTCGTTTAGCCCCGAATTCAGCCAAGATTAACAGGCAGATTGGCTACTATTATTTGAGCAAGGGCCAAAAAGAGCGGGCGAGAGACTATTTGAGCCGAAGCTTTGGCCTTAATTCCAACCAGCCGGAGGTGGCTGGCGAATTAGGCCGACTCGGTGTAGAAGTAAGAATACCCCGAAAGACCGAGAAATACACAAAGAAGTTAGACGAGATTGTCGAGCAGTCGAATGAGGGGGTTGATTAGTATAGATTAAAAGCCGTGCGATTTTAAATTAAACTGTTTTTGCTTTTTCATTGCCCCGTGGCGAAAGGATGCGCTGCGGGGTTTTTTTATTTACCCCGTTAGAAAATCTATAATGATTTTATAATAAAAAAAAGTCTAATGGTTCGACCCGTTCGACTCGCTCAGGGCAGGCAAGCTCACCATCCTGAGCGAAGTCGAAGGACGGGGTAAATTTCAGTGTTGGGATTACATATTGCGGACATTTTAGTCCTGGGCCTGTGTTTTTTGGGCATGGCAGCGATTGGAGTGTGGACAGCGAGCCGAGCTTTCGACAGCTTTTGCACGTTGCATACAAGGTTGCCGCTGAAATGGGAACACGACACCTCGATGTGGTTGAAAAGAATGAGGGTATAATCGCGCAGAATGTAACGGAGAATCTCTACGAACGGCACATAAAGCCCCTCTTTATGGCATAAAGCGTATCGATAATCTGCCTTCTGTGTAGTCATACCGCTACTATCCCTATGCAATTGTGTAGAAAAGGGTAAAACACTGCCGATATAAAAGCGTGGCTCGTGGCTCGGGGTTTGTGACTCGGGTTAAAAAAGACATATTTTATAGGACAACGTAGTCCCGTAAGGGATGCCTACCGTAAGGTATCCTGTGGATTACGGCAGGATTAAGTCCGTGAGAGATAGAAATTCATACCCTTCGACTATGTTCAGGACAGGCATAACAGCATTGGAATGTCTTGGCATTGGCCTGTCGTTAATGCTTTTGTGTAGCTGCGTTAGTTTCAATATGGGCGACTGGCCGAGCAGGTTTGCTTATCCGCATAACGACCCGCCGGCTAATTGGTGCGGCTCGATAGGAGCTTTCTGCGCATATTATATGGTGTATTATATTGGGCCTGGTGTGTTTGTGATATTGGCTTCGGTAATTTGCTTTCTAATTGCCAGGCTGGCGCATCAGCCTACAGGTCAGCCGGTATTTAGGGCGGTTGGATTAGGGCTGGTTACGGCGGCTGCTTCAAGCAGTTTTTATTGCCTGTGGCCTTATCGGTTCTTTGGTTTTCCTATGGGCTCAGGTGGGGTGCTCGGTATTGGGATAGCGCATTTCCTGCGGAGCCATTTTGCTTCGTTGGGCACCTTGCTATTACTTACAGCAATCTGGGCAGTGGGGATTCTTTTATTAGCGGACAATTTTATTGTAATCGTTGCGGGATGTTTTGGTTTTGCGGCCGGAAGGATAGTCGGCGTGTTTGTGACAACGTGGTCGGTGGTTAAAAGGTTCGCCAAAGGCGGAGAGGTTTTCAGCGAGATATGGCAAAAATTAAAAGCGAAGTCTGCACCCCGTGTTCCACATACTATAACCGGAGTTTTTCAGAGTAAGCCCGAGCCTGCCAAGATTGAGCCACTGAAGCAGCCGAGGGCGACTTCAACAGGAGTATGTGAGCCAGACAAGTCTCCCGTCAGGGATGGCCAAGTCCATTATGTGCCGCCCAGTTATGATGGTTATGTTTTGCCACCTTTAGAGTTATTGGCTGAGCCGGAGTATGGTATAAGCTCTGTACAGGAGAAGGTTGTCAAGGCAAAAGCGAGTGCTTTAGAAAGATTGCTTTCGGAGTTCAATATCAATGCGCGGGTAGTTGCGGCTGAAACCGGACCGGTAGTAACAATGTTTGAGCTGGAGCTTGCCGCTGGTGTTAAGGTCAGCCAGATTAGTGCACTTGCAAATGACATGGCTCGTGCGTTGGGAGTTGGTGCGGTTCGAGTTGTAGCTCCTTTGCCTGGTAAACATACGATTGGTATTGAGGTGCCAAACAGCGAGAAAGAAAGAGTTCGTATGAGAAGTATGATAGAGCTGGCGGGCAGCAGGCCCAAAGGAATGGAAATACCGCTGTTTTTGGGCAAGGATTCGTCTGGAGAGGCGCTTGTTTCGGACTTAGCTACGATGCCCCATTTGCTTATTGCCGGCACAACCGGCTCGGGCAAAAGCGTCTGCATCAACAGCATAATTACGGGAATACTGCTTACGAAACGGCCGGACGAGGTGAAGTTGATTTTGATTGACCCGAAGATGGTTGAGATGACGGCATTTAATACTATTCCGCACCTGATGTGTCCGATAGTTACCGAGACTCAAATGGCAGTCCAGATTCTCGAGTGGGCCACCGTTAAGATGGATGAGCGTTACTCTCTTTTAGCAGAGGCAAGGGTCAAGAACGTTACTGAATATAATAGTCTTGGCGCAGAGGAGATATTCAGGCGGTTTGAACCGAGTAGTGTCGAGGAAGAGGCGAGGATTCCTAAAAAGCTCCCCTTTATTGTAATAGTAATCGATGAGCTTGCTGATTTAATGATGACCGCTCCAAAGGAGATAGAGGCATATGTTGTTCGTCTTGCGCAGAAGAGCCGGGCAGTTGGTATTCATATTGTATTAGCTACCCAGCGGCCACAGGCGACGGTTGTTACGGGCTTGATAAAATCGAATATGCCGACAAGAATTGGGTTTCGAGTTGCCGCGAGATTAGACAGCCGAATCGTCCTCGACCAGAATGGAGCTGAGACGCTGCTTGGTGAAGGTGATATGCTGTTTCTAAAGCCGGGCACAAGCGACCTGGTGCGCGCTCAGGGAACTTTTGTTGACGAGCCGGAGATAAAGAGGGTAGTCAAGTACCTCAAGGAATTTGGTGAGCCGCAGTTTCATCCTGAGCTGACTCAACTAAAGAAGATTGATACCTCTGATATGGTCAAGGACGAGCTTTTTGATGATGGAGTTAGGATTATTTTAGAGACCCAGCGGGGCAGCGTGTCACTGCTTCAGCGCAGACTCAACATCGGCTATGCGAGGGCCTCACGGATAATTGAGATGATGGCGTCGTCGG
>Ga0315548_1001096_pt1 | contig 23563 bp, 21 predicted proteins | sample SalMarSW160110MG_2_FD_202540 | JGI IMG/M metagenome (GOLD analysis project Ga0315548, IMG submission 202540) | Salt marsh sediment microbial communities from the Plum Island Ecosystem LTER, Massachusetts, United States - Salt Marsh Sediment SW1601-110 ...
TGACAGTTAACCAGCCGGGCTAAATCCAGCGCCAGGGTCATCTTGCCGACGTGCGGGGGACCCACCAGGAGATAGGCATGAGCCACAGCTCCATGCTCCAGGCTGCGCTGGAGTAAGGATACCGCCCTAGATTGCCCTACTATCTGCCACACACCAAACCTCCCCACTAGACTAAATCGTGCCGGGTGAGGTCATCAAAGGTCTCCCGGCGCCGGATAAGGCGCGCCTTGCCTTCCTTAACCATAACCACCGCGGATTTAAGCGAGGCGTTATAGTTGCTCGCCTCGGGTATCGAATAAGCACCGCAACCCGGTACGGCGATAATATCGCCGGCGACAGGCTCCGGTAACTCAATGTCCCTGATTAATATATCGCCCGATTCGCAGAACTTACCGGCAATGGTAAACTTACCGGCTAACTTATCCTTCATACGGTTGGCGATGACTGCCTCTAATCTGGCTCCGTAAAGGGCGGGGCGGATATTATCGGCCATGCCGCCATCTACCGAGACATAGCACCTGACCCCGGGGATATCCTTGATCACTCCCACCGTGTAAAGCGCCACGCCCACCCGCCCCACCATCGACCGCCCCATCTCGATAACAAGCCTCGGTTGCGCCAGCCCTAACCTCTGGCAGCCGTTAATAATACCGGAGGTTATCGCCTCGGCGTAGGCGGCAACGGGCGGGGCGGGGGAATCTAAAGTATACTGAATGGCGAAGCCGCCGCCGATATCCAGTTCCTTCATCTCAAAACCGTGCTTCTGCTTCATCTCGGCGGCAAAGCCGAGAATAATATCTACCGCCTGCTGATAAGGCTCAAACTCGGCAATCTGTGAGCCGATGTGAAAATGCAACCCCCTTAAGCGAAGCTGGGGCATAGCCAGGGCGGTAGTCAGCGCCTTCTCGGCATGAACCATGGGTACGCCAAACTTGCTATCAATATTACCGGTGATGATATAGCGGTGGGTATGAGGGTCCACGCCGGGGGAAAGCCGTAAAAGTATACCGGGCTTATCACCCTGCTCCCTGGCTATTTCACCCAGCAGGTTAAGCTCGTAGAGATTGTCCACCACGATGCGCCCGACACCCCACTCCAGAGCTAGTTTTAATTCCTCGGCCGATTTATTATTACCGGGGAAATAGACCCTATCCATAGGGAAACCGGCGGAACGGACAATGCTCATTTCGCCAGCGGAGACTACGTCCAGCCCCAACCCTTCTCCATTAAAGAGCCGGGCCAGAGCCTTGTTGATAAAAGCCTTGGCGGAATATAACACAGCGGTATCGGCATAGCGCTGGCCGAACTCCCGCTTAAATTCGGCACACCTGTTCCTCAAGCTGAGTTCGTCAAAGAGGTAAAGGGGCGTACCGAACTCAGCGGCTAGCTCTACGGTATCACAGCCGCCGATTACCAGATGACCGCTATCATTAACAACCGAGGCCGGCGGGAATAACTTAATTCTGGATTCCATATATTTAAATGTTAACAGTTGCTGGCTGGTTAAGTCAATTGATTTCACTACGTTTAAGGGAGAGTTTTAGAGGTGAAACCTCTGAGGGAGGGTGGGTGGGAAACAAAACACAAGTTAAAAGCAGGGGAGGAGTATGATTGGCTAATCTTCCCTTAATTTATAGCGCTGTATCTTGCCGGTGCTGGTCCTGGGCAGTTTCTTGGTGAACTCTATCCACCGCGGGTATTTATAGGGCGCTATGCTCTTCTTGACGAAGAGTTGAATATCCACAGCCAACTTTTCTGACGGACGGCGGCCTTTCTTAAGCACTACGTATGCTTTGGGCTTGACCAGGCCATGTTCGTCTTTTTTAGCCACCACCGCCGCCTCCAGCACCGCCGGGTGGGAGACCAGGGCGTCTTCGACCTCAATAGGCGAGACCCATATACCGCCCACCTTGAGCATGTCATCGCTGCGGCCACGGTAATAGTAGTAACCTTGGGCATCACGATAGTACCTGTCTCCAGTATTAAACCACTCTCCCAGCATGGAGGTTCTGGTCTTATCGTGGTAGCGATAGTAATAAGCGGCGGTCGATTCCCCCATTACCTGCAGAGTACCGACCTCACCGTCAGGCACCTCTTCACCATCATCATCGAGAATCCTGGCGTGATATCCGGGCACCATTTTACCCGAGCTGCCCGGCTTGACATCACCCGGACGATTGGAGATAAAAATGTGCAGCAGCTCGGTGGAACCAATGCCGTCCAGTATTTCCAGCCCGAACTTTTTCTTCCACTCAAAAAAGATTTCCTTGGGCAGGGCTTCACCGGCCGAGGTACAGACACGCAGGGAGGATAAATCGTATTTCTTCTCGGCGCCTTCTACTTCAAGCATATTGGCGTAAAGCGTGGGTACGCCGAAGAATACGGTGGGGTGATAGCGGTCGATGGTGGCGAATATGGTCTCGGGACGGGGTCTATCGGGGAGCAGCACCACCGAGGCGCCAATAGCCAGCGGATAGAAGAAGCTGTTACCCAACCCGTAGGCAAAGAAGAATTTGGACGCCGAAAAGAGTAAATCGTCCTGAGTAATGCCCAGGACAGCCCTGGCATAGTTATCAATGCAGCTGAAAACATCGTGCTGAAGGTGTACCGCCGCCTTGGGAACACCAGTGCTGCCCGAGGTGTAATTCCAGAAAGCGGCATCATCAACGGTGGTATAGGCCACATCGAGTTTATCGGAACAGCGGTCGACAATGTCATGGAAAGCAATGTGATAAGCCCTGGTTTTCTTGCCGACTATGATAGTGTTTTCCAGATAGAGAAATTTCTCCTTGAAGCCTTCAATCTCCTCAATAAAATCGGCGTCGGCGATAAGGGTGCGGGCGCGGCTGTTATTGAGCAGATAGCGATAGTCGTGCATGGTATACATATAGTTGACTGGCGTCGGAATAGCGCCAATCTTTATGGCACCAAAGAAACTAGCCATGGCTTCCGGTGAATCGTACATCGCCAGCATCACCCGCTCCTCTATATGCACGCCGAGGATTTTAAGGGCGTTGCCCACCTTGTTTATCAGGCTCTGTATTTCACTGTAGGTATAGGTCTCATCTTTATAGTATACGGCTACCTTATCACCCAACCCCTTATCCACCATATCGTCTATCAGTTTGGTGGTTACGTTGTAGTACTGAGGGATAGAAGTCTGGTATTTATATTGTCTCTCCATCTTGACACCTGATTCAATACAAGAAGTATTTCTTCTAGTTTATAATAAATGCTTCTATTTTACAAAGCTAAATTGACCTAAATCAGAAATAACATTAGAATATCACTTAACCCTGATTTATAGAGGCAAGAATTGTACCAAAAGACCACCCTGGATAACGGACTGCGGGTTATCACCGAAACAATGCCCCATACCCGCTCGGTGTCTATCTGCGTCTTTATCGGCGTCGGCTCCAGGTACGAGACCAAGCAGCAGGCCGGCGTTTCTCACTTCATCGAGCACCTGATGTTCAAGGGCACACCCAAGCGCACCACCGCCCGGGAAATCTCGATGGCCATAGAGGGGGTGGGGGGCATCATTAATGCCGGTACCGACAAGGAGCTAACCGTTTACTGGTGCAAGATGGCTCAACCGCACTTTCCCCTGGCTCTGGACGTGCTGAGCGACATAGTGCTTCATTCCAAATTTGAACCCGATGATATCGAGAGCGAGCGCCGGGTTATCATTGAAGAAATCCACATGGAAAAGGATTCCCCCTCCCAGCTGGTTAATATGCTAATCGATGAGCTTCTGTGGCCAGGGCACCCCCTGGGCAGGGATATAGCCGGCGATAAGGACTCGGTAGCCGGCATCAGCCGTGATATGATGCTTGACTACCTGGCCCATCAATACCTGCCCAGCAATACCGTGGTCAGTGTTGCCGGTGCCCTAAAGCACCGGGAGATGGCAAACGCCGTGAGCCAAGCGCTGAGCGGCTGGGCGGATCAGCAAACTCGCCCCGGCTACCAGGCATATAAAAAACAGCCATTCCCCCGGCTTAATATCGAGAGGAAGGACACCGAGCAAGTCCACCTCTGTCTGGGGCTAAACGGCCTTCCCCTGCTTCACCCCCAGCGATTTGTCCTCGACCTGCTTAATGTCATCCTGGGGGAGGGAATGAGCAGCCGGCTGTTCACCGAGATCCGCGACCGGCTGGGACTGGCTTACAGCATTCACAGCTATGTAGACCACTTCCTGGATACCGGCGCCGTCACCATCTACGCCGGAGTGGAACCCAAAAACCTCCAGGTAGCTATCCAGGCTGTTTTGGAGCAGCTTTCCCAGCTTAGAGAGACAATCCCCGAAGCAGAACTTACCAAAGCCAAGGAGCTGGCCAAGGGGAGACTGCTGCTGCGCATGGAGGACAGCCGCAGTGTGGCCGGGTGGATGGGGGGACAGGAGATCCTCACCGGGCGTATCTTGAGCGTTGACCAGGTTACATCAATTATCGACGCCATTACCGCTGAAGAACTGAGACAACTGGCTCAGAAGCTGCTGGTGGGCAGCCAGCTGAGGCTGACGGTGGTGGGTCCCGTTTCCCGTGATGAGCCGCTGGACAAACTCCTCGTGCTATAAAAGAAGCCGCAGCTTAAAAAACTGCGGCTCCTCGATAGCTATGTTACAGGGAGCGGGATTACATCATCCCTTCCATGCCGCCCATACCGCCCGGCGGCATGCCCGGCATACCCTTCTCCTTCTCCGGTATGTCCGCCACCAGTGACTCGGTAACCAAAACCATGACAGCTATACTGGCGGCATTCTCCAGGGCTGACCTTACCACCTTGGTCGGGTCAATAATACCCTTTTCCACCATATTACCGAATTCATCGGCCTCGGCATCATAGCCAACGCCAGCCTTGGCCTTCTTCACCGCATCGACTATCACCGAGCCGTCCTTACCAGCATTCTCGGCAATCCAGCGAATCGGCGCCTCTACCGCTTTACGAACGATGTTAACGCCGGTAAGTTCGTCAGCGGTGGCGTCTACCTTCTTTAGAACCGCCGTAGCCCGCAGCAGGGCCACACCGCCGCCAGGCAGAATGCCCTCTTCTACCGCCGCCCGGGTGGCTGACAGGGCGTCCTCAACCCGATGCTTCCTTTCTTTGAGCTCAACCTCGGTAGCCGCGCCGACCTTGATTACGCCAACGCCGCCAACCAGCTTGGCCTGTCTCTCCTGTAGTTTCTCGCGGTCAAAGTCGGAGGTGATTTCCTCTATCTGGGCTTTAATCTGCTTGATTCTGGCTTTAATATCTTCCTCCAAGCCTTTACCCTCAACTATGGTGGTGTTGTCCTTATCCGACGTTACCCGGCGGGCCCGGCCCAAATCTTCAACGGTAACCGAATCCAGCTTTCGCCCGACTTCCTCCGAGATTACCTTACCGCCGGTGAGGATAGCCATATCCTCCAGCATCGCCTTGCGCCTATCGCCAAAACCGGGAGCCTTTACCGCCAGAATATTGAGCGTACCCCGCAGTTTGTTAACCACCAGGGTAGCCAGGGCTTCGCCTTCTATATCCTCGGCGATAATCAGCAGGTTCTTAGATACCTGTAGTATCTTCTCCAGAGCCGGCAGCAGGTCGGATATAGCCGAGATTTTCTTGTCGGTGATGAGGATATAGGGGTCTTCTATCTCCGTCTCCATCTTCTCGGCGTTGGTGATGAAATAGGGGCTAATGTAACCGCGGTCGAACTGCATGCCTTCCACATACTCGGTCTCATACTTTATACCTTTGGACTCCTCAACGGTGATAACCCCGTCTTTACCCACCTTTTCCATCACCTCGGCAATGAGGTCGCCGATATCCTTATCTTTGGCAGTGATGGTACCTACCTGCGCAATCTGCTCCTTGCCCTTGACCTCAACCGATACCCTCTTTAGCTCGTCAACGATAGCCTGGGTTGCCTTCTCAATGCCCTTCTTGAGGGCCAGGGGTTCAGCGCCGGCGGCCACGTTCTTAAAGCCTTCAGTGATAATGGCGTGAGCTAAGACAGTAGAGGTGGTAGTGCCATCGCCACAGGCATCGTTGGTCTTGGTGGCCGCTTCCTTGACCAGTTGAACACCCATGTTCTCAAAGGGGTCGGGAAGCTCAATATCCTTGGCAATAGTAACCCCGTCATCAATTACCGACGGAGCCCCCCACTTCTTGTCCAGCGCCACACAATGCCCCTTGGGGCCCAGGGTCACCTTGACCGCATCAGCTAAAGTGTCTATCCCCTTCTTTATGGCGTGCCTTACTTCTTCATCAAATATAATCTGTTTAGCCATGTTTCCCTCCTAACTTCTTACTAACTCTCTTGGCTAAAATGTCGCTCTCACGCAGTATCATCAGTTCCTCACCGTCAATCTTAACCTCAGTGCCGCCATACTTAACATAGAGCACCACATCGCCCACCTTAACATCCATAGCTATCCGCTTGCCATCCTCGGACAAACGGCCGGGACCGGCTGCCAGTACCTTCCCCTCCTGGGGCTTCTCCTTGACCGTATCGGGGAGCACAATCCCCCCCTTGGTCACCTCTTCCCTCTCAATGGGCTTCACCACTACGCGGTCGCCCAACGGTTGTAGTTTAACCGCCATTCTAATCCTCCTTCCTCTAGTTCAATTGCTACTCTCATTTTAGCACTCTCGGGGGGAGAGTGCTAACGCTTTATAATAACCTACCTGGGCTTAAGTATCAACCTAGTAAACAGCCAATCAGAGCCGTTTTTGGCTACTTACACAAGTTTACAGACATAAAATGGCCGTCTATCTTGTCTAAACGTCCTTTAATTAAGCTAGCCTGAGGCTGGGGACTACATCCAAGTCCAAGCCGTCAGCACTGCCCGCCTGCAAGCGGTAGTAGCCGCAGGCGGCAATCATGGCGGCGTTATCAGCACATAGTATCGGCGGGGGAACCAGCACAGGGAGGGGCGAATGTTTTACCAGCTGCTCCCGAAGCGAGCTGTTTGACGCCACCCCGCCGGATAACAAGACCTTCTTTACCCGCCGCCCCCTAGCGACAGCTACTGTCTTGGTCACCAAAACCTCAATCACCGCTGCTTGAAAGCTGGCGGCAGCATCAGCCACCGACAATACCTTACCCGCTTCCACTAGGCGCAGCAGCGCCGTCTTGACCCCGCTGAAGCTGAAGTCATCGCTCCCCTTCAGCCAGGCGCGGGGTAACGAAATAGAAGCCATACCCTCCCTGGCTGCCCGCTCAATAGCCGGACCGCCGGGATAGCCCAGACCCAGTATCCGGGCGGCTTTATCAAAGGCTTCACCGGCGGCATCATCCCTGGTGCGCCCCAGCACAACGTAATCGCCATGCCCATTCATCAACACCAGGTCACTATGCCCCCCGGAAACAATGAGGCAGACCACCGGGAAATCAATGCTGTTACCTCCCAACCAGTTGGCGTAGATATGAGCTTCCAGGTGGTTGACCCCGATAATGGGCAGTCCCCGAGACAGAGCGATGGCCTTAGCCACGTTCACCCCCACCAGCAGCGAGCCGGCCAGGCCCGGCCCCACGGTGACGGCAATACCGGACAGGTCTTCCCAGCTAACCCCAGCTTCAGTCATTGCCCGCTCTATAACTGGAATGACCGAGAGCAGGTGCTGGCGGGAGGCTACCTCGGGGACAATCCCGCCATAACGGGCGTGGATTTCTACCTGAGAGGCAATCTGGTTAGAAAGTATTCCGGTGCCATCCTCAACCACCGCCGCCGCCGTCTCATCACAGGAGGTCTCGATACCCAGGATTTTCATACCCCTGAATTATAGCATAGAAGCTACGAGTAGAATAACTTTATTCCATATCGGGAGATTGAGGGCACAGCCCCCGAGGGCGGGTGGGCGGGAAGAAAAATTTATTTTTAAAAGGGGCTTGTCTTTTGACACACCTACCGACCAATGATATTATGACGAAAAAGGAACTATTTAAGGTTTATGGAAACCGATAGCGGGGTGAGATAATATATGTCCGGTCTTGATACACTGTACGTGGTACTGTTCGTAGTCTGCCTGTTTTTATCAGCCTTCTTCTCCAGCTCGGAGACCGCCTTTATCTCGCTGCAGAAGGTAAGAGTTCAGCATCTGGTCAATAACAAGGTAAGAGGAGCCAGACTGGTATCCAGGATGATAGAGCAGCCGGAGAAGCTTCTTTCCACCATCCTGCTGGGCAACAACTTCGTCAACACGGCAGCCGCCGCCCTGGCTACCGCCCTGGCTATTAAATTCTGGCCGGATCACGGCGTCCTCATTGCTACCATCGCGGTGACCGTCCTGCTGCTGATATTCTGTGAGACCACCCCCAAGACCATAGCCACCCGCCATGCCGAGGGCCTGGCCCTGTTCCTCGCCCGGCCGATAGAGGCGCTCTCCTGGTTGCTTGCCCCCTTTGTGGTGGCGCTGAGCTGGATTGCCATGGGGTTCAGCAAAATGCTGGGCGGGGCGCCGGTTTCCCAGTCCCTGGCCAGCGAAGAGGAAATCCGAACCATGATATCTATGGGGCATAAAGAGGGGACGGTGGAGGAAGAAGAGGCGGAGATGCTGCATAAGGTTTTTGAGTTCGGTAACCGCCCCGTCAGGGAGGTCATGGTACCACGCACCGAGGTGATATGGGTAACCAGGGGCACCAAAATGGCCGATTTCCTGAATCTTTACGCCCAAAACCCGCTATCCCGCTTTCCGATATACGAGGATAACATAGATAATGTGGTTGGCATCCTGGCGGTAAAGGACATACTCATGGCCCAGGCCAAGGGAACGTTCAATGACAAGGATACCATTGATGACCTGATTCGCCCGGCTTACTTTACCCCCGAGACCAAGCGGGTCAGCGAGCTCTTTGCCGAGATGAGGGACAAGAACTTCCGGATAACGGTGGTAATTGACGAGTTCGGCGGCACCGCCGGCATCGTTTCCTTAAGTGGACTGATGGAGGAAATAGTCGGTCCGGTGGGTGACGAGCTGGCGGCGATAGAGAAGGACTACGAGACCATTAACGAGTATACCTTCGACGTTGACGGCGGCATGCGGGTTGAGGAAGCCAACGACGAGATGAAATTGAATATACCCGAAGGCGACGACTACGAAACGGTAGCCGGCTTTGTCCTTGACCTCCTGGGGCACATACCCAAACAAGGTGAACAGCTGAAGTACAAGAACTTCAAGATTGTTATCACCGAAATGCGGGGAATGAAAATCGAAAAGATACGCCTTATCAAGGAAAAGCATGCAGAGAATTCGGATTAGATTCAGCCGAGGAGAAGAGCTAAAATTTATTTCCCACCTGGATATAATGCGCCTGTGGCAGAGAGCCCTGCACCGGGCCGACATACCCCTGGCCTATACCGAAGGATTTAGCCCTCACCCCCGGATATCGTTAGCCGCCCCCCTAGCTGTGGGGGTAACCAGCCAGAGTGAGCTCATGGATTTCTTTTGCGCCAAATGGGTCTCCCCACACTCCTTCACTACCGCCGTAAGCCAGCAGCTACCGCCCGGGATAGAGATATCGCAGGTACATATGGTAGCCCCGACCCTGCCCTCATTGCAATCGCAGGTAAGCCACGCCGAATATGAAGTCGAAGCGGAAACGGACAAGGACCAGACGGCTATAAAGGCAGCGCTGGATTCCCTGCTGGCGCTTAAGGAACTGCCCTGGCATCACCAGCGTGATACCGGCACCCGCAACTACGACCTGAGGGCTTTGATTGATGACCTGTGGCTCGCTAGCTGGCACCACGGTCACGGCACCATCGGCATGAGGCTGCGCTGCGACAGCAGCGGCTCGGGAAGACCGGAGCAGGTGGCGGCCGCGCTGGAATTCAGCTACCCCACCTCCATCCGCCGCACCAAACTCGTCCTGAAAACAGGCTAAGGGATAAGACGCATGAAAGCAAAAAGCCAGCCGCCGATACTGGAACAACAGGTGCTGGACTTCATCAGGCAAAATCACCTGCTACCGGCTAACGAGAAGCTGGTAGTGGCGGTATCCGGCGGGGCGGACTCGGTATGCCTGCTCCATATCCTGGTCGGGCTGCAGGCAAAGCTAAAGGTAAAGCTACACCTGGCTCACCTCAATCACCAGCTACGGGGTGTTGAATCTGAGGCCGACGCCGACTATGTATCCAGTCTAGCCCAAAAGCTAGGCATTCCCTCCACCATAGAGCAGCGGGATGTAAAAGCGTATCAAAAGAAGATGCGCCTTTCGCCGGAAGAAGCCGCCCGTGAGGTGAGGTACCGCTTCCTGACCGAGGTGGTCGGGGCAACCGGCGCTAAGCGGGTGGCGGTGGGACACACTCAGAACGACCACATCGAGACCATACTGATGCACCTCATCCGGGGAGCTGGCATAAGGGGGATGCGGGGACTGCAGCCATATACCGAGTGGCCATCAAAAACTGGTAGCCTGACTGTCATAAGACCCCTGCTGGAGGTAAGCCATGAAGATACGGAGGGCTACTGCCGTCAGCACCGGCTTGCCCCCCGGCTGGATGCTTCCAACCTTTCCCTATCGCCACTGAGAAACCGCATCCGCCAGCAGCTCCTGCCTTTACTCCAGGGCTACAACCCCGCTATTGACGAAGCCCTTTTGCGGACGGGGCGTATTGCCGGCGATGACATTGATTTTCTGGACAAAGAGACTGCCCGATTATGGAATAAAATTGCCCGGCAGGAGGGTGAGACTATTATCCTGGACAGGAAAGGGGTTGACCGATTGCCCCCTACCCTGCAGCGATACCTGCTCCGAGCCTCGGCGGAGAGGCTGCTGGGCAGTGCCAAGGACATTGAAATGAGACACATCGAGGAGATGATGGCGGCACTGGGCAAGCCAGCAGGGAAGAGGCTCAGTCTGCCCGGAGGTCTAATCTTTGCCACCGGATACGATAAATATCAACTAGCCGCGGATATGACCGGCTTATCCCCCTTCCCCACTCTGGAAGGTGAGGTTCGACTGAATATCCCCGGCCAGACCCAGCTCCCCGGCTGGTGCATTGAGGCGGTTATCATAAAACCATCCACAATAAAAGGGAAGCCTGAAGGGGCGCTAGCCCCTTCGGAAACTAAGAATGACTTCACCGCCTGCTTCGACCTTGCCAAGACCGGCGATAAGCTGATAGTGCGGCCCCGTAAGCGGGGTGACAGGTTTCAGCCGCTGGGCTTACCCCAGCCCAAGAAGATAGGGGAGTTTATGATAGACGCCAAGATTCCTCAAGCCTGGCGGGGGAAAATCCCTATTGTCTGCTCACCTGATAAAGTCGTGTGGGTGGTCGGCTGGCGTATAGACGACAGGGTAAAGGTCAGCCAGGATACTAGACAGGTACTGCGATTGGAATTTAAGCAGGGCTAGGTTTCAGATACGGCTGGCCCAGACGGCTCTCCCCAGCGAAGCCATAAAGCCCCGGCGGTCACCACCGCCGCTATAACCGCTGCCTGAATTTCCAGGGCGACGACGGTGAAATACCCCGCATACAACAAAACAACGCTGTAATTCAAGAAGGCGTGCAGGACAGCGGCTATCAGGTAGAACTGCCATCCCCAACCCCTGGCCAGACCCCAGCCAGCCAGCGCCGAAAAGGCTATGTGAGCAGCTACAGCAAAGAACCTCTCCCAGAACGGGACCAGCGCTACCAGCCCACCGCTTTGAACTGCCTCCCAGCCCCAGCCCGAGGCGAAGATGCTGTTATGCGCCCATACCGCCTCAAGAAGACCCAGGCCAAGCCCGGCAACAGCCCCGATAGCCAAACCCAGCCTGGGGTCAATATTTCTGCCCTTACGCCACCAGCAGACAACCACCGGCACCAGCTTTGACCCTTCTTGCACCAGACCGGTAAGAAGTATGCCCGGGATACCCATAAACAGAATCAAACTCTGGTAGGTCTCCATGCCAAACTGGTCGACTAAAAAGTTACCGGTCACCTGCTGGAGGGGAATTTGAATAAAGGCAACCATCGTCCAGGTCAAAAAGGCACTGCCGGCTAAAACCGCCCAGGCCCACGGTTTCTTAAGGATTGGTGTCCAGTAAGGGGTAAACCAGACGGCGCCAAAGGCAAAAGCCAGACCGATGCTCAAAAGAACCTGGTTCCACAGGATGCCGGGGTAGACAAACCCGGAGAGGAAGAAGTCGACCGCTAAGTCCAGCATAGCGTCCTCCTTTAATAATCAGCTCAAATTATCCGCTTGAGCCTGGGGTTGGGGGTAATGCCCGGAACCCGGCCCCGTTTGGCTATCGGCTTGCCGTCTATCTCGTGCAGGTCGGCGGTGATATCAAGGGGCTTAGCCCCGGTGATATAGCTACCAACGCCAAAACCGTCAACCGGTGCCCCCGCCTCAATAAACTGCCCGATTCTATCCACGCTCAATCCCCCGCTGACGAATATCTTTACTTTTTTAAAGCCGGCCTGGTCCAGCCGGGCCCTGACCTCCATGACCAGAGCTGGGGTAACCCGACCCCGCTCCGAAGGGGTATCCAGACGCACGCTATCCAGCCTCTTACCCAGCGCTTTAGCCACCAGCAGCGATTCTTCAGCCTCATCCTTGAAGGTATCGACCAGGGAAACGCGGGGAATACTTGTCGGCATATGCTTATCAAAGGCCAGGGTAGCCTTAACCGTATCCCCGATGACTAAAATCAGGGCGTGGGGTATAGTCCCGGCCGGCTCGACACCGGCCAGCTTAGCCCCGGCCACGCTGGAGCAGCCGGCACAGCCACCGACAATAGCCGAATAGTCCATAATTCCGGCTATGGCCGGATAAACATGGCGGGCGCCAAAGCTGACCACGGGTATCCCCCGGGCGGCTTCCACGCACTCGCGGGCAGCCGTTGCCCAGCCGCTGCAGTGGGCTAGAATACCGTCTATCGCCGTCTCATACAGCCCGTAGCTCTGATAGGGGGCGGTGATGCGCAACACCACCTCCTTCGGCTTGATGCTATCGCCATCAGCCAGCGCCCACACCTCACAGCTACCCTCGGGCAAGACCCGAGAGAGTAGAGCCTTGACCTCCTCCATGCCGCAGAGTACTCCGGCCCGGCTGGCGAAGAACTCCATAGTCGCCACCGGGTTAAGTCCCTCCAGGCGCAATATCTCCACGGTGCGGGCGAAATAGATATCAGCTGTCTCGCCGGAGAGGACGGCCTCGGAAGGTTCGAACTTGACCGGCTTAACCCGGCTGGCCACCAGGTTAGTCAGCTTGGCCCCCAGTACCCCTTCCATATGCCCCAGGGCAAAGTGGTGCGCCGCCTCGTCGAAGGAGGCAACACAGTCAACCGGCACCTCTACTTTATAGTCACGGCTGCGGGCATCAGAAACGGTATGGCAAACGCAGATATCGGTGCATACCCCGCAGACAATTAGCTTCTCTGGCTTGAGCTTCTCAAGCTTCTCGCCAACAGGAGTATCAAAAAAGGCGCTGAAACGCTTCTTGGGTATCACTTCGCCTTTATACTTGGCCAGCTCGGGGATGACCTCGGTCTCGGCGGTACCCTCAATACAGTGGGGAGGAAACAGGCTGAACTCGTCGTCATCAGGGGCATGATGGTCACAGACGAAGAATACCTTGGAGCCTTTAGCCAGCTCCCCATCGAGCAGACGCTGAATACCAGGGATGATGCGCCGGGCTCTATCCCCACAATACAGAGGGTAGCCCTCCTCCATAAAACCCCTGACCATATCTATAACTAAAACCGCATTAGCCATCGCCTCCTCACCTCCTAGCCCGTTTACTGCTCCAGCAGCTCCAGGTATTTTATATAGTCCCTGAGCAGGGACGATGCCTTTTCAAAGTTTTTTTTATTCAGGGCATCAAGCGCCTCTTGCAAAACCTGAACCTCCGAGTCAAGGCAGGTTTTGATTTCACAAAAAGTGCCGCAGCAGGGCTGAATGCCGTCGGCGGCTCGCGACAGTAAAGCTGATTTTATCTCCAGCATCTTCTCCAGTTCATCACGAGACTCGTCAAACTTGGCCGGGTTATTCAGCTTATCTATCAGATTTTCCACCTGCTGTTTAGATATTATTAGCACCCTAGACCCCCAGTCTAATGCCTGAAGTGCCTTTCGCCAGTAAAGACCATAGCTATATTGTGCTTACCAGCTGCGTTGATTGAGTCTTCATCCCTTATCGAGCCGCCTGGCTGAACAATAGCCGTTACCCCGGCTTTGGCGGCCGCCTCAACCACATCAGGGAAGGGAAACATGGCATCCGAAGCCAGAACGCTGCCAGCGACCTTATCTCCAGCCTTCTCAATGGCTATCTGGGCGCTGATAATGCGGCTGGGCTGCCCGGCACCCATCCCCAGAATAGTTTTATCCTTAACCAGCACAATAGCATTGGACTTTATGTGCTTGACCGCTCTCCAGGCAAAGAGCAGGTCTTTTATTTCTTCCGGCGTGGGCTGGCGTTTGGTTACCTTTTTCAGGTTCACTTTTGTTTCCGGCACGGAATCCGAGCTCTGTACCAGGAAACCACCCTTCACCCGGCGGAAATCGAGATAACCCGCCGGCGCTTCGCCATAGTCCGGCGGTAACTGGGCTACCAGAATGCGTAAATCTTTCTTGCGCTGCAGTAGCTTCAGCGCCTCGGCTCCATATTCCGGGGCGATAACTATCTCGTAGAAGACCGGCTTCATCTCTTCAGCCATAGCCAGCGTTACCGGCCGGTTAGAGGCCACAATGCCGCCGAAGGCGGCTACCGGGTCGCCGGTAAAGGCACGCCGGTAGGCTTCGGCAATATCGTCATGGCTGGCCAGCCCGCAGGGATTGGTGTGCTTGATAACAGCTACCGTGGGTGCGGCAAAATCGGTTGCCGCTCCCCAGGCAGCGTCGGCATCCAGGATATTGTTAAAGGAAAGCTCCTTGCCCCCCAGCTGTTTCGCCCAGGTGATACCAGTATCCACCACTCCCCCCACCACCGGTTCGGCATAAAAGGCAGCCGGCTGATGAGGGTTCTCACCGTAGCGCAGCCCGTAGCGTTTCTTCAGGGCGACGGTCATGTCCTCGGGGAAGCCTTCAATATCCCGCCTGAGGTACTGGGAGATGGCGGTGTCATAGATAGCCACGTGCTGGAAAGCCTTCTGGGCTAATCGCTTGCGTTCTGCCAAGTCCAGGCCTTTCCCTTTTAGTTTTTCCAGAACCAGCGGATAGTCGGCAGGGTCAACCACCACGATAACGCTGGGAAAATTCTTGGCGGAAGCCCGGATCATGGTTGGCCCGCCAATATCAATATTCTCCAGTGCCTCATCCAGTGTAACCCCTTCCTTGGATACGGTCTGGACGAAGGGGTAAAGATTAACCGCCACCAGGCTGATTTCGCCGATATTATGCTTGGCCAGCTCTTCCATGTGGGCGGCTATTTTACGATTGGCCAGAATGCCGCCGTGAACCATTGGGTGCAGGGTCTTTACCCTGCCGTCCAGAATCTCGGGAAAGCCGGTAATCTCGGATACGCTCTTCACCGGCACTTTGGCTTCGGCCAGCGCCTTCTTGGTACCACCGGTGGAGAATAGCTCAAACCCAAGCTGGCTTAATCCTTTGGCAAAATCGGTTACCCCGCTTTTATCAGAGACACTGATAATGGCTCGCATAAATACCTCCTCCAATTACCTTATTACTGGCTACTTCGCATTAGCCTTATTATCCCCAGAAAGAAATTCATCTGGGGCACCCTCTGCATATAGTCTTTATAGTCGTCGCCGAACTTCTCTATCAGGTATTTGTCTTCCTCCCGGCAACCCAGGTAGATAACTACAGAGCCAATCACACCGAGCACACCGAACAGCCAATGCGGGTACAATAATAGGTTAGCGAGAAATATGGCTATAATCCCGCCTGTGTACTGCGGGTGCCGGACAACAGCGTAAATCCCGGTATCAACCAGACGGGCGGTATCGACAAACGATTTACCTTTAGTAACGCCGCCACGCCTCGGGAACATAACTATCGGTGCCATGACCAGCACCATACCCCCGGCACAAACAATCCAACCGATAATTACCAGGGGCAGATATGATTCCACCTTTATAACGCCGGTCAAGACGAGAGGATTGACCGGGAAACAGGCGATGCACAGAACAGTCATCAGTATTGACCAGAGAATGTCCTTTTTAGTCCTTTTAGCATCTGCCAAATTACTGCCCTCCAAAACGGCGGTAAGTCTAGCTGATAACCACCCTATCCTCTCCACCCTGCTTTATCACCTCACCGATAACCCTGGCCTCGGGCAGCACCCTGGTGAAATGGTCAACATTACTGCTTGAGCAAATTATAACCATACCGATGCCCATATTAAAGACATGGTACATCTCTTCCCGGTCAACATTACCCCGCTCTTGAATAAGCTTGAAGATGGGGGGTGTTGACCAGGTCTTGCTATCGAACCTGGCCGTCAAACCATCGGGTAAGACCCGGGGAACATTGCCGATAAGACCACCACCGGTGATATGGGCCAAGCCCTTAATGAGTGGTAGTAACGGCTTTAACTGGTTATAGTAACTACGGTGGGGCTCTAAAAGCGCCTCGCCCAGAGTGCGACCCAGCTCAGGATAATGGGTGTTTAACGCCGATTTGGTTTCGCCAAAAATCTTTCTTGCCAAAGAATAGCCGTTGGTGTGAAGCCCGTTGGAGGGCAAGCCCATAATAGTATCGCCGGCGGCTATCTTCTTGCCCTGGATAATCCTGGATTTCTCCACCACGCCGACGATAAAGCCAGCCAGGTCATAGTCCTCCCCGCTATATAGACCCGGCATCTCCGCCGTCTCACCGCCAATAAGGGCACAGCCGACCTCACGGCAGGCAGAAGCCAGCCCTTTAGCCACCTCCCCCACCTGTTCCGGATGTAGTTTGCCAGCGGCAATGTAGTCCAGAAAGAACAGCGGCTCGGCGCCACAGGTGAGGATATCGTTAACGCAGTGATTGACGATATCAATGCCAACGGTGTCATGCTTGCCCAGAGCCAGGGCGAGCTTGAGCTTGGTACCCACCCCATCAACGCTGGATACCAGAACCGGCTGCTGGTAACCCTTAAATTCAAAGAGCCCGCCGAAAAAACCCACGCCGGAGAGGACCTCGGGGCGGTGGGTAGAGCGGGCATGCTGGGCAATCAGCTCTTTAGCCCGGGCCGCAACCTCAATATTGACCCCGCTGGAAGCATAGGTTTCTTTAATCGGCTCTGCCCTCCTAATGTTGAAATAATCATAGCACTTCATCTAACCTAGGTGCAATTACCAGAACAGTCAGAAGGGCCAGGTATTTCAGCTTAACGCTACTTTACGCCAAAGCGGCTGTATTCCCCGGCGGGTGTAGACTCCAGCGCCAGCTTATCCATCTCAAGCTGGACCGGAATGGGGTAATCGCCGGTGAAGCAAGCCAGACAGAAGGTATCCTTGGGCAAACCCACCGCCTTAACCAGACCATCAATGCTCAGGTATCCCAGAGAATCAGCCCCGATAAAATCCCTAACCTGTGGCACTGTCTTCTGCGCCGCAATCAGCTCCCAGCGGGTGGCCATGTCAACGCCGAAGAAGCAGGGGTAGCGGAGGGGTGGAGCACAGATGCGTATATGCACCTCTTTAGCCCCCGCTCTCTTCAAGAGCTCAACTATTTTGGGGGTGGTGGTGCCCCGGACAATGCTATCGTCAATCACCACCAATCGCTTGCCATCCAGCACCTGAGGGAGGGGATTAAATTTCAGCTTAACGCCGAGGTCTCTGATGCGCTGGTCAGGCTCAATGAAGGTACGCCCGACATAGCGGTTCTTAAGTAATCCCTCGCACAGCGGTATCCCCGAATAGCGGGAATAGCCGATGGCGGCGGCGGTGGCTGAATCAGGCACACCCATAACCAGGTCGGCCTCTACCGGATGCTCCTGGGCCAGGATCTCACCCATAGCCTGCCGTGCCGGGTAGAGGAGGCGGCCGTCAATCACTGAATCGGGGCGGGCGAAGTAGATATACTCAAAGATGCATATAGCTTTTCTCTCTATCTCTTCCTGGTCACTCTCAACACCGTTCTTCGAGATAGAGACTATCTCGCCAGGCTCAATCTCCCTGATGAAGTTAGCGCCGATATGGTCGAGGGCACAGCTTTCCGAGGCAATAACCCAGCCGCCATTAAGCTTCCCCAGGCAGAGCGGGCGGACACCAAAGGGGTCACGAACACCATACAGGGTATGATTGGTCAGCAGAGTCAGAGAATAGGCCCCCTGAAGCCGGTGCATGGCATAGCGTATCTTGTCTTCCCAGCGCTTCTCCGGGGAGGAGAGGATAAGGTTGGCGATAACCTCGGTATCAGTGGAGGTATGGAAGATATAGCCCTGGTCGGTAAGCTCCTGATACAGGTGCTCGGCATTAACGATATTACCGTTGTGGGCGATGGCAATGGCGTTGGAACCCTTGCCCACCAATAACGGCTGGGCATTAGCCTTCCGGCTGGAACCCCTGGTGGAATAGCGATTGTGACCTATGGCAATATCACCACTGAGCTTACCCAGGGAAGCCTCGTCAAACGCCTGGGAGACCAGCCCCATCCTGGCGTCAACCTGGAGCCTTTTGCCATCACTGGTGGCAATGCCAGCGCTCTCCTGGCCGCGGTGCTGGAGGGCAAATAAAGCAAAAAAGGTAAGCCGAGCTACATCTTCGCCGGGGGCGTAAACACCAAAAACGCCGCAACTTTCGTGCAACTCTGCTTGCCTCTCCCTTTAATTATAGCCTACTCCATGCCTACAGGTCAATTTTCGGGATGCCGCCCCTGACTCTGTTTTAAAACCGTTTTTCTTCCCACCCTAACCCACCCTACAGAGGTTAGACCTCTATTAACTCCCCTTTAGAGGGGTGGGTGATAATTTCCCCTCAAAAAATGGGCTAATCTCTCCATCTAGGGGGGTGGAAAAGGAGGGATTAATTTCTCCCCTGTGGGGGGTGGGGAAAGAAAGTTCCAGAAGCGGAGCTTATGCGGGCGGGCGGGTATGGGAAATAAAACACCAGTTAAGAACGGGGAGCGGTATGGGCTTTGAGCCAGTCTATAACTATATCCATCGCCTCTTCGCTGTGCCGCAGGCGGTGCCCGGCCCCCTCCACGACGGCGAGCTGTTTAGGCTCGCCAGCCTGAGCATATAGCCGGTGGGCCTGACTGACTTCTACGGTCTCATCATTACTGCCGTGCACCAGCAGCAGGGGGCGGGGGGCAATCCGGGCTATATAGTCTATGGGCCTGACCAGCCCGAAGCCGTCGAGCCACTCCCGGGGGGAAGGGGGGAAATCATCGTCCCTGATGGCGCCGATTTCGCGGTAGTGGTCGATTAAAGGCCAGGGGTCATCACTACGGGCAAAGAAGTCAAACTCCGCCGGACAGGCACAGGCAATGACCGAGGACACCCTCTTGTCCTGTGCTGCCACGTATACCGAGACCGCCGCCCCACCGCTGAAGCCGAGCAGTGCCAGATAAGAGCTATCCACCTGTGGCAAAGCACACAGATAATCAATCACCGCCTTAAGGTCCCGGGTCCAGCCCGGCATATCCAGATTGCCGCCGCTGGCTCCAGCCCCCCGGAAGTTGAAAATCAGGACGGCAAAGCCGTGAGGAGAAATCTTCTCCGCCAGTAAGGCATAGCCCCTATCTGCAGGGTCGGGAATTCCGGCGGGGATGCCGTGACAGGCGCAGACCGTCGGATAGGGCATTTTGCCCGGAGGCAGATAAAGCTGGCCGGCAATATCTATACCATCTACTTCAAGAGTCACCGGCTTTAATTCCACTAGGCCAACCTCAAGAGGAGGAAAAACTCCATATTACCCTCGGCGCCCAGTATGGGCGAAGCCACCAGTCCCCCCAGCCTGAAGCCGTGGTTTACCATCCAGGCAATAAACCGCCCCAGAACCCTGGCGTGAACCACCGGCTGCTTTACTATTCCTCCCTTACCCACCTCACTGCGCCCGGCTTCAAACTGCGGCTTGAGCAGCACCACTAAACAGCCATCATTTTTGAGCAGCCGAACAACCGAGGGTATCACCTTTTCCACCGAGATAAAAGACAGGTCAAGGGTAGCCAGGTCTACCTTCTCCGGCAGGGATATGGGATAGCGGGCATTTACCCGCTCCAGAACCACCACCCGCTTATCCTGCCGCAACCGGTAGTCCAGCTGGCCGTAGCCAACATCTACAGCGTAGACCCGGCTCGCCCCGTGCTGGAGCAGGCAATCGGTAAAGCCGCCGGTTGAGGCACCGATATCGGCGGCTACCTTGGAAGTAACATCAAGTTGAAACTGGCCTAGGGCATGGTCGAGCTTGATGCCGCCGCGGCTGACAAAAGGGGGCGGCTGGAGAATGGTAATCGCCGCACCTTCAGCAACCAGAGTCCCCGCCTTGATAATGGTCTTTCCCTCGACCGCCACCTCACCGGCCATGACCAAAGCCTGAGCCTTTGTACGGCTCTCCACCAGACCCCTTTCCACTAGTAAGCTATCGATTCTACGCTTGGCCACCAGTTAGATACTCTTCACCTGACTTAGCGCTTTCTCACGCTTACCTTAAACCCCTTACCCTTCAGCTCAGTAACAAGCTGGCTGACATCCCCTGTATCTACATGAAGTACGATGTCATTCTTGGTTGCCTCAGGTGGGGCTGTGATATGACAGGTAATGATTTTCAAATTAAGTTTGTCTAAGATTGAGATTATCTTCCCCATCTCAGCGCACTCGCCACCCCCGGTAATCTCAACGCGGGTGCCCGGCTGACCTATACCAAGAATAGGATTAACAATCTTGTAGAAGTAGTCATTGTCGGTGACTATACCTATCACTTCGCCATCTCTAACCACCACCATTGCCCTCACCTTATGACCCTCAGCAATAGCCAACGCCTCCTCAACCGTCATACCAGGGCTGACGGTTATCACGTCCCGCTCCATGATTTCGTCTACCTTGGTCTTATCCAGAAGATAGGTTAGTTCCCAAACGGAAAGGGAAGTAGCCTTGGATGGAGATATCTGCTCCAATCTGCGCTCGGTTACTATCCCCACCAGCTTTCCCTTATCCACCACCGGTAAGCGGCGAAAGCGATGCGCCTCCATTATCCGCTTGGCATCAGTAATGCTGGTACTGCTGGGGATAGTAACTACATTAGTGGTCATGATATCGCGAATATACATCACAGCCTCCTCTTTACGGGAACATTCTCTTCACTCCCGCACGTAAATTAATTATAATAGCAATCCCGTTCACTGAAAGCAAGACCCCAGCTTCCCCCAACAAGAGCGGGAGATTGGGGGCAAAGCCCCTGAGGGCGGGTGGGTTTGGGAAGATAAACGCTGGGTGGGGGTGGAATAAGTGGGAATAAATAGACATTAACACCTTATATCTAGTAACATTATAGTATGGAGAACAAACTGTACGAGACCATCAGGAAAGAATTCCTCAGGTTGATAAGAGATAATGGGCTTGAAGGGGAGGAGGTCATAGTTAGGGCGGCTACCCTTTCTCCGGAGCAGGCCATCGGCAACCCCGATGACAAAGATTACCCGCTGGTGAAGGGGGTGGAACGGCTGATGCAGGCTGAGTTCAGGGGTGCCCGGGGGCAGGCCTTCACCGACCGGTATGGCAACTTCAGCGGGCGGCTGGCTGATATTGCCGCCATGGACCTGGAAAACAACTTCCGCAGAGCCGTATTTATCGCCAGCCTCAATGCCGTGATGAGGCAGCTGGGAATGATAGCCCGGACGGTACACTGCAAGGATGAGCAGCCCAGGGAATGCGGCCACGAGCTGGTAAAGTACATAGAGGAAAACTACGGCCAGCCCAGAATAGCAATGGTAGGCTTTCAGCCCAGAATAGTGGAGGCGCTTAGCGACAAGTTTGAGCTAAAAGTAACCGACATGGACCAGGAGAACATCGGCCGGGAGAAGTTCGGGGTAAGAATAGGCGGCCCTAACCAAACCGAAGAGAACCTGAGCTGGTGTGATATCGCCGTGGTCACCGGCACCACCGTAGTCAACGGCACCATCGAGCGGTTCCAGACAACCAAGCCGGTAGTGTTCTACGGTATTACCATATCGGGGGCGGCTAAACTACTGGGCTTAAAACACTTCTGCCCCTTCGGTAGTTAATTAGTACCATGACCGTTGAACTGCAATCGTTCAGGTGCTAAAATCCGCTCAAATGGACTTCACAACGAGATTCCTTAAGTCTTTTGGGCTGGCTGCTTTAGACGTCATCCTCCTTTTATCTCTGTCTTTCTTCGGCCTGATGTTTACCATTAACCAGACCTTCCTCAACCCCGATTTCACCGTCTCCCAGGTGGAAAAGCTCGATACAACCTCGCTGGCTGCAGATATTATCCGCGGCCAGATCGTGTCCCAGGCAACCATCCCCATCACCCTACCGATAGAGGATTTTATTATCGGGGCGGCAAATGAGACTATTACCGACATGGAACCATGGCTGAAGCAGCAGGCAAGAGAGATTACCTACTCTTTCTATGACTACCTCGAGGGAAGGAGCCAAAACTTAAGCGTGGTAATCCCGCTGGAAGAGGTAAAGGAAAGCCTGAAAGATAACATCAGTAAAGCAGTTATAGCTTCGCCACCGCCGGGGCTTACCGACCTGCCTCCAGCCACAATAGAACGTTACCTTGAGCCATTTTACGACCGGATACCATCGTCCTTTGAGCTTAACGAAGCCTGGCTGGGTCCCCAGAACATGGCCCAGATTGACCAGCTGAGGCAGCTGGTCAGCCACTTCCACATCGTTTATTACGCCCTGATTGGCTTTATCCTCTTCCTGATTCTGTGCATTATCCTGATAAACCGCGAGGTGAGAGGCAGCACCCGTTCCCTGGGTGTCGTCTTCCTCGGGGGCGGCATCGTCAGCTACGGCGTTTTCTGGCTGGCCAAAAATGCCGTCGTGGCACAGTCAACCCTGCCCCAGGTACCGGTCTACCTCAGGTCCTGGCTGCCACAGCTAATGACTGACATTCTATCTCCCATGGAGCTGTACAGCTTCGGGCTGGCCGGGATGGGGGTAGTGCTGCTCATAGTGTCCTTTGTCTACCGGCGACAGGCAGAATAAAAACGGGGGAAACAATTCGAAGCTAATTAGCTTCGGGGACTTGTTTTTGCTTTATGTCAACTAATCTTCAGGTCTTCCCGGGCGGTTTTTCCCGCCTCACGATTAGTTTAAGCCCCTCCTGCCCAACCACGGTGACATTGGCGCCGGCGTTTATCTTCCTTCCTTCGGCCTTTGATTCCCACAGCTCCCCTTTTATCCTGACCGTGCCTTCGGGGGCCAAATCGCCCACCGCCCTGCCCCTGGCACCGACCATATCGGGCAGGCCGACCACCGGCTTTCGCTTAAGGGCGCGGCTGCCCATGCGGTAGGTGGTGATAGCGTAGGCGGCCAGAGCCACCATCAGGGCGATGAGAACGCCCACGTGCAGGTTTACGCCCACCCGGGGCAGGCCCCAGAGCACTATCGCCGCCAGCGCCGCTTCTTCGATGATGGTGGTTACTATGGCTATTATGAGGCGGGTGGTCATCATCTCACTTCTAATTATAGCAGGAATATGAAGTTTACAAGAAAATCTTTTGGGCGGGCGG
>Ga0315548_1001102_pt1 | contig 23494 bp, 20 predicted proteins | sample SalMarSW160110MG_2_FD_202540 | JGI IMG/M metagenome (GOLD analysis project Ga0315548, IMG submission 202540) | Salt marsh sediment microbial communities from the Plum Island Ecosystem LTER, Massachusetts, United States - Salt Marsh Sediment SW1601-110 ...
GGCGGACCGCTTCGGCCGCCGCAGGTTGATCATCCTCAGTGCCGTCATCTTCTCCATCGGAGCCGTCGCTACCGCCCTTACTCCCCTGATTTCCCTGCTCATCGCCGGGCGGATCGTCGTAGGCATCGCCATCGGAATCGCTTCGTTCATCGCTCCGATGTACATTTCAGAGCTTGCTCCTGCTCGGGTACGGGGTTCCCTGGTCTCGGTGAATCAACTGGCAATCACGGTGGGGATCGTGGTTTCCTACCTCGTCGACTACGCTTTCTCCGGTCTGGGGGCGTGGCGGATGATGCTGGGCCTGGCCGCGGTTCCCTCCATCATTCTCGCCCTGGCCATGTGGCGCCTGCCCTCCAGCCCCCGCTGGCTGGTCGCTCGTGGGTCGATGGACAAAGCCAGGAATGTTTTGGGTCGAATCCGCCGATCCTCTGAAATCGACGCCGAGGTGAAGGAAATCGAGAGGAGCCTCGAAAAGCAGAAAGGAAGCGGGGTGCTTCTTTCCCACCCGATGCTGCGTATGGCCCTGTTCGTCGGGATCGGGCTGGCCGTTTTCCAGCAGCTCACCGGCATCAACACGGTCATTTACTACGCCCCCACCATATTCGAATTCGCCGGTTTCAAGACGGCAGGTTTTTCCATCCTGGCCACGGTGGGGGTGGGACTGGTCAATGTCGCCTTTACACTGCTGGCCATACGCCTGATAGACCGGGTGGGCCGCAGACCCCTGCTGCTCGTGGGCGTGGCCGGCCAGATCGTTGGCCTGGTGATCTTGGGGCTCGCGTTCCAGCTGCACCAGCTGGCGCGGTTCATCGGCTACATCGCCGTGGCCAGCCTGGCGATCTACGTGGCGTCCTTCGCCATCGGACTGGGTCCGGTTTTCTGGCTGATGATCTCTGAGATCTATCCCCTCAAGGTCAGGGGTGCCGCCATGAGCCTGGCCACTGTGGTCAACTGGGGGGTAAATCTGGCCGTGGCCGTGACCTTCCTGACCCTGGTCGGAGCGGTGGGCCGCCCGGGAACCTTTTGGATCTACGCCGGGATCGGAATCGCAGCCTGGCTGTTCTTCTATTTCCTGGTACCGGAGACCAGGGGGAAGAGTCTGGAGGAGATCGAGGATCATTGGCACGCGGGAAAACATCCCCGGGAATTGTCCCGACAGCCGGGACGCGAGTGAGAAGGAGGTGCCGATGGATCGACGATACGGCCAACCGCAATATCACCCCCTTTCCGATTACGGTGTTATCGGAGACTGCCATACCGTAGCCCTGGTCGCAGCGGACGGCTCCATAGACTGGTATTGCCCGGGCCGATTCGATGCCCCCGCGGTCTTCTGCCGCCTGCTGGACTCTGGTCGCGGGGGGTACCTCCGGGTGGCGCCTGGGGAGAAATTCGATACGGTGCAATCCTACCAAGGTGAAACAAACATATTAGAAACCACGTTCGAGAGCCGAAGCGGGAGCGTGCTGCTTACGGACTTCATGCCGCTACACAGGCGAACCCCGACCCGAAGGGGCTACGACGTGGGCACGTCGCAAACCATCATCCGGGTTATAGAAGGCCTAGCCGGCAGGGTCGAGCTGTCTGTAGATTTTTACCCCACCTTCGACTACGCCCGTGCACGGACTTCTTATGAGCAGATCTCCTCTTTCGCTATGCTGGCCGGCGGAGGCGGCGGATTTCTGTCCCTCTCCTGTTCCTCCGCCCTGGATTTTCATTCTACCGCCGACGGCGGAATGAAGGCCCGCCTCGAGGTAGAGGCGGGAAAAAGATACTGGCTGGTATTGAGCGGAGCTCACGACCGCGAACAGCTTGCCGAAGCTCCTGACCCCGATCACTGCCGCCGGCAACTGGAGGACACCCGGGAGTATTGGCAGAGCTGGTCGTCGGAGTGCACCTACAACGGTCCCTACCGGCGGGAAGTTGTACGCAGCTCACTGGTTCTCAAGCTGCTCACCTACGAGCCCACCGGTGCGGTCGTAGCCGCGCCCACCACCTCTTTACCGGAACAGCTGGGGGGAGAGCGCAACTGGGACTACCGCTTTACCTGGCTGCGGGACGCCTCCCTCATCCTCTACGCCCTCACCAGTGTCGGCTACGAGCATGAAGCGGCTGATTTTTTCGAATGGTTGCAGGAAACCCACCAGAAGGACCCCATCTCATCGCTGCAGGTGCTGTACGGTATCGACGGCGGACGGGAGATGAAGGAAACCGTGCTCGATCACCTGGCCGGATACCGGCATTCCCGGCCCGTGCGCATCGGCAACGCCGCCGCGGGACAGCTGCAGCTGGATATCTACGGGGAGATCCTGACCGCGGCCCATCTGTATTTCAAATCGGGGATGGGTGAACGCACGGGAGCGGAAAATCAATCGAAACAGCGGCTGCTGCACGAAGACTGGTCACTGCTCACAGGCTTGGTGAACCGGTCAGTGGAGAGATGGGAGCAGCCGGACAACGGTATTTGGGAGGTACGGGGCGGCCGGCGGCAAACCCTGTATTCAAAAGTCATGTGCTGGGCGGCCGTGGACAGGGGCATGCGCCTGGCCCGGGAATATTCCCTGGAGGCGCCGCTGGAACACTGGAGCAGGAGCCGCGAGCGGATCAAGACCGCGATCCTCACTCGCGGCTACAACCGGTCCGTGGGGGCATTCGTGCAAAACCTGGACGGGTCCGAGCTCGACGCCAGCGCCCTGGCCATCCCCAGGGTCGGCTTACTGCCGCCCACGGATGAGCGGATCCAATCCACGATTGCCAGAATCAGCACGGAGCTCAGTTCCAACGGCCTCCTGTATCGCTACCGGAGTGCCGACGGCCTCCAGGGGAGCGAGGTCACCTTCGCTCTGTGTACGTTTTGGCTGGTGGACTGCCTGGCCCTGGGCGGCCGGCTGGAAGAGGCCAGGGAATTGTTTGACCGCGTGTTGAGCTACGGCAGTCCGCTGGGGCTGTTCTCCGAGGAGATCGATCCGGTCAGTGGAGAGCTGCTCGGGAATTTCCCACAAGGCTTCACCCACATGGCCCTGATCAACTCCGCCGTCAACCTGGCCAAAGCGGCCAGACATGGAGCCGAGAGGGAGCCAGAGACCGAATTCGAGCGTGCAGCCCGAGGCAGGTCCGCCGCGTCGGACAGCACACCGACGGGGGTCCGCCCAGGGGACGCATCACCCTGGTCCGGGGAGCCTCCGGGTGCGGCAAGACCGTCTTCGGTATGAAGTTCGTAGTCCGCGGCGCATCCCGGAACGGCGAGTACGACCTGGAGGGCCTGTTGTTCCGGCTGGAGAAGGCGATCACCGTGGCCCGCCTGTTCGCCTGGCTGAAGCACAGGGCAATCACTACCGTGGTGACCGCGGAAAGCACCTCCGAACTTTCTCGCTACGGTCTGGGGCGCTCCCTCTCCGACTGCATCGTGTCCCTGTCCATGAGGGTGAGCAATCGCATTGCCACCCGTTATCTGCAGGTGACCAAATACAGGGGCTCGGCCCATAATCCCGACGAGTTTCCCTTCCTGATCTCCGGGGAGGGGCTTTCGGTTCTGCCCCTCACCTGTGGGACTATCCTCACTGATGGACAACTGGATCGACCTGCAACGGACGGAGATGGAGGGAGAGCAGAGCCGGCTGATCCGCATCATCAAGTCCCGGGGCATAGCTCATTCCAACCAGGTGCTGGAGTTCCTGATCACCGAAACCGGAATCGATCTGGCGGATGTATACGTGGGACCCTCGGGGATGCTCACCGGTCACGGGCTGCCCGGGCCAATCTCGAGCGCAGGGTGATCGGGGATCTGTCGGTAACCGGGCAGGTTCTCAGAGGGCTGGACATCCCGAGGTCCCTCAAGCCGGCCGCCGGTGCCGTCGAGTCGACTACCCGAAACGAGCCGCCGAAGGTTCAGCGTGGCTGAGAGGAAGCGGCCACGATCCGCCGGAGGGCCGAGGACCCTGCCCACGGACCAGGAGCAGCTGCGCCGGCTGCTCAACTACCTGCCCGACGGGGTGTTGCTTCTCGACCCGGAGGGCTGTGTACTGTTCGCCAACCCGGCCGCGGAGCGCCTTTTCGGCTACACTCCTGCCACCATGATCGGCAATATATTGGGTTTTCCCGTGGTAGAGGGAGGGACGGAGATCGAGATCCCCCAGACCGGCGGCGGACTGCGCACCGCGGAGATCCGCGCCGTACGGCTTCAATGGGCGGAGAAGGAGCTGTTTCTGGCCAGCCTGCGGGACGTGAGCGAGCGCAAACAGGCGGAGGTAAAGGTCCTCTCCCTGGGGCGACAGCTGCTGGAGGCCTATGAAACGATCCACAGCCGGGTGGGCAAGGAGCTGCACGACACGGTCGGACAGCCCCTGATCGGGCTCAAGCTGGCTTTGCACCATTTCCAGGAGCTGAAGGAGCAGGAGCCGGACATCGGCCTGGGTGAGATCGGGGAGCTTGTGGACGACATGATCAACAGCATCCGCGACCTTACCCACTCCCTGCGCCCGGCGGTGGGTAACGGTTGGAGCCTCAAGGAATCCCTTGAAAATCACTTCCACCGCCTGGAATCCAAGGAGGGGCTGACCGTTCGCTTCCGGGATGGTTTTTCCAAAATCCCGCTCCCCCGGCTGATCGAGACGGTGGCCTTCCGCATCGTTCAGGAGGGACTGGACAACATTGCCCGGTACGCGGGGGTCGAGGAAGCCGAGGTGTCGATCAGCGCCCGGGATGATGAGCAGCTGGTGATCCGAATCCAAGACCGGGGAAAGGGCTTCGAACCGGATGAGGCGCAGCGCGAAGGCGGGATCGGCCTGCGGGCCATGCGGGAACGAGCCGAGCTGGCCCAGGGCAGCCTTTCGGTGGATTCGGCTCCGGGCGGGGGAACCCGGATCACCGCGGTTTTGCCATTGAAATAATCCTGTCTACCGGATCGAAGCAAGCGCCCCCAGATCGAAAGCCTCGGAGATCATACCCCGATCGGCAACAGAAACTTGAATATGCGGAGACGAAGTGCCTCGCATCCATAACCGTTTCCTGCTATTTTCCCGCATCTCGAACGTGTTCAAAGGTGACTTGGACGAGGTGGTGCTCCACACCGACGGTAAGGAACAGGTCCACCCGCCGCAGCGGCGAGAGGGAGTCGGTGAGGTGTAGCAGTAGCAAACCTGCTCGCTCTCAGCTCTGCGGGGAGCCACACGCTTGTAGACGGGCCAGCCGTTCGGGCCTGGACTCCGCAAAGCGCCTGACTCCCTGGAGGATATCCTCCGGGGAGAGACGGGCCTCCTCCAGCACCTCATCCAGGGTGCCTCCCGTTCGCCAGCGGTCGTCCCAGTCCGCCGACAGGGCATACTCCTCGCCGATCTTGGTGTACAGCCAGTCGTGCATCAGCCAACGGGCCTGGGTGGTGATCACCGTGGAGTCCAGGCGCTCCGCCTCGGAGAGAACTTGCAGCCGGTAGGATTCGCCCTGAGCTGCGAACAGCTGTGGGCTGGTGGCGCAGACCACCTTGACGTTCAAGTCGGCGAGATCCCGGAGAATACGGATCACCGCGGCCATGGCGCTGGTGCCCTGCACGATCACCGTTCCGCCCCGCGGCCGGTCGTGGTCGACGTCCCGCACCACATAGGCTCCGCGGGCCGCCTCGAAGTGGGAGGGCATTCCGAGAGCTTCTCGGTCGGGAATCTCGATTTTCGGCCGGGTGAGGTGCAGAGCCACCACCGGAACATCCCGCCTCAGCGCCGCTGACAGAAGGACCGGCACCTCGTTGAACTCCCAGGGATGCAGGTTGATGATCTGACCTTGGGGAAACAGCTGGGTGACCCCGGGGGAAAAGATGCCGAAGTGGGTGCGGCTGTCGTCCGCGGTCTCCGGCCCGGAGTGACCGGCTATCCAGAGCACCTTGCCCAGCTTCCACTCGCAGTCCTGGGCCAGCTGGCTGAACAGCCGCACCATGCCGTACAGCAGGTACGAGAAGGAACCGTAGGTGGAGGTGGTTCCCCAAAACCCCTGGAATTCCGTTTCCGGATCCTCGGAAAGATTCACCGTGGCCAATCCGGTCATGATGCCGGCGTTGGTGAATTCGGTGATCTCCTGGGGCAACAGCGCTCCTTGGTCGCTTCCATGGCGCTCGTACCACCCGTAGCCTTCGAAGGACCCGAAGGAAGAACCGAAACCGCTGATGTTGGTGGAGCCGGCCAGGTCCGCGGAGCTGGCCAGGAACAGGGGCTGTCCGTACTCCCGGGCACCCAGGGCGTTGACCCAGGCCCCCCAGAGTCCCAGGGCTTCCCGGTTGGCCCGCTTCTCCCCCGCTTGGGCAAACAGCTCCGGCGGGTAGGCCCGGGCATCGCACAACCTGGGATCGGCGAAGGGACCGCCCTTGCTGTCCTTCCTGCCCTTCGGTTTCGTCCGACCGAGACGAAAAGCGGGGATCTCATTGGGCACACTCTCCCCCAGCTCCACCAGCCGGCCGGCCAGGTAGTCCACCAGCGCCTGATCCCGGTGAAGCACCCCGATCACCGCTTCCAGGTTGTCGCGAAACTCCTGCTGCAGAGCTTTAGCCTCCGTCGGAGCGCTGCCGCCGAAATTGGCGAAGCTCACCCCGTACTTCTCGGCGAAGGGTCTCTTGGTCTCCCAAAACTTTTCACTGTTTTGCGGGTGAGGCGAGCCGTGGGAGGCGTTGTCGTACTTGAGGTAGCCCCGACCCTTGCGGGTCCTGACCCACACGGCTGCCGGAGAACGCTGCGGATTGTCGGCGCCCACGATCTCCACCAGCACGGCGGTGATCGCTTCCCAGCTCTCCCCTTCCTCGGTTCCCGCCGTCCGCCACCCGTGGGAGGCGAACCACTCCGTCGGAGTGCCGTACACGGAGTGGCTAATCTGGTGGTCGTCGATGCCGAAGTCGTTCCAGTCCACCAGGTAGATCAGGTTGTCCAGGGCCAGACCCCAGGCGGAGTTGGCCGTCTCATGGGTGGCTCCTGGAGTCAGGCCTCCCTCCCCTTCCAGGACGAACACCTTCACCCCTTCGGCCCCCGCCCGCTTGAGGGCCAGGGCGATTCCGGCGGAAGCCGGGCTCCCGTGGCCGGAAGGGCCGGTGTTGAACTTGAGAAAAAGGGTCCTTCCCTGCATCTCCGCGTGGCCGGAAAGCCCCCCGCGATGGCGAAAGCCCAGCAGGTGCTCCCAGTACAGGGCTCGCTTCTCAGGATCGAGCACCTGGTAGCGGGAATCCCCGGTCTGCCGGTGCTTGATGCGCAGAGCTTCGTTCAGCACCGCCAGGGTACAGTACACCAGGGGGATGGTGTGTCCCGCGCCCAGTACGAAGCGGTCGGCGAAGCGACGGCCCGGATCCCGGATATCCCAACGCATCACCCCGCTCAGCAAAGTGGCCAGCAGGATGTGCACCTTGGAGCGGGAGCCTCCCGGGTGTCCGCTCTGGCGATAGTTGAGGATGATGTCGATCAGCTGATCGATGAGATCCTTGGTTTTTTCCCAGTGAGCGAAGGGATGGTTCAAAGTGGCGGTGTTGTTCTTGCTCATGCGCTCTTCACCTTTCCCTGCGACGCCTTTCCTGTTACGAACGACCGCAGCCGCCCGATACCCTCCTCGATCCCCTCCAGATCGATCCCGGAGTAGGACAGCCGGATGTAGCGCTCCCGCTCCCCGGGAAGGGCGCTGCCGAAATGCAGGCGGGTGCAGAAGGAAACCCCCGTAGCATCCAGAACTCCCTTGCGGAACGATTCGTAGTCTTCCAAACCCGTCCGCTTCATCACCTCAGTGACATTGGGAAACAGGTAGAAGGTTGCATTCGGTCGCGAACAGTGCAGGCCCGGAATAGCGCTCAGCAGCTCGTGGCAGCGGTCGCGACGCTGCTTCAGGGTGCGGATGACGGCCTTGGCCCCGTCCTGAGGACCGGTCAGGGCTTCCAGCCCGGCGTACTGAACGAAGTGGTTGGAACAGGACTCGTCGTTTACGCTCAGCTTGGCGATCCCGTCGATCAGCTCCCGCGGCCCGGCTGCCGCACCCAGGCGCCATCCGGTCATGGCGTATTTCTTGGAAAAAGTATAAAGGATCAGGCAGCGCTCTTCCATCCCCGGAAACGAGACCAGGGAGCTGGACTGCCCTTCGTAGCGGATGTCGAAATAGGCCTCGTCACAGAGGACCAGCAGATCATGGCGGAGCACCAACTCGCTCAAAGCGGCAAGGCCCCGCTCGTCCTCCTCCGCACCTGTCGGATTCTGCAGGTTGTTGAACACCAGGAGGCGGGTGGCCGGGGTGATGCGCCTCTCCAAATCGTCCAAGTCGAGATGGAAGCCATCGGATCCTTCGCGGTACGGATAGAGTACGGGCTTTCCGCCGTGGAAGGTCACGATCGACTCGTAGATCGGATACCCGGGGGTGGGAATCAGCACCTCATCCCCCGGATTCATCAGGGCGAGAAAGAACTTCTGAATCACCGGTTTGCCCCCCGGCTGGACAGCCACGTTGGCTCCGCTGTAGGAAATTCTATGGGAGCGGTTGATATCCTCGGCCAGGGCGTCCCGAAGCTCCGCGATGCCGTAGTTGGAACAGTAGCCGGTCTTGCCCTCTCTCATTGCCCTGTTCGCCGCCTCGATGATGTTCTCCGGGGTCTTGAGATCGATGTCCCCCAGGTGGAAGGGAAAGACCCGGGCACCGTCATCGATATAGCGGCGGGCTTCCGCAGCCACGGCAAAGGCAGTTTCGGTTCCGAGTTTGGAAAAACGTAAGGCCAGATCCATGGTTTTCCTCCGTGTACCGTCGATTTCAGTTGCCTGCAATCTTACCGTTTATTATCTACACTAAGCATAAATTAGTGGAATATTATTGTCAATAACGAAAATTATTATCTATATTCTACGATATTTATAATATACTAGATTATGCTATAATGGAACGATCGCTGTTCCGTTGCCGAGGATTTCGTGATCCTTCACGATCACTCGAGGAGAGGATGCAAGTCAATGAGTGTGCAAATCGACGAGCTCGACTGGAAAATCATCAGGATTCTTGAGAAAAACGGCCGTGCCCAGAACAAGGAGATAGCCGAACAGGTCGGGGTTTCCGAAGGCACGGTGCGCAACCGCATCAAGAAGCTCACCGATCATGAGTTCCTGCGGATCCGCGGTCTGACCAACCCGAACGAGCGCACCGACGAGGCCCTGGTCTACATGGGGATCAAGATCGCGGTCAATCGGGACAGCATCAAGATTTCCGAGGCGGTCTCCAAGCTCAACTGTGTCAAATCCGTAGCTGTGGTGACCGGCCGCTACGATCTGCTCGTCGAGGTCTATGTGGAGCCGTACAACATCATCAAGTTCTTGAGCACGGAGCTGGCCAAGATCGATTCCATCGTCTCGGTGGAGAGCTTCATCGTTCTGCACTGCGTGAATAAATTCGTCTGAAAGGAGTGCCGCAGCGGGCATCACAAAAATTTGCAATACCACAGGTCGACCTCTATACTGATTGGCAGGATCGCGCCGGTAAAAGGCACGGAGGAACGCAATGAAGCAAAAGGTTATTGCCAAACAACCGAACTCCAAGATGTGCTACGTCTGTGGGCTGAAAAATCCGAAGGGTTTGCAGGCATCCTTCTACGAGCTGGAGAACGGAGAGGTGGTAGGACAGTTCTGCCCCGGAGAGGACTATCAGGGGTATCCGGACCGGCTGCACGGATGCATCGCCGCCGGTCTGCTGGACGAGGCGATCGGCCGGGCCATCCGGACACACTACAGCGAGGAAGCCATGGGGCAGACCGTCGAGCTTCACCTGCGCTATCGAGCGCCGGTCCCCCTCAACCAACCGCTGCGAATCGTGGCCAGAGTGACCCGGGACATCCGGCGGATCTTCGAGGGAACCGCCGAGCTTAAACTGCCGGACGGTACCGTGGCCGTGGAGGCCTCGGGCAAGTACTTCAGCCTGATCGGCGACACGCTGCACAAGGAAGAACTGGAAGCCCAGGAGTGGCGGGTCTATCCCGCCGAGGACGATCCGCAGGAGCTGGAGATCTAGGCTCTGAGCCGAAACGCCGCGGGATTTCCTTTCTTTCCGCCTCGGACTATACTCGGGTATTCCCGCATCCGCTGGAGGAGCGCAACGGTGAACGATCCAATTCGACCGCAGATCCAACTGCTCGATAAAGGAACTGTCGAAGAGGTGCTCGAAGAGGCCAAGAGGGTTCTCTCCGCTCTAGGCTTCTACCTGGAAAACCGGGAGGCCCTGGAAATCCTGCGGGAGGCGGGCGCAAGCCTGGACGAAGCCGGCGGCCGGGTTTTTCTACCCCCGGAGATGGTGGATGTTGCCGTGGCCGCAGCCCCCTCGACGATTCGGCTCTACGACTCGGCGGGAGATCCGGCGGTGGAATTGGGAGGCGAGAACGTCTGCTTCGATCCCGGATCCGCAGCCCTGAATATCCTGGACCCCGTTACCGGTGAAATCCGTCCGGCCCGCACTCCGGACTTCGTAGCCTTCAGCAAGGTCGTGGAGCAGTTGGAGCATATCAAAGCGCAGAGCACGGCTGTGATCTGCAGCGACGTTCCCCAGGGAATGGCCGACCGCTACCGGCTGTACCTGGCGCTGCTGTACTGCAGCAAGCCCGTGATCACCGGCACCTTCACAAAGCAGTCCTTCCCCATCATGAAAGAGATGCTGGCGGCCGTCCGGGGCGGCGCCGAAGCGTTGCGGCAAAAACCCCTGGCCGTCTTCGACGCCTGCCCCTCCCCTCCGCTCAAGTGGAGCGACCTGACCTGCCAGAGCCTGATCGACGCGGCCCGCTCCGGCATTCCCTCGGAGCTCGTCTCCATGCCCCTGACGGGCGCAAACGCGCCGATCACCCTGCTGGGTGCGATTGTGCAGCATACCGCAGAGACCCTGGCGGGGGTGGTGATCAGCCAATGCGTTCGCAGCGGCGCCCCGGTGATCTGGGGCGGCTCGCCCTCGGCATTCGACATGCGCCGGGGCACCACGCCCATGGGCTCGATCGACACCATGATGATCGATCTGGGCTGCGCCGAAGTTGGCAAGCATCTGGGCCTTCCCACCCACGCCTACTTGGGCATGAGCGACGCCAAACTCCTGGACGCCCAGAGCGGGCTGGAATCGGGGATGGGCACCCTGCTGGCCGGGATCAAGGGAATCAACATGATCTCCGGTGCGGGCATGCTGAACTTCGAATCCACCCAGAGCGTTCAAAAGCTGGTCATCGACAATGAGATCTGCGGAATGACTTACCGGTTTCTGGAGGGTGTCGCCCGGAGGGACAGACCGATTGCATTCGACCTGCTCGAGACCCTGATATCGGAGGGGCAGCTGCTCGATTCCGAACATACCCTGAAATGGTTCAAGGGCGAGCACTACCTCCCCTCCGCTGTCATCGATCGTTCGAACGTGGAGGATTGGCTGACAGACGGGAAGAAGAGCATCGGTGATCGAGCCGCACAGCGGGCGAATGCCTTGATCGCGAGCTACCCGGGCAGTCCCTTGGAGCCGGATGTTCAAAAAGAACTGACCCGGATCATCAACCGGGATACGGAAGATGGATTTTTCCCTGCTGACACTGTACAATAAAGGGTAGGAGAAAATTGAGTCTTATGGACAAGAAGTATTACGCCCACTTGAAAGCCTACGTCCTCTCCCATCAAATCGGGGAGGACCCCTACAAGACCCTGGCCAAGATCAAGGGCATCGCCAACACCAACCCAAACCGCTGGGACGGAAAGCTGCCGACCAAGGGTTTTCGCCCGGACACGGAGTTTTGCCATGTGGCCGAGGCCGGTAAAGAGAGGCCGGTCGTGCCCTGGTGGTGGTATGCGAAAGAGAAGGAACCGGTTCCCCCGGTAGTCAAGGATATCTACAAGGGAGTGGCCTTTGACTTCGCCGTGATGTATCCCCAGAAAAATGCCTGGATCTACATCTTGGCCGAACCGAGCCCCGAAGAGATCAAGCTGCTCAGCCGGCAGGACCACTTGAAGGCCTTCATCCTTATTTCGCTGATCAACAAGAAGTTCCCCAAAGCCCAGAGGGAGCACAAGCGCCTGCATCTCGGGACGGTGATGGGCTCCAAGGACCTGAATCGGATCTTCCCCTTTGCCGCCTTCCAGGAAGAGGACAAGCGCTACCGATCGGTTCCCCGAAACATCCCCACCCTGAGCCGCGTGGTGCACCCCGCTTCCAATACGGCCAACTGGAATATCCGTCTGCCCAAGGACGGGCACGTGTACGGCTCTTTCCAGGAGATTGTGGGATAGTCGAAACTCCCGCAGCCCCTCCGCCCACCGCGAAGCTTCAAGGGATCAGTCCGTACAGCAAACCGGCCAACGTTGACAACACCACAACCAGGATCACGTAGGTAATTGTCTTCTTCCAGCCCAACTCCCCGCCGATCACCAGGATCGAGGGCAGGGACAGAGACGGCCCGGCCAAGAGCAGGGCGAGAGACGGTCCCTGGCCCATGCCCGCGCCGAGCAGCCCCTGCATGATCGGCACTTCGGTGAGGGTGGCGAAGTACATCAGAGCTCCGGCAAAGGCGGCAACCAGGTTGGCCCTCAGGCTGTTGCCCCCGACCAGAGCGGCGATCCACGCTTCCGGTATCAGGGCGCGATGCCCGGGGCGGCCCAGGAGAAAGCCGGCCACCAGCACGCCGGCGAAGAGGAGCGGCAGGATCTGGAGGGCAAAATCCCGGGTGGCCGTCAGCCACTGCCCGATCTCCTGCCGCCGGAACCAGCGCAGGAGGCTGACCAGCAGCAGCACGGCAAAGCCGCCGACTATGACATACCTGAAGCGGTAGATCCCGTCCCAGAGCGGCATCGTCCCGACGGAGGGCGCCCAGTTCAAGAACACGAGAATCCCGATCATGGAAAGCAGAAACAGTCCTTCCTGCCAGAGCGCTCTTCCGGAGTGCGGCTCCGCCGAGGCAAACAGCCTCTCATCCGTGATCCGGGCGGCATCCTCCTTTCGGTAGATCAGGTGCATGAGAAGCCCGATGACAAAGGCGAACAGAACCGCTCCGAGTGCACGGGCTACTCCCAGGCGCAGTCCGAGAACTTTGGCCGTCAGAACGATGGCCAGGATATTTATGGCCGGACCCGAATACAGAAAGGACACGGCCGGCCCGATACCGGCGCCTTTTCTGTAGATCCCCTTGAAAATCGGCAGGACCGTGCAGGAGCAGACGGCCAGGATCGAACCGGAAACCGAGGCGACCGAGTAGGAAACGAGCTTTTTCGCCGAAGGGCCGAAGTAGCGGATCACGGCCTGCTGGTTTAGAAAAATCATGATCGCCCCGGCGATGAAGAAGGCCGGAATCAGGCAGAGCAGCACGTGTTGCCGGGCGTACTCCGCCAGCAGGAGAAAAGCCTCTCTGAGCGCATCGGAGATCAGCGGTGTGGAGAAGGGCGTGTAATAGAGGAACAGAAAAACGCCGGCTAGAACAGCCAGCCGAGCGTTGGCTGAGAGACCCTTGTCCGTAGTCGTCATAGATGGGGTTACAGGCGGATAACCAAATCAGGTGCGGATCAGCCGGGCGATCTCGGTCTTGTCCAGGACCTTTCCCGTGCTTTTCACCTGGCCATCGATCGCCAGGGCGGGGGTGATCATGACCCCCATATCCATGATGCGATCCGAATCGGTGATCTTCTCGATCTCCGCGTCCAGACCGGTTTCGGTTATCGCCGCCAGAGCGTTTTCCGCCAGCTTCTGGCATTTCGCACAGCCGCCGCCCAGTATCTGAATCTTCATCGCCGCCTCCGTTGTAAAGACTTGTTGCAGAGCTATTCTACCAGGATCTCAGTTTCTCTTCGAGACCCGGTGGTTTCGGTGCCTGGGTCCCTGTCGACGGCTGTTTCGCTTCCTCGTTCCCAGATGATCATAATCCGGCTCGCGCCCGATCCAATCGGGGGACAAACCATTGGCGGTAATCAGCCGTTTGACCGGGCCCAGGTCTCTGTGGGTGACCAGGGTGATCGCCGTTCCCTCCCGGCCCATGCGTCCGGCCCGGCCGGTGCGATGGGTGTAGATGATGGGACTGCGGGGGAAATCGTAGTTGATCACGTGACTCACGTGGGTGAAATCCAACCCCCTGCCGGCCAGATCCGTGGCAATCATGAAGCGAACCTGCCGGTTACGCAGGCGCCGGATCACGGAGCTGCGCTTCTGCTGCTCCATGCCCCCGTGAACCAGATCCACCTTGGGGTTCTTGTCCTTCAGCTTGAGGTACAGCCGCTCCGCGTTCAAGCGGGAGTTGCAGAAGATGATCGCCTGCCTGATCGAATCCCCGCTCATCATGTTCTGCAGGTTCGACAGGCGGGCATCCTGGGCCACGAACTGAAACTGATGGATCAGCGACTGAGGAGCTATCTGCTGCTCGTTCAGCCGGACCCGGATAGGGTTTTTCAGGTATTTATCCGCCAGCCTGCCGATATCCGCCGGCATGGTGGCTGAAAACAGGAGGGTCTGGTGCTGGTGGATCAGACAGGAGAAGATGAACTCGATGTCCTCCAGGAATCCCTCCTTGAGCATCTCGTCCGCCTCGTCGAGCACAAAGGTCTGCACGTCGGACAGTGAGATCTTGCCGCTGTAGAGGAAGTCGATCAGGCGTCCCGGCGTTGCCACCAGGATATGCACCACGTCCTGGAGCTTGGCCTTCTGCACGCCCATATCAAAACCGCCGTACACGGCGAATGGCACCACCTTCAGATACTGAGCGATGCGGCCGATCTCCTCGGTGTATTGAAGGGCCAGCTCCCGGGTCGGCACCACGATCAGAGCTTGAATAGCCTTGAGATTCGGGTCGACCCGCTGAACCAGGGGGATCCCGCAGGCGCTGGTTTTGCCGGAGCCCGTTTCCGCCGTGGCCAGCAGGTCCTTGCCGGCGAGAATATGGGGAAAGGTCAATTCCTGGATGGGCGTGAGCTCCCGGTAACCCATCGACGTGAGACCCCTCAAAATCTGGGGATGGATGTCCAATTCCGAAAATTTCATTGTCGCTTCCGCGGATCGGGTTGTCGGGTCACTACTGATGAACGTGCCGTCGATTTCCACGACCTTGTTTTTTTCTACCTGCATGTCATTTCCTACCCCTCGGGAAGGGTGTATTCTTGGATTTCCGCCTGGCTGCGCAACTGTGCGGCCAGCTCCTCTATGGCGACCATTACCTTCTCCCGTTGCAGATACTCAAAGATCTTCAGCTGAACCTGCTCGAAGGGAACCACCGATTCCGCTTTCCTGTCCGTAACCCGGATGAGATGAAAGCCGTACTGAGTGGTGACGACTTCGCTGAGCTCCCCGATCTGCAGAGAAAAGGCGGCATCGGCGAAGGGCTTGACCATCTGCTCTCTCTGGAAAAACCCCAGATCTCCCCCGTTCATACTGCTGTTGTCCTCCGAAAACTGGCCGGCCAGCTCCGCAAAATCCTCTCCCGCTACGATCCTCTTCCTGATCTCGGTGATGCGGGACCTTGCCTCCGATTTTTCCTCCTCCCCGGCGTCCGGGCTCACCAGGATGAGAATATGAGAGGCCCGCACCTGCTCGGGGCTGAAGAAAAAGGCGGGATTGTTCTCGTAGAAATCCGTCGATTCCTGCTCCGAAACCGTTGTGGCCGGGGTGATATCCTTATCGATCATTTCCTGTATGGCAAGCTGCCTGCCCAACTCCGTCCGCAACTCACCATCGCTGATCCCAATCTGCTCCAGGGCCGCGGCGTATCCCTCCTCATCACCAAACTGGGTCCGCAGACTGTTCAACTGCTCCTCGATGCGCTCCTCGCTGATTTCGAAACCGCGGCGCTGGCTCTCCTGGTAGAGCAGCTCGATATCGATGAGCGTATCCAGGGCCTGCCGGTTCAGCTGGTCACTTTGACTCTCATCCACGAGCTGCCCCTGGCTGAGCGCCTGCTCCTCGAAGCGTCTGACCTCCCGTTCCAGGTACGCTTTGGGGATCAGCACCCCATTTACCGATGCTACCGCAGATTTCTGCTTCGCCCCTGAGGAGTACAGGAAGGCCGCGGAAGCCAGCAGCAGCACGAATATAAACAACATGACCCTTGCAGGTGCTCTATGTACCATCTAGATCCTCCATTGATATCGCTTCGAACTTTATACAGCCTTGGCCGCCTTCACCTCCGTGGTGAAGGGGAACGAAGGAAGGGTGAACTCTCCTACACAAAGTACTGAACCTGAAGGGGAAAATCAAGAAAACGGCACTTTGATCTGTACAGGCGGCCGATTTCTGGTTACTATATAGTCAGAAGGTTAGGAAGCAGGAAGGTCGTCCTCCTGTTTTTCGAAACCACGGCACCTGCCTACGTATTCTGGCTTCGCTAAGGGGACTTGTTACCCCTTTGGTTTTCACGTCTGGGTTGCCGACTCAGTACTTTATCCATTCAGCCAGTTTGCCGGGTCAAACTTCGGGTCGAAGTGTCTCGGGGTGCTGAGATTATATAGTGGAGGAATCGTGGCAAAGATATTCATCGATGAGAACGAAGGCCTGGAAAAGGGCCTGAAGCGTTTCAAACGCATGCGCGAGCGTGAAGGCATCGTCCGGGCCTTCAAGAACAAGCAGTTCTACACAAAACCATCGGACGAGCGCAGGGAGAAAAAGAAAAAGGCAATCCGCAGGCTGAAACGCAAGCGGGCCAGAAGCTCCCAGCGGCGAAACAGATACTAGGCGAAACAGATACCAGGCAGAGAGTTTCCGGAAATCCGGACCAATCCCGAATAGATAGCAGTTCCCTTGCCCCGTTGCAGGCCGAAGCCGTTGGCTGCCAACGGACCGGCGTAGGAAGGCATCACCGAAGAAAAAAACTGTACAGGGTGACTTCTCGCACGCTACAATCACCTGAAGTTATGAAACGGGTACATCGGGCTATACCCATGCCTACCCAGACTTACAACCAGGCCACCGTACCATCGTCCGCTGATGTCGTGGTGGTAGGCGCCGGCCTAGGCGGCCTGGGTGCGGGCTTGGAACTGGCCAGGCAGGGCGCCAAAGTGCTCGTGTTGGAGCAGCACAATCTTCCGGGTGGTTTCGCCACCAGCTTCGTCCGGGGCCGCTTCGAGTTCGAGCCTTCCCTGCACCAGATGCCAATGCCTCTGCCCGATTCCCGATCGGTGAGCGTTAGGAACTATCTGCTGCAAGAGGCGGAGCTGGATCTGGAGGTGGCCGAGGTGCCGGAAGCCTACCGCCTAATTCTCACCGAGCGTTCCGTAGACGTTCGGATTCCTTTCGGTATCCAAGCGGTCACCGATCTGGTGGAAGCCAGGGTACCCGGCAGCAGGGCATCGGTCAGCCGCTACTTCGACCTCTGTCGGGAGGTTCTGGACACCCTGACCTACTTGGATCAGCACCGTGAGGATTTGAACAGAAAGGAGCTCCTGGCTCATCACAGAAACTTTCTGAATACCGGCGGCTACACGGTACAGCAGGTTACAGACGCGGTCGGGGTCCCGCCCAGGGCACAGGAGATCCTCTACGCCTACTGGTGCTTCCTGGGGGTGCCGGCCAGCCGACTGTCCTTCACGCTCTGGGGAGCTATGCTCTGCACCTACCTGGCCTCCGGCGCCTTTATCCCCCGCAGCCGCTCCCACGGCCTGGCTTCGGCCATGGTGCAGAGGATCGAAGAGCTCGGCGGGCGAGTGGAGTTCAATCAGCGGGTGACGGGGATCGGCGTGCACGGCGGAAAAATCCGGGAGATCCAGACAGCAGGCGGATCGCGGATCCGGACCGAACGGGTGATCTGCAACGCCTCCCCCTCCCTGGTGTTCAACCGGCTGGTGGAGCCGCAGAAAGAAGTGCCGCGGCGGGCGCGACGGCTGGTCAATGCCCGGCGGCACGGCGTAAGCACCTTTGTGGTCTACCTGGGGTTGAACAAATCCCCGGAGGAGCTCGGTCTGGACGGTTACAGCTACTTCATATCCCCCCACATGGATACGGAGAGCATCTACGAGTCCACCGGCCGGCTCGAGCCCCCCTTGATGCAGGCCTCGGTGTGTCTGAACAGCGCCATACCCGACTGTTCCCCTCCGGGTACCACTATCGTTTCATTGACCTGCTGCTATCAGCCCCACGTTTGGGAGCAGGTGCCGCCGCAGGATTATTTTCGTACCAAATCTGAAATCGGCCGGGCCATGATCGGGCAGTTCGAAGATGCTGTAGGGGTTGATCTCTCGGACCACGTCGAGGAGATCGAGATCGCCACGCCGGTGACCTTCCAACGCTACACGGGCGCCTATCGCGGCATCGTCTACGGGTACGAACCGGATCCATGGGACTCCCTGGTTCCCCGCGCCCTGGCGATAGAGAAGGAGAGTTTTTTCGAGGGCCTGCAGCTCTGCGGCGGTTATTCCACCCGCTGTCACGGCTACGGAAGTTCGATCCTCTCCGGCCGGGCTGCGGCGCAACGTAGCCTGGAGGCGGTGAGCTGATGGCTGTCCAGGTAAAGGGAAAATACAGGGACCTCTGGGCGTTTCTGCGCCAGCCTCTGCAGCGGCATCTGCGTATCCGCAGGGCTTCCTCCTCATTCCTGCCCCCTGACCCATTGCTGAGGCTGACCACCGCGCTTCATCCGCAGCGGCTGGAATTGAGGATAGCGGAGATGCGTCAGGAGACCAGGCTGGCCCGCACCTTCAGGCTGGTGCCGGCAGCTACCGATGCGGGGGGTCTGCTGCCGGGCCTGCCTCCCTTCCGCGCCGGCCAGTACCTGAGCCTGGAGTTTGTCCTTGAGGGAGTACGGGTGTCCCGGCCCTACTCGATCTGCTGTTCTCCCACGGAAGCGAGGCAGGAGAATTTTTACGAGCTGACGGTTCGCCGCCGGGAGAACGGTTTCGTTGCTCCTCACATCTGGGAGCATTGGCGGCCCGGTACCCTGGTCTCGAGCTCCGGGCCGTTGGGTCAGTTCGGCTGGGAGCCGCTGCGGGATCGCCAAGACCTGGTGTTTCTGGCCGGAGGCTGCGGCATCACCCCCTTCCGCTCCATCTGGCGGGAGCTGCGGGCAGCTCACCCGGAGGTCTCCTGCACGATCCTCTACGGAGCTGCTCGCCCCGAGGAGTTCATATTCCGGCAGGAGCTGGAATCCCTGGCGGCGGAGCTTCCCGGGCGCTTCCGAATTTGCCTGGTGGCCGAAGAGCCGGATCCCGGCTGGGGTGGTCTGACCGGTTTGCTCACCGGGGAGCGCATCCGCGAGCTGGCCGGCAATGGTTCGGACAAGACATTCTACGTCTGCGGTCCCCCGGGACTGTACCGCTTCCTGCAGGAGGAGCTGGAGCCCTTCGAACTGCCTCCCGGAGCCTTGAGACAGGAGCCCTGCGGAGAAACAGAAGATCTGTCGGCGCAGCCGGGATATCCCGGAGCGCCGGGGGACGGCGTGTTCACCGTGAAAGTCCACCGGGGCGAGGGCATCTGCAATATTCCCGCCCGGGCTTTCGAATCGGTGTTGGTCGCCCTGGAAAGAGCGGGTTTGGCCCCGCCGGCTCAGTGCCGCTCCGGCAGCTGCGGCTACTGTCGATCCCGGATCCTCGGCGGTCGCATCTACGTGCTTCCCGGAAGCGACGGCAGGCGGGAAGCGGACCGCAAGCTCGGTCATTTTCATCCCTGCTCCTCCTATCCCCTGACGGATCTCGAAATCCGGGTGCCTGCAAACCCCCTGGGGCCGGCGGTGGAACAGAGTGCAGCAAAAACGCCATAAAGGAGGTTGCCATGGTTATCGTAGCGGATTCATCGCTTCAGCTCGCCTTTGAGACCATCAAGGAGCTGAACATCCAGGTGGTGGAGTATCCCCTGTTCGTGAACGGCGAGCCCTACCCGGTAAGCATGTCCATGAGCGGAGAGGAGAAGGAAACGCTCCGCCTGCTGATCAAGGACAAGAAGAACAACGTGAGCACCTCCGGTCTCAAAGAGGAGGACCTGCGGGAGGTTTTCGAGCGGTTCAAAGACCAAAAAATCCTCACCATCCATCAGTCGGCCAGGATGTCCACCATAACGGTCTCGGTACTTCAGAAGGTGAAATCTGAACTGTCCGCTATGGACATCGAGCTGTTCGACACCCATCACATGATAGCCGCTTACACCGTACAGGTCCTCCTGGCTGCTCGGGCCCTGCAAGCGGGCATGGACTATCCTGAGCTCATGGAAATGATGACGCGCAATCGAATGAACACCCGTCATGTGGGCTCGGTGTATGACCTATTCTTCCTCCAACGCACCGGGCGCATCGGCCGCGCCAAGGCGATCCTGGGTACGGCAATGAAGATAATCCCGCTGCTCGGTTCATCCGAAGAAGCGGGGGTGCTGCGCAACATCGGCAAGGCCAAAACCTACAAGCAGGCCAATCAAAAATTCGTGGCCACAATGGCAGAGGACGTGGAGGCCAAGAAGGCCCGTCGGGTTACCGCGGTAATCAGCCGGATCGGTCCTTACGACCGGGAAGCCAGTCATCTGAAACAGTTGATCGAGCAGCAAGGTTGGGATGCCGAGGTTCAGATACTGGCCACCAACCACAGTGCCATGCCCCACGCGGGACCGGATTTCTACGACCTGGGTTATACGGTGCATGAAGATTGAAACCATCGGTGTTGCCGAGCTCAAGCGGGCGCTCAAATCCGCTGCAGACTATCTGCGCCTGAATACCGATATTCTGAACAATCTGAATGTGTTTCCCGTACCCGATGGGGATACGGGGATAAACATGCTCTCCACGCTGAAACCGGCGGTCGACGCGTTGCTGGCCGATGGCGTCGGCCCGGACGCCGCTTCCGCCGGCAGCTGCGCCGAGGCCTGGGCATTGTTGAGTGAGCAGGCCAACAGGCATAGTCGTGGCAACTCGGGATTCATCCTGGCCTGCTTTGTCCGCGGATTGTCCAAACGACTCGATGGTGCCCGGCAGATTACTGCAGAGCTGCTCCGGGGAGGATTCGAAAGCGGTTCCTATGCGGCCCGTTCCTCTCTACTGTCACCGGTGGAAGGCACCATGGTCACCATCATCACGGCCATGGCCGAAGCCATGGGAGAGACCGATTCCGGAGATATCGTAGAGCTTTTGCAGTCTGCCCTGAAACGCGGACGGAAAGAGATATTTGAAACTCCGCGCCTATTGCCCGTGCTGGCTCGAGCAGGCGTGGTCGATGCCGGAGGCCTGGGCTTCATCTTCGTGGTCGAAGGGATGCAGCGGGGACTGATTGGTTTGGGGCCCAAGAGTGAAAGAGAGCAGGACTACCGATTCCATCCGGACCCGACGATTGCAGGGGCGGAGGCGGCAACTCCGTGCTACCGCTGTTGTACAGAACTGACAGTGGAAAAGAAAGGGGAGTTCCCCTGGCCGGAGCTCAAAGCTTTTTTAGAGAAGCGGGGCAACAGCATCGCTTTGGTGCAGGAAGAGGAATACATCAAACTGCATATCCACACCAACGAACCGGAGGAGATCAGAGCCAAGATGGCAGAACATGGTACAATCCTCGCCTCCAAGATCGACGACATGGCCGAGCAGATCAATGCCGGTGTCAAGATCCCTCAGGACCTCAGGGCTTTGAGCGTGCTGGCCATTGTTCCGGGATCCGGTTTCAGGAACATTTTTTACGCTCTGGGGGCTGCCGTCTGCCTGCAGTACGGTGATCGGCTGCCCTCAAGCGGGGAGATCCTCGAGGTTCTGGAGGGGATGGACGCGGAAAATATCATCGTCCTGCCTAATGAAAGGAACATCATCCCTGCGGCCATGCTGGCTCAAAAAAACTCGAGCAAACAAGTCTTTCTGATTCCCACTGAAAATGTAGTGCAGGGTATCACGGCTCTGTACGGCTTCATTGATGAGGATTCACCGCAGCAGAATATCCGCAGCATGGGCGATAGCCTCGATCTGGCCGTCTGCCTGAAGGTCTATCAGAGCGAACGGGATTCCCGCTACGGAAGCGTAACGATCAAGAGGGAAGATTTCTTCGTGCTTCAGGGAGAAGATATGCTGGCCGTAGATGCTGCCCTGGCCTCAGCGGTGGAGCGTGGATTGGCTGGACTCGAGCTCGACGAAGCGGGGTGTATATCCTTCTATTGTAGCGACGCCTTTGATCAGTCCTACGCGGCCGAGCTGGAACATCGCATTCAGCGGCTGCAAAAGACTTCGGAGGTGGAGTTTCACTACGGCGGCCAGACCGGCTGCCTGCTGATCGTAGCGGTGGAATAACCGGCTTATGCCGGTACGCCGGCAGCGGTGCGCCGTTGCGACGCCCAACCGGCAGGCGCCCGGACAGGGGGTGTATTTCTTGTTGATGTATTTCCTATTTCTCCTTCTCATGCTGGTGATAGGTTACCTAAGCGGTTCGGTGAATTACGCCATCATCGTTACCCGCCTACTCAAGGGCCGTGACATTCGAGAGCTTGATAGCCACAACCCCGGGGCCGCCAATGTATTCCGCAACGTCGGACCGGCCTGGGGTCTGCTGGTTGGGCTGATGGATGCTCTGAAGAGTTTCCTTCCTATCCTATTGGGACGGCTGCTCTTCTTTGCCGGAAATACCTATGCCGATTTCTGGGCTCTTTTTCTGGTCGGCATGGCCGCGGTGCTGGGACACATGAAGCCGCTGTTTTACCGCTTCAAGGGCGGCGGGGGGCTGGCCACCGTGCTGGGGCTGTTCGTCTTCTTCGTTCCCGTGGAGTACCTCCTGGCTCTGCTGCTTGGGGGCGTGATCGTACTCAAGTTTTTCAAAGGATTTTCCTACAAATTCGGACGCTGGATACCGGTGATGTCGGTTGTTCTGACGCCCTTCATCGTCCTCTTGTTCAGCTACATCCTGGACATTCCCTTGTTCGCCCATCTGTCCATCGGTGGGCATCCCTGGTATGTCGTTGTGGGAGCCTTCGCTACCTCGACCTTCATGTTCTGCATGAACCTGCCCTTCCTGATCCGCACGGTGCAGGGACGCGGTTGATGTGCGCGGTTGAGGTGGATGGTTGAGGTCCATACCACGCCGTGCAGCGATTGATCGAATCCCGCCGATCTGTATAATGGGACGGAGAGGACAACATGATGGAACTGGATGAAATGAAGGCGGTGCAGGGAAAGTTCAATCAGGGATTGGAAAAACTCGAATTCATAAAAACCTGCCTGGCCAAGCTCAAAAAACAAACCGACCTCGATGTGGAAACAGACCCGGTAGACAAGCGGGAAGGGGTCCTCACGTTCTGGTTTGCCGGTACCCGATACTACGTGAAGATCCGTCTTACGGACCGGGGCGTCGACAATATCGGCACGGACTACAACGTCGCCATCGGCTGGCTGGACTGGGGACGATGCGGCACGGGAGGAAACCGGGAAGCTCCGGAGCAGTCCAACTACTTCGATGAGCGGGGAATCCTCTGCGAAATAGAAAAGGAAGAGTTCTACTGCAACTTCCAGAACTGCAATGAGGACAAGCTGCGCAAGGCGATGCTCTACAAGATACGGCGCCTGGTCGGCCGGACCATCACCGTAAACAACGCTCTGACGCTCTGATCTCATCCAGGTGGCTGGTGTCGTTTAGGCTTACCAGCGTAAACT